>Ga0136619_10000047_pt1 | contig 38784 bp, 43 predicted proteins | sample AntDrymUQ3532106_2_FD_104807 | JGI IMG/M metagenome (GOLD analysis project Ga0136619, IMG submission 104807) | Polar desert sand microbial communities from Dry Valleys, Antarctica - metaG UQ353 (21.06) | ecosystem: Environmental > Terrestrial > Soil > Desert | place: Antarctica: Dry Valley...
GCGGGATAGATCGTCCATACCGGGACCTCCTCAAGTCTCCTCTAGGGCAGTTCGCACAAACAAGCGGGAAGGTTATAGCTCACAGGTCTCCGCTCTTCAATGAGATTAGGACACTAGGGGATGGTGGATCACACGGAGAATTCGTCCGAGCCTTCGGCTCTGGTCTGGATGGACTGCCCGCACTCGGTGGTGACGCTCGGGCTCAGGACGGCTCTGGAGGATCGGATGCGGGTGCATATCGGTCTGCAGGCCCCCGAGGGGTCGGGGGAGACGCCTACCTCCGTCATTTACTGTGCGGACAGCACGGAGGGCCTGTCCGAGAACCTGGATCGCATCCGAGATCTCTGGCCGGACGCTTCGATCCTGGTGTTCAGCCTGCACGTTGACCTGTCGCTGGCCCAGACGGCCCTCCAGATGGGGGCCCGCGGGTTCATACACGCCGGCATGACGCCGGAGCAGGTGGTGCGCGCCGTCGAGGTGGCCGCGCAGGGCCAACTCGTCGCCCCGCAGGGGCTGCTGGAGCACCTGCTGCACCAGGAAAGTCCCGTGGACCTCAACGTCCTGACCGCCCGTCAGCAGGAGATACTGGAGCTCGTCGTCCAGGGCCTGAGCAACGCGGAGATAGCCAGACGCCTCTACCTCTCGGAGTCCACCATCAAGCAGCATCTGCGGGCCGGCTACAAGCTCCTCGGCGTCAAGAACCGCATCGAGGCCGCGCGGCTGATCCGCAAAAACGGCCGCTAGACGTCAGGGCTCCTTGCCGGGTTTCGGGCGGATGCGGGCGCGGAAGAAGTCAAGGAGGACGCGCATCATGGCGAGGACCGGGACGGCGAAGATCACGCCTGCAAGCCCCGCTATCTCGCCGCCGCCGATCACGGCGAGCAGCACGATGATCGGATGCACCCGCAGGGCCTGGCCCTGGATGCGGGGCGTTAGCACATTGCTCTCCAGTTGCTGGATGAGGACGTAGGAAGCCACGACCAGCAGCGCCGTAGTCGTGCGCGAATCGAAGGTCTGCGAATCGAAGGCCAGCGCCACAACCACCGCCGGTATCCCCCCGAGAAAAGCCCCGAGATAAGGGATTATGGCCGTAACCGACACCCAGGCGCCGATCAGGATGGCGTAGGGCACGCCCAGGAAATACAGTGCCACGCCCGCGAGGGCGCCCTGGATCACGATGACGAACACCAGCCCGCCCAGGTAACGCGAGAACGAATCTCCGAAAGCCTCCCACAACTCCCTGGCGTCCCGCCGGTAGTGGACCGGCGCGGCCTTCAGGTACGCGGCCTTCACCTTGCGCACATCGGCCAGCAAGTACGCCGCCACGAAGAGCACCCCGAAGAGACCCACCCCGATATTGAACGCGCCGGAGATGAAGCCGACGAGCCCGCTGAGGAGGTTCTCGGTCAGCGCCCGCAGGCGGTCGAAGAGGTCGTTCACGAGGCCGCTGGCGAACTGCTCCGGAGAGGCCCCGCCCAGCAAATTACGCTCTTCGAGCGGTTTAAGCACGTCGAGCAGGACGCGGTTGGCGCCCGCCGCGATGTCCGGGGTGCTGGCGACGAGGGCGGTCAACTGCTCTGTGAGCGGCGGCACCAGGAAGACCCCGGCGAGCACGACCAACCCGGCCAGGCTGAGGAAGGTCGCCAGTATAGCCAGGGCCCTCGGCATCACCCGCGAGAGCGCCCCCACCGGGTACGACAGCACTATGGCGAGAGACACCCCGCCCAGCGCCACGACCACGACCGTCGGGGAAGCCCACAGAAAGAGCGCGAACACCACGGCGCCGGCGATCCCGAGGACTACCAGCAGCCGCGGGGAAATCGGGATCAGGGTGGGCGCGATGTCCCGCCGCCCCTCCCGGCCACGGGCCTTGCCCCCCGTCGCCTGCCCCGTTCGCCTGCCTAGCCTCATCGTCTCCCGCCGCTTCGCAGTCCGTGAGCACCTATTCTATGCCCAAAGCCCCGGCTGCGGGGTGTCCCGACGTAACGTTACGGGACGATGAGTTGCTCCTCCCCGGCATCGCGGGCCAGCCCGAGCGTCCGTCCGTCGAGCGGGACGCACTCCGCGCCGTAGCGGGCCGCCGCCTCCGCCGCGAACGCCTCTATCGCGTCCTCGACCGTCGCGGCGCTCCCCGCCCGACGCAGGCTGCCCACGCTCTCCAGGCGGAAGGGAAGGTCCATCGCGCCGTAGACGCGCGAGAGCACCCGCCTCAACTCTGTTTCGCCGGACACAAGCACTATTCCTCCCACGCTCGTCGCCCGGCGCGTGAGGCGTTGCGCGATGCCGACGAGCTTCGCGCCGTCCTCCCAGCCCCCAACCCGGATGCTGTGGTCCCCCGGACAGAACTCGTCCCGCACCTCCCCCACCTCGGATCGCACCCCGAGACGCCCGAAGGCCCCGAGCACCAGCGCCGCCGCCTCGTCGTAGCGGTCACGGATGCCCCGTTTGGCCTCCTCCGCGTCCGCCGGGCGGATGATGGAGAACCCGAAGGTGCCGGACCCCGCCGCCGTTGCGCCACCGCCCGAGCCCCGGACGAGGACCGGATAGCCCTCATCGTGCGACGCCCGCACCGCGTCGGCGAAGCCGGGCCGGAACGTGTCGCGCCGCGTCACCCCGACGTGGCGGGTGGATGGAGTTATGGAGACCGTCGCCGGGCGCTCGCCCGCCGCTACCTGATCGAAGATCGTCCTCACGTAACCATACGCCTCCACCGCGCTCTCGAACCGGCCGGGCAATAAGAGATCCATCACACTCCCCGGCCCCGCTCCACGGGCTTGTCGCCGGGCTTGCCGTCCCGTTTCCCGTGAAGCCGCCGGCGGAACGTCCACAGCGCGAACACGGCCGCCAGCGCGACGAGGACCGTCCAGATCGGGATGTTTCGGGAAAACTCGCTCGACCACCGCTCGGCGGCGAGGGCGAGGTCCCCGGCGCCACTCCGTTCGTAGAATCCGGCGAGCGCGGAGGTCCCATCGTAGATGATGAAGAGCCCGCCTAGCAGCACGAACATCAGGCCGGAGAGGAGGTTGGTGGTGTGGAAGCGCAGGCCGCCCATAGACACCTCCCGGCCTCGCAGCCAGAGGCGGTGCCCGAGGTCGAAGCGTTGCCAGAGCAGGGCCATCAAGAAGAGTGGGGCGGCCATCCCAGCGGCGTAGACTGCCAGCAGCGCGGCGCCCCGGAGCGCGCTTCCCGATGCAGCGGCGACGGTCAGTACCGCGCCCAGGATGGGTCCGGAGCAGAAGCCAGCGAACCCGTAGACTGCGCCGAGAGCGTAGACGGAGATGGCCGAATCGCCCCGGATGCGGCCCCGCATCCGCTCCAGGGGTCCGACGGAGAAGCCCCGGCCGGCGATCTGGAGTATGCCGAAGGCTATGAGCAGGAAGCCGGAGATCAGGATCAAAGTTCTCCGCTGTCCGTAGAAGATCCCGCTGACGGCGGATATCCCCATCCCGAGCGGCACGAGCGTCGTGGCGAGCCCGAGATAGAACACGCCGGTCCTCTTGACCAACTCGCCCCGGCTTCCGAAAGCGTAGGCGAAGAAGGCCGGAAGCAGCAGCGCGCTGCACGGGCTGAGAAGCGACAGTAGCCCCCCGAAAAAGGCCGCGAGGAGGGAGACCTCAACCACCCTCGTCCGCCCTCTTTTCCTCTTCTATAATGCGCTCGAAGACCGAGAGCGGCTGCAAGCCCACCAGCACCTGACCGTTGATCACGAAAGTCGGCGTGCCGGTGACGCCGCGCTCCTGACCCTCCCGGAAGTCCTCTCCCACGACCGCCTCGTGCTCGCCGCTCGCGTAGCTGGACCGGAACTCCTCCACGTCGAGGCCCGCCTCATCCGCGAGATCCACGAGCCTCTCCTCGGAGAAGCCTTGATCCTGGGTCCCGTAGAGCAGGTCGTGGTACTCCCAGAACTTCTCCTGCTCCTGGGCCGCACGGGCGGCGAGGGCGGCGTCCACGGACTCCTGACCCTGGTAGGGGAAGTCCCGCCACTCCAGCCGGAGCGTCCCGCTCTCGACGTACTTCTCTACCAGCTTCGGGCTCACCTCACGGGCGAACTTACCGCAGTACGGTCACTGATAGTCCGAGTACTCGACCATCACGACCGGCGCGTCGGCGTCCCCGAGCGCCGGGTGCCCGAGCCGCCCGTCCCCGGAAGCGGCCTCACCATCGCCACCGGACGCCTGCTCTTCTCCACCGGCGGGTTGCTGCTCCCCCTGCACGGCATTCCGGGGCGTGCTTTCCTCGCCGCCAGCGAATATGACGGCGGCTACCGCTATTATCGCTATGAGCGGCAGGCCAACAAAGAGCGGCCACATCCGTCCTCTGCGGCTTTCGTCGCGATTCTCGCCGTTATTATCATCGGCCAACGGTTTACCTCCGGCTTCACCAGGTTTCAGAGAGATTTTACGAACGGTTCGAGTCTATCGGATCACGCGCCAGCCCGTCGCGGAGCTATTGGCTAGAGCCAGCCGCGGTTCTTGAAGACGAGATAGAGGATGGCCGAGATCGCCACCATCAGCGTCAGGGCGAAGGGGTAGCCGAGGAGCCAGTGCAACTCGGGCATGTGGTCGAAGTTCATCCCGTAGACCGTCCCTACGAGCGTGGGGGCGAACAGGATGGCAGCCCAGGCGGAGATCTTCTTGGTCTGGTCGCTCTGGTTTATCCCGGCGAGGGTCAGGTTGACGCTCAGAACGTTGGAGAGCAACTCGCGGAAGCCGTTTACCTGCTCCGTCACGCGCAGCAGGTGGTCTTGCACGTCCCTCAAATATCTCTTCAGCTCGGGGTCAAGCCGCTCGTCTTCCAGCAGGATGCTCAGGCTCCCCGTGAGCGGTTTCGTGGCCCGCTGGAACTGGATGACTTCACGGGAGAGCTGGTAGATCCTGCGCGAGACCTCGGGATTACCCCCGAAGACATCCGTCTCTATCTCGTCTATGTCGTTCTCAAGGCCCTCGACGACCGGGGCGTAATCATCCACCACCTCGTCCATGATCGCGTACAGGACCGCGACGGAGCCCCGGCGCAGGAGATCCGGTTCGCTCTCCAGCCGGTCGCGCACCTCGTCCAGGGCCGACGCCTCGCCGTGGCGGACGGTTATGACGAAGTCCGGTCCCACGAAGACGTGGATCTCCCCGAACTCCACCGTGTCCGTCGCGTCCACGTATCGCGCCGGCTTGAGGACCACGAACATCGTCTCGCCGTAGCGTTCGAGCTTCGGGCGCTGATGGGCCTCGATGGCGTCCTCGACCGACAACGGGTGCAGATCAAACTCCCCGGCGACGGTGGAGAACTCTTCCTCGCCCGGCTCGTACAGCCCGATCCAGGCCAGCCCGCCCCTCTGGCGGCAGGCTTCGTAGATCTCTTCCAGGGCGTCCGGGGTCTCCGTCCGGTGTCCGTCCACGTATATGGCCCGGTCCACAATCATGGACAGATCATACGACAGCGGGGCCGCCGCGGCCTTCCGAAGTTGCGGACACGCCGTGCTAAAATGCGCCGCTTGCGCGGTCGCAAGCGCGTCCGCAAGCGCGTCCGCGCAAGTTCTGCGGAGATCACGAGGAGAAGCTATTTTCATGGACCGAAGGAAAGTTCTCATCACCGGCGGCGCCGGGTTCCTGGGCATCAACCTCATACGGCACCTCCTGCCTCGAGGCTACGAGGTCGCCTCCCTGGATGTGGAGGAGTTCGACTACCCGGAACGGGACCAGGCAAAGGTAATCAAAGGCGACATCAGGGACAAATCCCTCCTGAACCGGGCGATGGAGGGCGTGGACTTCGTGGTCCACACCGCCGCCGCGCTGCCGCTGTACAGCCCAAAGGACATCCACACCACCGACGTGGAGGGCACGCGCAACGTGCTGGACGCGGCGTTGCGGCACGGCGTCGAGCGCGTCGTCCACGTCTCCTCCACGGCGGTCTACGGGATACCGGACCACCATCCCCTGTACGAGACGGATCGGCTGGAGGGCGTCGGGCCTTACGGGCAGGCCAAGATCCAGGCGGAGATGGTCTGCCTGGAGTACCGCGCCCGCGGCCTGACGGTCCCGATCATCCGCCCCAAGTCCTTCGTCGGGCCGGAGCGACTGGGGGTCTTCGCCCTCTTCTACGACTGGGCCGTGACCGGGCACAACTTCCCCATGATCGGGACCGGCAACAATCGCTACCAGCTCCTCGACGTGGAGGACCTCTGCGACGCCATCTCCCTGTGCCTGACGCTGCCCGAGGATCAGGCCGACGACACCTTCAACATCGGGGCGCAGGAGTTCACCACCATGAAGGAGGACTACCAGGCTGTCCTGGACTACGCCGGGCACGGCAAGAAGATCGTCGGTTTCCCGGCGGCGCCCGCGATCTGGGGCCTGCGGATTCTCGACCGACTCGGCGTCTCGCCCCTGTACCGCTGGGTCTACGAGACGGCCTCCAAAGACTCCTTCGTCTCCATAGAGAAGGCGGAGCGGCAGCTAGGCTACGCGCCGAAGTTCTCCAACAAGGAAGCCCTGCTGAGGAACTTCCGATGGTATCTGGAGCACCGGGAGGAATTCGAGAACGCCTCGGGTGTCTCCCACCGCGTTCCGTGGAAGCAAGGGGCTATCGGGCTGCTGAAACGCTTTTTCTAGCCAGGGCTTTCGGGGTTCCGGCGGCGCGTGGTGATCCAGGCCCGCGCCACCGGCGTATGAATACCTCGCGGGCTGGCGCACACAGTTGCAGCGTTTCATCGCTCTTCAACTGCTTTCACGTCACGGAACGCCGGCCCGCTGGTTTACCTTCGTACTCGGGAGCAATTGTCCGGTGTTTGCGGGCCTCTTTGCCGGTAACATCTTCTTGGTAGGGCTCTTTGATCCGGAGGTCGTCCGATGGCCGAGGTCGTTCTGTTTCACTCCGCGCTGGGCCTGCGGCCCGGGGTCGCCGCCGCCGCGGATCGTCTGCGGGCGGCCAGTCACACGGTCCACACGCCCGACTACTACGATGGCGAGGCCTTCGACGACTGAACGAGGGCGTGCGCAAGGGCGACGCCCTGGGCTACGAGGAGATCGCGCAGCGAGGGATGAGGGCCGTCGCCGGGCTGCCGGAGGATCTGGTGTACGCTGGCTTCTCGCTGGGAACCGGTCCCGCCGAGTTTCTGGCAGCCACCCGCCCCGGCGCCAGGGGTGTAGTTCTAATGCACGGCGCCCTCCCCATCGAGGCTTTCGATCTTGACCGCTGGCCGGCCGAGACGCCGGTGCAGGTACACTACGTCGCCGAGGACCCGTGGGTGGAGGTTCCTGAGGTCACCTCCCTCGGGGACGCTGTCCGGCGGGCCGGGGTTCGCTTCGAGGCGCACACCTATCCGGGGTCAGGCCACCTCTTCGCTGACCCCGACCTGCCCGAGCACGACCCGTCGTCGTCGGACCTGATGTGGCGGCGCGTGCTCGAGTTCCTCGCCCGCACCGACGATTAAGCTTGCGTTTCAAGCACGAGGAGTTTTGCGATGGACTTTATGTCCGTGGCAAAACTCCTCTCGCTTTGCCGATGTTCGCGGGCGGGTCGGCGAGGCTCGGATCGCCGTGGAAGCCGCGCCCGGCGCGCAAGCGGACGAGGATCTGGCACGGACTCCCCTCCAGCCCCTGCCGAGGCTTCTATTCTTCCGTGCTCCAAAGCGGCATGGAGACTGCCCCACCCGCGATGATGGGACGCCTGGAGGCTGAGGTGGAAGGGAGAAGGGACGGCTCTGGCGGAGAGGATGGGGCATCGGTGAACTCGAAGAGGGCATCGGTCCCACGGTCGAGACACTCATGGAACGAGTCGCGCAAGGAGCGTAAGGCGTGAAGAGCATCGTAAGGTTCCATGATTCAACCATCATGCACTCGCTTGCGGGCTCGCGGCGTCTCGCACCCTTCATACCGAATCCGGATGATGACTTCGCGTGTTTCGCTGGTCGTGAGTAGTGAGTAGTAAATCGTGAGTCGAGGAAAGCAAACGACTTGCGACTCACGAAACGAGCGCGCAGCGGATGCGGAGCGGGTGCGGAGCGGGGAGTGCCTCACGACTCACGATCCCATCAGGATCGAACACCCTTTAGCCGGATTCCGTATCAACCGTCAGCAGGGTTGAAACGCAAGCTTAGCGGCTCTCCTGACGAAGATCTGCTGAAGGTTTGCCGCGAGGAACGGCGTGTCCTCGTTACCCTCGACCTCGACTTCTCGAATGGCCTACGGTTTCCGCCGGAGCGGTACGCCGGTATCGCGGTGTTGCGCGTCCCGCATCCCGGACACGCTCACGGACATCCGCGAGCGTGTCCGGGTACTGCTCAAAGCGACGGAGCAGGAAGCGTTGTACGAACGACTGTGGATAATGGAGTCGGGCAGGGTCCGGCAATACGACCCGGACGCCTGACAAACCGCTATCCGACCACGAGGTTGACCAGCCGGCCCGGCACGTAGACGGCCTTGCGGATCTCCCTGCCCTCGACGTGCGGCCGTACCTTGTCGCTGGCGAGTGCGAGTTCCCTCGCGGCCTCTTCGGAGACGTCCGCCGGGGCTTCGATGCGGTCGCGCAGCTTGCCGTTGACCTGAACCACCAGCGTGATCTCCCCGGCCTGAATGAGAGTTTCGTCCCAGTCGGGCCACGACTGCTCGTGGACTGAACGCCCCTCCCCCATCGCGGCCCACATTTCCTCGGCGTGGTGCGGCGCGAAGGGCGCGAGCACGAGCACGAAGCTACGGAGGGCCTCGGCCCACTCGTCGTCCTTTACCCTGCCCCGGATCGCCTGCAAATAGTTGGTATGCTCCATGAGCGCGGCGATGGACGTGTTGAACCGGAACGTTTCGAGATCGCCGGTGACCTTCTTGACGAGCCGGTTGGTCCGGCGGGGAAGCTCCGAAGGGTCGCCCTCACCGGATGAATCTCCGTCCGAGGTGAGCGCGACGGCGCGGCGGAGCCAGCGCGATACACCCTCGATGCCGCGCCCGTCCCACGGCCCACCCTGGTCCCACGGCCCGATGAACATCAGGAAGCACCGGAGGGTGTCGGAACCGTAGCGGTCCACGAACTCCTGAGGGTTCACCACGTTGCCCCGGCTCTTGCTCATCTTCCAGGCGTCCTCGCCGAGGATGATGCCCTGGTTGAAGAGCCGCTCGAATGGCTCATCGAACGAGACGAGGCCCATGTCGCGCATGACCTTCGTGAAGAAGCGCGCGTAGAGCAGGTGCAGTATGGCATGCTCTATGCCGCCGGTGTACAGGTCAACCGGGAGCCACTCCTCGCCGCGCTCCGGGTCGAACGGACCCTCGTCGTAATGAGGAGACAGATACCGGTACCAGTACCACGACGAGTCCATGAACGTGTCCATGGTGTCGGTCTCCCGCGTGGCGGGGCCGCCGCACGTAGGACACTCCGTGTTGTAGAAGGCCGGGTCGAGCTTCAGCGGTGACTCGCCCGTCGGCATGAACTCGGCGTCCTCGGGGAGCAGGACGGGCAAGTCCTCCTCCGGGACAGGGACTGTGCCGTGCTCGGGGCAGTAGATTATGGGGATGGGTGTTCCCCAGTACCGCTGCCGGCTGATGAGCCAGTCGCGCAGCCGGTACGTCACGGCCCGCTCGCCGGCGCCGTTGCTTTCGAGGTGTTCGATCATGCGCTGCTTCGCCTCTTCCACATCAAGGCCGTCGAGGAAGCCGCTGTTGATCGCCGGCCCGTCGCCCGTGTACGCCTTGCCATCGAAGTCCTCGGGAGGCTGGACGGTGCGGACGATGGGAAGGTCGTACTTCTCGGCGAACTCCCAGTCGCGCTCGTCCTGGCCTGGGACCGCCATGATCGCGCCGGTCCCGTAGCCCATGAGCACGTAGTCCGCGATGTACACCGGGATCTTCTCCCCGTTGGCCGGATTGACGGCGTACGCGCCCGTAAACACGCCGGTCTTCTCGCGGGTCACGTCGGTGCGGTCGATCTCGCTCATCCGTCCGGCCCGCTCGCGGTATTCGCGCACCTCTTCGGCCTGCCCTGGCGTGGTGATCCCCTGGACCGCCGGATGCTCGGGGCTGAGGACGAAGAACGTGGCCCCGAAGAGGGTGTCGGGCCGGGTGGTGAAGACCTCTATCGGATCGTAGCCTTCGACCTCGAACTCGATCCCGGCTCCCTCGGAGCGGCCGATCCAGTTGGTCTGCAGCGTCTTCACCCGCTCGGGCCACTCTATCTTGGAGAAGTCGAGAAGCTCGTCGGCGTAGTCGGTGATCTTGAAGAGCCACTGCGCGAGGTTCTTCTTGATGACCGGCGTCCCGCACCGCTCGCAGCGCCTCTCCGGCCCAACGACCTGCTCCCTGGCGAGCGTCGTGTTGTCCTTCGGGCACCAGTCAACCGGCGCCTCCTTGCGGTACGCCAAGCCCTTCTCGAAAAACTTGAGGAAGAACCACTGGTTCCAGCGGTAGTACTCGGGGTCGCAGGTGACGACCTCGGACGAGAAGTCGAACATCGTACCCATCTGCCGGAGCTGGCCGCGCATGTTCTCGATGTTGGACATGGTCCACTTGTAAGGGTGGATGCCCCGATTTATGGCGGCGTTCTCCGCCGGCAGGCCGAAGGCATCGAAGCCTATCGGGAAGAACACCCGGAAGCCGCGCATCCGCATGAAGCGCGCCCTGGTGTCAGAAGGCGTCATCGCGTACCAGTGGCCGACGTGGAGGTCTCCGCTGGGATACGGGAGCATGGTGAGGGCGTAGTGCTTGGGCTTGTTCGGGTCCTCGTCCGTCTCGTAGAGACCGCTCTCGGCCCATCTTTCCTGCCAGCGGCGTTCGAGGACCGTGGGATCGTAGGTCTTCCTTTGTCTCGTCTCGCTCACGAGAGACTCCTTCTAGGATGCGGTTCTTGGCGATTGGGTGCCGGAGAGGGCGCAGGAGACTATAGTCGGGGACCGGTGTTCCAGACCATGCGAGCCGCCGCGTTCATGTTCCCAATATAACATCGGGGACGCCGTTTTTGGAAGTGTCTGCGGAAGGAGATGCCTCATCCTGCCGCAAGATGCAAGCCTTTCATGTTTGGTGTGCAGGTGAAACCGGGCAAGGAAGGGCAAAGCATAGGCTTGCTTTCGTTGCTCGACTTCCGTTCTTTCGGCACGGGGCAGCCGTTGAGGAAATGGAGGCATGCGGGTGGCGCAGACGACGAATAAAAGGGGAAAGTTCCCCGCCAGCAGATAGAACCAGCCGAGGTTCGTGACCACCCAGTCGAAGATCGCCTGCGTCACCGTGCCGAAGTTCGCCGGGGCGAGCACACCTCACAGGATGAACGCCAGCGCGAACGCGGCCGAGACCCAGAACACGACTCCAACCTCTGACCTGGAATTACGCATGCTCTGCACCCGTGAAACCCCCTTGGCCCAGCCTCCGGGCCGGAAAAGGACGGCGATCGCAACATAGTACAGTCTTCCGTACGTAATACAAGTAGTAGACGCATAGGAGTTGAGGCGACCTCGGTTCCAGGGGAGCGTGCCGCCAGCGTTTTCTCCGCTCACGCCCAGTCTGTTCGTCTTTGGCGACGACGGTATCTTGCTTTTTAAGAGAACACGAGCGCCAGGACGGCGGCGGTCAGTGTACACACCAGGTTGGTGAACTCGTTGCCCACCCGCGGGAAGCGCGCCCCGACGAGGCTGTCGGCCACGGTGCCGAGGAACGCCGCGAACGCGACGATGCCCGCTGCTCCCCCGCTCCCCACCAGCCCGAGCGCGAAGCCCAGAGCGGCGGTCAGGATGGCGGCCCCGGCCCCGGCGAGCGTTCCTGGCAACGAGACGGCTCCGTCGGTGCCTGATGGAACCCGCCGCAAGGTCGTGATGAGCTGCGGGCACCGGCCGGAGAGCTGGCCCACCTCGGACTCGGCGGTATCGGCGAACGCCGCGCCCAGAGAGGCGACGAAAGCGGCGGCGAAGGCGTCCGAGGAAGTCGCCGCAGCGAGCACGGCGCAGAGAACGGCCACCGAGCAGTTGGCAAGAGCGTTCTTCGCTCCTCGGCGTCCGTGGCGCTCCTGGGCTGTGCCGGTGCGGCTCTTGCGCTCGTATCCGAGGCGGGTGAGCGCGGACCCGCCGACGACGAAGAGAGCGAGGACAGCGAAGCCTTGCGGGCCGAGGCAGATGTAGATCAGGGTCCCGACAAGGATGCCGCCCAGAGCCCCGCCCCGGCTCACCATCCCGAGCGCGTAAGCCAGCGCGGTGAAGAGGATCGTAACCGGAAGGGCGGCGCTGAGTTGGGCGGACAAGCGGTCTGTCAGGCCACCCGGAGGCGTTCCAGGAGCCGCCGGGCGTACCGCTCGCACTCTTCGGGGAGGGCGTGCAGCAGCGCGGGTTCCACGACTCCCGGCTTCACGCCCGCGTTCGTAAGGCGCTCGACGCCCTGGTAGAGCAGGGACCCGGCCAGCGGGCTCGGGCGGTCGGGGATAGCCAGGACCATGCCGTAAAGGTGGGGAGTCGCCGGCTCTCCGATGGCGTCCACGAAGTCCACGGCGTCAGGGCGGTCCTGCCCCACGACGAAGACGTGTACCTGCGGTCCCTCCGGCATCTCGGGAGCCCGGGTCTCGCGCAGGCTCTCCCAGAGGGCTGTGGTCCTGGCGTGGCCGGCGTCGAGCGCGACCCGCGAGAGGCCGGACCAGACGGCGCCCGCCACCCGCCTGGCAAGCGGGCTCTCGTAGTCCACCAGGATGCCGACCGTGGCCTCCCCCACGCGGGCCGCTACCGGTCCCCGGCTTCGCTCTTGTCGAGCCGCCGCACGAACACGTCTATCTCCTTCACGGTCTGGAGGTCGCCGTTGTTCTCAGCCACCTCGCGGCCTCGCTCGAAGACCCTTCGGGCCTCGGCCGTCTCGCCTAGCTCGGAGTGCGCGCGGCCGAGCGTCCGGTATGCCACGGAGTAGTCTGGCTTGTTCTCCACGGCCCGGGAGAGGTGGTCGCGGGCCTCCGCGTAATGGCCCTCCTTGAACAGCTCCGAACCCAGGGAGTAAAGGATCATGGGGTTGTCAGGGTTCCTCTCCAGCAACTTGCGGAAAGCTTCGGAGCGCGAGGTTTCCATCCCATACCTCCCAGAGGACCGTTAGCCTGGACGGGACTTTTTTAGCACGAATGGACGCCGACTGTTACAACGAGCCGCGTGGACGCCGAACGTTTGCTGGCTGGGCTCTCCCGCTCCCCCGACCTCGAACCCTTCGCCGGGCTGGTGCGGCCACTGGCGGAGTATGACCGCGAGCGCCGCAGCGATCTCGTCAGGACGCTACGGGTGTACTTCGCATGCGGGGCGAACACCTCTTCGGCGGCCGACCGGCTGTTTCTGCACCGCAACAGCATGCTCTACCGGCTTGAGCGCATCCAGAAGTTGATGGGTTTGGACTTGAGGGATCATCGGGTAGCTCTTGCGCTACAGTTGGGACTATTGGCGATGGAGAAGGGAGATCCTGATGCAGATCAGCACCCGTAACCGCCTGCCCGGCACGATCACCGAGGTGGTCAAGGGCGAGGCCGCCGCAAAGGTGACCCTCCAGGTCGGGGACAACCACATGGTTGCCCTCATCACCCGCGAGAGCGCCGACGAGCTCGGCCTCGAGCCAGGCAAGCAGGCCACCGCGCTCGTCAAAGCCACCGACGTAATGGTCTTGACGGACGATGGGGACGTCGCCTGAAGCTCGGGCAAGCTTAACCTTCGTACTCGGTCGCCCTCCTGGTCAGGTACTTGACGGCCAGGATCACGACGAAGGCGAAGCCGAGCGCCAGAACGGAGAGCGCCACGGCAGAGTCGATGTTGGTCTGGAACTCGGCGAAGATCGCCAGGGGGATGGTCTGCGTCACGCCCTGGAAGCTGCCGGCGAAGATGATCGTGGCCCCGAACTCCCCGAGCGCCCGCGCCCACGCCATCACCGCCCCGGCGACCAGGGCCGGGAAAGCCAGCGGCACCGTCACCCGGGTGAAGGTCGAGAGACGTCCCGCGCCGTCCACCATGGCCGCCTCCTCCACGTCGCGCCGCACCCCGGCGAACCCGACGGCGGCCTGGCGCACGTAGAAGTGGGCGGCGACGAAGACCTCGGCGATCACGACCGCCGCCGTAGTGAAGCTGATCGTCACCCCGAAAGCGTCGAAGTATTTTCCCAACAGCCCGAACCGCCCGAAAGTCAACAGCAAAGCGATGCCAGCGGCAGACGGCGGCAACACCGCCGGTATGTCCACAAGGGCGTCCACGAGTCGCTTTCCGGGGAACTCCGCCCGGGCCAGGACGTAGGCTGCGGGCGTCCCGATGGAGATGACGATCAGCATGGAGATCGCGGTGGTCCTGACGCTGAGCAGCAGGGCATCCCGCGCCTCCGGCGAGCCCATCGCCCGCCACGAGTCCTCGCTGATGGTCCACAGGACGAGGCTCAGGATGGGCAGGCTTATGAAGCCCGCGACCAGAGCAAGCGCGCCGACGGCCAACCCGGAGGCGAGCGTGTCGCTTCCCCAGATTGGCCTCGGGAACCGTCTCCGTTTCATGGCATCAGGCCGCAGGCTCGAAGTTCCACTTTTCGAGGACGCGCTGCCCCTCCTCGCTCGTCACCAGCTCCACCCACTCCTGTGCCAGACCCGGATCCCCGGCGTCCTTGAGCGCGGCTATCGGGTAGGTCGCGATGATGTTCAGGTCCGGCGGTATCCGGATCACCTCCACCCTGTCCCTTATGTCGGGCGTGTAGTCGCTAGCGTAACCAAACGTAGCGTCGGCGTCACCCACGACTACTCGATTGACCGAAGACCGCACGTCGGCCTCGCGGGAGACTACGTTGGAGAGGACATTCTGCTTGAAACCGCTACCGTACTCTTCGTTGGACTTGCCCAGTATCTCCACGGCGTAGTCGGCGGCTGGGACCCCTTCCTCGGCGAGTACGAGCTTGACGCCTGACCGTGCGACATCCCGGAACTCCCGTATACCGGCAGGATTATCCTTCGGCACCATGATGACTTCGCGGTTCCTGACGAAGACCTCCGGGCTCCCCTGGACGAGCCCATCCTCCACGGCGGTATCCATCTCCTCCTCGGCGGCTGAGGCGAACACGTCGGCGGGGGCGCCCTGCTGGATCTGGGTCAGCAGCGTCGAGCTCGACTCGAAGCTCTGGCGCACTTCCACGCCGGGGTTCCGCTTCTCGAAGGTTCTCCCCAGCTCCCCGAAAGCGTCCGTGAGCGAAGACGCGGCGAACACGGTCAGCGTGCCCCCCTGCTGTCCCCTACCTTCCTCCGAAGACCCATCGGAATCGGCGCCTCCCCCACCCGAACCTCTCCCACAACCCGCGAGCCCGGCGACGGCCACGATGCAAGCCACCACCGCCAGAGCGCAACGGAAGGCACGATGGAACGGCATGTAGTTCCCTTCCCTAAACTCAAGAGCAGACAGCCCATGCTAGAGAAGATGTTGCTTCCGGTCTTTGTGCAAACTGCACGAAAAACGCCGCCAAGCCCGGATGACGCACAGGGACCCCCCGAGGTTCGCCGTCCCGAGAGAAGAACTCAGATGTAAGGTCCGACTCTGTCGTCGTTCGCCAGCTTGCGGTAGCCCTCGGCCACGGCCAGGACTTCCATGACGTACCAGTCGGCGTGGTTGTATGAGTAGAGGGCCGCATACCAGTCATCGGGCGCACCGCCGTCTCTCAGGTAGCCAGCGGCGGCGGGTATGGCGTCTCTCGGGTCCATGATGTTCGCCTCTCCATTACCGTCGCCGTCCACGCCGGAGCTTTCCCAGGTCGAGGGCAGAAACTGCATCGGGCCCAGCGCGCCGGCGCTCGACGGGCCCATACTGTCACCGTGGCTGGACTCGACCTTCCCCACGGCGGCGAGGATATACCAGTCCCTGGCGAAGCCGTAGTCTTTGGCGGCCTTCTTGTAGAGTTCTTCGTACTCCGTCCTGGACACGCTCTCCACGGGCTGGACGAAGATCTCCTCTTGCGCTACCTCGGCCTCCGTCTCTCGCAACGTGTCGTCCCCGCTTCGCGGCTCGTCCGCGCCATCCCGCGGCTTGTCGCCACCTCGTGGCTTGTCGCCACCCCGTGACCTGTCACTACCAGCCCGTCGCTTGTCGCTATCAGCCCGTGGCTCGTCGCCACCGTCTCGTGGCTTGTCGACGCCATCTCGTAGCTTGTCGACGCCATCTCGTAGCTTGTCGATATTCCGCAGCGGATCGATGCCGCCGGTAGCCGAACGGGTCTTGCGTATCCTCTCGCGCTCCCGGACCTTGAGTTCCTCAAGGCGGACTTCGGCCTCGTCCTTATCGGAGCGTATCCGGGCTATAGTGGCATCGAGCTTCTCCTCTTGCCGGCGCAGGTCTGCCACCTGCGCTTTCTCCTCTTTCAGCACCTCGTTGTAAGCGCCATTCTTTTGCGCGAGTTGCCGGATGGTGTTTCTCAGAGTCTGCCGGTTGTCCCTGTACGCGTCGAGGTTATCCTGGCCATCGAGCAGGATCCCGGCTACCCTGAAGTCGACGGGTGAGCCGGATGTCTCATCACCGCCCAGGAAATTCCGGATCAGAGCCGCCAACCCTTCGAGGTCGTCACCCTTGTATGCGGCCCTCGCCTGCTCCTCGTAGTGCGCCCTCGACGCCTCGAAAACCTCTCGATGCAATACCAGGTCGCGGTTCAGATCCCGCCTTTGAGACCGGAGTTCCCAGGCACGAGCCCGCGTATCATACACTCGGGTCTGAGTGTCCTCCAACTCAGCCCCCACGGCCGAGAGGTCCTCCATCCCCCCGTCCAGAAGTACGTTCTGCTCCCGCACCTGCGCTCTCAAGGCAGCTTGCGGATTCCGATCCTCCTGCTTCCCGGCACCCTGCGCGTCGGCGCCGGCGGCGAATACCGCGACCGACGCCGCAGCCACGATTACTCCCGCAATCTTCGCCCGCCCAAAATTCATGCCGTCCCCCCTCCAGATTGCGACATACTCCGCCCAGAACCGCAGCGAGAGCAGCATTGTACACCACTTGCCGATAAACCTGTAGGCAGCATGCCAGTTAGAGTTTCGACTTATTTTGATGTATAAATTACTTGATTGGTTGATCTTCTTTGGTGGTGAGAATAGCCAGGAGGGCTTCCAGTTCGTCATGCTCTCGGAACCGGATCTCCACTCTCCCGCCCTTCCTCGCAGGCCGCACCTTGACGGGCAGATCGAGTGCTTCCTGCATCATGCGCGACGCCCGCTCGAACTCGCTAGGGACTTTGGTCTGCTCTGTCTTCTGTGACTGCGGCTGCGACTCTGAAACGCCGGAGAGATGGTCGCGCACTAGTTGCTCGGTTTTGCGCACGGAGAGCTTCTCCGCCCGGACCTTCTCGGCGAGCCGCAGCATCTGATCTTCGTTCTCCAGGCCCAGTATGGCCCGGGCATGGCCCTCCGTCAGCTTGCCTTCAAGGAGCATGGCCTGAATCCCTGCGGGAAGCTGCGCCAGGCGGAGCGTATTGGTCACGGCGGCCCGGCTCTTGCCCAGCCGACGCGCGAGTTGCTCTTTGGTGAGCCCGAAGCCTTCCATTAGCGCCTGGTACGCGGCAGCCGTTTCCAGGGGATTGAGATCCTCGCGTTGCAGGTTCTCCACCAGCGCCAGTTCCATGGACTCATTGTCCTCCGCTTGGCGGATAAGAACCGGCACACGGTCGAGCCCGGCCTCCTTGGCGGCCCGCAGGCGGCGCTCTCCGGCTATGAGTTCGAATCCACCGTCGGTGGACCGGACGACCAGCGGCTGCAGGATGCCGACCTCCCGTATGGAAGCCGAAAGCTCCCGGATACCGGCCTCGGGGAAGCTGCGCCGCGGCTGGCGCGTGTTGGGCCGGATGGCGGAGGTCGGTATCTCCTCGAATTTCAGACCGCCCACGCTCTCGCCGGTGGCTATCAACGCGGAGAGACCGCGTCCCAGCCCCCTCCTACCCACGATCCCGTACCTCGTCGGCGACGGCGGCGTAGGCCTCCGCCCCGGAACTCTTCGGCGCGTAAAGGGCCACGGGGATTCCGTAGCTGGGCGCCTCGCTAAGCCTCACGTTGCGGGGTATCAGGGTGTGGAATACGCGGTCCCCGAAAAACGAGCGCACCTCCTCGGCAACCTGGTGAGCCAGGTTGGTACGCGGATCGAACATCGTCAAAAGGACCCCTCCCACCTTCAGGGCCGGATTGAGCTCCTCCCGCACCATTCTCAGGCTGCGCATCAACTGGGTGAGACCTTCGAGAGCGTAATACTCGCACTGTATCGGGATGAGGACTTCATCCGCCGCGGTCAGCGCATTGAGGGTGAGGAGATCGAGGGACGGCGGGCAATCCAGTAGAACCCGGTCATACGCGCCGTAGGGCAGCTTTTCCAGGGCCTTCTTGAGCTTGAACTCACGAGCCAGCGTAGAAACCAGCTCTATCTCTGCCCCCACCAAATTTATGCTTGACGGCGCCACCTCCAGGCCGGGAATTTCGGTTTTGAGCGCCACCTGCTGCAATGGCTTGCCTTCTAGCAGGACCTCGTACATGCTCAGATCCAACTCAGGGGAGACGCCGAGGCCGCTGGTGGCGTTGCTCTGCGGGTCCATATCTACAACCAGAATTCTTTCGTTCCTGCTGGCGAGATAGGCCGCGAGGTTGATGGCGGTGGTGCTCTTCCCCACACCGCCCTTCTGATTCACTATCGCCACAACGGTCGTCACGACCGGCATATTAGCATGACCGGCCGAGCGGTTGTTTCGTCGAGCCTAGCCAAGAGGACGCCGTTTGGCTGCGCCAACTCTACGTGGATATCGTTCCGGGGTGGCGCGCACTTTTTGCAGTATGATGAGCCTTCGCTCCTTGGCACGAACCTCTTGGAGCATGGAAACCTCTATTACGTCTGCGAGCCGCGCGCCGACACATTCTGCTGCGCGTTCGCCTTCGCGGAGTTCCTCTGCGGAAGGCGAACCCTTCATGGCTATGACGTAGCCTCCTTCTCTTACCAGGGGCACACAATACTCAGCCAGGATGGGCAGTGAGGCCACTGCTCTAGCTGTCGCTATATCATAGCTTTCTCGCAGATCCCGCTCCACCGCGACTTCTTCGACCCGCTGATTCTTTATACTGACATCTTCTAGACCTAGATGCTGCACTGCATGGCACAGGAAACGCGCCTTTTTGCCGACGGATTCGACCAGAGTTGCGCGTAAATTTGGTGAAACCACCTTGAGGGGTATCCCAGGCAATCCGGCGCCCGAACCCACATCTGCCAGGGTCTGTGCCTGCCAGAGCGGGTGGAACAAGAAGCAACTGAGGGAGTCGAGGATGTGGTCGAGAAGCAGGTTGTCAGGATCGCGCGTGCCGACGACGTTGGCTTCATCGTAGCTACTGAGGAGTTCAACATACTGGTCAAGACGATCCGCCAACTCTTCGGAAACTGGCAACCCCCACTGGCGCAGTTGATCTTGAAATACCCTCCTTACCTGCATACGCTCCGTTTCACGTGAAACACTCCATGGCGAGCAAGGCACCAAACACATTACAGGCAATTGTTTGCGCCAACATACATTTGTCCTGCATTTGTTTCACGTGAAACGGATTCTTCGTCAAGCCGGAGAAATGTGCACCCTACGATTTTCCCCTATGCCTTCGCTCGCCGTCGTGACCTGGCGATTGTCCTTCAAGAACACGTGCACGACGCGCCTTTCGGCGGGGTTCATCGGGGGGAGTTCCACCGTGCGCTGTTCTCGCGCTGCGCGGCGGGCGCTACGATGCGCCATGCCCTGGAGGGCCTCGGTGCGGCGCTGCCTGTAGCCTTCCGAATCCAGGGTTATCCGCTTCGCGAACGGACGATCCCTGTATACAGCCACGTTCAATAGATATTGCAGGGCATCTATGGTTTCGCCCTTCTGGCCGATGAACAAGCCGGCTTCTTCGGTGGCTACATCGACCGCCACGAACTCTCCGGCATCGTAGATATCCAATCTGGCGTCAGCAAGATCCAACCCTCTCACGACCGTTTCCATGTACTGCCTGGTCCCGTCGAGCAGTTCCGCTGGCACCTCTTCGGGTACCGCTTCCGGTACCTCTTCCGAATTTATCTCTACGTCCCGTTCGCTCTCCATTGCAGCCTCGGTCTCGGGCTCCGACGTTTCTTGCGGCACTGCTGGTTGCGCTTCGTCACGAGCCTCTTCTACGGACACCAGGATTCGGGCGTCTCTCGCTCCGATACCCATAAAACCGGAGCTTCCTGCATCGACCACTTCGTACGAAACTTCGTCTGCGGAGATGCCCAGCTCGACTGCGGCATTCTCGACAGCTTCCTCCGCTGTAGCGGCGTTGAACTCCCTTTCGACCGTCATTTTTTCTTCTTTCTACGCTTTCGCTTGGCGACTTTGGCTGCTCTGCTCTCAGCATCCTCCGGCTGGGCCTCAATCTGCTGCTCTGAGCCGTTTCGGCTAGATGAAAGGCTGGATCCACCGACCGGAGCACTCTTCTTGGCGTCGGTTCCGTCACCGTTGGCGAAGGAGGGTTTCTTGCCCGGACCATAGTTGTAGATCACGTAATTCTGAACAAGCGTGACCAGGTTGGAGGTGATCCAGTAAACGAACAGTCCTGCGGGAAACTTGTACAGAAAGATGGTGATCCCGATGGGCAGCAGCCGCATGATCCACCGCTGTTGAGGATCTATGTTCTTCGCGGTGATCTCCGTCGCCGCCAGCATGGTCAGCGCGGACAGGACGGGCAGTATCAGGTACGGATCCGCGTTCGAGAGGTTCTGGAACCAGAGGATACCGCCTTCGTGAAAACTGCCGTACTGCGGCGGTATGACGCGATCGCCAACCGTGTAGCCACCGAACTTACGAATAACGTAGAACATGCCGATAAACACCGGCATCTGGACCAGGATGGGAAGACACCCACCGAGCGGGTTCACCCCGCGTTCCTGGTAGAGTTTCATCGTCTCTTCCTGCTGCTTTTGGCGGTTGCCCTGGTATTGGTTCCGTATCCGATCCATATCGGGCTTCAGATCCTGCATCGCCCGCATGCTCTTCACCTGCTTGATCGTGAGCGGGAAGAGTAGCGTCCGCACCACCACCGTTAGCACCGCAATACTCAACCACCATGGGTTCGCAAGCACTCCGTCGAGCGTGTTGTAGAAAAACAGCAAAACCTGGCCCAGGACGTTTACGACCGGGCTGAACAGGTTGGCGAAAAAATCGGCTATTGCGTTCATGCGGCTCTCTTCACTTTAACGGGTCGAACCCTCCTCTAGAGAACGGATGGCAGCGCAGCAGGCGGTATGTCCCCAGGACGAAGCCCTTGAACAGACCATACCTCTCCAGGGCTTCCAGAGTGTACTGGGAGCAGCTCGGCGAGAACCTGCAGGAAGGCGGCAGCATGGGGGAGAAGATCCGCTTGTAGACCTTGATCATCCATATCGCCGGCATCGCCATCATCGGCGGGACTTTGCTCCTTCTTCGCGAGGGTCCTCCAGACGGTCGAGTTTCCGAAGCGCCTTGACCAACTCTTCTCCGAGTTCCGAAAAACTCGCGTCCGCGGCAGGCGGGCGAGCAGAGATCACGAAGTCGGACGCCCCCGACACGCGCGGCACCACCGTGTGAAAAGCCTCCCTGAGCCTTCTACGCACCAGATTGCGTGTCACCGCATTGCCTACCTTCCTGGATACGGAGAGACCCAACCTGGAGTTTCCGAGTTCGTTTGGGAACTCATGCACGGAGAACAACCTGCCTCTGAAAGCTCTGCCCTGGCGGTAAGTCAGCTCAAACTCGGGTGAATCCGTTAGCCGCATGCGTTTGCGGATCGGCAATGGTTTAGACGGCCAACCGCTTGCGGCCGCGACGGCGCCGGTCGCCGATGACCCTGCGTCCTCCTACCGTGCTCATCCGCTTGCGGAATCCGTGTGTCTTCGCCCGTTTGCGGCGGTTCGGCTGATAAGTGCGCTTCATCGAAACTCCTTGGATACGATCCGAATTCTCGTCATGTAACGCCGGTGAGTATATCCGAACTATGAAGGACCATCCAATCGAGCCCATGCGGCTTGGCGGAGGTAAGAAAAAGCTTTCTCCGCTCATTTACATAGAAAAGCTCTGCAAAATTGCGTTTTCTTTACACGTCCTTCAGTCCTTTTAAGAAGATATCGGCTGTTCACGGAGAGTTTGCATGTGGACTGATCAACCCTTTTTGCAGTGTTTACAAGAGTTATCCACAAGCTGTGGAAAATTATGTGGATAACTTTCTTAATGCTCTGCAAAGTTGCGTTTTATTTTTCACAGCTATAGCGAAGCAACTGGGGTGCTGCTAAATTCCGCGTTGGGGATGATCCACGGCGAGCGCATAGACAGAAGGTCTGAAACATCGGACATCAGCATCCGCGTGGCAGTCTACCCGGATGATGGGGCGCCGGAGGTTAGCGAGGTCTCGGCGGCAAGCCCGCGAGCGGCCACGGCGAAGTTCACGAAGCTCGTGGCGGAGAAAGTAGGGAAGGTCGAGGGACGGGTGCCGGAGAAGGCTGTCAGGGAGATCGTGGAGAACCTTATTCACGCGGAGTACCGGGGGGTGGTGGTCTCCATCTTCGACCGGGGCAACACTGTCCGAATCTCTGATAGGGGACCCGGCGTAAAGCACAAAGAACGGGCTGTAGAGTTCGGTTTCAGCGGCGCCACACCCGAGGCTTTGGATGAGATCCGGGGTGTAGGAGCCGGCCTCGGCATCGCCCGGACAGCGGTAGAGAAGTCCGGTGGTACGCTGCTCGTCGAGGACAACATCGGCGGTGGCGCCGTCGTGACGATATCGGTTCCGGCTGACGGCGAAGGGGAGAAAACCGAAACGCTGGTCTTCAGGGAAGCGGCGCCGGCGCGGAAGTATCCTGATGCGGTGCCCAGGATGAACATCTCGGAGCGCCAACAGAAAGCTTTGATCACGGTTCTCGAGTGCGGCGAAGTAGGTCCCTCTACCGTCGCGGACTGGTTGGAGATCAGCGTCAGCACCGCTTACCGGGATCTCTCGGTCCTGGAGGAGCACGGGCTGGTGATCACGGACGAGTCTGGGAAGCGTGTGATCTCCCCTCTGGGGCGGGATCTCGTGGAGGCCATAGTCAATACCTGGGTCAAGTAGCTCGTGGCCGCGAAGGTAGAGACCGTATGGGCAGAGGTTCTCGACCGCGTTTCGGAGCATATCAATGCTCCCTCTCTGCGCGTCTGGTTCGAAGGCACCAGGCCGGTGGACCTTCACGAGAAACGCCTTGAGATCTCTGTCCCCAACGCCTTCGCCAAGGAGTACATAGAGAGCCGGTTCCGGCCGCTCCTGGAAGAGGCGTTGAGTTCCGTACTCGGCAGCACCGACACGACCCTCGTGGTGAGCGTCGGTGGCCGCGACGCGAGGAGCCGGGTAGGGGAGGGCAACGGCAGCGCGATGGAAGGGATGGAGTCCGTGCGCACCGCCCGAGCCCCGCGGCCGTTCAAGGCCAGATACACCTTCGACACCTTCGTCATAGGCGCGGGCAACAGGTTCGCCCACGCGGCGGCCCTCGCGGTCGCCGAGACGCCGGGCGTCGTATACAATCCGCTCTTTATCTACGGGGGGGTTGGGCTCGGCAAAACGCACCTGCTGCACGCCGTGGGCCAGTACGTCGAGGAGCAGGACCCGAGCATGAAGGTCCGCTACGTCACCTGCGAGCAGTTCACCAACGACTTCATCAACTCCATCGGCGCCAACGCTCCCCTGGAATTCCAGCGTCGCTACCGCGAGAACGACGTGCTCCTCATAGACGACATCCAGTTTCTGGAGAACAAGGTGGAGACACAGGAGGCGTTCTTCCACACCTTCAATGCGCTCTACGAGGAGAACAAGCAGATCGCCATAGCCTCGGATCGGCACCCGAGGTACATCCAGACGCTGGAAAGCCGGCTGGTCAGCCGCTTCGAGTGGGGCCTTGTGACGGACATCCAGCCGCCGGACCTGGAGACCAGGATAGCCATCCTGCGCAAGAAGGCCATGATGGACCGCCTGGAGGTGGACGACGAGGTCCTCACGTTTATCGCCTCGAAGGTCTCGACCAACATCAGGGAGCTTGAAGGCGCGCTGGTTCGCATCCTGGCCTACTCTTCGCTCTACGGGCGCGACATCAGCGTGGATCTCGCGGAGGAAGTCCTCAAGGACATACTGCCGGATCAGGCGTACCGTGAGATCCCGGTCGAGCTCATCCAGCACGAAGTCTGCCGTTACTTCGGTGTCTCCAAACAGGACCTCGTCGGGGCCAGCCGCTCCAAACCGTTCGCCTACCCGCGACAGATCGCCATGTACCTCTGCCGCGAACTCACCGACGAGTCACTGCCCAAAATCGGCAAAGCCTTCGGCGGCCGCGACCACTCCACCGTCATGCACGCAACCGCCAAAATCTCCAACCTCATAAACAGCGATCGCGACGTCTTCAACCAGATACACGAGATCACCTTCCACATTAAAAGCAAGCGATAAATACCCGCTCGAACACCTCGAAACCCCTCCCCATAGGGGGACCATTTTGTAACATGGCCCAAGCATATAAATCTAAAATTTATCCACAACCTATCCACAACATGAGAGTGAGTTGTGGATAACCTTCCTCCACTTATCCACAGGAACGCCAGTTTATCCACACAATCTGTGGAAAACTTTTCCGATCTGTGGATAACAACATCTTTTGTTTCGTATATGGACCCCTCGTATACGCCACAACCAATATGGCTTGTGGATAAAGTTGTGGATAAGAGGGGTCAAAACTGTGGATAAAGTTGTGGATAGAATTGTGGATGGATGAGGGCTGTGGATAAGTGGGGGGTTTATCCACAATTTGTCCACAGGATAACGGTACTTATCCACATTTTTGTCCACAGTTGGGATGGGGGTTGCGCGGCTTAGGTAAAAGGTTTTTGCGAGTTATCCACACTATCCACAGGCCTTATTATTATTATTAATGTAATAGGTATATGGTTTTAGAATAATAATAAGGACGAAAGGGAGGTGCTATGAGGGCTGTTTGCAACACGGATCTCTTCGGCAGAAAGCTCGCCCTCGTGTCGCGTGGGGTGTCGGCGCGATCGACGGTGCAGTTGCTCGCGGGCGTGCTGTTGGAAGCGGGAGAAGCCGGGGTGCGGCTGTCGGCGACGGACATGGAGGTTTCGATCCAGACGTCTTCGCCGGCGGAGGTCGAGGAAGAGGGGCGGGTGGTGGTGCCGGCCCGGATCTTCAACGACGTGGTGCGCTCGCAACCGGGCGGGGAGCTTCGTCTGGAGCACGACCGTTCGGGCGGATACGTGAAGCTCACGGCCGGGCGGAACGAGTACCAGATCCGGACCTACGCCGCGGAGGACTTCCCGCAGCTCCCGCGCTTCGACGAGGAGAGCTCGTTCACCATGCCGGGCGAGGTGCTCGTGGAGACCGTGGAGAAAGTGTCGCGGTCGTACTCGCGGGACGAGACGCGGCCGGTGCTGACGGGCATCCTCATCAGCTTCGAGGAGTCGCGGGTCAAGATGGTCACGACCGACTCGTACCGGCTCAGCATCAAGGAGACGGATCTCGCAACCACGTTCGAAGGTTCGCGGAAGGCGATCATCCCGGCGAGGGCGATGCAGGAGGTGGCCAGGATCTTCTCCGGCTCCGACGAGGAGCAAGTGGAAGTCTCCCTCTCCGAAAACCAGGCGCTCTTCCGGATTGGGGACGTGCTCTTCGGCACCAGGCTCATCGAGGGAAACTTCCCCGAGTACCAGCGCCTCTTGCCGACGAGCTTCGAGCGACAGATCTCCGTGCCGCGTGAGGAACTCATCGGCACCCTCCGGCGCGTCAACCTCTTTGCCCAGCGCCAGACCCCGCCTGTGCCGGTGAGCCTGTCGTTCTCGGAGGGGTCGGTCGAGGTCATCGTGCGCAGCCAGGAGATCGGCGAGGCCCACGAGAAGCTGGAGGCCTCGAGCGAGGACGACTTCCACATCTCCTTCAACCCGGGCTACCTGCTGGACGGCGTCTCGGCGGTGGACACCGAGAAGGTGCTCTTCAAGTTCAACGAGGCGCTCAAGCCAGGTCTGATCGTCCCGGGCGAGAACGGCGGCGAAGGCGGCGGCTCTGGTGAGGAGACGGACTTCCTGTACCTGATCATGCCGATGCGAGACCCGGCGCGGAGCTAGAGCCCTCCGCTTGGAAGTGACCTCCGGCATGACGCTCGGCCAGGCGCTGAAGGCGTCGGACCTCGTGGGAAGCGGGGGAGAAGCGAAGATCCTCATTCAAGCCGGCGAGGTTCTGGTCAACGGGGAGGTAGAGACCCGCCGCGGCAGGAAGCTCCAAGAGGGAGACGTGATCGAGGTGGGGGACGAAATCGTTCGGATGGAGGTCCGTTGACCTCGTACCTGCGTGCCATGAGGCTCGTAAACTTCCGCAACTACGCCGACGACACGGTGCTGCTCAAACCGGGCCTGAACGTCGTGGTCGGGGACAACGCCCAGGGAAAGACGAACCTCCTCGAAGCCGTCGCCTTCGCCGTCACCGGCTCCTCGCCGCGCACCCCCAACGATCCCGAGGTAGTTCGCTGGGGCGCCGACTTCGCCCGCACTGAGGCCCGCATCTCCATCGAAGGCTCCGGACCGGAGCGGAAGGTGGCCGTCGGCTACGCCCCCGGCCAGAAGAAGCGGCTCACCGTGGACGGCGCAACTGCCCCGTCCCTCTCAGGCTACGCTGCCGGCGGGGCCGGCGTTCGGGCCGTGAACTTCTTTCCGGAAGACATCCGGGTCGTCAAGGGCTCTCCGTCGGATCGCCGGGAGTTCCTCGACGGCCTGCTCTCGACCCTGCGCCCATCCTACGCTAGGGCCACGGGCGAGTACGCCAAAGCCGTCCAGCAACGCAACCAGCTCCTCCGCCGGATCCGGGACGGGTTCTCCTCGGAGCGCACGCTCTCGACCTGGGACCGGAAGGTCGTGGACCTCGGCGAACAACTCCTTCGAGGGCGCGAGGAGGCCATGCCAGCCCTCGACGAGCACTTCGCTTCGTCTCTAAGGGCCCTGTACGGCCCGGAGAAGGCCGCCGTGCGGTATTCGTATAGCACGACCCCGGACGAGTATGCCGAGGCGCTCAGAGAGGCTCACGGCGCCGACATCGAACGCGGCACCACGTCGGTCGGACCGCACCGGGACGACTTCGAGGTGTCGCTCGGTGGCGTGGACCTGACGACGTTCGGGTCGCAGGGTCAGCAGCGGCTGGCGACGCTCGCGCTCAAGTTTGCGGCGAGGGATCACCTGCGGGGGGCGACGGGGGAGGACCCGATACTGCTCTTCGACGACGTGATGAGCGAGCTCGACGGACGCCGGCGGGAGTTCCTGGCCGGGTACTTTCTGGAGAGCACCCAGGCCGTCATCTCGACGACCAACCTGGAATATTTCGACGAGGAGATACTTCGGCGGGCGCGGGTCATACGCATATCTGGTGGCGCTGTAACGGACACCACCACGGATGGTGTCATGGAGCGGGGCGCCGAGCGGCGCGACGGCTTCCGAACGGCTTAAATAAGCCGCAAAACCGCGAGTTCCCTGTTGGGAAAGCGTACAAGGTGTGTTACAATCTCGGGGTGCAAAGCTACTTCCAAAAGAACGGTTCGCGCGTTCGTTTCGATCAAGAGATGAGGAGGGTCCTCGTTGGGGACTAGACAAGCCAGCAAGCATTCCGAGAGCGCATACGGCGCGGAATCCATTCAAGTACTAGAGGGTCTTGAGGCCGTCAAGCGCCGGCCGGGCATGTACATCGGCTCCACGGGGCCGCGAGGGTTGCATCATCTCGTCTGGGAGATTGTGGATAACTCCATAGACGAGGCCCTGGCGGGTTACTGCTCGGAGATTTTGGTGACGGTCCACGAGGACAATTCCGTCTCCGTGACGGACGACGGGCGCGGTATGCCGGTCGGCGAGATGGCGAAGTACGGCAAGTCGGCCGCTGAAGTCATCATGACCACGCTGCACGCCGGCGGCAAGTTCGACGGGCAGGGTTACAAGGTGTCCGGCGGGTTGCACGGCGTCGGGGCATCGGTGGTGAACGCGCTGTCGGAGTGGCTGGAGGTCGAGGTCCGGCGCGAGGGTCACGTCTGGAGCCAGCGCTACGAGCGTGGCTTCCCTCAGGGTGCCATGACGAAAGAGCGCAAGCTCAAGAAGGGCGAAGGGACCGGGACGACCATCAGCTTCTCCCCGGACCCGAAGGTCTTCACGGAGACCGTCGAGCTTTCGTTCGACACGCTCACGCGGCGCTTCCGGGAGTCGGCGTTTTTGAACAAGAACCTCAAGATCCGTCTCGTGGACGAGCGCGAGGAGGACAGGGACGTCACGTACCAGTACGAGGGCGGCATCCGGGACTTCGTGGCGCACATCAACGACGCCAAGGACCCGGTCCACAAGACAGTCTTCTACCTGGAGCGCGAGGAGGAGACCGGCGAGGTCGAGGTCGCTTTGCAGTGGAACAACGGCTTCCAGGACTCCGTCTTCACGTTCGCCAACAACATCAACACGCATGAGGGCGGGGCGCACCTCTCCGGGTTCCGCTCGGCGCTGTCGCGCACGATCAACGCCTACGCCCGGCAGAAAGGGCTCCTCAAGGAGAAGGAGGAAAGCCTCACCGGAGACGATATCCGGGAGGGCCTCGCGGCGGTCATCTCCGTGAAGCTCTCCGAGCCGCAGTTCGAGGGGCAGACCAAGACCAAGCTCGGCAACACCGAGGTCAAGGGCCTCGTGGAGAGTTCGACGAACAAGTTCCTCGCGGAGTTCCTGGAGGAGCGTCCGTCCGAGGCGAAGGCGATCATAGGCAAAGCGTTGCAGGCGGCACGGGCGCGTCAAGCGGCCCGGAAGGTGCGCGACACCATCCGCAAGGGCTACCTGGAGAGTTCGACGTTGCCGGGCAAGCTGGCGGACTGCTCCAGCAAGGATCCGGCGCGGAGCGAGTTGTACATCGTCGAGGGCGATTCGGCCGGCGGTTCGGCCAAGCAGGGGCGGGAGAGGGGCTTCCAGGCCATCCTGCCGCTGCGGGGCAAGATCCTCAACGTCGAGAAGGCCAACATGAACAAGGTCCTCTCCAACGTGGAGATACAGGCCATGATCTCCGCCATCGGCGCCGGCGTGGGGGAGACATTCAGCCTCGAAGGGGCCCGCTACAACAAGATCGTCATCATGACCGACGCCGACGTTGATGGGAGCCATATACGCACCCTGATCCTGACGTTCCTGTTCAGGAACATGCCGGAGTTGATCGAAGCCGGCTACGTGTACATCGCGCAGCCGCCACTGTACAAGGTCACTCACCATCGCAAGGACTACTACGTCTACAACGACGCGGAGCTCCAGGAGACACTGACGCGCCTGAACGCTAACGGCAACGCCAACATCGGCCGCTTCAAGGGCCTCGGCGAGATGAACCCGAACCAGCTCTGGGACACGACGATGGACCCGCAGCACAGGACGCTCTTGCAAGTGACGGTGGACTCCGCTGCCACCGCTGACGAGTTGTTCACGGCGCTCATGGGCGACAAAGTAGAGCCACGCAAGCGGTTCATCGAAGAGAACGCCCGCGAGGTCAAGAACCTGGATGCGTAGAGGCAAGATCGAAACGAAGAGGGAAGACGATGCTTGATACTTTTTCGGGGAACATAAAACCCCACTCCATAGAGGACGAGATCAAGGACTCGTTCCTCTCATACGCGATGAGCGTGATCGTCTCGCGCGCCCTACCGGACGTGCGAGACGGCCTGAAGCCGGTACACCGGCACGTGCTCTACGCGATGCACGACCTGGGCCTCCAGCCCAACCGGCCTTACCGCAAGAGCGCGACGGTCGTCGGCGAGACCATCGGTAAGTACCATCCGCACGGCGACTCGGCGGTCTACGATACGCTCGTCCGGCTCGCGCAGCAGTTCTCGATGCGCTATCCGCTCGTGGACGGGCAGGGCAACTTCGGCTCGGTAGACGGCGACCCGGCGGCGGCCATGCGCTACACCGAGGCCCGCATGACCCGCATGGCGACCGAGATGCTCAGGGACATCAACGCCAACACGGTGGACTTCGAGCCGAACTTCGATGAGAGCCTGCGCAAGCCGTCGGTTATGCCGGCGCGGTTCCCGAACCTGCTCGTCAACGGCTCCGATGGCATCGCGGTCGGGATGGCGACCAAGATCCCACCTCACAACCTCAACGAGGTCATAGACGCTACCGTGGCGCTTATAGACGACCCGGATCTCGACGACGAGGCGGTCGCAAAATACATCAAGGGGCCTGACTTCCCGACGGGCGGCGTGATCGTCGGGCTGCGCGGTATCAAGGACGCCATCGAGACCGGGCGCGGCTCGGTGCGGGTGCAGGCCAGGGCGCACACGGAGCAGATCAAGGGCAATAGAACCCAGATCGTGGTCACCGAGATCCCCTACCAGGTGAACAAGAGCTACCTGCTCCAGAAGATCGCCGAACTGGTCAAGGAGCGCAAGCTCACCGACATCTCGGACCTGCGCGACGAGTCCGACCGGAACGGCATGAGGGTCGTGATCGAACTCAAGCGCGAGGCCGTGCCGAAGGTCGTGCTGAACAACCTGTACAAGCACACCCAGATGCAGCAGAGCTTCGGGGTGAACCTGGTTGCGCTCGTTGACGGCGTGCCCCGCACGCTCTCCTACAAGCAGGTCTTGAGACACTACGTCGCTCATCAGTTCGATGTGGTCACCAGGAGGACGCGCTACGAGCTGGAGCGGGCTCAGGCGCGGGCCCACATCCTGGAAGGGTTGTTGATCGCGCTCTCCAACCTGGACGAGGTCGTGGCGACGATCCGCAAGAGCCGGAGCGTGGAGACGGCGCGCAACAACCTGATGAAGACCTTCAAGCTCTCCGAGCGGCAGGCCCAGGCCATTCTGGACCTGAGGCTGCAGCGCCTCACAGCGCTGGAGCGTCAGAAGGTCGAGCAGGAGCACCGGGACCTGCGGGAGAAAATCGAATACCTGGAGAGCGTGCTCGCCGACGACGGCAAGGTGTTCGGGATCGTCAAGGAGGAACTCGCCGAGGTCAAGGCAGCCTATGGCGACGAGCGGAGGACCGCCATCACCGCCGAGGAGGGCGTGGACTTCGAGATAGAGGATCTCATCGCCGAGGAGGAGATGGTCATCTCCATCTCCAACGGCGGCTACCTGAAGAGCGTGCCCGTGAACACCTTCCGCAAGCAGGGCCGGGGCGGCGTGGGCGTTGCGGGGATGGAGTTGAAAGAGGGCGACTACATCGAGCACCTCTTCATCACCACGACCCACCACTACATGCTGTTCTTCACCAATCGGGGCAAAGTGTACCGCCTGAAGGTCCACCAGCTCCCGCGGATGAGCCGGACGGCGAAGGGGCGCCACATCGCCAACCTGCTGCCGCTCGCGCAGGGCGAGAGGATCGCCACGGTCATCCAGACCAAGGAGTTCAAGGAGGCCGAGTACCTGCTCTTCGCCACGAAGAAAGGCGTGGTCAAGAAGACGGCCTTCCTGGACTACAACACGCCGCTCAAGGAGACCGGCATCATCGCGATCAACCTGGCCGGCGACGACGAATTGATAGACGTGCGCCACGCCTCAGAGGGCGACGAGGTGGTGCTCGTGACCCGGAGCGGCAAGGGACTCAAATTCCGCCAGACGGACGCCAGGTCCCAGGGCCGGGCGACGGCCGGGGTCAAAGGCATCACACTCAAGGGCGGCGACGACGTCCTCAGCATGGACGTGGTCTCCACCGGCGGCGCCCCGGCTGACCTGTTCATGATCACGGAGAAGGGCTTCGGGAAGCGCACCCCGATCTCGGAGTTCAGGGCACAGGGCCGCGGTGGACAGGGCGTCATCGCCATGAAGACCGACGGCGAGCGGGGCTTGCTCTCGGGGGTGCGGGTCGTCCGCTCAGACCTGCATGAACTGGTCATCGTCTCGAACTTCGGGACGACCATCCGCATAGACGCCGACTCGGTATCGCGCCAGGGCCGCACCGCCCAGGGCGTGCGGGTGATGAACCTGCGCGCCGGCGACTCCGTCAGCGCCATCGCCAAGGTCGTGGCCTCTCGAAGCGCCGACGCCGACGGGGCCACCGACGAGCTGTCGCTGGATGAGATCTCCGGCGAAGAGTTGCTGGGCGCGTCGGCCGCCGGTCTCCCCGAAGCGAACGGAGCTTCTGACGGCGAACCGAACGGCTCACCGGACGAACCGAGCGAGAACGGCGGGGCCGCTCGTGGATAAAGACCAGACCTGCGAGGGCGTGGTCGAATGCACGGCGCTCGTCCTGGCGGAGAACTGCGCGGACTTCGAAGGCAAGCTCACGCTCTTCGGGATACTCGATGAGATAAGGCCCTCCGGGGGTGAGACCTCCTTCGTGGTGTACGCCAAGTTCGAGGGCTGCGAGCACGCCGTCGAAGGGGATCTGCGGATGGCGCGCATCCTCATCACGGACGAGGACGGCGCGATCATCGACGAGTCCGAGGAGTTCTCCGTGTGGCTCGACGGCCCCGAGAACTCGACTACCGTGACCGCCGGGTTCGAGATCCCGGACGACTTCGTGGAGGGTGGGGAGCGCGTCCTCTGGGTCGAGGCCATACTGGACGAAGAAGCTCTCTCGCAGACCGCAGTCCGGTTACGAGAGCGATACAATGTATAGACCATCCATCGAAGCCCGGGGGTTTCCCGGGCTTCTTCTATTTGCGAGGAAATGATCCTGTGACCGAAGATCTTGCGATATTCATAGACTGGGAGAACATCTACATCTCCACGGTCAGCGAGTACAACTCCAAGCCGAACGTCTCGGCGATCCTGGAGAAAGCCCGCGAGTACGGGCGCATCGTCTCCGCCACGGCGTACGCCGACTGGACCGAAGGGGACTTCCGTCAGGCGCCGCCGACGCTCTACTCCAACGGCATCTCGCCGCGCTACATCTCCGCCCGCTACTTCCCCGGTGGCCGGGCCCAGAAGCGGCGCACCAACTCCATAGACGTGATGCTGGCGGTGGAGTGCTCGGACTTCCTGCACAACCATCCGCAGGTGGATACATACGTGCTCGTGACCGGTGATGGGGACTTCATACCTCTGGTCAGCCTGCTGCGCAGCCAGGGCAAGAACGTTGTCGTCATCGGGGTGTCGGAGGCGACTTCGTACCACCTGATCGAATCCGCCGACCACTTCGTCTCCTACTCTTCGCTGCTCGAAGAGGATCGCGTCGCCAGGACGCCGGATCGCGGCGAGCCGAAGAAGAAGACGACAGACCCATACAGGGAACTCGTCCGGGCGGTCGAGACATTGAAGAAGGGCGGCAAGACGCGGGTTCTCGGCCAGGTGAAGCAGCAGATGATCGTGCAGCTCGGCTCCTTCGACGAACGCAACGAGGGCTTCAAGAAGTTCAAGGACTTCGTGGTCGAGGCCGAGCGCCGGAACCTGGTCAACACCGTGGACCAGGACCTGGAGCTCCAGGTCTACCTGCCGGACGAGAAGGTCCCCGAGCAGCCCGAGTCCGACCTCGCTGCTGAAGAGCCGAGAAACGCGGCCGGCGAGGCTCCTGCGGACAACGGGCGGTCGAACGGAGGCAACGGCCGCGCCACGAAGGAGCCGGAGCCCTCCGCCCCGGCGGACTTCGACCTCCTGGAAGACCTGACGCCCTACGAGCTGAGGACCATCACCAAGAGCGTGGCGAACCTGAGGCAGCCGGCTTCGTTCGTGGAGATCTTCGGGAGCATCAGGGCGCTGGATGAGCGCGGGGAGCTGGAGCTAACGCGGGAAGAGATCTCCGACGTCATATCCGCCATGCTGGACGCCGAGTTCCTGAACCGGGTCCGCGCCAAACCCTACAAACAGGCCCAAGCTGACATGACCTTCTTCGCCCTCAACAAAGAGAAGGAAGAGGTGAAGGCCGCCCTGAACGGCGGCTAGTCGGCCAGACGGTAGACGGTGAAGGCCGCCAGGGCAAGCGCGGCGGCGATGTACACGCCAGAGAATCCGAGCGCCTGCGCGGCCTGGAGAAACGTGCGGGGCGTCATGGTGAGTTGCGCCAGAACGATGCTTCCGAAGCCGAGGACGAACCATAGTCCGGCCTTGATCCGGTATCCTCCACCGCGCTCTTTCAGGAGCGCCATCCCCACAAGGGCCGGGATGTAGAAGAGCAGGACAACGGGCATCAAACGCAGCAGCCCGATCCCGATGTTCGTGAGCGTGTCCACGGGATCAGTCTACACCAGAGGTTGCAGGTTGCTGGAAAACTGCCCGCGCTGTACGCTAGGATACTTGTACCATTCAATGGAGGCGATTGCGCATGGGAATAAACCAGAGGGTTTCGCTCAGGAAGTTCATAGACGATGTCCGGCGCTGGGTCGAGGAAGGCCGGAGCGACGAGTGGATCGCCAGCGCCCTAGGCACGAGCCCATCTTCGGTGCAATCGTTTCGTTCGCGCAACGCCATCTACCGCCGGGATGCGGGGTCCGTCCTCCGCGATCCGCAGGAATACAACTCCTTCGAGGGCGCCCTCGAACCGGACGGTCCCGATGGTCCCGGGGTCTGGTTCGACCCCGCTGTGGGTGACGACCCGCGCTGGAGAGAGCGCTGGAGCCTCTCGGATCGGGTGGAGGTCCGCCTCACGCCCACGCGGATAGTCTTGCTCCGCCGCGGTCTGGTGCGCGTGGCATCGCGCCCCGTGCACCAGACCGCGACGCCGTAGAGACCAGCCGTAAGGTATAATTCGCGCCGGTTCGGGACGTCCGATCCGCCGCTGTCGTCCGGGGTGAGACCCGGGCGGTAGAGCAAAGTCCGGACTCGCGAGGCGAAAGCCGAAAGGCCGCTCGGGCCAATAACCCGAGGGGCGGGGGACGTAAGTTCTCCGTCACGTCAAGTGCAACAGAGAGCAGACCAGCCGATGGATCGGGACCCCCGATCACAGGTGATGGGTGAAAGGGTGGGGTAAGAGCCCACCGGCGGTATCCCGAGAGGGACCGGCCAGGTAAACCACCGGTGCGAGCAAGCCAGAATGTCCCGGATGCCGCAAGGCGTTTCGGGCTGGTAGGTGCGGCCCTCCCTAGGGAGGGCCTCGTAGGGGCGTTCCGCGGAACGCCCCTACGAGAGATGGATGGCGGAATAGAGCAGAATCCGGCTTACGGGACGGCCCGGACTTTCGAGGCATCAGGTTTCAGCACGTTGGGCAACCTACGCACTACAGCCGGACTCGAATAACCTGAAGCTTGGAGCCCGATGTCCGTGATCTTTCCAGCCTGAATCTTTTCACATTTGCCCCTTGTGCGATGCTCTATACTGCCCGCACATAGCAACGAGCTTCGAGTTACAAGTAGGCACAAGCATCTAGAGGGAGAAGTGAGCTTGTCAGCGATAGCATCCGCATGGAAGAGGTTGCCGTGGTGGGTCGAGCCGATGTCCGTGGTGTTCGTGCTTACGGCGTTCGGACTCTACTCGTTTGTCGCGATCCTCCTTTACGGCGGTGAGTACCAACAGTTCGTGTCCCCGTTCTACTCGCCGGAGGTCCCGCTGCCGGGGTGGATGCCGGGCTTCGTCACGGCTCCGATGATGGTGTTGTGGATACCGCTCGGGTTCCGGGCCACTTGCTACTACTACCGCAAGGCTTACTATCGGGCCTTCTTCTGGGATCCGCCGGCGTGCTCGGGCAAGGCCCAGCAGCTCGACCGGCCCTGGGCGCGGAGCACGGAGAGCTACAAGGGCGAGCGGGCGCTGTTCGTTCTCAACAACGTCCATCGCTACTTCCTGTACGCCTCGATCATAGTCGTGGCCTTCCTGACGTACGAGGCGTTCCGAACCGTGTTTACGCCCGAGGGGTTCCAGATCGGGGTCGGCTCGTTGCTGTGGTTCGCCAACATCGTGCTCCTCTCGGCCTACACGTTCTCGTGCCATTCATTCAGGCACCTCGTCGGCGGCAACAAGGACTGTTACTCCTGCATTCGGGGCGGCAACGCCCGGCGCAAGACCTACAACTTGGTGAGCAGGCTCAACGCGAAGCATCCCCAGTGGGCGTGGTACAGCCTCTTCTCGCTGCTGGCGACCGACATATACTTGAGGTTGCTGCAGACGGGCGTAATAACGGACTTCACGATAATCCCTTTCGGTGGTTGATCAGGGAGGTATCTGATGCAGAGCGACGGACACGCTGACGGGCACCGGGAACAATACGAGACACGCGAGCACGACGTCCTGATCATCGGCGCCGGCGGCGCCGGTCTGCGGGCCGCCGTGGCCGCCACGCAGCACGGCCTCTCGGTCGGCATCGTGACGAAGAGCCTGCTCGGCAAGGCCCATACCGTGATGGCTGAGGGCGGCATCGCGGCCTCCGTGGGCAACGTTGACCCAGACGACTCCTGGCGCCAGCATTTCATGGACACGCTCAAGAGCGGGAAGTTCCTCAACAACTGGCAGATGGCGGAGATCTTCACCAAAGAGGCTCCGGATCGCGTCTACGAGCTGGAGCAGTGGGGCGCGCTCTTCAACCGCACGCCTGAAGGCAAGATCTCCCAGCGCCCCTTCGGCGGCCATACCTACCGCCGCCTCTGCCACGTCGGCGACCGCACGGGCCTCGAGCTCATCCGCACCATGCAGGAAAAAGTCCTCGCCACCGAGGCGAAGATCTACATGGAGACCACGGTTACGAAACTCTTGAAGAAGGGCGACCGCGTCGTCGGAGCGGTGGGCTACACCCGCGAGTCCGGCAAGTTCATCCACTTCAAGGCCAAGGCCGTCATCATGGCGACCGGCGGCTGGGGCCGTATCTTCAAGGTCACGTCCAACTCCTGGGAGGGCACCGGAGACGGCGTGGTCCTCGGCTACGATGCCGGCGCGGACCTCGTCGACATGGAGATGATGCAGTTCCACCCGACCGGCATGGTGTGGCCTCCCGGCGTGCGTGGGCTGCTCGTCACAGAGGGTGTGCGCGGCGAGGGCGGTTTGCTCCGCAACTCCGAGGGCGCGCGGTACATGGAGAACTACGACAAGGAGAAGATGGAGCTCTCCACCCGCGACGTGGTGGCCCGCGCCAACTACACCGAGGTGCAGGAAGGCCGCGGCAGCGAGCACGGCGGCGTTTACCTGGACATCACGCACCTCGGCTACGAGGGCATCATGAAGAAGCTGCCGACGATGTACGAGCAGTTCAAGAACCTGGCCGACATAGACATCTCGCGCGAGCCGATGGAGGTCTTCCCGACCGTCCACTATACGATGGGCGGCATCAAGGTTGACCCGGAGACCTGCGCGACCAACGTGCCGGGCCTCTACGCCGCCGGCGAGGTCGCGGGCGGGCTGCATGGGGCGAACCGCCTCGGGGGCAACTCGCTCTCCGACCTGCTCGTCTTCGGGCGCCGGGCCGGCGAGGGGGCTTCGGCCTTCGTCGGGGAGAGTGTGCATTCGGCTGACATCGAGGCCGATGCGGTGCGGACGGAGATCGGGCGTGTGCTTGAGCCGCTGGAGAAGGGGGGAGAAGGTGAGAGCCCTTACCTCATGCAGCAGGAGCTCCAGGAAGCCATGATGGAGCACGCCAACCTGATGCGCGATGGGGACTCTCTGAAAGAGGGGCTCGGGAAGATACTCGCGCTCAAGGACCGGCTGCCGAACGTGAGGGTGGGAGGGTCGCGGCTCTTCAATCCTGGGTGGCACACGGCGCAGGACATACGGTATTTGATCCAGATATCCGAGATCATCCTGCGTACCGCCCTGGAGCGCAAGGAGCGGCGCGGGGCGCAGTGGAGGCTCGACTACGACGGCCCCGACGAGGAGCTAGGCAGGATCAACTTCATAGTCGCAAAGAATGGGCAGGGCGAGGCTGGCATCGAGCGGCGGGAGATACCGCCGATGCCAGAACACCTGTCCTCGCTATTCGAGGAGGAGAAGGCCAAAGCATGAGCGAAGGCAACGGCAACAACCCCGGCAACGTCACCTCCATGGCTCACTCGCCGGTCCCCAACGAGAACCTCGGTAAGAGCGGCGGCACGGCGAAGTTGAAGATCTTCCGTGGCGATTCGGAGGGTGGGCAGGAGGTCGAGTACGAGATACCGCTGGTCGAGGGGATGGTCGTCCTGGATGCGGTGCTCGCCATCCAGGCCGAGCAGGCGGGCGACCTGGCGGTTCGGTGGAACTGCAAGGCGGCCCATTGTGGATCGTGCAGCGCGGAGATCAACGGCCGCCCCAAGCTCCTGTGCAAGACGCGGGTCGAGGAGTATGACGGGGAGGAGATCCACGTCCACCCCATGCGCGCCTTCCCCGTGATAAAGGACCTGGTCTCGGACGTCTCCTGGAACTACGAGGTGTCGAAGGGGATCAAGCCGTTCCAGAGCAGCGAGCAGGCGCCGTTCACGATGTACGAGGAGGACGTGGAGCGCCTCTACGAGCCGAAGAAGTGCATCGAGTGCTTCATGTGCCAGGACGTGTGCCACGTCTTGAGGACGCACCACAAGCACCCCGAATTCGCTGGCCCGCGCTTCTTTGTGCGGAACCAGTGGCTGGAGATGCACCCGATGGATGAGGCCGACCGCCTGAAGGACCTCAAGGAGGACAACGGCCTCGGATTTTGCAACATCACCAAGTGCTGCACCGAGGTGTGTCCGGTGGACATCAAGATCACCGACAACTCCATCATCCCCTTGAAGGAGCGCGTCGCCGACGAGTACTACGACCCGGCAAAATGGCTGATGCGCAAGATCCGGGGCAACGGGAACTCCAGAAACGGCGGCTAGTTCTACAACCGCACTTCGTCGCCTGACGCATAGTGTTCCTTCCAACGTCGGTAGTGACAGCGACGCGCATCGGCCTGCCGTCTTCGACGCCATTTCGACCAATGCAGCCTGAAGCTTCGCTCCTCGACTGGCCGCGCGAGCATA
>Ga0136619_10000048_pt1 | contig 38393 bp, 35 predicted proteins | sample AntDrymUQ3532106_2_FD_104807 | JGI IMG/M metagenome (GOLD analysis project Ga0136619, IMG submission 104807) | Polar desert sand microbial communities from Dry Valleys, Antarctica - metaG UQ353 (21.06) | ecosystem: Environmental > Terrestrial > Soil > Desert | place: Antarctica: Dry Valley...
AGCGGTATCGTTGCTTGCCTCTGGAGGTATATCCATGCCTTATTGTGTCGGTGCTGGAGCAGTGGCGGCAGGTAGCAGTTTGTTTATCCATGCCTTATACGATACCTCAACAACATCCATTGGCCCACTACCAAGACCCGGAGGCCGCCGTCCGCGGGCTGCGCTCGTATCTGACGGGTTGACGGGCCGGGTAGACTCGGCGCATGGAACGAATGGAAACCGATTATCAGGTCCGCGAGCCAGGATGAAGGCGGACCTCGTCTCCGGCATACTGCCTGTCCTCCCGGATGGGCGCGTGCTCCTGCTCCAGCGCCCGGGCACCGGCGCCTGGGAGCCGCCAGCCGGCCGTCTGGTCCCCGGCGAGAGCTTCACCGAAGGCGCGATCCGGGAACTATACGAGGAGACGGGCCTTCTCGTGGCCCCACAGCGGATACTCGCCACCTGGGTCGGAGACCGTCCCGGCGGCGGCCTGCTGGCGAGCGTCACCTACGTCGGCCGGACGCGCGAGTCCGAAGTGCGGCTCTCCCACGAGCACCTGGACTACCGGTGGACGACGCTGGAGGAGTGGCTCGGCCTCCCGAGTTGGTGGAGCCCGAAGAACGTCCGGGATGTGGCCGGAACTGTCTCCCGGCTACCTGCTGAACCAGCCCCGCCACCTCCTGCGCCCGTCCCTCGACCGGACGGGGTCGTGCGGGCCATCCTGGGGGCGGGGACTGTGCTGGTCGATCCGGTGGGTGATGAACCCCGCGCCCTCCTCATGCGCCGCCGCAAGCCACCCGTGGGGTTGTGGGAGAACCCCGGCGGGGCGCTGGAGCCCGGCGAAGACTTCGTGGCCTGCGCCCGGCGCGAAGTCATGGAAGAGACGGGGATGGCCGTCGAGCCCGAAGCGGCCTGGTGGACGCGGGTCGAGCCCTGGAAGGCGCCGGAAGATCCCGACCTCTACGCCGGCGTCGGCTTCATCGCCCGCGCCCCGGCCGCCGAAGTGCGCCTGGAGGATACGGCCCACGACGACTACCTGTGGGCCACCGAGAGGGAGTGGCGCTCTCTCCCCACCTGGTACACCGGGGAAGACTCCGACGCCCTGTGGGCCTCGGTAGAGGAGTTGAGATCGTAGAAGAGGAGAGAGAACCGGAAGACAGGAGCAATCCCCCGGACCATCCGGGCTCCGAAGCTTCCGGGGGACCCGGCCGCGTGTGGCTGGCGGTGGTGGTGCTCGTGGTGGTGCCGAGCCTGCTGTACACCGCGATACCGGTGGTTGCCTTCCTGCCGCTGTCCGCAGGGTGGAAGGTCTGGATCTCCGGCGGGCTCGTCGTCGTCGCCGAGACGGTATTCGTCGTCTCCGCTTTCTTCCTCGGCGGGGAGGTGGTCTCGCGCTACCGGCGCTTCCTCGATCCCCGCGCCTGGTTTCGCAAGAGATAAGCTCCGGGGTGGACGAGTTCGGTGTGATCCGGAACCTCTCGAAGACGCTCCCGGCGGCGCCCCCGGAGGCGCCCCCGGAGGTGCTCGTCCCTATCGGCGACGACTGCGCCGTGGTACGGCTGGGCGGCACGGAATGGATCGCAGCGGCTGACATGCTCCTCTCCGGGCACCATTTCGAGAGCTGGGCCACCCCCGAGGACGTGGGCTACAAGACCGTCGCGGTCAACGTCTCGGACGTGGCGGCTATGGAGGGACGCCGCGCTTCGTCCTGATCTCCGGCGGGGCGCCTGCCCCGGAAACGGAGCTCCGATGCATGAGGGGCGTAGCCGAAGCCTGCGAAGAGTTCGACGTCTATCCACTGGGGGGAGACACCACCCGCGCCGGCGCCCTGACGGTGGATGTATCCATCCTCGGCGCGCTCTCCGCGTCGCCGCTGCTGAGGTCCGGAGCCCGTCCCGGAGATCTGCTGGCCTTGACCGGGGAACTCGGCGCTTCGGAGGTGGGCTTGCTCGTTCTCCAGCGCGGGGAGCGTGTGCCCGAGCGCCTCGTCAGAAAGCACCTGCGGCCTGAGCCGCGGGTTGAGGTCTGGCTCGCGGCGGCCCGTCTAGGCGTCCACGCCGCAGTAGACATCTCCGACGGCCTGGCCTCGGATGCCAGGCGCATCAGCGAGATGAGCGGTGTCGGCTGCAGAGTGGAACTCGACCTCCTCCCCGTCGCGGACGACACGAGCCGGTTCGCCGAAGCGATGGGGCACGATCCGGAGACGCTGACGGCCACCGGCGGCGAGGACTACGAGTTGCTCCTCGCCGCCCCGAGCGGACCCTGGAGGATCTATCTGCGGAGTCCGAGGAGCCGGTCACGGTCGTGGGCGAGGTGACGACGGGCGGGGGTGTGGCGTTTCTGCGCGTGGGGAGGCTTGCGGAAGGTCTGTCTGGCTGGGATCACTTTTCCCATCCCCCCTCCGAGGGTACAAGAAACCCGTCATCCGACCGGCGGAAGGAGTAGAAGTGCCGTACGGCAAGGTCACCGAGCTACCCAAAGGCGTCAAAAACAACCTCCCCAAACACGCGCAGGAGATCTACAAAGAAGCCTTCAACTCGGCCGAGGAGCAATACGGCGAGGAGAGCCGCGCCCACCGTGTCGCCTGGTCGGCCGTAGAAGACAAGTACGAGAAAAACGAAAACGGGAACTGGGTCTCGAAGGAGTAGTCAGTACGCTAGAAAACTGGTCACCGGAAGCTGGATAGACCGGCCATCTTCGAGCGATGGCGGCTTTCACTTTTGTGGAGAGACTAGATCGTCCAGCATCTTGGCGGACGGCTCTAAAAACCCGGCCGGAGGACGAGAATAAACTCCAGTAGACATGAGAAAGGCCGGAGCCCCGAAGAGCCCCGGCCCGAAAAGTCTTTCTACCGTTCTACTGGTTGCCCTGCGCCGTCTGCGTAACCTCGTCGGCGCTGTTGAACGTGTCCGTGGTGGCGTTCTTGACCTGATCTATGGCTTCCTGCGGCGCGTTGTTGTCTTGGAGGTTGGAGATTACGTCGTCCTTGCTGGCCGGAAAGTTCAGGTTCTGCAACGAATCGCCCAGACCGCCTATGGTTCCGCCTAAATCCATGTCTTTGCTCCCTCATGTCAGTTTCCCTTACCAACTTTGTGATACCCGTCTGCTCTGCGCGGTAAACGTGCCGAACCCGAGATATCGGGCTTCTCCCACCAGATGCGGCCTACCTGCAATCCTGCTCCGACGGAGAGCAGGCTACCCTTCCGGTTGCCCCAGACGCTTGTTTTCGTAGGCTTCGCGCAGCACGTAGTAGCTTTGCTCCTTGCGCTCGTAGGAGTCTTCTCCTTTGGTCAGTCTTGGACAACTAGACCGCACACAGGAGAGGGAGCCCTCTCTTCAAGTACCTCGGTGAACAATCTAGGCTAGATCTACTGGACGGGGGCGAGGCCCCGACATCCTCACAACCGACAGCAACATGCCCCGCATGGACGGCCGGCAACTGGTGCGGGAGATCCGGAACAGGTCCGAGCCGGCACTCTCCCTTCTGCCGGTCATCATGCTCACCGCCGGCCAGAGCGAGCGGAACATCTTAGAGGGCCCGAGACCGGGGATGACTACATTGTAAAGCTGTTCTCCCCGGACGAGCTTGCCACCCGCGTCCAGACCGTGCTCTGGCGCTCAGGCAGAAGACGCTTCTCCGGAGGCTGAAGAAGCTCCGGTGTTCCGGCCTTCGGCCGTCTCTTCGTAGGACGCGCCCCTGTTCCTGCCCAGTTCCTTCGCCCTGTATGGAGCCTTGTCGGCCTCCGAGATCAGGGTCTCCGGGATCTTGTTTTCACCAGGGACGAGCGTTGCCACGTCGGCGCTGATGGTGATGGTGCCCAGCGGCACGCAACCTTCATGCGGTATGCTCATCTCTTCCACCGGGTCCGCAGCCTCTCGGCAGCTACGGACGCGCTCTTCAGGGTCTGCTCCGGTAGCATGACCAGGAACTTCACGCCGCCGAAGCGGTAGGACGAGCCTCCGGTTCGGAAGGTCCCCACGAGGGCGTTAGCCACCCGCTGGAGGACCTCGTCCTCGGCAAGGTGGCCGTACCGGTCGTTATAGAGCTTGAACGAGTCCAGGTCGCACAGGACCACTCAGTAGGTGCGCCCGTAACGATCCACCCTTGCCTTTACAACGTCTCCAGGCCCTCCCTGAGCCGCAGGCGGTTGCCGAGGCGCGTCAGGGGGTCCGTGCGCGCCTGCCAGAAGAGCTCGCGGTTCAATCTTTTGAGGTTCTCTCTCTGCTGCGTGAGTTGCTTACGCAGCGAGGTGACCCGGGTGGCGGTGATCGGGCGCGCCCGCAACTCCGCGCGGTCCAGGGGTTTGGAGAGGTAGTCGTCGGCCCCGGCCTGCAAGCACTTCGAGGCGTGTTCTTTGCCCCAGGTCCGTCAGGAAGACGAAGAAGGTAACCGTTTCCGGTCCCTCGGTGGTGCCGCGCACCTTGTTGCAGAGTTCGAGGCCGTGCATCCTCGGCATCACCCAGTCGCTTATGATGGCGTCCACGTCGGAGAACTCACGGTAGATGTCCCAGGCCTCCAATCCGTCGTCGGCTGCCAGGCATTCGTGGCCGAGCTTCTCTACGGCGCGGGATCATGCGCGAGACGGCGTCATCCTCGGCGATCTACACTTTCATAGCGTCATGCTAACCATCATGGGCGAGCGCGGACAGTGCCAGTTGGACTCTCGCGAACTCCGCCTCCAACTTCTCCAGGCGCTCGGCGGCCTCGGAGAGGTCTCCAGAGGCCCCTACGTCCTGGAGGCCGGCGGCCAGTTCGCTCATGAGCCGGGCGCCCATGTAGCCGGCGCTGCCCTTGAGGGCGTGGGCGACCTGCTCCACGGTGGACGCATCGCCCGCTTCCACGGCCTTTTCGAGCGTCGCCAGACGCGGCTTTGTGTCGTCGAGGAACATCTCCACCAGTTCGGTGAGGATGTCGTCGCCGCCGAGCTCGCGTAGGCCAGCCACGACCGTGGGATCTATGGGGTCTTCCGGCAAGACGTGGTCGTTTCCTCCATCGGCATGCTCGCCATCCGCCCCCGATGCCTCCCCATTCCGAGGCACCCAGCGTTCGAGAACGGCGTTCAACGTCGCGGGCCTCACGGGCTTGGAGATGTAGTCGTCCATGCCGGCCTCCAGCGCCTTCTCCCGGTCGCCCTGGAGAGCGTTGGCCGTCATCGCAATGATCGGGGTCCTGTGAGCTTGCCTATCGGATTCGCCGGCCTCGGATTCGCGGCGCCGGATCTCCGCGGTCGCCCCGTAGCCGTCCATATCGGGCATCTGTATGTCCATCAGGACCGCCGCGTATGGTGCGCGGGCGAGCGCACCGAGCGCCTCCCGGCCGTTGGCGGCCACGTCCACCCGGTAGCCGAGGCTCTCGATCATCTTGACGGCGACCTTCTGGTTCACGGGGTTGTCTTCCGCGAGCAAGACGCGGGGCCTGTTGCCCCAGCGGTCGGCCTGGCGGCTGCCCGCGCGGGCGACCGCGCCGTTCCCCGTCCGGCCCGTCCTGATGTGATGGTGGGTGATGAGCGGTGGTTCCGCCTGCCCGGCGGTCACGTCGAGGATGCCCTCGGACGAGCCCATGACCGTGACGAGACAGTTGTATAGCTCGGACTGACGGACGGGCTTGGTGAGGTACGCGGCGAGGCCAATGTCCTCGGCCGCTGGCCCGTCGCCGCGCCGTCCCATGGAGGTCAGGAGCACCAGCCGGGTAGCGGACAGCTCCAGGTCTTTCTTTATCCTCTTCGCCAACTCGATACCGTCCATGTCAGGCATGTGCATGTCCAGTATCGCCATGTCGTAGGGGGCGCCGCCCTCGCGGGCTTCATCTAGCATGCGCAGGGCCTCCTGGGCGTCACTGGCCAGCCCGGCTCTCATACCCCAGGAAGTAACCTGTTTGTCGAGTATCCGGCGGTTGGTGTCGTTGTCGTCCACCACGAGCACGCGCAGGCCGCGCAGGTCCGGGCGGGGCGTCAGGACGGCCTGTGCCTCAGCAGGCTGTTTCTCCAGACTGGTCGTGAACGAGAAGGTGCTGCCCTCCCCCGGCGCGCTCTCCACCCAGACCTCGCCGCCCATGAGCTCCACAAGCTGCTTGGAGATGGCGAGCCCGAGGCCCGTGCCGCCGTAGCGACGGGTGGTGGAGGTGTCGGCCTGGGTGAAGGCTTCGAAGAGCTTCGCCCGCTGCTCGTCGGTCATGCCGATGCCGGTGTCGGTGATCTCGAAGCGCACCATCACCGCCTCGTCCGTCTCCTCCGCCAGCTCGACCTGGAGGCCCACCTCGCCCTCCTCCGTGAACTTGATGGCGTTGCCGATCAGGTTCGTCAGGATCTGGCGCAACCGGAACGGATCTCCCTTCAGCGCCGTCGGCATCTCGAGGTCCACGAAACCCGTGAGCTCGAGTCCCTTGTCATGCGCCCTCTCGGCGAGCGCGTGGAGCGTCTCCTCCAGCTCCGTGCGGAGGTCGAAGTTGATCCTCTCCAGGCTCATCGCCCCGGCCTCTATCTTGGAGATGTCGAGGATGTCGTTGATGATGAAGAGCAGGTTCTCGCCGGAGTTGCGCAGGGTCTCGGCGTACTCGTGCTGCTCCCTGGTGAGCCCGGTATCGAGCAGGAGTTCGGTCATGCCGATGACGCCGTTCATGGGCGTGCGAATCTCGTGGCTCATGTTCGCCAGGAAGTCGCTCTTGGCCCGGTTGGCCGTGTCGGCGGCGCGCGTGGCCTCCTCGAGCTGGACCGTGCGCTCCTCGACGCGCCGCTCCAGGGTCTCGTTGAAGCGCCGGATCTCCTCCTCCGCCCGCTTGCGCAGCGTGATGTCGTTCTGCACCCCCACGAAATGCGTCAGAGCACCCCGCTCGTTGCGCACCGGGGAGACGGAGAGCTCGTTCCAGAAGAGGGCGCCATCTTTCTTGTAGTTGCGTAGCACCACCGTGTGGTCCCGGCCCTCCCGGATGGCCTCCCGCAGCTCGGCGATCTCTTCCTGATCGCCATCCTCGCCCTGCAGGAAGCGGCAGTTTAGGCCAAGCACCTCGTCCGCCGCGTAGCCTGTCATCTCCTCGAAGGCGGGGTTCACGTAGATCAGGGGGTTGTCCGGCAGGTTGGGGTCGGAGATGACGAGGCCGTTGGAGCTCGCGGCGATGGCCCGGTCCCTGAGGCGCAGGACCTCCTCCGCCCGCTTGCGCTCGGTGATGTCGGTCACCGTGCCCGCCATGCGGAAGGGTTCGCCCTTCCTGTCGCGCTGGGCTTTCCCACGGATGATGCAGGTGCGATCCTCCTCCGAGGGCCGCCGGAAGCGGAACTCCACGTCGAACTCCTCGTCGCGTTCCGTGTGGGCGGTGAGGGCTAAAGACACGTTCTCTCGATCCTCTGGATGCATGAGCTCGAAGAAGTTTTCCAGGGTCGGCGTAAACTCCTGGCGCGAAAGATCGACCATCTCGAAGAGCCGATCGTTCCAGAACATCTCACCGGTGCGGATGTTCCAGTCGTAGATGCCGTCGTTGGAGCCCTCCACCACCAGACCGTAGCGTTCCTCGCTCTCCCGCAGCTCGGCTAGCGTATTCCGGAGCCTGGCCGTGCGCTCCCGCACGCGCCGCTCCAGACCCTCGTTGAGGCGCCGGACCTCTTCTTCGGCCCGCCTGCGTGTGGTGATGTCCTGTACCTGGGTGGTGAAGTGGAGGGGATCTCCCTGTCCGTCGCGCACCAGCGAAGTGCTCACCGACGTCCACACCACACTTCCGTTCTTGTGGATGTAGCGCTTCTCCAGCTGGAAGGTGCGGACCTCCTCCGCCAGGGCCCGGCGCACCATGTCCGTGCTCTCCCTTACGTCTTCGGGATGGGTGACCTCCGCGAAGGTCGCCGCCCTGAGCTCAGCCTCGGAGTAGCCGAGCATCTCGCACATGGCGGGGTTGACCTGTAAGAAGCCCCCGTCCGGCCTGGTGAGGACCATGCCGATGGATGAGTCGTCGAAGGCGCTCCTGAATCGCTCCTCGGCCTCGCGCAGCTCTTCCTCGGCCTGCTTGCGCTCGGTAATGTCGGTCATCAGGCCCTGCCAGTAGCGGGTCCCATTCCTCTCGTCTTCGACTATGACCGCCTCGTTGCGTACCCAGACCGTCCGGCCGGTGCGATGGACCACGCGGTACTCTGTCGTGACGACCTCGCCAAGCTCATAGGGCTGGTTGTCCTCGGCCATGATCCAATCCCGGTCTTCGGGATGCACCATGTGGTACCTGAGGTCCGGGTCCTGGCAATCTTCGGGCGTGTAGCCCGTTATGTCCTCTATCTGCGGGCTTATGTACAGCGCAGCGTCGGGGCTCCCGATCTTCTGGACGATGGTGGCCGCCGGCAGCCGCTCGACGAGGGTGCGGTAGCGGGTCTCGGCCTCCTGGAGCCTAGCCTCGGCCTCCTTGCGCTCCGTGATGTCCGAGACGATGCCCTGCCAGTAGATGAGATGATCGTCCTCGCCCCGCACGGGGACCGCCTCGTCGCGCACCCACACGGCCCGGCCGTCCCTGGCGATCATGCGGTACTCCACGTCCAGAGGCTCTTCCGTCTCGCTGGCGCGCGCGTCGGCGGCCTCGAACGTCTCGCGGTCCTCCTCATGGATGAGGCTCTCCCAGAGGCTCAGGTCTCCCAGGAACTCCCCGTGAGAGTAGCCCAGCAGCCGTTCGACCTGCGGGCTCACGTAGGGGTCCATGCCAGGTACGCCGACCTTTTCTCTGTAGGTGACGACCGGCGTCTGCTCGACGAGGGTGCGGTAGCGGGTCTCGGCCTCCAGCCGCTCCCTCTCCGCCTGCTTGCGCTCGGTGACGTCGTGCATCGCCACGACAGCGCCGAGCTTGTTGCCCTCCCCGTCGTAGAACGCCTGTCCGCTCGCCAGCAGAGTGCGCGCCGGGCCGTCTTTGGGCGCGATGACCATCTCCGCGTCGCGTACGTTCTCGCCGCCCAGGGCGCGGAACAGGGGGATGTTCTCCATGCGCATGGGCGTGCGTCCATCAAGATGGTAAAGGTCGTAGTGCTCGCTCCACTCCTCCGGCCCGAGCTTCTCCTCGGCGACGCCGTGGAACTCACGGGTGGACTGGTTGAACAGCGTCAGGTTCCCTTCCGCGTCGCAGGCCACGATGCCATCCTTGAGGTTCTCCAGGGTCGCGCGGAGGAACTCGCGCTCCCTGGACAGCTCCGTCTCCGCCCGCTTGCGCTCCAACGCGCTCACGAACATCTCCCCTACCGTGCGAAGCAGCAGGGTTTCGTCCTCAGACCAGGCTTTCTCCTCTCGCATCGCATCGAAGCCCAGGAAACCGACCAGCGAACCCCGGTAAACCATCGGAACGGCGACGACCGACTGGATGCCCTGGCTCTCGAATCTCCGTCTCTCGGCGTCCGCCTCCGGCGGAAGGTCGGCCACGCGCGGGATGTGCGCGACTTCCCCGGCGCGGATTCGCGCCATGAACCAGGGGAGGGACTCGGCCGGCACTCCCTTGAGGTTCTGGATCTGGGGCTCCATACCCTCGGCGCACCATTCGTGGGTGTTGTCCATGGTCGCCCCGTCTTCGGAGAACTGGAAAACGTAGCTGCTGTCCACGCCGGCGAAGTTCACTATCTTTTGCAGGGCTTCTTCTATGTTACGGTCTATCTCGTCCGGGGTGGCGTCCAGGAAACGGGTTGAAGTGTCCGCGATGATGTTCTCCAACTCCAGCCTGCGCCGCAACGACTCCTCGGCCCGTTTGCGCTCCGTGGCGTCCATCATCGAGCCGATCAGGCGCATCGGCTCGCCCTCCTCATCGCGCATCACGTAGGCCCGGTCCACGACGGCCGCGTACGTGCCGTCGGCGCGCCGGAAGCGGTACTCCTCCGACCACATCTCCTCGCCGTTCTCCAAGACAGCGTCTATGCCGGAGACCACCCGCTCCCTATCCTCGGGGTGTATGTGGTCCTCCCACCACGCGCTGTCCGTCTCTTGGCGCGCGGGGTAGCCGAACATCGCCTCGACCGCCCCGTTCCACACCTGGCGGTCGGCCAGGAGGTCGGTGTCCCAGATTGCCTCGTTGGTGGCCCGGGCGACCAGCCGGTAGCGTTCTTCGCTCTCGCGGAGCTTTTCCTGCGCCTCGTTGCGCCTCGTTACGTCCCTGTAGTTGCCCACTATGCCGCCTACGGCGGGGTCTTCCAGCAGGTTGGTCGCGACGATTTCGAGGACCCGCCATGAGCCGTCCCCGTGCCTGGCCCTCGCTTCGAGCGAGGTGCTCCCGCCCGGTCTCGCGAGGAGTTCCGAAAGGGATGCTTGCATGTCCGCCAGGTCTTGCGGCTGAAACTCGACCGTCTCGAAGACGTTGGTGCCGACGAGGTCCTTGGTTTCGAGGCCGAGCACCTGCTTCACGGCGGGGCTCTGGTACTTGATGATCCCGTCGGCTTCGATCACCACGATCACGTCGGAAGAGTTCTGGACCAGGGAGCGGAACCACTCTTCTCTGTGTTGCAACTCCTCCTCGGCCTCTTTGCGTTCGGTGATGTCGTGGATCACACCCTGCCAGTGCTGGGTACCGTCTGCGTCCGTCGAGACCAGGACGGCCCTGTCCCTGACCCAAACCACCCTTCCATCCTTGTGGAGCAGGCGGTACTCGACCTCGAACGACTCGCCGGTCTCGCTGGTGCGCTCGTCCTCTACGGTCACCCATTCGCGGTCTTCGGGGTGCATGGCGTTCCAGAACGGGTTGGTTTCGTCCAGCTCTTCCGGGGTGTAACCCAACATCTGTTCGACCTGCGGGCTGACGTAGGAGGTGACGCCCGAATCGGCGACGGTCTCGGTGTAGGTGATGGCGGGTGTATGCTCGACCAGCGTCCGGTACTTCGCTTCGCTCTGCCCCAGGGCATCCTCGATGCGCCTGCGCTCGGTTATGTCGAACAGGAAGCCCTGCCAGTAGAGGGGCTCACCGGCCTCGTCGCGCACCAGCACGGACTCTTCCCGTACCCACACGTACCGGCCGTCTTTCGCCCGCTGACGGTACTCCATGCGAAACGGTTCGCCGGTCTCGTTGGCGCGTTCGTCCTCGGTCTCGAACTGCTCCCTATCGTCCGGGTGGATCAGGGAGCCCCAGTCCCCGTTGACGCTCGCCAGACGCTCTTCCGGCGTGTAGCCCAGCAAATGTTCGATCTGCGGGCTGATGTAGGTGAGGGCTCCGGTGCCGACCGGCTGGATGTAGACGGCCGCCGGAATGTTCTCCACCAGCCCGCGGTACCTGTGCTCGGCCTCTCTAAGCGCCGCGTTGGACTCTTGGCGCCGGTCCAACATCTCGTTGAAGGCGACCGCCACTTCGCCGAGCTCGTCGCCGGTGTACGGTTCGATCCTGTGGTCCATCTCGCCCCGGCCGATCCTGCGCGCCCCGTCCTCCAGCCTGCGGACGGAGCCGAGTATTCCGCGGTTGATGAGGTAAGCGGCCAGCACTGCTGCGAGGAGCCCGAGTAGCAGCAGGATGGTCACCGTCGCGTATACACTGCGGATTGCTCCCTTCGCATCCGCCTCTGAATCGGCGAGCTGCCGGTCGGCCCACAGCTGCACCTCTTCGTCCAGCATGACCTCCAGCTCGTTGCGCAGCCCGGTGAACCCGCGCAGGTCCGTCTGAAGAGTCTCCCTCTCGGGGCCTTCGGCACTCCGGTTCGTCAGGCGTTCTCCCAGGGCGACGTATTCTCCGTAGAGGGAGGAGATCCGCTCGCTATGCCGCCGGCCCGTATCCGTGTCCACAAGCCTGTCGTAGTGGGCCTTGAACCTATCGAACTCAGCCCGGTCTTCCTCGAACCGCTCCCGGTAGCGCGGGTCACCGGTCTCCACGTAGCCAAGCACGTCCAGGCCCAGCTCGCCCGCGTTGATCTCCATCTCGTAGACCGCGGAGCGGGTGGGTTCCTCGACCTCTACTATCTCATTGATGGCGTTGCCCGTGGAACGCTCGCTGAGGAGGATGATCGAACCCGCAAGCAGGAGGAGCAGGATCAGGGTCCCGAAACCCAACCATAATTTGCGTGATATCTTCATGTCTGCTTTCTCTTGCTCCTGCCCGTCCAGCCTCGCCTACAGCCGCGACCCGTGGACCCATGTATCATTTTCGTCCGTTCACGAGCCCGGCTTTAGCTTCGGTCCCGGCTCAACCCCGCAGCAGATATACGGTGAAGGTCGTGCCCTCTCCGGGCGCGCTCTCGACCGTGACCCTGCCGCCGTGGTTCTCGGCGACGTGCCGCACTATGGAGAGCCCGAGGCCGGTGCCTCCCGTCTCCTTAGAGCGGGCCTTGTCTACCCGGTAGAACCGCTCGAAGATGCGCGACAGCTTCCCCTCCGGGATGCCGATGCCGGTGTCCGAGATGCGGACGGTCACGCCGAGGTCGTCCGAGCCGCCCGTTACCTCGACCCGCCCACCCGGCGGCGTGTACTTTATGGCATTGTCTACTAGATTTGTAAACATAGAGGTCAACTGGGTTTCGTCGCCGGGGATCTCGTACTGGGCGCTCCTGCCGAAGCGCTTCCATTGCAGGGTGATGTCCTTGCGGCGGGCGACCCGCCGCATGCGCCCGAGCACGACCATCAGCACGTGGCGGACATCCACGGGATTTGGGCTCTGGACCGTCTCCTCGCTCTCCAGGCGCGCGAGGTCCAGGAGGTCGGCTATGAGCTGGCCCAGGCGCTCGGTCTCGTTCTTCATCTGCCCGGCGAAGAAGCGTGCCTGCTCCGGATCGTCCTCAATAGTCTCGACCACGCTCTCGGCCAGCAGCCTCAAGGAGGTCGCCGGGGTCTTCAGTTCGTGGGAGACGTTGGCGACGAAGTCGCGCCGGATCTTGTTGACCCGCCGTAGCTCCTCCGGGCCTACGTAGTCCAGATCTCTCCTGCTACCTTCCAACACGGGCTCACCGCTCCGGTGTCTCGCTCGCGGCCCCGACCCGGGCGCCGGGTACGGCCTCGAAGCGGTAGCCGAGGCCCCTCGCTGTGTGGATGAACTCGTAGGAGGAGATCTCCGCCAGCGCGGCCCGGATGCGGCGCACGTGCACGTCTATGGTTCGCGAGGAGCCGACCCCGGCATGCCCCCAAACCTCCTTCGCAAGCTCCTCCCGGCTCTTCAACTCGCCCGGCGCGCTCGCCAGCGCCATCAAAAGCTCGAACTCCTTCAGGCGCAGGTTCAAAGGATTGCTCTTCACGGCGGCCTGGAAGTTCTTGGTGTCTATCTGGAGGTCGCCGGCCTCCAGTACCCGGCCGCGGTGGCCGACCTCGCTGCGCTTCAGGTTCGCGTTGAGGCGCGCGACCAACTCCTTCATGCCGAACGGCTTGGTCACGTAGTCATCGGCGCCCACCTCGAAGCCCAGGACCTTGTCCTCCTCGGCGTCCCTGGCGGTGATCATGACGATCACCACCTCCTCGTCGCGCTCCCGGATCTTCTGGCATACCTCTATGCCCGATTCTTCGGGCAGCATGATGTCCAGCAGGATGAGGTCGGGGCGGAGCTTGCGGGCCATGCCGAGCGCCTCGGCCCCGCTGGTCGCCCGGCTGACCCCGAAACCCTCCCGGGAAAGATTGTATGAGAGGGCTTCCAGTATCACCCGGTCGTCTTCGACTATCAGGATCTCCGCCACGGTCCTTGCCAATGCGCCGCTCCGTTCTTCTGGACGCCCGCAGTATAAACCCTGAGCCATCATGCTTCATGCCGCAATCGGCCAGATTCGAGCCCTTCCCGCCCGCATCCGCTGACAGTGATCGCTAAAATGCCCCTGATATGGATATCCGAGCGAACGTCGTCACGGTTCACACCAAACGCACCTTCGCCATCGCCCGCTCCTCCTCCGACGCCTTCGAGCGCGTGGTCTTCGAGCTGGAGGAGGGAGGTTCCACGGGGCGGGGAGAGGCGGCCCCCACAGGCTACTACGGCCAGAATGCCGAAGACGCCCGCTCCGTCCTGGAGGCCGTGGAGGTTACGGACACCCGAGACATCGAAGGGACCCTCGCCGCCAACGGCTACCTCCCGCCGGCCTCCCTGGCCGCCCTCGACGCCGCTCTCCACGACCTCGCTGCCAGGAGGCTCGGTGTCCCGGTCTACCGGCTGCTCGGGCTCGCCCATCCCAGGCCCACGACCGCCTACACTCTGGGCATCGCCGACCAGGAGACGACCCTGGAGGCCGCCCGCGAGCTTTCTAGCCGGGGATTTCCTATCTTCAAGATGAAGGTGGGTGACGGGGAGGATCTGGAGACCGTCCGGGCCGTCGCGGGGGAGTTGGATGCCGCCATCTGGGTGGACGCCAACGAGGCTTTCTCCCCGGACGAGGCGCCGGATGTCGTCAGGGAGCTTGTGGAGATGGGCGTCGCCGTGATCGAACAGCCCGTCCCGGCCTCGGAAGGGCCGGAGGCGTTGAAGGTGGCGACGGAGGCAGCCGGCCCCGTGCCGGTCATCGCCGACGAGAGCGCGATCTCCGCCCGTGACGTGCCAAAGCTGGCCGGAAATGTGAGCGGGGTGAACGTCAAGCTCGCCAAGTGCGGCGGCATCCGGGGGGCACTGGAGATGATCCACACCGCCCGCGCTCACGGGATGCTGATCATGCTCGGCTGCATGGTAGAGACCTCGCTTGGTATCTCCGCAGCCGCACACATCTCGGGCCTGGTGGACTTCGTGGACCTCGACGGCGCGATGCTCCTCGCCGACGATCCATTCGAGGGCCTCGGATATGAGAACGGCCGCATCCTGCTCCCGGACAGGCCGGGACTTGGGGTGAACCCGGTGTGATCCCACAGAGCGTCCCCGAGCGCCGCTACGCGGTCTTCGCTGAGGGCCGCTTCGAGAGCGCCAAGACCGCCCACGGCCTCCTGCGCTACGGCCGGGACGAGGTCGTGGCCGTTATGGATTCGACGCTCGCCAGCAAAGCCCGACGAGTGCTCGAAGTCGCGCCCGACCTGCGGCGCGACGCCCCGGTAGTCGGCACGATGGAGGAGGCGCTGGCGTACTCTCCGACCTCTCTGCTCGTCGGGATCGCGCCCCCCGGAGGCCGGCTGCCGGAGGAGTGGCGGGACTCCATCGCGGAGGCGGCTGAGGCGGGACTGGAGATCGTCAGCGGCCTGCACCAGCGCCTCGCGCCGGAGTTCCCGGAGGCGAAGGTCTGGGACGTGCGCGAGCCACCGGAGGACGTGCCGCTCTTCTCCGGCGAGGGGTTCAGGGTGAGGCAGAAGGTCGTGCTAACCGTCGGCACCAGCAGCGCCATCGGCAAGATGACCGCGACGCTTGAGATAGAGCGGGCTGCGAGGGAGAGAGACGTATCCACCGCCTTCGCGGCGACGGGGCAGACGGGGATCGTGATCTCCGGTTGGGGCATCTGCGTGGACGCCGTCGTCTCGGACTTCATCGCCGGCGCCGCCGAACAACTCGTCCTCGAGGCCGCGAAGACTTCGCCGGCTCCGGATCTCGTCCTGGTCGAGGGCCAGGGTTCGCTCGGCCATCCGGCGTACTCTGGTGTGACGCTCGGGCTCCTGCACGGCTCGTGCGCCGACTGCCTCATCCTCTGCGCCGATGCCTCGACGGAAGAGATAATGGCCGGCGTCCCGCGTCCGTCAGCGTCCCGGGCCGCCCGCCTCTACGAAGAGGTCGCCGCGCTCGTCAAGCCCGCCCCGGTGGTGGCCGTGAGCGTCAACACGAAAGGGCTCGATGATGGCGAGGCAGAAGACCTCGTCGCCAGGATAGCCGACGAGACCGGGTTGCCTGCCGCCGACCCGATCCGTCATTCCGCGATTCCCATACTGGACGCCGTGCTCCGAGCCCCAAAGACCAGTGCGACCAAACGGTAGCGACCACAACGGATGCGGCTTTTGCCCGATGTAACGCGGATTTTACGCGCACAAGCATCCCGTTATGTTAATATGTCGGCGTGGCAAGCTGCCTGACCCTGAACGCCAGCTACGAACCCGTGGCCCTGGTTCCGGCCAAGAGGGCCATCGTCCTCGTTGTGTCCGAAAAGGCCGAGATCGTGGAGGCCAACCTGGAGCGCCGGTTCCGCTCCGAGAAGGCCGAGTATCCCTATCCGCTGGTGATACGGCTCATCAAGTACGTCGAGATACCCCGCCGCCTGCGCAAGCACGTGACGAACACCATCCTCTTCGCCCGCGACAACTACAAGTGCCAGTACTGCGGCAAGCACCGCGACGACCTGAACCGCCGCGAGTGCCTGACCCGCGACCACGTCAAGCCCATCTCGCGCGGCGGCGGCAACACCTGGGATAACGTGGTGACCGCCTGCACCAAGTGCAACGCGAGGAAGGGCAACCGCCTGCCGATGGAGTGCGGCATGTACCCCAAGAGCACCCCCAAGGAGCCGCGCTACGTGGTCATGGTGTGGTACTCACGCGGCCTCAACGCAGTTCAGCGCCGTTACGTCGAGCAGTTCTACGGCGAGCCCGCCGACGGATTCGCCGGCTAGCCTCCGGAGGTAGCCATGGGAGTCATCAAGAAGCACCGCTTTACCGTCGAGGAGTACCACGAGATGGGGGAGGCCGGCATCTTTTCCGAGGATGATCGGGTCGAACTGATAGACGGAGAGGTGGTCGGGATGGCCCCGATAGGGTCCAGGCATATGCAAAGCGTCGCACGCTTGACCCGGCTGCTCTCGCGCTGGACCTTCGACTCTCAGGAAGACGATCCCGCGCTCTTCGTGAGCGTACAGAATCCACTCGTTCTCTTCGAGGGTGAGGAGCCCCAGCCCGACCTCGTGCTCTTGCTCAGGAGCGTCGGTCGCTCCGGTGCTTTTTCCTACGAGGAGGCGCTACTGGTTGTGGAGGTGCCCGACGCCTCGCTCCGGTACGAACGGGAGACCAAGCTGCCCCTGTACGCCGCGTCCGGCATCCCCGAGGCGTGGATCGTGGACCTCGTGGAGGACCGGGTGGAGATCCACTCCGATCCCGGCGCAGCCGGCTACGGGGCGATCTCCCGTGCGCGGCGCGGCGAGCGGATGGTTTCACCGACGGTCCCGAACCTCGCGTTCGACGTCGCGGAGGTGTTGTCCCCCGGAGAGTAGGCCGGGCGCCAGCGACTACCGTTTTTGACCGCTTGCTATAATCTTCGTTCGTCGTATAGGCATGGGCGGGGTTTTGGACTACAACGATTTCGCGCAGAGGACGGAGCGGTTCGTGGACAACGTCGAGCGCGCTGTCTCCGGCAAGCGTGACGGCGTCTTCCTGGCGGTGGTGGCGCTGTTGGCCGGCGGCCATGTTCTCATAGAGGACGTGCCGGGCGTGGGGAAGACCCTGCTCGCCAAATCGCTCGCCCGCTCCATCCGGGCCGAGTTCCGGCGCATACAGTTCACCCCTGACCTCCTTCCGGCAGACGTGACGGGCCTCAACGTCTACAACCAGGGCGAGGGGGGGTTCGAGTTCTGGGCTGGGCCGGTCTTCGCCAACGTGGTGCTGGCCGATGAGATCAACCGCGCCAGCCCGAAGACCCAGAGCGCCCTTCTGGAGGCGATGGAGGAAGCTTCGGTGACGGTGGACGGCGAGACGCGCCGGCTGCCCCAGCCCTTCGGGGTGGTCGCCACCCAGAACCCCGTGGAGCACGAGGGCACGTATCCGCTGCCGCACGCGGAGCTGGATCGGTTCATGATCAAGATGGACCTCGGCTACCCGGACGAGGACGCGGAGATGGATCTCCTGAAACTCAGCAGGGACCCGTCGTCGGACTTATCTCCAGTCCTGAGCCTGGAGGAGTTCCTCGGGATGCAGCGTCTGGTCGAGGAGGTCCACGCCAGCGAGGCTGTGCTCCGGTACGTGGTCTCGGTGACCTCCGCGACGCGGGATCACCCCGGCGTCTTCCTCGGGGCCTCGCCGCGGGCCAGCCGGATGCTGCTCGCGGCGTCCAGGGCCCGGGCGGCTGCCAACGGCCGCTCGTACTGTATACCCGACGACGTTAAGGCGCTCGCGCTCGCGGTGCTGGGGCACAGGATCATCCCGTCCGCCGAAGCCCGGCTCGCGGACTCCTCGGATACGGAGGGCTTCACCGGGGGCGCAGGAGCCGTGGCCGGGGGGATAGTGCGTGAGATCCTCTCCTCCGTCCCCGTCACCGAGGCGGTCTAGCGCCGGTGCGCGGTGCGCTGCGCAGGATACTGGGCGTAAGGTTCGGCGTCAGGCCCACGGCCCGCGGGTGGCAGGCGCTGGGCGCCGGTGTGCTGACGCTCGCGGTGGCCCGTCTGATCGGGACCACCCAGTTCCACCAACTAGCCTACGCGCTGCTCCTCCTCCTCGCCGCGGCGCTCGTGATCGGCCTCCTCTCGTCGCGGGGACTAGGGTTCTCCCGCGCCCTGCCCAACGCCCGCATGACCGCCGGAAGCGCGGCCCGGGTGGACCTGCGCGTCTCCAACAGATCCCGCTCCGGCATCCCGGAAGCGGAGGTCGTGGACCGGCTCCCCGAGGAGCGGAGCTACGCGCTCCCTGCCCTCGCGGGGGGCGGAAGCGAGGTGATAGAAGCCCCCGTCTCCTTCGTCCGCCGCGGCGTCTACGAGCTCGGTCCGGCCGAGGTCCGTGCGGCGGACCCGTTCGGCCTCCTGCGGTTTGTCCGCCGGTTCGATGCGCGCACGGAAGTCGTTGTCTATCCCAGGGTCCACGACCTGATGGGCTTCTCGCTGGGAACCGGGAACGTCGAGGCCGGGTCGCGGGGCTCGGTCGGCCAGCGGGGTGACGAGTTCGCCGGCCTGCGGGAGTACCGTCGGGGCGACGACCGGCGGCACATCCACTGGAAGAGCGTCGCCCGCACCGGGGAGTTGTTCGTCAAGGAGTTCGCCCTGCACGCCCCCCAGCGTTACACCGTGGCGCTGGACCTTCGCCGCAGGGGATTGCGGGTTCCCGAGCAAGAGGTCGAGGACGCCGTGTCGGCAGCCGCCTCCGTGCTCGCCCATCTGTACGAGGAGCGCCTGCCGGCGCGGCTCTCGTGCACGGATCGGGCCGGCAGCGCCACGGAGTTCGGCGTGGACGAGGACTCCCACTGGCGGGCGATGCGGCTGCTGGCGACAGCGCGGGCCGACGGCGACTCGGACCCCGGCGTCCTCCTCGAAGAGCGCGAGAGGCTTGGGGAGGGTGTGATCCTGATCCTGCGTTCTCCCGGCGAGGGCCTGCCGGAAGGCGTGCGCCGGCTACGCCGGGCTGGTCTCTCCGTCGTCATCGTGGCGCTCGCCGCCCACACGTACAGGGAGGCCTTCGGGGGCGGCGGTGGCCGGGATCGCGAGGCCGAGTTCGTGCGGGGCGTGGCCCGGTTGGAGGCCGCCGGAGCTGCCGTGCGCGTGCTGCGCCATCCGGCGGGCGTAGCCGGTCTCGCCGGGACTCGCGCTACGGGCGACCGCCGCCAACGGGGAGCCGTGCAGTGAACACCCTGGCGGTCAGGGTCTCGCTGTACGCGGCGGTGCTGGCGGCTGGCGGGGCTTTCGGTCTGCTCTTCACCGGGGACTCGTACGGCGAATTCGCCATCTCGGACGTGCCGGCTGACCGGATGGGCGCCTTCTTCACGATGCTGGGGGCGGGGCTGGTGGCGATGATCGTGGGGTCCTCGGGCCGTTACCGCTTCGTGCTGATCCTGCCCGCCACGGTGGCTTACACGCTGCTCGTGGTCTACGGATGGCCGCCGCTCTTCAGCCTGCGGGCCTGGCGCGGGCTGTTCTGGGAGATCGGCGCGGATGTCTACGAAGCGGGTGGCATCATGTACATGGACCCGGTCCCCTACGATCTGGCGCCTGGGCTCTTCGTCGTCCTGATCCCTGTGGTCATGATCGTGGCGGCCTTCGCGACCTCGGCCACCCTCTACGAGGAGAGCCCGATCGTCTCGGTCGCCGTCCTCGGCCTGACGATAGGCGTTCTCTCCACCATCGGCTTCGAGGTCGGGACCGGCCCTTACTTCGCCCTCTTCCTCGTCGCGGCCGTGACACTGCTGCTCGCCGCGGGCTCCTCGGGGGTCCTTCCTCGCCCGGGCGTGCTGGCGGGGGCGGTCGTGGTGGCGCTTGTGCTCGGGGTCCCGAAAGCTCCCCTCTCGGACGCGACGGTCAGCGGTGGGCTCATAGACTGGACCCGCATCGGGACCGGGGGGACCAGCCAGCTCAACGTGCAGGCCGACGTGGGCGACTACCTGACGTCGGGCCGGGACGCGGAGCTCCTGCGGATAAGGAGCGACGAGCCGCTGCGGTGGCGCGCGGGGACTCTGGACTACTTCGACGGCTTCCAGTGGCGCGACACCACGGAGCCGGAGCGGGGGTATGGCGAAGAGGTGGGATTCGGTGTGGAGACCAATTTCGTGCGGCAGAACGTCGAAGTCCTGAACGCCCAGACCGATCGCGTATTCGGGGGGTACAGGATCACCGACACGTCCCTGGATTACGCCAGGGAGAACGCCGACGGCTCGTGGTCCATAGATGGGTATTTCGAGGAGGGTGACGACTACGAAGTCTACTCGGAGATACCGCAGCCCACGAAGAGGCAACTCCGGAACGCCGGCTCAGAGTACTCGGCTTTCGTTCGGAACAAGTTCCTCCAACTCCCGAACAGCACGCCGCGGGTAGTCGCCGAGAGGGCGCGGGAGATAGAGGCCCGCTACGAGCCTGCCACCCCCTACGACCGGGCCAGGGCCATCGAGCGTTACCTGCGCGACGACGGCGGCTTCGTCTACAACCTCGACGTTAGCTACCGGCGGGCGGACACGGCGGTGGAGGAGTTCCTTAGCGAGGGCGGCAAGCAGGGCTTCTGCACCCAGTTCGCCACCTCGATGGCGCTAATCGCCAGGGAGATGGACCTGCCCTCGCGGGTGGTCTACGGGGCCACGGAGGGACAGGAGACGGGGCCGGACGAGTACACCGTCACCGGGCACAACATGCACACTTGGGTCGAGATCTACTTCCCCGGCGTTGGGTGGTACCCGATGGACCCGACGCCCGGCTTCTCCATGCCCACGGCCATGGAACAGAACGCCCCCGCCCCCCAGGTATCCGCCGCGACAGGGCAGTTCGGCCCCGAGAATATCGCCTTGGACCGCAGGAACCGGGAGGAGCAACAACAAACCCCCGGGGAGCGCCGGAACGCCCCGAACACCGAGAGAAACCCGGCAGGGTCCGAAGAACGGGTTCCGGCGTGGCCTTTCGTGGTGCTCGCCGCCGCGCTGCTCGTGGCGGCCGTGCCGCTCCTCAAGCGGTCACTCCTGGCCCGAGGCCGTCCAGAGGATCTGTACCGGGACCTCGTGGGGCGCCTGCGGGACACGCTGCCGCCGGGACGCGCCGCCCTCGCCGACTCCCCGGCGCTCACCCCGACGGAGCGGGTGTTGCTCCTCGCGGGCGCGGTGGGTGTGGACGAGGAACCCTTCGAAGAGTTTGCCCGGGCGTACTCGGATCATCTCTACTCCGCCGGCCCTGGCGATAGCCTTCATCTCTTGGCGGCCCACCGGCGGGCCGTGCGGGCGTTCGGGCGGTTGCCCCTGTGGCGGCGGGCGCTCGGGGCCGTGAATCCCTCTTCGCTGGTGGCGCGGGCCGGACGGGGCGGGGCGGCAGCAAGGGCGCGAGCCGCCAAGTCGTTGCGGGGAATGGGCGGGAAGCTCCGCGGCAGGCTCCGACGTTGAACTGCGGGCGGAGCGGTGTAATAATTCCCATCATAAGCAAATCAATAGCTACAGCATTTTCTGGGAGGTGCTGATGGACCAGAAGCAGGCGACGACCATACTCTCCATTACCGACAACGCCGCAGAGAAGGTCAAGGCGCTCATTGAGCAGGAGGGCGAGGAGGATCTGGCCTTGAGGATCGGGGTCCGCCCCGGCGGCTGCTCCGGTTTCCAGTACTCCATCTACTTCGACGATGAGATCGCCGAGGACGACGAGACCTTCGAGACCAAGGGCGTCAAGATCGCCATAGACGCCATGAGCGTTCCGTACATCATGGGCTCCGAGTTCGACTACGTGGACGGCCTCATGGGCGCCGGTTTCGCCGTCAACAACCCCAACGTCCAGGGCGGTTGCGGCTGCGGCAGCTCCTTTACCTGCTAGAGCCGGAACACAACGTTTACCAAAGGCCCGGGGCTTCGCGCTCCGGGCCTTTCTTTTGCGACGCGGGGAGAGAAACATGGAGGTAGAACGGATAGATCACCTCGTGCTGACGGTTTCGGACGTGGAGGAGACAGCCCGTTTCTACTCGGAAGTCCTCGGGATGCGGGCCGTCACGTTCGGCGAGGGCCGCCGGGCGCTCGCCTTCGGCGGGCAGAAGATCAACCTTCATCAGACCGGCAGCGAGTTCGAGCCTAAGGCGGCGCGCCCCGCGTCCGGATCGGCGGACTTCTGCCTCATCACCCGGATCCCGCTCGGCGAAGTTATGGAACACCTCACGGAGCACGGCGTCGAGGTCCTCCAGGGGCCGGTGGAGAAGATAGGCGCCCTCGGGCCGATGGAGTCGATTTACTTCCGCGATCCGGACGGGAACCTCGTCGAGATTTCCCGCTACCCGCGCGACGGCGGAGACACGTAACCTTCGCCGGGCGAAGATATGCATATCGGCAGGTGTGACGGAGGAGTGATCCCTTGTATCCTCTTCCGGTACGGCCGTGCGCACCGGGAGGGTCGCAGATAGGCGCCAGGAAGAAAAAGAACAGGGGGCGTGACAAACGCCCGAACACACCGCCGGGGCCTGACTCTAGCATCCTGGTCGCCTGCGGCGTGCGCAAGGTCTACCGCGCGGGGACGGTGGAGGTACCGGCGCTGCGCGGGGTGGATCTCGCCGTGGCGCGGGTTCTTTCGTTTCTGTCGTCGGACCTTCCGGGTCCGGCAAGACGACCCTGCTCCAGTGTCTCTCCGGTCTGGATGACATAGACGCGGGGACGGTCGAGATCGCCGGCGAGGCCGTCCACCGGCTATCCGACGCGCGACGCGCGGAGCAGCGCGCCCGGCTGATGGGCTTCGTCTTCCAGTCGCTCAACCTGATCCCCGTGTTCTCGGCGGCCGAGAACGTCGAGCTCCCCCTTATACTGAAAGGCGTCTCCCCGGCCGATTCCCGGCGCAGAGCCGGGGCTGCCCTGGACCGGGTGGGTCTGTCGCGGCGCCACGACCGTCGCCCGGGAGAGCTGTCGGGCGGCGAGCAGCAGCGCGTTGCCATCGCGCGGGCCCTCGCGGCTCGTCCGGAACTGGTATGGGCCGACGAGCCAACCGGTAGCCTGGATACCGCCGCGGCCGCGGCGGTCGTCGAGTTGCTGTCCGAGCTGCATGCGGAGGGCCTGACCCTGATGCTCGTGACCCACGATTCAGCGGTCGCGGCGCGTGCGGAGCGCCGCCTTACGATGCGCGACGGCGCGATAGTGGAGGATACCGGCCGGTCGCAGTCCGCGTCTCCGGTCCCCCGCTCCGCCGGGAAAGGGCCCGGGGAGATGTCCCGTTGACGGTCCTCGTGGCCCTCGTGGCCGCCTTGCTGGCCGGGTTTGTCGGCCTCGCCGTCTTCCGGCCCACGCTCCGTCGTCTGGCGGTGCGCAACGTGCTTCGCCGCAAGGGGGAGACGACGCTCGTCGTGCTCGGGTGCATGCTGGGGACCGCGATCATCACGGGGTCTCTGCTGGTCGGGGATACCCTGGACGCCTCGTTGCAGGCCCGGGCTCCCGAGCGGCTCGGTCCCATTGATGTGGTGGTCAGCACCTACGCCGTGCCCACCGCCGAAGCCGCCCGGACCTCGCTGGTAGCCGATCCTCCCGCCGCCGCCGCCGACGGCGTGCTTCCCGCGATCGCCGCCGCGGCGACCCTCGCCACCCCGGAGGCCGCCGCCGGCAAGCGGGCGGTAGTCCCCGACACTAGGCTGATGGAGGTGGATTTTGGTCGGGCTGCGGACTTTGGCGGTGAGCCCGGCACGACAGGGATCGACGGCCCGACGCCGGGGCCCGACGAGGTGGTGCTCGGCGAGGACGCCGCCGCGGGACTCGGGGTGGGCACAGGAGACACCGTCGAGGTCTACGCATACGGCCAGTTCCGGCTGCTAAGGGTAGACCGCGTGTTGCCGCGCGTGGGCGTCGCCGGGTACGCCACCCGGTTCGATTCAGAGTCGCTGAACGCTTTCGTCGAGCCCGGGACCATCACCAGCATGGCTTACTCCTCCAGTCCGTCAGAGAACATCCTTCCGCCCGAGCGACTGCTGCTCGTGTCCGCAAAAGGCGGCGTGTTCCCCGGCGAGGAGCGCACCGAGGCGCTGAGAGAGGAGCTCGGGAACCGTATGAGCACGCTTTTGGGCTACGAGATAAGCCCAGTCAAGAGCGACCTGCTCGACGAAGCTGCGGAGCAGGGAGACGAGTTTTCCGAGTTGTTCCTGTCGTTGGGGACTTTCGCCGTCCTCGCGGGTGTCGCGCTGCTGGTGAACATGCTGGTCATGCTCGCCGAGGATCGCAGGCGCGAGCTGGGAATCATGCGCGCGCTGGGAATGCGCCGGCTGGACCTCGCCGGCGCATTCGTCCTGGAGGGGAGCATGTACGTGGTCGCGGCGGCGGCCCTGGGCGCGGTAGCCGGCATCGGGGTTGCGCGGATGATCTTGCTGCTCGCCGGCGGGGTCTTCTCTTCGGCGCAACGAGGAGGGTTGACTTTGCGATTCGGGCTGGAGCCGGAGACCGTGCTTCTGGGTTTTCTTGGCGGGGTGGTCGTCTCGGTCGCGGTCGTCGGGGCGACGAGCGTCTGGATAGGCAGGATGACGGTCGTCGAAGCCATCGCGGATGCTTCCAGGAGGTCCAACTCCCGCCCGCGAATCTCCATCCTCGTGGCGACGGCCCTCTGCGCCGCCGGCTTCCTCGCCGCGTCTGCGGCCGCGATCGCCGCGGGCGATGACCTGGGGAGCCTGGCCTTCCCCTGCCTGGCGCTGGCGTCCCTGGCGGCTGCGGCGCTCCAGTTAGCGGCCCGGCGGGCGCCCGGACGCCGCGGGTTGCGGCAGACCCTCATACTCGCGGGGACCGGGGCCGTGATCCTGTGGTCCATCGTGGCCTTCCCGCTGCTCGACCTGGACGTGGACAACACCGTGCTGTTCGTGGTGCAGGGTCTCGCGCTGATCCTTTCGGCCGTCGTGCTCCTCAGCCAGCAAGGCGAGCGTATCGGGTCCGCCCTGCGCGGGTTCGGGGGCAGGGCGGGCGTGATCTTGCGGGTCGCCCTCTCCTACCCTACCGCCCGGCGTTTCCGGACGGGCGCTACGCTGTTGGCCTACGGTCTCATCGTCTTCACCCTGGTGTTTTCGTCCGTACTATCGGGGCTGTTCTCCAGCCAGGCCGAGGAACTGGCGGCCGAGGAGGGGGGAGGGTTTGACCTCCTGGTCTCGACCGGCTCCGCCGACCCGGTGGCCGCCGGGGAGTTGGCCGCATTCGAGGACGTAAGGGACGTGGCGACGCTGTCGTGGACCGTGGCCGGCTTCCGGGTTGGCTCTTCGGGCAGGTCCGAGGACTGGGCCCTGTCCGGCTTCGGGCCGGAGTTCCTGGCCGGAGATCCGCCCGCGCTTGAGATGTTCGACAAGAGCAAATACCCTGATGAATCCGCTGTGTGGAGGGCCGTGGCGGAGAACCCCGATCTGGCGGTCGCCGACGTGGCGTTCCTGGAGAGTGGCGGCGGTCCTCCCGAGGGGAACGTCCAGGTTGGAGACCGGATAAGGATACAAGCGCCCGCCACCGGAAAGACGGTCGGCCGCCGGGTCGTTGCCATCTCATCCGCGGGGGCGGCCTTCTCGGGGGTCATGGTCTCGCGGGAGTCTTTCTCGGAGCTGATCGAAAACCCCGTCGGGAACCGCCACTACGTGTCGGTGTCGGGGGCCGGCGCCGGGGCGGTCGCCGCGAAGCTGGAGCGCGCCTTCCTGACCAACGGGCTGGAGGCCCGTAGCTTCGAACAGATAGTCCAGGAAGCCCTGCGCGGTCAGGAAGGGTTCTTCAACCTGATCGAAGGTTACCTCTCGCTCGGCCTGTTCGTCGGGATAGCGGGCCTCGGGGTTGTGATGGTCCGGGCCGTGCGGGAACGCCGGCGCCAGATAGGGATTCTGCGCGCCCTTGGTCTCCCGGCCTCGGCGGTGCGCGCGGCCTTTCTCCTGGAGTCGGGCCTGGTGGCCCTGGAGGGGGTGCTCATTGGAGGTGGCCTGGCGCTGGCGACGAGCTATCAGCTCGCCGTCGGTTCGGACACATTCGGCGACACCGAGGTGGCGTTCGTGGTGCAGTGGGGGTAACTGGCCGTCCTGGCTGCTGGGGTATTGATCGCTTCCCAGCTGGCTACCGCGCTCTCCGCGAGCCAGGCTGCAAAGATACCGCCCGCGGTGGCGCTGCGTACGACGGAGGAGGGCATTACCTGAAGCCCGCAGTCCCGAAAGATGTGTATTTTGGCAGATGCGATGGCCGCCGGGCTGACGCAGACTCTCCTGCGTGGGCTGCCGGCCCGAGGTTGTGGCGGAGACGATCAGACGCCGATACGAGGTAAACGATGATCATCAAGGCGATACTCCCCGGAATAACAGCCGTGATCGCGGCGGCGGTGCTGCTCGTGACCCTTGCCGGCGGTGAAGACTCGGGTAGCAACCCCGGTAATAGAGTTGAAGAACCACGGGCGGGTAGAGGAGCCGCCGGCGGAGTTCGCTTTCAGCGGAACCCGGATCGCCTGGGTGGCCTACAGATCTCCCAACCGGGGCAAGGTCGCAGTGTACATAGATGGTGTCAAGGTGGATACGGTGGACTTGTATGCGGCCTCGGCCAAACCTCGCCGGATGGTCTTTAGTGAGTCTCTCTCGCCTGGGAAACACGAGATCCGGATAGAGGCGCTGGGAAAGAGTAGCGAAGAGTCCAGAGATGACCGGGTGGGGCTGGATGCGTTCATCGTCCTGCGCTAGCTTGGGGAAGGGACGCCACGGGATGACGCGGCGTCCCTTCTCGGTCGCCGTTCCCTGTGGAAGAGAGGATGTACCTGATGTATAAGCCGGCAGTCGTCGTCTTGGGGGGAACAAGGTGATCGGGCGCGTCCTCGAGCTGTTGCTGCAGACCACCGGATACGAAGCCCGGTTCCTCGAAGGCGCCGAGCCGGAGAAGTTGGGGGACTTGCTTTCGGACGTGCAGTTGGTGATCCTGCCGCCCCTGCTCGGCACCGAGTGCCGACAGGCTTACCTGGAGGGCATCGTGGCCACCCCGGCCGCGGCCGTCCCGCTGATGGAACTCGTCCGGGATGGAGAAGAGACGGAGCCTCGGACGGGCAAAATCGTACCCTGGCCCTGCTCGCTGGAGGTTCTGGAGCGCGAGATCAAGGCCGCCATACCGCAGTGCGAAGCCACCTAGCCGGTTCATCCAGAGACCCAATACCAAACTCTACGGAGACTGTGGTGCGTTCGCAGAGCGGCGGAGGCGGTACGCTGGATGCGGCACGCCGGACGCGGTGTGATCTAATACCATTGTCCGGCAGGTGTCGTGCAGGTAGGGTAAGTCGGTCCGCGAGAGCGTGATGGCGGCGAAGAGATTACCGATGTTCTTGAGGTATCGGGCATGTTAGCGCGGGAACGGTCTCCGGCGGTGCGCTACGGCGTCGCGGTGGCCGTCGTCGGGGTGACGCTGTTGGCGGAGTTGCTGCTGTCGCCCCTGATCGGGGGCCAGGGTCCCTTTGGCCCCTTTATCCTATTCTCCATCGCCGTGATGGCGGGCGCCCTGTTCGGCGGGCTGGGGCCGGGTTTGCTGGCTACCGTTCTGGCGGCGCTGGCGGGCGTCTATTTCTTTCTGCCCGCGCAGGGCTCTTTCGCGGTGGCTGGTTTCGGAGAGGGCCTGAGCCTATTGTTGTTCGTCGCCGAGGGAACTTTGATCACCACCCTGGTCGTGGCGACGCGGCGGGAGGAGCGGGGGGCTCGGGAGATGCTCGAGACGCTGCGTCTGAGCGAGCAGCGCTCACGCCTCCTGGCGGGGGAAGCCGGAGACTACGCCGTCTTCACGCTCGACCCGGCCGGAAGGATAGATGCCTGGGACGCCGGTGGCATCGGCGGTTACGGGAACGAAGTGATTGGGAAGCGCTTCTCCCTGTTCTACGCCGCCGAAGACGCGGGGCGTGGTCTCCCCGAGGAGGAGCTGCGCGCCGCCGCGGAGGGCGCGCGCTACGAAGGAGAGGGCTGGCGGGTACGCGAGGATGGTGCAAGGTTCTGGGCCAGCGTGGCGGTCATCGCGATCAGGGACGATGCGGGGGATCTGAGCGGGTTCTCCGTGGCGATGCGCGACGCAACCGAGCGCAAGCGCATCGAGGAGAGGCTGCGCGTGTACGACCGGGCTATCGCCGCCACCTCCAACGGCATCCTCGTCACCGACCCCAACCTGCCGGACAACCCCATAACCTACGCCAACCCCGCCTTCGAGTGGATGACCGGCTACTCCGCCGAAGAGGTTATCGGGCGCAACTGCCGCTTCCTGCAGGGCGAGGACCGCGAGCAGCCGGCCGTCCAGGAGTTGCGCGAGGCCATCCGTGAGGGACGGTACCTGACGGTGGTCTTGAGGAACTACAAGAAGGACGGCACGCCATTCTGGAATGAGCTCTCCGTCTCGCCGGTCTACGACGAGGCGGGAAGGCTCACCCGCTACGTCGGCGTGCAGAACGACGCGACCGGGCGCTGGCGGGCTGAGGAGGATCTGCGGCGGAGCGAGGAACGCTACCGGAGTTTCGTGGAGCAAAGCTCCGAGGGCATCTGGCGTCTGGAGCTAGAGCGGCCGCTCCCGGTTCGGCTGCCGGAGGACGAGCAGATCGAGCACCTCTACCGCCACGGCCGGCTGGCCGAGTGCAACGGGGCGATAGCCAGGATGCACGGCTTCGAACGCGCGAGCGAGCTTGTCGGGGGAGACCTGGAGACGCTACTGCCCCGGTCGGTGCCGGAGAACGTGCAGCATCTGCGGGCCTTCGTTCGCTCCGGTTACCGGCTGGACGGGCGAAGGGTGCTCGGAATAGATCACCGGGGCGAGACTCGCCGCTTCCTGGACAACCTGACCGGCATCGTGGAGGACGGATCTCTGTCGCAAGCCTGGGGCATCCGGCGGGACGACACGGGGCGCGAGCGGGCCGAAGAGGCCCTGAGAAAGAGCGAGGAACGCTACCGGAATACGGTGGAGCAGGCCGTGGAGGGTATCTTCCTCGTGGACTCCGAGAGCCTGCGCGTCCTGATGTCCAACGCCGCCTTTCGGAGGCTTCTCGGCTACGATGAGGAGGAGATCTCGCGCATAAGGCTGCCGGACTTCGTCGCCCACGACCGGGAGAGCATAGACACCCGCGTGCACCGGACGCTCGAAGAGGGGACCTACTCCATCGGCGAGCGCCGCTACCGCCGCAAAGACGGGACGCTGGTGGACGTGGAGGTCAGCGCGAGCACCGTCTCCTACGCCGGACGCACCGCGCTGTGCTGCGTGGCCCACGACGTAACCGGGCGCCGGCAGAGGGAGGAAGCCCTTCGGGAGAGCGAGGAGCGGTTCAGGGCCGCCTTCGAGCAGGCCGCCGTCGGCATGGCCCACGTCAGCCTCCTCAGCCGCTGGCTCAAGGTCAACGATCGGCTGTGCGAGATCCTCGGCTATACTCAGGAGGAGCTTCTCCAACTCGGCTTCCAGGAGATCGTCCACCCGGACGATCTGGACGCCGACTACGAGCAGTTCACCAAGACGCTCTCCGAGGAGCTAAGGACCTACTCGGCCGAGAAACGCTACATACGCAAGGATGGGCGCCGGATCTGGGTGAACCAGACGCTCTCGGTGGTGCGCGAACCCTCAGGGCTCCCCGGCTACTTCGTGTGCGTGGTGGAGGACATAACCGACCGCAAGCAGGCTGCGGAGGTGCTCCAGGAGAGCGAGAACAGGTTCCGCACGCTCGTTCAGAACGCCTCGGACATAATCATGATCCTCGAGTCGGACGGCACCATCCGCTACGAGAGCCCGACCGTGGAGAGGGTCCTCGGGTACACGCCGGAAGAGAGAATAGGCACCAACATCCTCGACCACGTGCACCCGGACGACACGGATCGCGCATCGAGGGTGATCCACGACGACTACGACGAGGGTGGGATCGGGTCGCTCGTGGAGTTCCGGTGCCGGCACGAGGACGGTTCCTGGCGGTACCTCGAGGCCGTCGGCAACAACATGCTCGACGAACCGGCGCTGGCGGGGATCGTGGTCAACTCCAGGGACGTGACCGACCGTCGGCAGGCCAGGGACGCTTTGCGGCGCAGCGTGGATGCTTTGCTGGCCCTCTATGAGGCCGGCCAGGTTCTGGGCTCCACCCTGGAACCGGAGGAGATAGGGACGCGGCTCCTGAGGATCATGCAGCGCGTCTCCAGCCTCGACGCGGCGGTCATCAGCCTGCTGAACGACGAGCAGAACCTGGACGTGTGGCACACCGTCGGGCCCGAGAGCCTGTGGCGCCGGGCCCGCGAGTCCCGGGAGGCCGGGACCGCGCGCGACGCCGTGCTGCGAACCGGAGACCCCCAGGATTTCCGACTCAACAACCCGGACACCACCGACCGCCGCCGCATGGCGGGTCTGTGCCTGACCCTCGTGGTGAGGGACCGAATCGTGGGCGTGCTGGAAGCATACGGCCCGAGGACGTTGCTCGACAAGGACAACCTGGAGATCCTCGGCAGCCTCTCCATCCAGGCGGCGAGCGCCCTGGAAAACGCGCGGCTCTACGGCGAGCTGGCCGAGCGCGAGAGGCAGCTCAAGGACCTGGTGGGGCGCCTGATCACGGCGCAGGAGGAGGAGCGGCGCCACGTCGCCTACGAGGTACACGACGGTTTGACCCAGATCGCGGTCGCCGCCTACCAGCACCTGCAGGCGTTTGCCGCGCAGCGTCCGTCCGAGCCTCAAGGGGACCACGAGATGCTGGACCGGAGCCTCGAACTAATCCGGCAGACCGTGCAGGAGGCCAGGCGCGTGATCGCCGACCTGCGTCCGACCGCCCTGGATGACTTCGGGCTGGCGACCGCCGTCCGCCTGCAGGTCGAGGCGTTGAACGACGAGGGCTGGCGCATCGAATACCGGAGCGATCTCGAAGACGAGCGCCTGCCGCTGGAGGTAGAGACAGCCCTCTACCGCGTCACTCAGGAGGCGCTGACGAACGTACGCAAGCATGCCCGGACCACCCGGGTAGACATCGAGCTGGAACGCCTGGACGCTGCGATCCGCCTGCGGATCAGGGACCAGGGCAAAGGCTTTGACTCGGCCGCTTCGCCCGACGGCGGACCCGGCGAGAGGGTCGGGCTTTCGAGCATGCGCGAGCGCGTCGAACTGGTGGGTGGTATTCTGGAGATCCGTAGCGAAAAAGGTGTGGGGAGTACCGTCGCGGCCAGCGTCCCGCTGCCGGAGTCGGCAAAGGAGTTGCAACGGATGGCAAGGAATTCTTGATCCGTGCAAGCCCGTCCAACGTAGGTGGATGTTATGAGTGATCAAACTCTCGCGGCGAACGGCGCCGACCCGGCGAGGATCGTCCTAACCGACGACCATGACCTGGTGAGGGCCGGATTGAAGGCCATGCTCTCGGGCATGGAAGATATCAAGATCGTGGGCGAGGCGGCGAACGGGCGCGAGGCCGTGGAGGTCTGTGGCCGCGTGCAGCCCGACCTGATGCTCATGGACGTGCGCATGCCGGAGATGGACGGTCTGGCGGCGACCCGGGAGATCAAAAGTCGATGGCCCAGGGTCAGCGTGCTGATCCTCACGGTGCACGAGAACCAGGACTACCTGCTGGAAGCTCTGAAGGCTGGCGCCGCGGGCTACGTGCTCAAGGACACCCCCCGGACCCAGTTGGTGGATTCCGTGCGAAGCGTGCTGGGCGGAGAATCTTCCCTGGACCAGAAGCTCGCCACCCAACTGCTCCAGCGGTTGGCGACCGATCTGCCGGAGCCAGCCAAGGAGAACGAGAACCACGGGCCGAGGCCCACGGACCCCACCGAGACGCTGACGCCCCGCGAGACGGAGGTGCTGCAGCTACTGGCCAGGGGACTCTCCAACCAGGAGGTCTCCCGGGAGTTGGTGGTCAGCGTGGGCACCGCAAAGAACCACGTCCAGCATATCATCTCCAAGCTCGGCGTCTCCGACCGGACGCAGGCCGTGGTCCGGGGCCTGGAGATGGGAATCATCTACCTCCCCAAGCTGTAGGGTCCGCGCCTCCTTCGGCCCGCCTCACCGGGTTTCCCCCGATTTCTTTTTCCCCCTCCGAAATCGCTAAAGGTTGTCCATCGACAGACCAACAACCCTTTCGACGCACGAAAAGGCAAGCCCGCCGCGATGCGGGTACGCAAAGCCAGGGGCCCCCCGCGCAGCCGGAGACAACCCGGCTGCCGAACCGAAAGGGGAGGAGATGGCGAAGAGGGTGACCGTCCTGATGGCGCTGATGGCGGGGAGCGTCTCCGCCAAACAGAGCGGCAAGAACAGGGCGACCTACAACTTCAAGGGCGTCGTGCAGGAGGTGGACGGGGATGGATCCTACCTCGTCGTGGACGTGACCGGCGGTAACAAGCGCGCCCGGGCTCACCTCGGCCCGCAGAACGAGGTCAAGGTCCGGTCCAAGGCCGCCAAGGACGCGACCGTGTTCGACGCCAGGAAGTTCTCCGTGGAGCAGGAGGGCGACGAGGACGAGGAAGAAGCCCCGGCCGCGCCGTAGCCACGCCGCGTACCTTGAAAGGCCGGTGGGCCGGGCTCGCGGGCCCGGCCCAACTTTTTACATCTTTCGCCGGGGCGTTACCGGAAGGGGCTCGTCCGAAGCCGTCGCGGCAGGAGGCACCGCGCCCCCATGTCTCCGCTATATCTTTTCCCCGTCCACCTCCGTCTCCGCCTTCCCGTCGTAGAAGCAGAGGTGATCCCTGACCTTCTGGGCTTCCGGGAGCGGCTCCGTGTAGAACCATGCCACGTCCTCGACGGTCGTGCCGTTCGTCTGCGCCGAGCGGTAAGAGGCCACGCCTTTGTATGGACAGATGCTCTCTGTGTCGCTCGGGATCAGGAGGTCCGTGCGAGCGTCCTCGGGTGGGAGGTAGTGGCGTGGCGACAACCCGGTCTCGAAGAGTATCTTGGGACGATCCGAGTCCGCCAGCACCTCGCCATCCAGCGTGACCCTGACGTGCCGGGAGGATTCGAGCACGTCCACCCGATGGTACGGGTCATGAGGGTGTCCGATGACCTCCTCGTCCTCTTCCAGCCAGCGGTCCATCGCGCCCCAGTAGAACGCGGCGTAGCCCTTGAGCGGCGAGAAGGATTCCAGGGGCTCAGGGTAGTACCAGACGGCGTTCTCGGCGACCCGATCTCCGGCCCGCACGGAATAGTAGGAAGCGTCGCCCTTGAAGGGACAATGGGTAGTGTGGTCGCTCTCCTCCAGGAGATCCCGCCTTATGTCCTCCATCGGAAAGTAGTAGACGGGCAGGTGCCCCGTCTCGTGCAGCAGCTTCACCCTCCGGCTGTCCACGACGGTCTCGTTCCCGAAGACGGCCCTCACCCGCTTGGGGGAGTCCTCGAAGTACAGGGTGTGGGCCTGTAGGACGGTCGTGTCGAAGTTGAAATCGCCGGTGCTCCGCGGGCCGAACGGCCCGTTGCCAAGCGCCAGTGCCATGTTGCTCCTTTCTTCGGTGTTCCAGAATGTTTCTATGGAAGGTCGTCGTTCTCCACGCTATCTTCCCGCGTATCCTCCGCGCTACGCCTGCCTCCGCCCTCTCCGGTTCGGCGCGGCAGGTAGACGAGGAGCAGCCACAGCAGGACTACCACAGCCCCGACCGCCGCGACCGCCACGAACTGCCAGATCTCCGCGCTCAACGTCCACCTCCAGGGATTCCCAGCCGGTGAAGCGACAGCATAATCGCCGCCACGCCGCTGGAGCTGACGATCTTGCCTGAAAAGACCATGCCGGCGAGATCCCCAACCGGGACCGCCGCCACCGCGACCCGCTCGTGCTCATCGAGGTCTGGAGAGGTGATCCTCTCCACGCTGCGGGCGAGGAACAGATAAGCCCAGTTGTCCTTGAGGCTCGGCGAGGAGGCCAGGGCGGTCAGAGGTTCCCACGCGCCGCCCCCAAAGCCAGTCTCCTCCGCGAGCTCCCGCCGGGCCGCCGCCTCCGGGTCCTCGCCTCGCTCCACGAGGCCCGCCGGCAAGCCGAGCTCCATCCGATCCAGCGGCGGCCGGTACTGGCGCACCAGGACCACCTCGCCGGACGCCGTGAGCGGGAAGATTATGGCGGCGTCCGGGCGCTCGACGACGTAGTACGGGTCCTTGACGGCGCCGTCAGGGAGACGGTATCCATCCGAACGCACGGTGAAGTAAGGCGTCTGGAGGAGGTTCTCCGAGGAGATCCTCTCCCAGAAACCGTCCTCAGCCAACCCCGGCCTCGTCGTTCGTGCCGGCTGGCCCGTCCCCGGCCAATATCCGCGGCAGGTCACGGGTGAAGGCGCTGCGGGCCGTGACCCTGTCGCAGCCGGCCTCCCTGGCGGCGACCGCCAGGTCTTTCTGCACGTGCGAGAGGAAGCCGAGCGTCGGGATGTCCTTCGTGGCCTCGTCGCGCCCGACTTCTTGCAAGAGGCTCAGCGGCTCGAAGCGGGCCGAGTTGAGGTCGAGGATGAGGAGGTCAGGCGGGGATTCGCGGAGCGCCGCCAGCAGTTTCTCCGGGCTTCGGGGGAACTTCGCCTCGACGCCTAGCTGGGCGGCGGTCTCGGAGACCTTGCTCTTGAAGAGCAGATCCTCCACGGCCGCAATGACTCTGCGCGTCACGGGCTCCTCCAGAGTTTCGGGTGTATAGCTCACACATACTAAACCCGCGCGGCGCGGTATCCTATGAAGGTGAATAAACGATTTGCCGGATTGGTCGCCGGGATGCGGCATACCCGGAAGACGCTCTCGAACTTCACGCCGTTTCTGGCGCCGCGCTGGCGGGGATTGTTGCTGGCGCTCGCGGTGTTGCTCGTGGAGACGGCGACGAGCCTCGCCCAGCCCTGGCCGCTGGCCCTGACCATTGACTACGTGCTGAGTGACGACAAACGTTTGCCTGGATGGGCGCCCGGCTTTCTGACAGACGAGGCTTTGTTTCTCGCTGGGATAGCGTTTTTGATCGTGCTCATCTTCACCCTTACCCGCACCGTGGCATCGTTCCGGCGGTTCCTATTGCAGAAGCTCGGCCAGCAGACCGTCTTCGACATGCGCGAGGCACTGTACGCGAAGGTACACGCCCTCGGCCTCGACTACCACGGCGGAAAGCGCACCGGCGACACCATAACGCGGGTCACCAGCGACGTGAAGGAGGTTCGGAGCCTGCTGGTGGATTCCGTGGTCGAGGTGTTTTCATCCGCTTTGATCCTGATCGGGATGCTCGTCGTGATGATCTGGCTGAACTGGCAGCTCACCCTGCTCGCGCTGCTCACCGTGCCATTCCTGTTCATAGCGGTGCGGCGCTACCGGCGGTCCCTGATCGAGAGGATGCGCGTCGTGCGCGCCCGCGAGGGCGCCATCGCCTCCGTGGTGCAGGAGGCCATAACCGGCATCAGGGCCGTAAAGATTTTCGGCCGCGAGAACGACGAGATGGACCGCTTCCGAACCGAGAGCCGCGAGTCCCTGAACGCCAGCGTTGACTCGTCCCTGATCGAAGCGAAGTTCAGCACAGTCCTCGGTGTCGTCGGCGGCCTCGGCACCGCGCTCGTCACGTACTTCGGGGCGCGGCAGGTCCTCTCCGGCGCCCTCTCCGTCGGTAACCTGACGGTGTTCGTTGCGTACCTGAGCCTGTTCCTCTCGCCGCTGTGGGCGCTGTCGCGGCAGGCGAACCAGATCGGCAAGTCCCTCGTCTCGGGCGAGCGGATCATCGAGCTGTTGAACGCCGAGCCTTCGGTGAAGGAGTCTCCGAACGCCAGGCCGGCGCCACACTTCGCGGGCCGGGTGACCTTCGACGACGTGAGCTTCGCCTACGGCGGCGAGGCCGGGGACGTGTTGCGCGACGTGAACTTCGAAGTAGAGGCCGGGAGCCGGGTCGCCCTCGTCGGCGTCAGCGGGGCCGGCAAGACCACCGTCACCAGCCTCATCGCCCGCCTCTACGATCCAAGAGCGGGCCGGGTGCTCGTTGACGGCGAAGACATCAGGGACTTCACCCTCAAGTCGCTCAGGGACTCGGTGACCTTCGTGCCGCAGGAGCCGATGCTGTTCCGGGCTACGGTTGCGGAGAACATCTCCTACGGGCGGCCCGGCGCGACGCGGGAGGAAGTGGAGCGGGCGGCGGAGCTTGCGGGCGCGGACGGGTTCATCCAGAGTCTGCCGGACGGCTACGACGAGTTGCTTTCGGAGCGGGGTGAGAGCCTTTCCGGGGGGCAGCGGCAGAGGATCTCCATAGCGCGGGCGATGCTCAGGGAGAGTCCTGTCTTGATCCTGGACGAGCCCCAGTCCGGCCTCGACGCCGAGGTCGCGGGGGCCGTGGAGGAAAGTTGGCGGGCCTTGACCGAGGGACGCACGACCTTCGTGATCGCCCACGAGCTGCGGCTGGTCAGGAACGTGGATCGCATCCTGGTGCTGGACGAGGGGCGGGTCGCCGAGTCCGGGATGCACGAGGAGCTTGTAGCCTCCGGCGGCCTCTACGCGAGGCTCCACGCCCTGCAAGAACGTGACCCGGTGCGGCCGTGAGGAGGTAAGAGGGGAGAGATGCGCGAACTGCTCATACTCTGCATCGTCATGACCGCCATGGTCGTCACCATCTACATTTTCTTCGCGCAGTAGTACCAGCGCCGGACGCACCGCCGGAGCCGCCGGAAGTCGAACTTGCGCGGTTAGAATAGTGGCATGGGTCATCTGGTCGGAGACGCGGCGCACTGGATCCAGGAGGTCATCCACTCGTTCGGGTACGTGGGCCTGGTGGTGCTGGTTGCGCTCTCCAACCTTTTTCTGCCCGTGTATACGGAGTTCGTGCTGCCTTTCGCCGGCTTCCTTGTGGGGCGGGGGCGCTTTTCTTTCCCGCTGGTGCTGCTGGCCGCGACGGCTGGTTCGTCTGCCGCCTCGCTGCTGCTGTACTACGTGGGGTTCAGGGTGGGGGAGGACCGTCTGAGGAAACTCGTGAAACGGTTCGAGAGGTTCAGGATCGTCACGGTCTCGGACCTGGACCGGGCGAGCAAGTTCTTCGAGCGGCGCGGCGGGATAGCGGTATTGATCGGCCAGATCACGCCGAACGTGGGAGCCCTGATCTCGGTCCCCGCCGGCATGAAGCGGATGCCGGTCTTCGGTCGTTTCCTCGGCTTCACCGTGCTCGGCGGCGCCCTGTGGAATGGGACGTTCGTTACTTTAGGATGGGCGTTCGGCGCCCGGTGGGAGACGGTGGAGCGGTTCATGCCGGTCGTGGAGTGGGGGGTCCTGATCCTGCTCCTGGCCGGCGTGATCTTCTTGCTCTGGCGGTGGCGTACAGGGGGGTAGCAGGGTTGCCTACACGTCCGCGAACTTGCATGGCCTGTAACAAACAGGGTATACGTCTAGAGACGGCACGGGAAAGGGGTCACCATGACGAAGAGCGCGAAGAAGCGTACCGGGAAGAGCGGCAGGGCCACGCATTCGATGAACGGATCCTCCTACCCCGACTACCGCGTCCTGCCGGGGGAAAGCATAGATTTAGCTTCCGTGGACGCGGGCCAGTCCGAGGGCTACACCAGGAAGAAGGATGCCCTCAAGGAGTTGGAGACGCAGCGGAAGCGCATCCAGGATTTGCAGGGCAAGCTGTACGCGGAGAACGAGAAGGGGCTTTTGATCGTGTTGCAGGCGATGGACACGGGCGGGAAGGACGGCACCATCAAACACGTCTTCAGCGGCGTGAACCCTCAAGGGTGCAGGATCTCCTCGTTCAAAGCCCCGAACCCCGAGGAACGCAACCACGACTTCCTGTGGCGTTACCACAAGAGCGCGCCCGCCGTCGGCCGCATCGGCATCTTCAACCGCTCCCACTACGAGGATGTGCTCGTTGTGCGCGTCAAGAACCTCGCGCCCGAGGAGGTCTGGCGCCCGCGCTTCGAGCTCATAAAGAACTTCGAGTACAGCCTGACGCGGAACAATATCTCGGTCATCAAGTTCTATCTGCACATCTCCAAAGACGAGCAGAAGCGGCGCCTGGAGAGCCGTCTCGCCGACCCGGAGAAGCGGTGGAAGTTCTCCAGTAACGACATCAAGGAGCGGGCGTACTGGGACGCCTATCAGGAGGCTTTCGAGGACGCCATCAGCGAGACCTCAACAGAGTACGCGCCGTGGTACGTCGTGCCGGCCAACAAGAAGTGGTACCGCAACCTCGTCATCGCTCGCGCCATTGCCGATACTCTGGAGGCGATGGACCCGCGCTTCCCGCCGGCGGAAGAAGGGCTGGAGAACATCTCCATACCGGACTGAGGCTTTCGGCTAAGTATCCGCTGGTAAGTTCGCGCGTCGTAAGCTACGCTGCGCCTCCGCGAGAAGTGGAGGTGAGCCATAGAATGCCAGGAATTGACGAACCACTCCTGCGATTGGGTTCGCAAGAAGA
>Ga0136619_10000051_pt1 | contig 37646 bp, 43 predicted proteins | sample AntDrymUQ3532106_2_FD_104807 | JGI IMG/M metagenome (GOLD analysis project Ga0136619, IMG submission 104807) | Polar desert sand microbial communities from Dry Valleys, Antarctica - metaG UQ353 (21.06) | ecosystem: Environmental > Terrestrial > Soil > Desert | place: Antarctica: Dry Valley...
CGCAGGATGAGCAAGGACTACGAGAGGGTTCCTGAGACCGCGGAGGCGTTCATGTACGTGGCGATGACGCGCTTGATGGTGAGGCGGTTGGCCCGCTTATGAGGCTTTTCAGACAGTTTCTCACAGCGCGTTTCACAATAGATGACCCATAGGCTGGTAGCCAGCGTGTTTGAAGAAGCCCCAGGCATCCCTGGAACTGACCGCGGAGAGCGCCTCGCCCATCGCTTCCACCAGGGCCTCACGAGTCCGCGCTCCCGCCCTGCGCAAAAGACCCTTGATCTTGGAGAACGCTTCTTCGATGGGGTTGTACTCCGGTGAGTAGCTGGGCAAGTACAACAACTCACACCCTCTTCCCTCGATCAACTCCCTCACCCGATCTCTGGCTTGTGAGCGGGCAGGTTGTCCATGATCACCACTTGCCCTTCCTTCAGTTCGGGAATGAGCACTTGCTTTAGATATGCCTTGAAGACCTCCGCGGTGGTCGAGCCGTTCACTGCCAGAGACGGTCCCATCCCCTCAACAGTCATGCTCGCAAGCAAGGTTGTGTTCTTGCCTCGGTTGCGCGGCACACATTGCGAAAGCCGCTCGCCTCTTGGGGAGTAACCGTGGATAGGAGCCAGCGAGGTGTGGGTGCCACACTCATCAACAAAGACCAGCCGTCTTGGATCGAGTGCCCCGGCAACCATCACCCTCCAGGCGGCTCTCAAGAACTCGTCGCGTTCTGTAGCTGATCTGCCCCCTTTTTCCTGGTGGATCTCATACGCTTTATGGCTCGGCATACAGTGGAGCGGCTCAGATCCACACAGGCAACCACCCGCAGATACTCGCACCTTTGTTGGAGGGTGATGAAAGGGCGCTCCTTGAGATCCTCCTCAAGCAGCTTCCTCGCCCGCTCGGATAGCTTGGGCTTTGAGCCAGGCCTCTTCTTGGGCGCAAGCGAGCGGCCCTTCTGGGCCATCGTGGCGTAGCGCTTGACGGAGGAGAGGCTCACGGAGAAGGTGCGAGCGGCTTGGCTCTTGCCCATCCCTCGCCCGAGCGCTTCGACGATCTTGTTTCTTAGGTCTTCTGAGTATGCGTTCATATCTCCATGATGCCAGATAGGTCATCTACGTTGCAACCCGCTGTAGAAGCCGATGCCTGCATGGGAGGAGTTCCTGGGCAAACCGATCCGCCAGTACATAGAGACTGTTTTCAGCGGGCTGACGAGCCTATTCTCCAAGAAGATCCATGCGGTCACGCCGAGGTGCTTCGAGTTGAAGATCGTGTGGTTCCTGCTAGCTTTCTCGATCCAATGCCTGTAGGGGCAACTCGGATTATCTAGGAGAAAAGCTTCTCGAAACCAGCCTCGTCGAGCACCGTCACTCCGGCCTCCCGCGCCCGGTCCAGCTTGGAGCCCGCGCCCTCTCCGGCGAGTATGTAGTCAGTGTTTGAGCTGACGGACGAGGTGAATGTGCCGCCCGCCTCTTCAATCCTCTCCACGAAGTAGCTTCGGGGACGGCTGAGGGTTCCGGTCACGACGACCCTCATACCCGCCAGCGGACCTTCCGCGGGACCGGCGGACACCCGCTCGAAGTTCAGTCCGATCTCCACGAGACGCTCGACGAGGTTTTTATTGTCATCCAGCGAGAAATACTCGGCGACGGCGCGGGCGACGACCCCGCCGATGCCGTCTATCTCAGTGAGCTTCTCGGCGTTGACGCCGCGCAGGAGGTCATCGCCGCCGAAGCGTTCGGCTATTAGCTCCGCCGTCACGGCGCCGACGTGGCGGACGCCGAGGGCGTAGAGGACGCGGGGGAAGGGCTGCTCCTTGCTCCGCTCGATGGACCGAATCAGGTTCTCCGCGCTCTTCTCGCCGAAGCCCTCTAGCGGTTCGATCTGCTCCGCCTTCAGGCCGTAGATGTCGGCCACGTCCTTGATCATGCCCAGCTCGAAGAAGCGCGTCGCGATCTTCTCCCCGAACCCATCTATGTCCATCGCGGACTTCGACGCCCAGTGGATGATGTGCTCCAGCGCCTGAGCCGGACACCGGGTGTTCACGCACCGCGTCACCGCCTCGCCCTCCGGCCGAGAGACCGTCTCCCCGCACACCGGACACTCCGCCGGCATCTGGAAGGGACGTTCGTCGCCCGTTCGTTCCTCGGTGACGGATCGGACGACCTGTGGGATGACATCCCCCGCCCGCTCCACCACCACGGCGTCGCCGACGAGGATGTTCTTCTCCTTGATGTAGTCCTCGTTGTGCAGCGTCGCCCGCGAGATCGTCACCCCGCCGATATTCACCGGTTCCAGCGCCGCCTGCGGCGTCAGAGCACCCGTGCGCCCGACGTGGACGAAGATGTCCTCGACCCGCGTGCGGCCCGCGAGCGGCTCGAACTTGTACGCTATCGCCCAGCGCGGCGCCTTCTGCACCGAGCCCAGCGCCTCCTGCTGCTCCCTGGAGTCAACCTTCACCACCACGCCGTCTATCTGGTAGCCGACGCTGGTCCGCTTCTGTGTCCACCGCTCGCACGTCTCGACGACCGCGTCTATGTCGTCGTGGACCTCGTAGGGGTTCACCCGCAGCCCGTAACCTTTCAGGGCGGCGAGCGAGGCCGAGTGGCTCTCGTACTCCCCGTAGCCCTCCCCGACGCCGTACAGGAACACGGTAAGGGGACGGGCTGCGGTCATCCTGGGGTCCAGTTGACGGATGGAGCCTGCCGCCAGGTTGCGGGGGTTGGCGTAGGCTGGCTTGCCCTCTGCCTCCTGCCTCTGGTTCAGCTTCTCGAAGTCTTCGAGCCCTATGTACACCTCGCCCCGCGGCTCCAGCACCTCCGGGGGATCGCCGTCGAGCTTCTCCGGAATGGAGCGCACGGTGCGCAGGTTGTGGGTCACGTCCTCGCCGACCGTGCCGTTGCCCCGCGTCGCGCCCCGGACGAACCTTCCGTTCTCGTAGCGCAAGGAGATCGCCAGCCCGTCTATCTTTAGCTCGGTGACGTACCTGAGATTTTCTTCCTCTTCGGGGCCGAGCAGGCGCCGGATGCGGGCGTCCCACTCCCTGAGGTCGCCGGACTTGCGGGCGTTGGAGAGGGAGAGCATGGGGATCGCGTGCCGGACCTCCTCGAAGCCTTCCAGCGGCTCGCCGCCCACCTTCCGGGTCGGGGAGTCGGGGGTGACGAGCTCGGGGTGATCCGCCTCCAGGCTTTCGAGTTCTTTGTAGAGGGCATCGTACTCGGCGTCGGAGATCTCCGGGGCGTCCTCTATGTAGTAGCGGCGGCCGTGGTAGCGGACCTGCTCCCTGAGGTCCTCGATCCTCTCCCGGATGTCAGCGCTCCCGGCCACGCGAGGATTATACGCGGGGAAGGACTTGCTCCCAAGAGTCTCCCGGGACACCGGAGCGTCGTATACTGCACCGGCTATGAGCCAACGGCAGAGAATGGAGGACGGGCGGCGCGAAGGAGAGGCCGCGCGCCCGAAAAGGGAAGAGCCGCAGTCCGTCGGAGACTTCGAGCGGGCGCTGGGGGAGGAGGTGTCGGTCTCCGCCGAGTTCGACCTCCCGCTGTGCGTCCTGGTTGCGCGCTCCCGGAGCGGATGGCCTCCCGAGGCCGCACGCCGGGTGGTGGGTGTGCTCAGACCGGGCGACCTCATCGCCCGGTCTGAGCCAGCGGAGATCACCGTAGCACTCCCCAATACCGAGTTTGGTGACGCGGAGACCGTGGAACCCCGCCTACGCAAAACTCTCCCCGGAGCCGCCATCGGCATCGCGGTCCACGCCGCCGGCGATACTGTTTCCGATCTCCTGAACCGCGCCCGGACCTCCGCTGACCGGAAGACCCTCTAGCCTTCCGGCGAGCCGCCGGCCCCCAGGCTCCGCACCGGCCAATCGAGTTCTCGACCTCTCTGGTCCTTCAGTAAGAAGTCTCTCTCCGTCAGGTCTTCGTTCCGTATCACCGCTGCAGCGTAAGGATAGGTCAGGGCCTGTGTAAGCATGGCGTCCGGTGGCGGCTCCCTTAGCGCGAGTCGGATCGTCACCCGGTTCCCGGCGGCGCGGGCCGATCGGATTTCGAGGGAATACCCGCCCGTCGGCTTCTCCCCCCAGAAAGCAGCGAGATAGGTCCCCTCGCCGGTGTCCGCCACCTTTACGCCCGCCCTCCGCGACAGGTCGGACGCGGAGGAAGCCATCAGCACCCGCGGGCGCTTCGGTCCCTGGCCCGGCGCTTCGGAGGTGAGTTGCTCCACGTTCAAATCCCCTGCCTTTCCCCTTTTCCCCGGGCGTGTCTCTTTGGGACGTATCCTCTCTGGATGCGTCTTTTTGGACGGCCGGGTCGTCTCCACCGGGCGTTCGGTTGTCTCGGGGGAGCGGGCGGCCTCGGGCTCGTCGCCGGATGAACCGGAGTCGCCGGCCGCGCACGCGGTGACGCACGCGGCGAGCATCATGGAGGAGAGTAGGGTCAGGCCGGCGTGGGCCGCAGCTCGCGTCATCGAGAGGCTAAGGGGCTCCGTAGTGCTTGCGCACGGCCTCGTCGAACTCGCCGGAGGTCTCTTGCATCTCCGGGGCTGAGGCCAGCTTCTCCCTGTCGTAGGGGACGGTGACGCGCTCCCCATCGGCGTCCACCTCGATCCGGTCGGCGGGCACCGCCCGGCCGTTCACGGAGAGGTATTTGAGCACGTCGCTGGGGGCGTCGTAGACGGTCGTTCCGACCTCCCCGACCTTCTCTCCGCGGGCGTCGTAAACGCCGTAGCCTTCGATGGCGGTGTACGGGTTGTCGGATCTGTGGTTCGCCTCTTCCACGGTCTCACCTCCGCTGGCGGGAGTACCCTGATGTGCGTATGATAACCTGGACGTGGGCGGCAGTAAGAGCAACCGGCGCAACGCGCGCATCCTGAAGGCGCTCTCGCTCCTGTACCTGGGGCTCGTGGCGGCCTCGCTGGTGCTCGTCCACAGGCCCTCATACGAGCCCGGCGTGTCCTTCGTGCTGTTGTACCTGGCGGTCGCGGTCGCGGTCACGGCGGCGGTCGCCCTGCTCTTCTTGCCAGCGGACCAGTTCACCGGGGGGTTCTGTGCTGCTGCCTACGTCTTCTACGCGGCGTTCGTGGCGCTGGCGATTTTCTTCTCCGGCGGGGTGTCGAGCGAGTTGCACGCGCTGTACTGGCCGCTGCTCCTGGCGGCGACCCTGCACGGGTCGTGGCGGATCGGGCTGACAGCCCTTATCTCCGTGCTCGCCGGGTACGTGCTGGCGATGTTGCCGGCCATCCTGGGCGGCGCGGTGGACGCCGAGGAGCCGGCCCTGATCTTCTTCCGCCTCGGCGCCTTCGCCCTCACGGGCCTCTTCGTTCTGGCCGCCGCCCGTAACCTGGTGGACGCCGGGGCCGCCGACGACGGGTACTCCGTGGACGAGGACGGCTCGATGTTCCTGGAGATGGTAGCCGGGGAACTGGAGGCGCGCCGGGGCGCGCAGGTAGCGGTCGTGCTGGTGGACCCAGGCCGCGAGGTCGAGGACCCGGATCTGCTCCTGGAGCGGGTGCGCGCCCGCATCGGGGAGCCGGTGCTGCTCGGGGAAGGCTCGGTCTTCGGGGTGGTCCTCTCCGGGCTGGACGAGCGGGGCGTGGAGGGAGCGGCGCGGCGGGCGCTGGCGGCGGCCAGCTCGCTGGGGTCGGAGGAGACCAGGGCGGGGGCGGCCATATATCCGCACGACGCCCGCTCGGCTGGAGACCTGCTGGCGGCGGCCGGGCAGGCGCTGGAGGCCGCATTCGAGGTCGAGTCCCCGAGCGCCATCGTGCTCGCGGGCCAGGACGCAGCCGGCGGTGAAGGCCGCTACCGGGCCGCGCGCTAGATCAGGTTTCAGGCTACAGGTTTCAGCCATCAGGTTTGAGTAATCGTCCGGGCGTGGGGAGACGCTGGGCTCGCTTCGGGGACCGTGTTCTTCTCTTGCGGTATCCGAACGACCGAAGAACCTGATGGCTGAAAGCGAAGGCTGCGGGCCGTAGTGTGCTGGGCTGACGGCTCCTTTGAAACCCTTTCGGGGGCCGGACGTACCGATGATATAATCGTAAGCGAACTTTTGACGTTCACTCTGCCGGGGGGTAGGCGGCGCATATGGGAAGATTTACCAGGGCTATTCGCGGTTTCTTCGGAAGGTTCCTCTCGGGGGTGGAGCACCGGAACCCGGAGATCCTGCTGGAGAACGCCGTCCAGGACGAGTTGGACAACCTCAAGAAGCTCCAGGTCGCGGCGGCCCGCACCATGGCCTACGAGAAGATGCTCGCCAACGACGGCGCCTCGAAACAGAAAATCATCGCCGCCAAGGAACGCCAGGCCCGCGAGCTCGCCTCCCGTGGCCAGCGCGGGGCCGCCATCGAGGTCGTCCAGCAGAAACAGGAGGCCCAGAACAGCCTGGCGGAGATCGAAGGCCGCCTGGAGGAGGCCCGCCGCAACTCCCAGGAGATGGAGCAGGCGTTCCGGGATCAGGAGCGCCGCTACAACGACACCGTGCGCGAGCGGGCCGCCCTGATGGAGCAGCACCAGCGCTCCCGCGCCCTGCGCACCGCCAACGAGGCCCGCGCCAGCGTCTCGCTCTCCGACTCCTCCCGTGATCTGGAGAAGGCCCGGCAGGCCATCCGGCAGTCCTCCTACGAGGCCGAAGCCGTCGGAGAGCTGGGCGCGAGCGAGACGGAGCGTCAGATCGCCGCCGCCGAGATAGACGTGAAGCGCCTCGACGCCGAGCGGGAGCTGGAGATGATGGAGATCCAGATGGGACTCCGCGAACCCGAGGAGCCCGCCCCGACGGAGGAGATCCCCGCCGAAAACCCGAACGGACGGGCCACCGAGGAGCAGCGGGAGGAGAATCCCCGTGGCTAGCGTCCCGGCCCGGCGGAAGAAGAGCCTGTCGGACCACGTGGTGCGTCTGATCCCCTTCGGTTCCCTGGCCGGCCTGGGCGTGTTGGTGGCTATCCCGCCGAACCCGGGCATAGACTTCATTCTCGCTGGTCTGTTCGGGACGGGCGCGGCCTATGCCGGAGCCCGACTTCTGGACGGGAAGAAAAACCAGCGCCGGGAGCTGATCCGGCAGGCGCGGGAGAACGTGGCGGAGTTGAAGCGGGTGGCGCGGGAAGACCGGACGGCGTCGTCGCAGATGAAGCGCATCCGCGCGCTCCAGGACGGCGTGCTGGAGAGCTGGGATCTCTTGCCGGGGGAGTACCGGCCGCTGCTGGACGAGGACATCTTCACCATAGTCGGGGAGGTCGAGAGCGCGGCGCGGCTGGCGCGGCGGCGGGCGGCTTTGCGGCGGCACCTGGAGAGTGTGGACCGGCGCGGTATAAAGCGCCGCATAGAAGGGCTGGAGAAGGATCTGGCGTCGCTGGAGCCTGGCTCCGCGATGCGAACCGCCTTCGAGAGCGCCCTGGAAGGACGGCGCGGGGAGCTGGATAGTTACGAGGACATCCTGAACGGGATCAGCATCATCAACGCCCAACTCGAGGGCGTGGAGAGCCTGCTCGGCAACCTGCGCGGAGAGTTGCTCGCCGTGGACTCGAGCCTCGGCGCGCCCTCGCTGGAGTCGGGTCTCGTGCATCTCAAGGAGCGGGTAGCGTACTTCAGGAAGGGGTTGGATGAGGTGACGCGGGCGGTGGACCCGCTGCCGGACACGGACATGAAGCAGGTGAGCGCGCGATGAGCGACGAGCGACGCAGCAGGAGAGAGAGGACCACGCAGCAGAAGGGGATCTTCTCCCGTATGTTCACCCCGGAGGAGGGCGATGAGACCACCACGTACTCCTCGGAAGAGATGGGGGTGAGGGAATTGAACCGTCCTCGGGGCGAGCGGCAGGGCTTCACCGTCGAGCGGGCGGCGGAGATCATCAAGGAGTTGCCGCCCGAAGTGCCGCGCCAGAGCGCATACCGCATCGTGCGCCAGACCCTCCTCGCCGCCGGGATAGATATAGAGAGCCTCGAAAGCTCGACCCGCGCCCGGGAGTCCAAGCTCGAATCCGAGATAGAACTCTCCCGCCAGCGCGTCCAGGATCTCGAAACCCGGACCAAAGAAGTCGTCTCCTCTCTGGAGGACCAAATCCGGAAGGCCCGCGAAGCCCGGGACTACGGCGTCCACGAGGAGGAGGGTAGGATCTCCCGCGCCCGCGAGAGCCTGGACGACATCGAGAAAGTGCGGGACTTCTTCGGTCTCTCGGAGGAAGAGGAGGCGTCCCACGAAGCGGCGCCCGACGATTTCGTCGACGACACCACGGACGATGTGGTGGAGGATACCGCCGGCGACGAGACGCAGGTGATGGAGCGCGTGGATCAGGACGACACCCAGATCATGCGTCCCCGCGGTCCGCTCTCGCGGGAGTGGGATACCCGTAGGGACCAGGAGGATCGCGGTTCGTGAGCATCCCGCGTCGCCTGGGGCGGCTCGCCCGGGGCTTCGTATCCACCCTCCAGGACGATGACCGTTTCCGGGAGACCCTGCGGACCGGCCGGGAGCGGGGCGAGACCCTGAAAGATAGTTTCGGGGGAGCGTTCTCCGCCGCCTGGCGGGGCGCCGCCGAGGAATGGCGGGCCGCGGAGGACCGGCACGCCGAGGGGCGGAGCGACCACGAGGAGGCCGCCAGGGAGCACGCGTCGCGCGAGCGCGACTCCGGGGCTCGCACCTCCAATCGCCGGGAGAGTAGCTGGCGAGCTACCGCCTCGAGTTTCGTCCCGAGGAAGTACCCTCTCAATGTCCTCTCGGCCTACAACAGGCTCGGCCTCGAACCCGGCGTCTCCATGGAAGAGGTCCATCGCAAGCGCCGGGACCTCGTCAAACGCTTCCACCCAGACCGCTTCACCGATCCCGGCAAGCGGATCAAAGCCGAGCGGCTGACGGCCGAGATCAACGGCGCCCACGACGCCATCGTTCGCCACGCCCGCAGATAACCCGATCAGGCCACACGTCCCGAATCGTCGCGGAAGTAAAAGAGCGATGAGGCGCAGCGCAGCGCCACGTATACTCGCATCCCGAGGGTGATTAGAGGCGAGGAGGCGACGGTGCGCTACGGTTTCATCATCCCCAAAGGCGACCCTTTGACCGTCGCCGGACTTGCCCGCGAGGTGGAGGAGGCGGGATGGGACGGCGCGTTCTACTGGGACGGCATCTGCGTCGGCGCGATGGATACCTACGACCCGTGGGTGGTGATGGCGGCTATGGCTATGCGCACGGAGCGCGTCCGCATCGGGGCCATGCTTACGCCTCCAGCCCGTCGCCGTCCGTGGAAGCTCGCCCGCGAGAGCGCGACCCTCGACCACCTCTCCGGCGGGCGTCTGGTAATGCCGGTGGGCCTGGGCGCCACCGACGACGGCGGCTTCTCGAAGGTCGGGGAGCCGGTGGACCGGAAGGTCAGGGCCGAGCTTCTGGACGAGAGCCTGGAGATTCTCACCGGCCTGTGGAGCGGCGAGCCATTCTCCTACGAGGGCAGGCACTATCGCCTCGAAGAGATGACGTTTCTTCCTCCGCCGGTCCAGCGTCCGCGAGTCCCGATCTGGGTTGTCGGGGCCTGGCCCAGCAAGAAGTCCATGAACCGCGCACTGCGCTACGACGGCCTGCTCGCCTACACCACCCGAGGCGAGGTGACCCCGGATGACATCAGGGCGATGCGCGCCCACGTGGATGAGAACCGGGCAGAAGAGACGCCCTTCGACATCGTGTGGGAGGGCGAGACGCCCGGCGATGACCCCGAGCGGGCCGCGTCTATCGTGCGCCCCTTCGCCGAGGCGGGGGCGACGTGGTGGATGGAGTCGCCGTGGACGCCGCCGAACGAGCCCGACGACCTGCGGGTCCGCATCCGGCAGGGTCCGCCGCGAGTGGATCAGACGAAAACCTAACTGACGAGCTCGCCGCGCACCACGAGGCGGTTCTCGAAGGTGGGGATGGGGACGCAGCTCTGGAGTGAGATCAAGGTTCGGCCCGGCTCCGGGTAGGTGACCCAGTAGTCCTCAGGGCGGACGGTCATGCGGTCGTAGACGCGAAAGGTGTACTTCGTGCCGGCGGCGTCGCGGACGAAGATCTCGTCCCCCGGCTTCATCTTCTCCAGATCGCGGAAGGCGTACTTGACGCGGGTCCACTCGAAGCCCAGGGCGTGGCCCGCGATGAAGGTGTTCGATCCCTCCTCCCACGGCACGCCGGAAGCATCCATGCGGAGGATGCCTTCCCGGTCCAGATCCGCCTGCGTGCTACCCGACCGCACCGCGACGTTCTTGAGGCCGAGCCTGGGCACCGTGAGACGTATCTTCGCTGCCCCGCCGGTGTCTGCCGACTGTGCGTCTTTCACCGGCGTCCGCGGCCCTGACAGGTTCTCCCCGAGCAGCGTGCGGCCCTGCGGGGACTGCTCCTCGCGGGAGGACTCGCTATGAGAAGGCACGCCTGTCCCCGACGGACGCACTTCGACTGATGCTGTCTCCGTCCTCGGGAAGACGGGTATCACGAGAAGCGTGAGCACCAGGAGCAAGATCAGGGCGATATACACATGGAGACTTCTAAGCATCGCGGAAGGATTATACAGCGGGCGCGGGAGACCCGGTAGAATGGTACGCATGAGGATAGGAACCCTGATCGAGGAATTCTCCGCCCATCTGGCGGAAGACGAGCACACCAGCCCACGCACGGCGGAGTTTTACGAGGCGGACCTCAAGGAGTTCGCCCGGTTCCTGGCCGGGAAGGGCATCGTGGAGGCCGAGGGTATCGGGGTCGGAACGGTGATGGACTTCCGCAACCACCTGCTCGAGGAGCAACGCAAGCGGTTCACCGTCTACCGCAAGGACGCCGCCGTGAGGCGTTTTTTGGACTGGGCGAGGACGAGCACGGACGCGGTATTGGACTTCGATCCCATCGAGCCCATGCACCAGCCGCTGGACCAGCAGATCATCTTCCTCGAAGACGAGGAGGCCGAGCAACTCTTGTCTTTCCCCATCAACCGCCCGGAGGACGCCAGGGACGCAGCCGTCATAAGGCTCATGCTCGACACCGGCGTGACGGTCGGGGAGATCCGGGGCCTTCTCAAGAGCGACCTGAACCTCGAAGCCGCTCAGATACATCTCGGAGGGCCAGGCTCTCACCTGGCCCCGCGGGCGCGCCGCCTCTCGGACGCGACGGTCGAGGCACTCGGGACTTACCTGAAGATGCGCCGGGACGAGACGCCGGAACTGATCGTGGGCCGGGCGGCGCGGCCCGTGGCGACCTCGAAGGCGCTGCAAAGCGCGATCTGGAAGAGGTGCGATCAGGTCGGCCTATGGCGCGTCTACCCGATGGCCCTGCGCCATACCTTCGCCATAAGGCTGCTGCGGCGCGGCGCCACCTTGAACGACCTCAAGGAAGCCCTCGGCGTCCGCGACACAACTAACATCGGGGTGTACAGGAAGTTCGTCTAGGCAGAAGGTCCCCGGCGAGTGGTTACGCCTGCGAGCCTATTTCCTCAGCCGGCGCGCCCTCGCCGTGCGCGGATCGTGGGCCACGTCTCCCGCGCCGCCACCCGATTGCAGCCCCTCCGTGCCTCGCGCCCAGCCTTTCCCCGTGCCCCTCGGCGCCACCGGTTCATTGTGCCCCGGTATCGGGTCGCGTGGCTCTTCCCGCCTCGAGTGCGCTGGAGGAGCCTCCCCGAACCGCTCGTGCGTTTCCTGTCTCTCTCCCGGCTCGACGTCGATCCTCGTGTCGGGGGCGAACCTGTCCTCGACGGGAGAGCCGGAGGGTGGTGTGCCGTGTTCCAGTTCGGAGGTTAGCGGGCTGGGAAGCCCGAAGTAGCCGTGGATACGGGCCTCCAGGTCCGGTGTGATCTCCTCGCGGTCTCCGAGGCTCGGGGCGTGACGGATCTGGTCTACGTCACCCGTGATCTCGATGACCCGGCGCTTGTCGTTCACCCGGACGACCTCCAGCGGTACCAGGACGGACCTTGCCTCCAGAAACCCCGTCTTGACGCCGATATAGAGCGGCCGGTCGGCCTCGTCCACGAAAAGCTCGTCGGCTTTGCCGATGCTCTCGTAGTGGGCGTCGTAGACCCTGTACTCCTCGTGAGCCCGCTTCAACTCCGCGAACGGATCCACCTGTTCCCCGTAAACCATCGCACCTCCATCTCGGACGGCCCCGTCTTTCGTCCCAACCGTTGCAACCATCGCATTGTACGTCTTATTGATCGAGACACGGGAAGAAGCTGGACCGTTACATCCCAGGCCGGAGAGACGGACGCCACCAGTCATGGTCGTTGTGTAACCGATAGCAGTCGCCGCAAGTCTGCTAGATGGAGGAAGGTTAAAAAAACAGAAGCTCCAGAGGTCATTCGGCCGTCCTCCGGCGCCATCCCGGTGGCTTCCAGAGAAGGTCATCGAGCCATCGGAGAACACTGGAGCGCAGGTCTGCTTCTCGAAAGGTAATTATCCCTTGACAGCACGTACATTTCTGCTACAATACAGGTATGAGGAAGTTCACCATACACGACTTCAACCGGGAGTTTCCCAACGACGCGGTGTGTCTGGACTTCATGCGGGACGCCATCTACCCGGACGGCATAGAGTGCCGTTCCTGCGAAAAGACTACCAAGCACCATCGGATCAAGGGCCGCAAGGCGTATTCTTGCCAAGTCTGCGGAACACACGTCTACCCGCTGGCCGGGACGATCTTTGAGAAGTCCCGCACGCCGCTGAAGTCGTGGTTCTACGCGATGTACCTCATGTCCTCTACGCGATGTGGCATATCCGCGAAGCAGCTAGAACGTGAGCTTGGCGTCACGTACAAGACCGCTTGGCGGATGTTCCATCAGATACGCGACCTGATGGATGAGGACACCGCGCCGTTCTTCGGAGAGGTCGAGATGGACGAAACCTACATGGGCGGCAAGCGTCGCGGTGACAAGCGCGGGCGTCCCGGTAAGGACTCTCATAAGGTTCCGGTTGCCGGTGTCGTGCAGCGTAAGGGCAAGGTGGCCGCTTTAGTTACCAAAGACGTTAAGAAGCAAACCCTCCTGCCGATAGTGGAAGCAAAGGTTTTGCCCGAAACGATGGTCTACACCGACGAGTTGAAATCTTATGGCGATCTCGGTAAGAAGGGATACAAGCACGAGCGCATCCCCCACGCCGAAAAGGTGTACGTGGTCGGCAACGTCCACACCAACACCATCGAGGGCTTCTGGTCGCTGTTGAAGCGGGGGATCGGTGGCGTCTATCATTCCGTGAGTGAAAAGCACCTACAAAGGTATTTGAATGAGTACGCCTTCCGGTACAATCACCGTGACGACGAGCGTGCGTTGTTTGAAACGGTCGGGGAGAGGGCCAAGATGGTTCGGGCGGGCCAGCACGGAAAGTACGCCCCGATAGGGTAGGTTGCTGATGCCGAAAGATACCATTACGCTGAGATTGTCCGGCGACGTTCATCTGGAAGATTACCTCGTCGCCATGAGGCAATTCCGCGCCCTGATCGAAGCTCTGAACAAAGACGTGGCGACGGGCATTAAGGTTGAGTGGAGCATAGACGAACTCATGGCGGGTAGTGCCGCTACTACCGTCAGGGGTGGCGTGAGTGAAGAGGCTTGGCAGAGTGCGGTAGAGGCAATAGTGCAGGCATACGAAGATGTTGGAACTCGCATGGAGAGCGGCCAAGAAATCCCGTACTCCAAAGAAGCTGTAGATGCGGCCTTCGGGATTACCGGCGTTCTCAACGGGCGCATAGACGAGGTAACATTTGAAACTGAGGATATGGAGGCGTTCATTTTCAGTCCGGTTGATTCGCCTCCAAACCGTTCGCGCCAAACCGCTTTTTACTCATACGGTGCTGTTGAGGGTCGCGTCCAAACGCTAAGTAGCCGCACCGGATTAAAGTTCACACTTTATGATGTTTTTGGACGCGCCATACAGTGCCATTTGCGGAAGGGCGACGAGGACATGATGAGGGATGCTTGGGATAGATGGGTTGTCGTCGAGGGCAAAGTACGGCGCGATGCCGAAGGCAAGCCGAAGAGCATCCGACAGATCACTGATGTGGTCGTGAGAGACGAAGGAAAAACAGGCGACTACAGACAAGCCAGAGGCGCGGTTCCCGTTGGACCGGATGCCCTGTCTTCGGAGGAAACCATTAGACGGCTGCGGGATGCCTGACGTACCGCGATTCTACTGGGACGCTTGCGTTTTTCTCTCTTACGTCAACGAGGACGAGGATCGAGTAGGTGACATTTCATCGCTGTTGGAGTCTGCGGGAAAAGACGAGATTGAGATCGTCACGTCCACGGTGAGCGTTGTAGAAGTGGCATTTGGAGCTGCGGAGCGGAAACAATCGGCTCTATCCGAAGAAATGGAAGCAAAGATCAACAAGCTGTGGGAACCCGCGTCTCCAGTCACACTGGTTGAGTTTCATATCTTGATCGCGGAGGCAGCAAAAGGGATGATAAGAAGTGGTGTCCCGGCGGGCTGGTCACTCAAACCTATGGACGCCGTTCATCTAGCAACGGCCCAACGATTGAAAGTGGCCGAATTTCATACTTATGACGGCCCGTTGAAAAAGTGGGCGTCGAGGGTTTCCTACAGCATAAAGGAACCAAGTCATTCGGCTCCGAAACTCTTATGATCTAACGAGATCCCTTTTGACGGGACTTGGTGGCCTTCGTGAGTAAATTTTTCAGGTCGTTCTTCTGGTAGTTAGGGTCCTGTAGCTTTTCAATTTCTTTGTCCCGTAATTCGCCCTGCTCGTATGAGGGGCGTTGTTTTCTGCGTAATCTCATGGCGGCATTATAACCGATACGGGCGTCCCGAATGATACTATGAGCAAGCCTTGAAATATAGTGAAGGGAGAATCCCATCCCAGATATGTTTCAGGAAGCCGGTAACACCCTAATGCTGGGATAACCACAGTCCAACCGGCAGCGTGAGTAGGCACGCGAATGGACCTAGGATGATGTGGCTGCGCGGCAAAACAAGGTATGGAAGCCCGGAGAGCCTACTATTCTCCGGGTTTTTACGTGCCGTGAGGGGATAGTCACCTCTCGGAAAGGGACTAAGTTCCTACGAAGCAGACCGGAGGTTGGATTATTGCAAAGGTTTGTACGCCCGCGCATAATGGAATAACGGGAGTTGGGACACTTACACATGGAGAACGGGGAGATCAGTGGCATCCGAAGGCTCAAACCAGGCTGCGGAAGCCCGGCGTCCGCGGGACCAGCAGGACGCGCCACAGAATACGCGGCAGGGTGCACAGGAAGGTGATCAAACGCCCGAACCACCCGACACGGAGGAGAACACCCGCTACCAACAGAACCTGACCGACCAGGAGATAGCGGACAACGCCCCTGTTCGCAAGAACGACCCGCGCACCTCGGTCCAGAAAGTCGAGGAGTACCGGTTCGCGAACAACATTCCCGGTGACCAGACGGTTCCGGAGAAAGCCTACGCGGACTACACGTTGCATTACGACGATGACAGCGCCGCCATGAATGGCAAGATCCCCGACGTGTTCCTGGACGTGCCGGTCGTCAAGGTGGACGAGATCAACTTCGAGCTCAACGACCTGCGGGCGAAGGTCAACCTCTTCGCGAAGGTGCTCGACCTGGTGGAGCTATCGGTCGGGGTCGACTTGTATATCGGCCGGGTGAAGCTGGTGATACAGGGCGTGGAGGCGCAGGCGCTCCTCAAGGTCCGCCTCGACAACGTGACCGCCATCATAGACCGGGTCCTCACGACCATAGACCGCAACCCCCAGATCGTGGAGAAGCTCGTCGAGAGCGTGGGCTCCGCGGTCGAGGACGTCGGACACGGCGCGGGCTCGGCCCTGGAGGATGTGGGCGAAGGAGCGGGCGATCTGGTGGGCGAGGGCCTGAACTCCGCCGTCGAGGACATAGGTGAAGGCGCCGGCGATCTGGTCGGTGAAGGGCTCAACTCCGCAGTGGAGGATATCGGCGAGGGCGCCGGCTCGGCTGTCGAGGACGTGGGCGAAGGCGCCGGTTCCGCGGTCGAGGATGTCGGTGAAGGAGCTGGTTCAGCGGTGGAGGACGTTGGAGAGGGCGCCGGCTCCGCCGTTGAAGACGTAGGCGAAGGCGCGGGAGAGGCAGTCGAGGACGTGGGTGAAGGCGCTGGGGAGGCCGTCGAGAGCACTGGAGAAGCCGTCGAAGACGTTGGCTCGGGGGCTGGCTCAGCGGTAGAGGATGTTGGAGAGGGCGCCGGATCGGCGGTGGAAGACGTGGGTGAAGGCGCGGGAGAGGCAGTCGAGAGCACCGGCGAAGCCGTCGAGGATGTAGGCGAGGGCGCGGGCGAGGCGGTCGAAAGCACGGGCGAGGCTGTGGAAGATGTCGGTGAGGGAGCCGGAGAGGCCACCCAGCAGGTAGGCGAAGGCGCGGGCCAGGTGGCCCAAGAAGTAGGCGAGGGTGCGGGGCAGGCTGCTGGGGAGGTCGGAGAAGGAGCCGGGCAAGCCGCGCAAGAGGCCGGAAAGGGTGCGGGACAGGCGGCTCGGGAGGCTGGCGAAGGAGCCGGACAGGCTACGGAGCAAGCGGACGAAGCAGTGCAGGAAGCCCAAGACTCCGCCGGCCAGGCTGCGGAAGATGCTGGTGGCGCATCGGAGCAGGCAACGGACGAGGCCGATCAAGCCGCGCAAGGAGAAACGCGGGACGCTACGGGGCAGGCGCCCGACCAGGATGTGCAGGCTACGCAAGGGGTACGGGACATCGCGGGCCAGACCGCCGGCGGAGCCGGAAGCGCCAACGGAGACCAGGCTCAACCCGACGGCGCGAGCGGCGAGAGCGCCAACGGAGAGCGCCGGACCATGCAGCGCGCGGTGGACCAGTCCGGGGACATCATCGAGATCACCCTGAACGAAAAAGGCGAGATAGTGGGCGAAGAACTGGTCGGCAACATCGGCAGTCTGCCGGTGGAGGCAGAGTACGTGGACGAAGAGGGCCGGAACGTGAGCCGGGTGAGGGACGAGTCGGGGAATACCCTGGAGCGGATATTCGACGACGAAGGGAACATGGTCGGCGTAAGAATTGTTTGAGAGGGAAGCAGAGACGCAAAGCCGAGGAATATTGAACAGAGAGGAGAAATAGGTGACCGACAAACAGACGGAGGCGTTGGAGAGGCTGAACCGGGGCATCCAGGAGTCCAGGCAGGAGGTCCAGCAACGGACGATGAACCTGGCTCAGGACTACTTCGGTGATTCGGCTGAGTCGCTCAAGCAGCAGATAAAAGAGAGCCGCGCCACGCTGGAGGGCCTGCCGGACCAGATCCCAGGGGGACGGGAGGAAGCCTTCCAGGCGATGTTCCAGGAGTTGATGGACAACTACTCGGCCATGGAAGAGTCCATCGAGGAGGCACGCAAAAACGTAGCCAACCTGGACACGGATCAGATCAGGCGCCAGGGAGAGGTCGAAGCCACGGACGCAGCCCGTCGCGAGGCGAAAGAGCGTGGCGTAGACCTCACGAAGGTCGAGGGCACGGGCACCGAAGGCCGTATCATCATCAGCGACGTGGTAGAGGCCGCCGAGACGATGGAAGACGGGGCCGCCGGAGAGGCCGCGCAATCAGCTCAGCAGCAGGCCGGACAGGATGCACAGGCCGCGCAGGATACTGTGGGGCAGGCCGCGCAAGGCGCGCAGGACGTCGCAGGACAGGCAGCGGGACAGGCCCAGCAGGCAGCCGGGCAGGCTACCGACCAGGCCGGACAGGTGGTGGGTCAGGCTCAGGACGCAGCCGGAGGTGCGGCCCAGCAGGCTCAGGACACTGCGGGGCAGGCGGCGGGTCAGGCACAGGAAGCAGCCGGACAGGCAACCCAGCAGGTGCAGGACACCGTTGGCGGGCTCACCGGCGGCGGGGGAGAAGAAGACCAGGGAGGCGGAGGTCCCCTGGGAGGAGTGACCGATCAGGTCGGGCAGGTGGCGGGTCAGGCCCAGGATGCTGCCGGAGGAGCCGTCCAGCAGGCGCAAGACACTGCGGGACAGGCGACCGATCAGGCCGGTCAAGCTGCGGGGCAGGCAGCCCAGCAAGGACAGCAAGCTGCGGGGGGAGATGGAGCAGAGGAGCCGAGGGCGACAAACGCTGCCAGGCGCAGAGCGGAGAAGCTGGGGATAGACCTGTCCACGATCGAAGGCACGGGCTCCGGGGGGCTCATAACCATCAAGGACGTGACGGGTTCCTGAAGTCATGAAGAAGGAGGGGACAGGCAACCTGAGGAACCCGGACATCGCGTTCAACGCTGAGGTGAGGGTGCGGGAGTTGCACTTCGAGGAGGTGCCGGACCCGGAGGTGCATTTCCGGGGGAGCACCATGAGGAATTCGGTGTGGAGGAGCAGCCGCGAGAACCTGCCGGACAGAGTGCGGGAGGGTATTGTCTATCGTAACGCCGGGGTTCGATTGCAGATCGCCAGCGAGATAGTTGATAGCGATCCCGATTTTCTGAATAGTTCTGACTACGAAAGGGTAAAGACAAACCTGGACGATCAGGTAAGAAAGACCAGGGAGCAAGAAACCGAAAGCAGAGAGGATCAGGAGAAAAAGTGAGCGAAGGAACGCAGAACCCTCAGCAGCAGACGCAGGAGCAGCAGCACCTGCAACAGGCACAAGACTTTTACGGGCAGTCGATGGGCAGGATAAAGGGCCAGATGCAGAGCGACAGCGCCCAGCTCGAAAGCATAATGCAGCAGCTTCCCGAGGAGTCGCAGGCCCAGATCCAGGAGATGACCGACTCCTACGCTCAGTTCGAGGGCTCCATAGATCAGGCAGCCCAGGATGCGGGCGTCGAGGACGCGGTAGAGCAAACCGCTCAGCAAGAGAAGCAGTCCTACGATGAAGCCGCGGGACAGGTAGTCGGACAGGCCCAGGACGCTGCGGGCCAGGTCACCGACCAGGCAGGACAGGTAGCGGGACAGGCTCAAGACACCGCAGGTCAGGCAGCCCAGCAGGCGCAGGACACTGCGGGACAGGCCACCGATCAGGCCGGACAGGCTGTTCAGGGCGTGCAGGACACCGTTGGCGGGCTTACCGATCAGGTCGGTGAGGTGGCCGGAGGCGTCGCCGATCAGGCGGAAGAGGCTGTCGACGAGGCTCAGGATACAGCTAGCCAGATGGCGGAGAGCCTGCCTGAAGGCTACGAGGTCACGGGCCAACTGACCACCAATACAGAAGGCAACGAGGTCCTGCAGGGCGTCGACGACGAGGGGAACGTCGTGACCGTCGTGCGCAGCACAGATGATGAGGGGAACACGGTAGACACCATCTACGACCAGCAGGGCAACGTGTTGGACGAGGCCATGGTGGAAGACGAGGTGGAAGACGAGGCCGCCGAGGAAGACGAGCCCGTCGATGAAGCCGGCCAGATGGCGGAGAGTCTGCCTGAAGGCTATGAGGTGGTGGGCGATCCGACCACCGACGAAGAAGGCAACACCGTCCTGAGTGGCGAAGACGCGCAGGGGAATACCGTGACCGTGGTGCGGGCTCCGGATGATGAGGGCAACGTTGTCGACTCCACCTACGATCCTCAGGGCAACCTGATGGACGAGAAGGTCGTGGATAATCCCCTCCCTCCTGGGCCCACGTCCTCGACCACGACCCGACCCTCCGAGCAGGATGACAGCTCCGAAGACTCTTCATGGTCTGACAGTGATTCGACGGTGGTCGAGGAGGAAAAGGGCTCGCCGGGTCTTCTGGGCGGGGGCCTTCTCAGGCTGGACCTCCTCGCGCCCGCCGAGAAAACCACGACCACCGTGGAGTCCAGCGACTCCGAGGATTACGACGAGTCGTCATCAGAGTCGTCATCACAGGGAGGGGAATCCGAGCAGGCCGAGCAGGGAGAGGAGGCCGAGCAGGGAGAGGAAGGCGGAGGAGGACCTGTTGACCAGGTGCAAGACACCGTCGGTGGTCTCACCGGCGGCGGTGGAGGAGGACCTGTCGACCAGGTCCAGGACACCGTTGGTGGCCTGACCGAGGGCCTGCCCGTTGTCGGGGGAGATGGCGAAGGGGGAGGACCCGTGGATCAGGTGCAGGACACCGTTGGTGGCCTGACCGGTGGTCTCACCGGCGGTGGCGGTGAAGGCGGCGGCGGCCCTGTTGACCAGGTGCAGGATACCGTGGGCGGCCTCACCGGTGGCCTCACCGGCGGTGGTGGTGGCGGCGGAGATGACGACGATGAGGAGGAGAAAGACAAGAAGGAAGGCGGCGGCGGAGCCCTCGGGGGGCTTCTGTAGAAACCAGGGCAACGAAACGATGCGGCGGGGTTGATCCCGGTCAGCTCCGCTTCCTACCGAAAAGCCGAAGTCAACGAAGAGAAGGGATACACAAGTGACGGATCAAGGACCGAACCTACAGCAGCAGATGCAGCAGCAGGCCATGGAGAACGCTCAAGACTTCTACGGGAAGTCGCTGGGTAGGATCAAGAGCCAGGCCCAGAACTACCGCGAGCAGTTGGAGCAGTACGCTCAGCAGCTTCCCGAAGGCAACGAGCAGGCCCAGATCCAGGAGATGGTCGACTCCTACTCGGAGCTCGAGAGTTCCATGGATCAAGCGGCCCAGGATGCGGGTGTGGAGGAAGCAATGGAGCAAGCTTCCCAGCAGACCCTGGAGCAGATGCAAGAGTTCGCACAAGGAGCGGCCCAGAAGGCTCAGGACGCCGCCGGACAGGCGGCGGGACAAGCCCAGCAGGTAGCGGGGCAGGCCACGGACCAGGCAGGCCAGGTGGCGGGCCAGGCCCAGGACACCGCAGGTCAGGCGACCGGACAGGTCCAGGACACCGTGGGCGGACTCACCGGCGGACTCACCGGCGGGGGACAGCAGCAGGGCGAGCAGCAGCAGGGCGGCGGCGGAGGACCTCTGGGAGGAGTCACCGACCAGGTGGGACAGGTCACCCAGGGTGTGCAGGACACGGCCGGTCAGGCCGCTGGACAGGCGCAGGATGCCGCGGGCCAGGCGACCGACCAGGCCGGGCAGGTTGCGGGTCAGGCCCAGGATGCCGCGGGAGGAGCCGCCCAGCAGGCGCAGGACACTGCGGGACAGGCGGCCCAGCAAGGACAGCAGGCGGCCCAGCAGGCCGGAGGAGGCCAGCAGGAGGAGCCGAACGCTACGCAGGCCGCCCAGCAGAAAGCTCAGGAGTTGGGTGTGGACCTCTCGCAGGTGCAGGGCTCCGGAGCCGAGGGGCGCATCACCGTCAGGGACGTGATCTCCGCCTCGAACCAGTAGTCGCGAGCCCTGGAAAGCCGTCGAAGGAAAGGAGTGGTTATGGAAGACAAGGCTACGGGCAAGGCCAAAGAAGCCTGGGGCGCCTTAACCGGCGACGAGGCCAAGAAGGAAGAAGGCCGGGCGCAGCAGAGGAAGGCCGACGCCCAGGAGCAAGCGGCACAGAAGGAAAGGACCAGCCAGGCCAAGAAGGAGGCCAGGCAGGCGGAGATGGAGCGGGACCGGCAGAAGGTCAAGGACGAGGGTCTGCTGGGCGGTGTAACGGACTCATTGTCCGGGCGCAATAAAGGTTCCAGGTAGGTCCTAAGGCCGAGAACGCTTGACAAGAGAGCCGGGCACAAGGGCGCATCTCCGGTGTTCGCCGGAGAGGATCCCACGCCCGGCTCTTCGTTTTTGGCTACGTTGACATTGCTGCGGAGGAGGAGTTGAAAGCGCGTGAGCAGACGGAGGAGACGGGGACCTGGCAGCGCAAGGGGCGCGAACCGCGGTGGACCGAGGCGCAGAATCATCATAACCTCGGCGAGCCCCACCGGACAAGTCAATACTTCCAGACCCACCATCCGGGCCTATGTGGAGGACAGGTACGGCACCCTCCTCTCCAGGCACGACATAGACGTGTACCTTGACGGCGAGCCGATGAGGTTCAGCTATGGGCGGTCCTCCGGCAGGCTGACATGCCCCCCCACCGGGAGCCTTTCCTCCGGCGCTCACACGGTCGAGATAGAGGCCAGCACCGATGACGGAGTAGGCAGGAAGAGATGGACCTTCAACGTAAAGAAATAGGGGGCGTAAGGTGGGCTGGTTCGGGCGCGAGCCGTGCCGGGTATTAGGTTCGCATTCGTGGCTTCTCTTCGCTCGCCGAGGAAACCGGGCTGCTCTTGCTTCGCTTTTTCGTTTGTGGTTTCGTGATGGCTCTCGGAGAGGAGCGGTGGAACTGACCAACGACCAGCTCCGACTACATTGACATCGCCACGGAGGAGTTGAAAGCGCGTGAGCAGACGGAGGAGACGGGGACCTGGCAGCGGAAGGCCCGGGGGCCGTGGTGGTTCGAGGCGCACAATCCTCATAACCTCGGTGGGCCCTACCGGAGTCGTCAGTGGTTCCAGCGCCACCATCAGGGCTTTCGTGGAGGACAGGTACGGCACCCTCCTCTCCAGGCACGACATAGACGTGTACCTCGACGGCGAGCCGATGAGGTTCGACTATGGGGAGTCTAGCGGTCGCCTGATGTGTCCCACAGGGAACCTTTCCTCCGGTGCCCACACGGTCGAGATAGAGGCCACCATCGAGACCAATCACGGGAGCAGAACGGGCAGGAAGCGTTGGACCTTCAACGTACGGAAATAGAGGGTAGGTAGGATAGGCCGATTCGGGCAGTAGGCCGCCCAGGTACTGGTTCGCGTTCCCGGCTCCTCCTGGCTCGCCGAGGAAACCAGGCTGCTCTTGCTTCGCTTTTTCGTTTGTGGTTTCGTGACGGTTCCTGGAGAGGAGCAAAATGGCTGGTGATGCGAGTGGCAATAAGGCCAGGGTAAGCGAGTTCAAGGCGCAGCTCGTCAAGGCGGCCCGGATGTACGCCATGAGCCAGAAGGCCGGGGTCGCCGAGCCTCTGGACGTCACGGCGCTGGCGGTCGCCGCGTTCGAGGACATGCCGCTCAAGCAGGCCATCGTGCTCGTGCGCTCGAACGAGCAGAACGTGAAGGACCTGGCCTGGGCCTTCAGCAACTCGGGCTCCGCACAGGAGTTCGAGCAGCGGGTCAAGGAGATCCGGAACCTGCCAAACGGCGGATAGCAGGCTCCCGATCAACCGGGAGCCCCGAGAACCTCGGAGGACGCTCGCGGAGCAAGGAGCCGGACGAGTGATTAGGATCAGCGCCCCAAGCACCGAGCCGAGCAGGCAAACCTCATGTGGACACGCCGGCCGCCAGACCCTACGTGTTGTGGTCGGCGGACAAACGGGTTTACATGACGGCCAACGCTTGCATAGAATGCCCGAAAAACCAGAGGTTCGGATGAACGAGGGGTCAAACGGCAAGAAAACGCCATTCGAAGAGCGCAGGATGTGGAGGCTGCTGCTGGCGCGGCTGCACCCGGACGCAGGCGGGGACCAGGAACTTTTCCTGCTCGCCTCCGCCCTGAGGGCCGGTAACCGCAGGGATCGCCTCCTCGACCTCGGACCCGCCGGCGGTCCTTCGGGAGCGGAGGCGTTCCTGTGCAAGTGGCGGAGTGCGATGGACTCCTGGGCTTCCGACAACAGGGATGCTCTGAGAAGACACCGGACACGGCGTACCGGAACCCCCGCCCATAAGCTCGAAAACGGCTTCGATCCCTGACGCACGGGCAGCAAATCCCGGCGATCCCCGCACTTCACTGCTTTGTCGTTGGATGAGAGCCTGTGCCAGATGCGGACCTGAGCACGAACCACAAGCAAGAAGGGGGGCCGGGGTTCAAGTCCCGGCTCCTCTTCCGAAATGGGCTTTTGTTCTTGTCAGAGGTTGGTGAGGTTGCCTATCGGACCGCCTGCGGTGTTGAGTCGCTGGCACTCGCCGCAGAGTTGTTTGTCGCCCGTCCCCTGCCGGATGTTCTCCGGCTCGATGTTGCCGCCGGTGATGCAGTTCGGGTTGTTGTGGTAGACGTCAGCGTTGACCGAATGCCACGGACCTTCGCCCGTCAGGGAGCCGGTGGTTTCCTTCAAGGTGCCGGTGGTCTCCTTCAACCCATCCTGAGTTTTGCCCAGAATCCCTTTGTCCTTGTCCTCGGTCATGTGGGCCTTTCCTCCTCCCGTCGCTTCCCCTGCGATGCTCCCCAGTGTTCTTCCGCCGGTGGCTAGCTCAAGAGGTCCTTGAGGTTGCCTTTCTTCTCCTTGGCGCGGCCCTTGCGCTGGTCCGAGCGGCCCTCGGATTTCTTCTTGTTGTCCCCGGTCAGGGCGCCGCCGGCTTCCTTCATCTTGCCTTTCGCCCGATCCATCGCCCCTTCGTCCTTGTCCTTGCCGCTGTCTCTGCCCAGCATGGTTCCTCCTTCTGTCCGGTTGGTCTACGGCTAGTTGCGATGCGCTCGAACAATGCCGCGTCCGACCTCCTAAACCTCGCTACCATCTCTACTATATAGGACGAGGAGAGAGCCTGGAAGGTTACGGCCTGCCAGAATGCGGGCCCCGTCCGGCCGTCAGGAACCCTGTTGCTGCTGTTGCTGCCGTTCTATTTCCTCCCATACCAAGTCTCCGGCCTGACGAAGCATTTTGATGGCGTCCGTCTGGCTGGGGCTGTTCAGCTCCAGCATGCTCTGCACTTTCCTGATGTCGGTCAGGGCCCGGCCCATTTTTTGCACGGGGCTTGGCTGTTGCTGGCTACCCTGGGTCATGGGTTTTCCCTCTCTGAAGCCTTTGGAACTTTGTCAGGGCTTTTACCCGGTGCATACAAAAGTTAGACTACTCGCGGCCCTTCTATTCCCGGAGTTTATTGTGGGGAGTGGGGGGGGACGAAGGTCTGTGAGCAGGTGAGACGAGGAAGGTATCGGGTGGAAAGCCGGGGATCCAACCCTCAAGACAGAGAGGAAGAGCAGAGGCTCTCGCAGGGTGAAGACCGGGTCGAGCGATCCGGCGCCGAAGACCCCGACGTGTTGCTGAACATTCCGGTGCTCAAGGTCGAGGAGATCGACCTCGAAGTCGACGACCTGAGAGCCCACATCTCGGTGCGGGCCGAACTGGCCAACTTCGTGAACATAGACATCGGGGTGGACGCCTACCTGAACCACCTCAAGCTCCGGATAAAAGGCGTCGAAGCGCAGGCGCAACTAAAGGTGAGGCTGGACAGGATCCTCGGCACCATCGACCGGGCCTTGAGCGCCATAGAAGCGAACCCAGACCTTCTTAACCAGCAGGCCCGGAGAGAAGAACCCGGCGCCCGTTCCGGCGGCCGTTCCGGCGGCCGGAGCACCGAACGCTCCGGCGAGGCTGCGGAGCAGACGCAGCCCTCGGCGCCGGGCATCCCGGACGCCGGACCTCCGCTGGAGCTGGAAGAAGGCGGCGAGTCGGCGGACGGCAACACCGGCGAGGTCAAGGCGACGGACGCCGCCCGGCGCAAGGCCAGAGAGCTGGGCGTGGACCTCACCCTCGTCGAGGCCACGGGCTCCGGCGGCCGTATCCTGGTCGGCGACGTGAAGCGGGCAGCGAACGGCTGACGGCGAATCACCGTCGGCTCGCAGGGATTACAATACGCGCAAAGAGATCAGGAGGAACGGGTGGCTGGCGGAAACTTCAAGCGCAGTACGGCGGAGATCATCGCGGATCTCCTCTCCGATGCGAAGGTCAAGCGCGTCCGGGATTACGTCCGCAGCGAGGAGTTCAAGACCGAACGCGAACGCATCAGACAAAACGCCGCCGACCGCCTGAAGACCGTCCGTAACCGCTACCGCTCAAGAAAGCGCACCCCCGAGGCCGCCGCCCGCGAAAGAGCCCTGACCCTACGCCTGGCAGAGGTCGAGGCCGAGGCGGCGGAACTGCGAATACGCCTCTCCGAACTCCTGGAAGAAGAAGAGAAGCTCCGAAGCGAGCTGGAAGAGTTGTAGTCTTCGGGACGCTCGCAGCGCGGTCGGATTCCAGAATTCCTTATTCGCGCTAGTATGCTACTGGTTGTTCGGGCTTGTGCTCGGGGCGTTATTCGTGTAAAAAGTAAGCCGCTTTTGGTGTCCCGTTTTCTCTCGTAGGAGGCGATTTGGCAACTCCGCAGACAGGTCTTTACGACCCCGCGTTCGAGCACGATGCTTGCGGCCTGGGGTTCGTGGCGCGGATAGACGGTCGTCGTACCCGGGAAACCGTCGAGGAGGGGCTGGAGATCCTCTGCAACCTCGCCCACCGGGGCGCGAGCGGGAGTGATCCCGAGACCGGTGACGGGGCCGGTCTCTTGCTCCAGATCCCGGACGCCTTCTTCCGCCGCGAGTGCAAGGAGATCGGCATCGAGTTGCCGCCAGCGGGCGGATACGGGATCGGTGTGCTCTTCGAGTCCAGGGAGGAAGACGAGCCCGACTGCGAGGGCATCCTGGAACGGATAATCGAGGAGGAAGGCCAGCATCTCCTGGGCTTCCGGGACGTGCCCGTGGAGCCTGGGGCGGCCGGAAGGCTGGCGCGGGAGGTGATGCCGCGCTTCCGGCACTTCTTCGTGGAGAACCGGGCCGGGAGCGAGGCTGATTTCGAGCGGAAGCTGTACGTTATCCGGCGCCGCCTCCACAACGCGGTGGAGGATTCACGCCGCTGCTACGTGGCGAGCCTCTCCTGCCGGACGATCGTGTACAAGGGTCTTTTGAAGGGGGATCAGGTCCCCGCCTTCTACCCTGACCTGAGGGACCCGGCCGTGAACAGCGCCCTCGCGCTGGTGCATTCGCGCTTCTCGACCAACACGTTGGGGAGCTGGGAGCTTGCGCACCCTTACCGCTACGTGGCGCACAACGGTGAGATCAACACGCTGCGCGGCAACGTTAACTGGATGCGCGCCCGCGAGAGCCGGCTGGAGTCCGACCTTTTCGGGGACGACATAAGCAAGCTCTCCCCGGTCATCGCGCCCAACCAGAGCGACTCGGCCGCCTTCGACAACGCCCTGGAGCTTCTGTACCTGGCGGGGCGCGACCTGCCGCACGCGGTCGCCATGATGATCCCGGAAGCCTGGGAGAACGACGAGTTGATGGACCCTGAGCGCCGGGCCTTCTACCAGTACCACAGCGCCCTCATGGAGACGTGGGATGGGCCGGCCGCCGTGGCCTTCACCGACGGCCGCTCCATCGGCGCGACCCTCGACCGCAACGGACTCAGGCCAGCCCGCTACTCCGTCACCAAAGACGGCCGCGTGGTGATGGCTTCCGAGGACGGTGCGCTCCGCGTTCCTGCCGAGGACGTCGTGGAGCGGTGGCGGTTGCAGCCGGGGAAGATGCTCATCGTGGACACCGAGAACAACCGCTTCCTGCACGACGAGGAGGTCAAGGAGTCGCTCTTCGTGCGTCAGCCGTACAAAGAGTGGGTGGAGGAGGGTGAGATCCACCTGAACGAGCTCCCCGACGCCGTGCCCGACGGACGCCCGGAGTCGGCAGCTTTCCACGAGCGGCAGCGATTGTTCGGCTACACGCTGGAGGACCTGAGGATCATCCTGGAACCGATGGCCCGGAACGGCAAGGAGCCCGACGGCTCGATGGGCACCGACACGCCGCTGGCTTTCCTGTCGGAGCGCCCGCAACTCCTGTTCAACTACTTCAAGCAGCACTTCGCCCAGGTCACGAACCCGCCCATAGATCCCCTGCGAGAAGAGCTGGTCATGTCGCTCAAGATGAGCCTCGGGCCGGAGAAGAACCTCTTCGAAGAGACGGCGGAGCACTGTCGGCGGGTGCTGTTGGACCAGCCGGTGCTGACCGCGGACGAACTGGAGAAGATCCGTCAGCTCCGCGCCGAGCCGTTCGCCGCGTCCACGCTCTCCATGCTGTTCCCGACCTCCGCCGGAGAGAAAGGTCTCGCCAAAGCCGTGGAGAGCCTGTGCGAGCGGGCCGAGAAGGCGGTTCGCGGCGGCTCGACGGTCCTGATCCTGAGCGACCGGGGCGTAAGCGAGATGCAGGCTCCCATACCGAGCCTGCTGGCGACCGCAGCCGTCCACCATCACCTGGTCCGGCGCGGCATCCGCACCCGCACGACGCTGGTGGTCGAGACGGCCGAGGCGCGGGAGGTCCACCATTTCGCCGTCCTCGTCGGCTACGGGGCGACGGCCGTCAACCCGTACCTGGCCTTCGAGACCATCGAGGAGATGGCGGCCGAAGGTGTAATGGGAGACGTGACCCCCGAGGAAGCCTCCAAGAACTACATCAATGGTGTCAAGAAGGGGCTATTGAAGGTCATATCCAAGATGGGTATCTCTACTCTGTTCTCGTACTGCGGGGCCCAGATCTTCGAGGCCGTCGGGCTGAACAAGTCGCTCGTGGAGCGGCACTTCACCGGCACGGCATCGCGGATCGGGGGCGTCGGGATTGATGGCATCGGGCGGGAGACCCTGGAGCGCCACCGAAGGGCCTTCGAAGCCGTCGAGGACGGGAACGAACTGGAGATCGGGGGCGAGTACCAGCTCCGCGCCCAGGGCGAGTACCACCAGTGGAACACGAAGAGCATCGTGCCACTGCAACGGGCCGTCAGGAACGGCGACTTCGAGACCTTCAAGGAGTACACTAGGCATTTCGACTCCGAGAGAGCGCGCCTGGCGAACCTGCGCTCCCTCTTCGACTTCGAGCATGACCCCATCCCGCTTGAGGAGGTCGAGTCGGCGAAGGAGATCGTCAAGCGGTTCTCCACGGGCGCGATGTCCTTCGGGTCCATTTCCAAAGAGGCGCACGAGACGCTCGCTATCGCGATGAACCGCATCGGGGGCAAGTCCAACACCGGCGAGGGCGGCGAGGACCCGGAGCGGTTCGCCGACGACCGCCGTAGCTCGATCAAGCAGGTGGCGAGCGCCCGCTTCGGGGTGACGACAGAATATTTGGTCAACTCGGATATGTTGCAGATCAAGATGGCCCAGGGCTCCAAGCCCGGTGAGGGCGGTCAGTTGCCTGGGCATAAAGTGTCCGAAGATATAGCGAAGGTGCGCTACTCGACGCCGGGGGTCGGTCTCATATCCCCGCCGCCGCACCACGATATCTACTCCATCGAAGATCTCGCCCAACTCATCCACGACCTCAAGAACGCGAACCCGAACGCCCTCGTGAGCGTGAAGCTCGTTGCGGAGGTTGGAGTCGGAACCATCGCGGCTGGCGTGGCGAAGGCGAAGGCGGATCACATAACCATCGCCGGCCATGACGGCGGCACGGGGGCTTCGCCGCTCTCGTCCATCAAGCACGCCGGGCTGCCGTGGGAGCTTGGCATTGCGGAGACACAGCAGGTGCTGGTCCAGAACGATCTGCGCGGTCGGGTCTACTTGCAGGCGGACGGGCAGATGAAGACGGGCCGCGACGTGGTGGTGGCCGCGCTCCTGGGGGCTGAGGACTTCGCGCTCTCGACGGCGCCGCTGGTGGCGGTGGGCTGCATCATGATGCGGGTTTGCCACCTCAATACCTGTCCGGTCGGTATCGCCACGCAGGACCCGGAACTGAGGAAGAAGTTCGAGGGGACGCCGGAGCACGTGGTCAACTACTTCTTCTTCGTGGCCGAGGAGATCCGGTCGTACATGGCCGATATGGGCTTCCGCACCTTCGAGGAGATGGTCGGCCGCGTGGACCGGCTGAAGAAGAAAGAGGGCATCGCGCACTGGAAGACGGATGGCGTGGACCTCTCGGCTATCCTGCACCGCCCCGAACGGGCGGATGAGGTCGCAACCCACAGGGTCGAGGACCAGGACCATAACCTCGATGACTCGCTTGACGTGGAGTTGATCGAACACTGCAAGCCCGCGCTGGAAAGCGGGGAGCCGGTGCGGTTTTCCACGGAGATCATGAACACCAACCGCACGGTCGGCGGCCGGCTCTCCGGGGAGGTCGCCCGCCACTATGGCAACGACGGTCTGCCGGACGGCACGGTCCACATAGACATGAAGGGCGTAGCAGGACAGTCCTTCGGGGCGTGGCTGGCGAAGGGCGTCACCCTGAACCTCGAAGGCACGACCAACGACTATGCTGGCAAGGGTCTCTCTGGCGGTCGTCTCGTGGTCGCCCCATCTCCGGTCGCTGCGTATCCACCGGAGGAGAGCATCGTGGTCGGCAACGTGGCCCTGTATGGCGCGACGGCGGGCGAGGCGTACTTCCGGGGTTTCGCGGGCGAGCGGTTCGCGGTCCGCAACTCGGGCGCGGAGACGGTGGTCGAGGGAGTCGGGGATCACGGCTGCGAGTACATGACCGGCGGCATCGCGGTGGTGCTCGGCACCACGGGGCGCAACTTCGCCGCCGGTATGAGCGGTGGCATCGCGTTCGTGCTTGATGCGGATGACCGCTTCGAGAAGCTCTACAATCCGGAGATGGTAAGCCTGGAGGCCGTGGACTCGGAGGAGAACGTGTCCGTTCTGCGGCGGCTCGTGCAGCGGCATCTGGAGCTGACGGGGAGCGGAACGGCGCGGCGGGTGCTGGACGATTGGGAAGAACTGCTGCCGAAGTTCGTGAAGGTGATGCCGAACGATTTGAAGCGGGTTTTGGAGGAGCGGCAGGAGGCCGAGCTGGAGGTGGTGTCCGGTGGGTGATCCCAAAGGGTTCATCAAGCTCGGCCGCAAGCCTACCCCGAAGCGGACGGTCGAGGAGCGCGTCCAGGACTACCGCTATATCTACGAGCCGATGCCGGAGGATGAGCTCAAGGGCCAGGCGTCGCGGTGCATGGACTGCGGGGTGCCATTCTGCAACACGGGGTGTCCTCTGGGGAACCTGATCCCGGACTGGAACGACCTCGTGTATCGGGACCAGTGGAAGCAAGCCATTGACCGGCTGCATCAGACCAACAACTTCCCCGAGTTCACCGGGATGCTGTGTCCCGCGCCGTGCGAGCCGGCGTGCGTGCTCTCCATCAACGACGACCCCGTGACCATCAAGGAGATAGAGCTCTCCATCATCAACCGCGCCTTCGAGGAGGGATGGGTGGTCGCGCACCCGCCGCCGCCGGAGAAGAGGACCGGCAAGAAGGTCGCGGTCGTCGGGAGCGGTCCCGCGGGACTTGCGGCGGCCCAGCAACTCAACCGGGCCGGACATTCGGTGGTGGTGCTGGAGAAGGACGACAAGATCGGGGGCCTCCTCAGATACGGCATCCCGGACTACAAGATCGAGAAGTGGATCGTGGACCGCCGCATAGCCCTCATGCAAGAAGAGGGCGTCGAGTTCCGCACGAACGCCCACGTCGGCGAGGATCCAACGGCGGAAGAACTAAAGGCCGAGTACGATGCCATAGTCTTGGCCGTCGGCGCGTTGCAGGGCCGGGATCTGGACGTGCCGGGCCGGGACCTCGACGGCATCCACCTGGCGATGGAGTACCTGGTGCAGCAGAATCGGCGGGTGGCGGGCCTGCCGGTACACGCGCCGGTCGAGATCTCCGCGAGGGGCAGGAACGTGGTGATCCTGGGTGGCGGTGACACCAGCGCCGACTGCCTGGGCAACTCCCACCGCGAAGGCTGCGCTTCGGTCAGGGTGCTGACGCACGGCCCGAAGCCGCCGGAGACCCCGAGCCGGGACACCTGGCCCGACTGGCCGTTGATCCTGCATACCTACCCGGTCCACGACGAGGGCGGCGAGCGCGGCTTCAGCGTCGCCGTAACGGGCTTCTCAGGCAACGGCCGCGTGGAGAGGATGCACGCCGTCGAGACCGAGCGCACCCCGGAAGGCAAGACCGTCCCCAAAGAGGGCACGGAGTTCGAGATAGCGACCGACCTCGTGCTATTCGCCATCGGCTTCACCGGACCCGTGCGCGACCGGTTCCTCGAAGAGATGGACCTCGGCTACACGGAGCGTGGCGCCGTCCACTCCGAGGACGGATTCGGCACAAAGGAGGCCAAAATCTTTGTAGCCGGTGATGCTCGGCTCGGTGCCGACCTGATCGTCACTGCCATCGCTGAGGGTCGCAAGGCCGCCCGTCAGACAGACGGTTTCCTGATGGGCCGCAGCCTGCTGCCCGGATAGGTTTCAGGCTTCAGGTATCAGCCGTCAGGTTGGCCCGAAATTCGACGACAACCGGAATTGGCACTCGTCTGTCCGCAATGACCCGCGTATAACCAGGTCGGTCGTCTACGGACGTTTTGGAGGTGGGGAGATTGGAGTTTTCGCGGGAGACTGCACGCACCATGCTGCTCGTGGCGCAGGGGTTGGGATCTCCGCCGGAGCGTGCTACGAAAGAAGATGTGCTGGAAGCCATCCGGCGGATGGGGGTGCTGCAGATAGACTCGATCTCCGTCGTTGCGCGCAGCCCTTACCTTGTGCTGTGGAGCAGGCTTGGTTTCTACGAGCCGCGCTGGCTGGACGAGCTTCTGGCGGAAGTGGCGTTGTTCGAGTACTGGTCGCACGCGGCTTGTTTCCTCCCGATCGAGGACTACGGGCTCTACCGGCGATTCATGCTGGATGGCAATGAGAAGTCCCGCGCCTGGTTCTCGGCCCACCCGGAGGAGATCCAGCGCGTGATGGCCCGCATCCGCGAGAAGGGCGCCGTGCGTTCCGCCGAGTTCGAGCGCACGGATGGCAAGGCCAGTGGCTGGTGGGAGTGGAAACCGGAGAAGCGGGCGCTGGAGCATCTGTTCGCCGCCGGGGAGCTTATGATCTCGCGCCGCGATCCCAACTTCCACCGCCTCTACGACCTACGCGAGCGCGTCCTCGAACACGCCCTTCCCGGATGGGAAGATGCTCTCGCCCCGACCGATGAGGAGGTGCGACGGGCTTTCGCCCTGAAAGCGGTGCGGTCGCTCGGCGTCGCCGTGGCGCGCTGGGTGCCGGACTATTTCCGCACGCCGAAGAGGGGAGCCGCGGATCTGCTGGAGGGACTGGCCGACGAAGGTGAGCTTCTCCGCGCCCGCATAAAAGGTTTCGACGAGCCCGCGTACGTCCACCCGGACAACGCAGGTCTGGCCGAGACGGTTCTCTCTGGTGGATCGAAGCCTTCGCGCACCACCCTGCTCTCGCCATTCGACCCCGTGGTCTGGGACCGGGCGCGGGCGCTGGAGCTTTTCGGTTTCGAGTACAAGATCGAGGTCTACACCCCGGCTGCCAAACGCCGCTACGGCTACTACTCGCTCCCCATACTGCATAGCGGCGCTCTGGTGGGCAGGCTCGACGCGAAGGCGCACCGCAAGCAGGGGACCTTCGAGGTCAAGGCGATACACCTGGAGCCTGACGCGCCGGTGGACGACGGCCTCGTTGCCGGGCTCGCGGGGGCGCTGCGGGATTGCGCCGGATGGCACGGCACGCCGGACGTACGGATGCGGTGGACCGATCCGCCGGGGCTTTTGGGACCGCTCCAGGCCACGGTCGAGAGAGACTGAGACGCTTTCACGGCGGCTGGAAGCGCGCCGCCTCCACCGCGAGGCTGTGGACCACCATCACGGGCATTCGCACACGCACTGAAGCGTTCTGAGATCCCGGCCCGCGTGAGTTACCGGCCCATTCTCCGAGTCAGGGTATATCCTCGCGGCTCCTGGCCTCTCTCAAAACGGTCCTGTACTTACGTCACGACCCAGCGATTGACAACTTCTACGAGGGCCGGCCGTTTGGCCTCCGCATCCTCCGCGTCTCGAAGCGCGACCACGGCCCTGTCGTTGGCGACCCATTTCAGGAGACCGGTGCCATCTTCGAACACGAAATCCTTGCTGTCACCCTTGACCTTGACGCCCCGGTGGAAAATAAGCTGGACCCGGTCTTCGGGGAACAGCCTGAACGTCACCCTATCCTCGCCCGCGTAGCGAAAGCTCGGAGCCTTCCACTTTATGTGCTCCGTGATCCCGTCGTTAGAGTCCAGAATCGCCGTCCTCAAATGCTCGATTCCCTCCTTCAAGGGGTGCTCCAGCTCCTCCATGAATCGACCTACTTCTTGTGTCCGGTTCGGCATAAGCTCCGTTCTCTTCATCGCCTGCCTCCTCCAGGGTCCTCCCCATCGCAGTCTACGCCCCGGGACTTTGCTTCCCAAGTGCCAGATCTCCGCGCTGGCAGCCGGCCTATCGGCTCATCCTGGTCCGCACCTTGGCCCGGGAAGCCGGTTCAGGCCGCCACCTTCTCGTCCCAGACGATGTGGTAGTCGTGCATCCACGCGAGAGAGTTGGCGGCGCGTTTCAGGACCATTGGCAGCATGAGGTCGCGCAGCACCCTGGCGACGGGTCCGGCGGCTTTGCTGTTGCTCGTCCTCGCCCCGTGCGCGACGATCTTTTCCACCCGGTCGCGGCGCAACCGTTCGTAGGCGGCGAACGCCTGCCCGGTGTCAGGCAGGTCACGCAGGCATCTGGCGAGCATGACGGCGTCCTCGATAGCCATGGACGCGCCCTGGCCGGAGGAGGGAGACGTGGCGTGCGCCGCGTCCCCGATTATGAGCATCTGTCCTCTGTGCCAGGTCGGGACGTAGGGAAGGTCGTAGGTGGCCCAACCGGCGAGTTTGCCTGGGGTGGAGCGGATGATCTCTACGGCCGGGGCGTCGTCTCCGGCGAAGAGGTCCGTCAACATCGCCTTCCACTGCTCCGCACCGATAGCCGCGAGTTCCGCCTTGCCCGGTTCGACGGCGCGGGGAGGGTTGGCGAACCACCAGACCTCGCCTGAGGGATGGACCGCGTAGCCGAAGAACGCGCGTTTGCCGAAGACCATACGGAACGTGCCGGGCTCGGCCGGAACACGCACGCCGCGGGCATATCCGCCGATGTCGAGCACGGGGAGGTAGCGGGCCTTCGGCGCGGCTGGATCTATGATCCGGCGCGTGCGGGAGTGAATACCGTCGGCGCCTATCAGCAGATCCCCGATGGCCTCGGAGCCGTCCTCGAACCGCGCCGTGACGCCGCCATCCGGCCCCGTCTCGGCATCCGCGAGCCGCTTGCCGTACTCGATGCGGACGCCGCGGCGGACCGCCTCGTCGCGTAGCGCCCGGTAGAGGTCGGCCCGCTTGAGGGTCTGGCTGACCGTGCCGTCTGGCAGCGTCCCGCCGTTCGGGACCTCGCCGAGATGCTTGCCGGCGCCGCTCTGGATCTCCATGCGCGGGGTGGGGAAGCCCTCGGCCAGGACAAGGTGGTGGGCGTCGATGGCGCGCAGGGCGCCCAGGCCGTTGCTGGAGAAGGTGAGGAAGGAGCCGGCGTCGTCCGCGCCGCCCTCGTACGCCTCGTAGATGACCGAGGAGATCCCGGCGCGTTGCAGCGCCATCGCGGCCACGGGTCCGGCCACGCCGCCGCCGATGATGAGGGCCTTCTTGACGCCGGCTCCGTTCGTGGATGGGTTGCTCATGCGCGGCTCCTTCCAGGCCCGAAGACCTTCCACAGCAGATCCGTGAGCGTCCAGAGGAGGAAGCCGCCGAAGCTGCTTATGGGCCGGACGCGGCTATTGTGGAAAGCGGCGAAACGCCACTCCCCGTCACGCTTCACGGCGACGAGCGTCTGGATCGAGCCGCGCTCCGGCGAAGGTTTCTTCTTGCCGCGCATCACCGTGCCGCCGGTCGCGTGGATGAGCGCCACGTCGGGACCCGGGAACCTTATGCTGAGTATTCGGCCCGTGAGCCGGGTGCCCTTGAGGAACCTGTCGAAGAGTTGCTGGTGCGAGGAGGAGATCTCCTCCCTCCCCTTCGTGTGCGACCCGTCGAAGGCGACGTAATCGGCGTCCTCGGTGAACCGGGAGCCGTATGCCTCACCATCACCCCTGGCCCAGTCGTCGAGTAGCGAGCCGAACAAGCCTCGAATAGCCGCTTCGTCGTGGTTCCGCGCCCCGGTCTCGCGGGTAGTCTCGTTGGTCATGGTCGAACAAACTCCTTCCATAGTTGCGTTACACGGAGCAGTTCGACCTGCTATCCTCGAAGATGCGTGCTTCGAGTTGCGGTCTCCGCTCCGCGGAATCCGTTGCTCCGGTGCCAGATCCCCGGCATGGTGTGCCAGCACTTCGGCAGGGGATCTCTTCGCGTCATCTATGTCATCCTGCTGCCTCCTCCGGATCGCCCGCCACCCCGTGCAGCCGCCGGAACAACGCGACCCCGTGGGGCACCTTCTCCGGGAACTCTCGCAGTACGGCAGCGCGCTCCTCTACCAGCAGTTCCACCAACCTCACCCGCTCCTCCTCGCAACCGCGGGCGATGCCGCGGCGTTGTGGGGCCAGGATCTCGCGGCCAGCCGACTCCAGCCAGCGGGGCAGCCCGACTTCCTTAGCCATCGACTGCCTCCTTCCCCGCAACCTCGGCGCCGTCAGCGGTGGACCCCGAGTGAAAGTCCTTCCACCCTCGAATGCCGCCCAGCGTGCCGCCCCGTATCTCCCCGACGAGATCCCGGACCCACCCTAGCTCGGCCTCCCGCAACACCAGCTCGTGTTCGGACTCGATGAGGAATAGCCGGGGGAGACCCTGTCCCAGAACAATGTCCAGACGAGACTTCATCTCCCCGATCTCCCCTTCCAGGAGGCGCACCCTCTCGCCTAGAAGCGCCGCCGCTTCTTCGGGAGGCAGCGCGGCGATGAACGAGAGCCCGGCCGCAAACTGCGTGTACTCTTTTGCCGGCTCTCTTAGCAGCTCACGCAGCCAGGAGAGGAACTCCTCACCGCCGGCGTCGGTGATCCCGTACACTGTCCGCTCCGGACGCCGCCCCTCACGCACCGTCTCCCTCGCAACGATGAGCCTTTTCTTCTCCAGCGCCTCCACCACCGAGTACAGCGAGCTGTACCGCAGCCGCACCGACTCGTGCTTGCCGCGCTCGCGCATCGTGGACACCATCTCGTAGGGGTGCATCGGCCGCTCGTACAGAAGCGCCATCACCGCCAATGCCAGCGGGTTGGATACCTTCCTCTTCGATCCCACGCTACACTCCTTGATCGAATTCGTTTAGTCGAAAATGACTATACATGTGTGGCGCTTGCGTGTCAAGCGCCGGCAGGTATTTCGTGGGGCGGTTGATGGCGCCGGCTATAAATGGCTTGATGTCCGGTGTGGATCGGGGTTCGGGAATGAACGGGGACAGCCCGTTAGCCGGCGGCGGTTCTTCTGGACGCTCGCTGGTAAAGGGGAGGACACGCGGGATGGATGAGCGCCGCGGCCGGATGGGTCAGCGGGGCCGGCTCTGCCTCTCTTTCGACCGGCGGGGCGAAAGAACGGTCCTCGGAGAACGGTTCGCCTCCGAGCGGTGTGGGCCAACTACCCGGACGGCTCCGGGATGCCGGAAGTCCAGATCACCAATCCTTCCGGCGGCATCCTCGGCGGCGACCGCCTGGAGATGGACGTTAGCGTGGCTTCCGGCGCCCTGGCAACGGTCCTTACCCAGGCGGTGAACAAAGCGTACCGGGGCGCGGAGTCCTCGCAACATGCCGTCTTCCGTGTCGAGGACGGAGCTTTTCTGGAGTACCTGCCGCACCACCTGATCCCCTACCCCAACTCCGACTACCGGCAGACCACCCTCTTCCACCTCGCCCCGGACGCCCTCATCGCCTGGGACGCCTTCTCGGCCGGTCGCGTGGCGCGGCGAGAGGTTCGCGTTCACCCGCCTCCGCGGCCGGACGGAGATCCACAGAAAAGGCATCCCGGAAGCAGTGGACGGCTTCGATCTCCCCGGTGGCGGGGAACCGTTCGGCGGATACTCCTATGCGGCCACGGCCTACGTCCTGGCCCCGCGGGATCTCTAACCCCTCGCGGACGCCCTGCACCACCACCTCGCTGGTGCCGGCGGCATGTCCGATGTTCTCACTTCCGCCAGCGCCCCCGCTCCGGGTCTGTGCGTGGTCAGGTCCTCGCGACGGGAGCCCGACCGCTCTACGCAGCACTTAAACGCTTGGTGTGAGTTGCTGAGATCACCACGCCAGCAAGTCAGCGAAAGCCAACCAGGGACGACCGAGCTGGTCGTTAAGCCAGATGCAGAAGTTATGCAACGCCACCCTCGCCGCCA
>Ga0136619_10000052_pt1 | contig 37544 bp, 31 predicted proteins | sample AntDrymUQ3532106_2_FD_104807 | JGI IMG/M metagenome (GOLD analysis project Ga0136619, IMG submission 104807) | Polar desert sand microbial communities from Dry Valleys, Antarctica - metaG UQ353 (21.06) | ecosystem: Environmental > Terrestrial > Soil > Desert | place: Antarctica: Dry Valley...
AAGGGCATCTACCGCGATCCGGTTAGATCCAGCCACTCACACTTCGTCAAAACGAGCGCCTTGTGAGGTGGGTATGCGTAACGCTGTTGGCGGAGATCCCGTGGGCTTCGAGAGTGTGGGCTTTGTCCTTTCTCTCGGCGTTGGCTCCCTCCGAGCGTTACGACGCCGAGCATGGCAAGCTACACAAGAGCATCACCGAATGGGCGTGGCAGCTATTGCTTTTGATCAGGCGCTGGCATCCAGGGCGCGAGATCGTTGCCGTCGCCGACGGCGGATACGCTTCCCTCAAGCTCCTCGACCGCTGCCGGAGACTGAGAGAACCCATCACCTTCATCACGCGTCTTCGGCTGGACGCTGCTCTGTACGAGCCGGCTCCCCCGCGTTACCCTGGCCAGATGGGCAGGCCCCGGCTCAAGGGTGAGCGCCTGCCCAACCTCTCCACGCTCGCCGAAGATCCGGACGCCGTCTGGAGCCCCATCACGGTAGCCGGCTGGTACGGCGGCGAGGAACGCACAGTGGAGATCATCTCCAAGAGTGCCGTCTGGTACTCCACGGGGTTGCCCGCCGTACCTTTGCGATGGGTGTTGATCCGCGACCCCGAGAAACAGTTTGAGACTCAAGCTCTATTGTGTACCGACCTCTCAGCCGAACCGGAGCGGATCATCTCGTGGTTTGTTCGCAGATGGCGAATGGAGGCCACATTTCAAGAAGTTCGCCAGCGCCTCGGCTTCGAAACGCAAAGGCATTGGTCGAAGATGGCGATCTTGAGGACAGCTCCGGCTATGTTGGGTCTTTTCTCCGTGGTTGTCCTTTTCGCCCATCGAATGATGGCGGATCAGCCTACGGAGATAGTGAGGCGGGCGGCATGGTACGAGAAGACTCATCCAACCTTCTCTGACGCTGTGGCGCTGGTACGCAAGGAGCTGTGGATGTGGGAAGAGGAGACTTTTTACGGGTCGCCCCGGGAGGACGACATGATAAAAGTTCCACGGGGATTTGTGGAAAGACTAACCGATGCGGTGTGCTACGCGGCGTAATGGCCAAAGTCTAGGGAAGAACATCTATGGGAAATACGCGAAGAGTTCCAGCACGTCGATTACCATATACACGATGCCGGGTTTGCTCACTCGCGTTTCGACGACCTGGCATAAACTTTTCGTAGCGCGGCGAGCGCAACGAGCCCGATGGCGGCCAGCGCGGTGGCGACGAGTTGGATGGTCCATATGACGTCGGGGAGCCCGGCCTGGAGGAGTGTACCGGAGACGATAGGGCTCACGCCGCAGGCCGCGCCGAAGCATGCGCCGAACAGGGCCAGGTAGGTCCCTCGCAGCCGGATAGGGGCGATCTCGGCGGCAAGGGACGCCCCGGCGACCTCCAAGACCATCTCAGCCAGCGTGAAGAACAGGACGAAGGCGACGAGTATGCCCGCGAACGAGTCGGTGAAGAGGAGCGTCACGGAGGAGGCCGCGAAAAACACGGCTCCGGCGAGGAGGGCCGAGACCTTCGATCCGCGGTCGATCAGGTACGAGATCGGGAGCTGGAACAGGATGACCATGAGCCCGTTGGCGCCGAGGAAGAACCCGATCCGGCCGTCCGGCACCCCCACGAAGTTCTTGGCGTACACCGGAAGCGCCTGCCAGTCCTGGGTGAAAACGTAGTAAAGCAGAACCCCGACCCCGAGCAGCAGCAACAACCTCCCGTCCGAGAGCGCGACGCGCAGCGCCCGGTCCCGGCCGCCGGCGGATGGCCGTTCTTTCCGGGCGGGGAGCGACTCGCGCACGGTGAAGACGAGGGCGAGCCCCACGAGCGCCGTCAGGACCGCGGTCCCGACGAAGAGCCTGGGGTAGACGGTCCCTGAGCCGCCCGCCGCGGCCGAGACCGCGCCCGCTACCATCGGCCCCAGCGCCCACCCGACGTTGCCGCCGACCCGCACCAGACCGTATGCGCGGGAGCGCAGCCCCGACGGCGTCACGTCAGCGACCATCGCGTTGCGGGAAGCCTCGAACGCGGACCATCCGAGGAACCCGTGTGCCGCGGAGACAGCCAGATATCCGGTCATGCTGTCTACCAGGGCGAAGCCGAGGAAGCTCACCGAGCTCCCGGCGAGGGCCGCGAGCATCAGGGGCTTGCGGCCAAAGCGGTCGGTCAAGGGGCCAGCGACGAGACCAGAAAGGACGCTAGCCACCGCGAAGACCGCCAGGCCCACCCCGACCAGGGAGAGCGGGATGCCGAGGACGTTGTGGAAGTAGATCGAGCTGAAAGGAAAGTACAACCCGTGCCCGAACCGGAACACGAGCATGGCGAAGAGCAGCAGCCACACCCGCCGGTCGAACCCGCCGATAACCTTTTTCGCTCGCCTCAGCACCCGGCAATGATACCGGGAATACTCCCTGGAAAGCTGTAAGATACCTCCCGTGGTCACACCGGAGAAGACGCTCGAACGGCGTGGATAACGTGGATTCGCCGCAGTCCCTCGCGGCGCTCGCCCGGGCGCTTCGGGATCGGAGCATCTCCCCAGTCGAGGCCCTGGAGACGTGCCTGGAGCGCATCGAGGCCGGCGCGACCAACGCCTTCATCACGGTCACGGCGGAGAGGGCGATGGAGGCGGCGAAGAGGGCTGAGCAGGAGATCCAGGCCGGCGAATATCGCGGCCCGCTGCACGGCGTGCCCATCGCCCTGAAGGATCTCATCTTCACGAAGGGCGTCCGCACCACGATGGGCTCCGCCTTCTTCGAGGACCATGTCCCGGAGCATGATGCCGCCGTCGTCGAGAAGCTGGAGCAAGCTGGAGCCGTCGTGGTAGGCAAGACCAACACCCACGAGTTCGCCTACGGCCCGACGGGGGACCGCTCGCGCTTCGGGCCGACGAGGAATCCGTACGACCAAGCCAGGATCACGGGCGGCTCCAGCGGCGGCTCCGGCGCGGCCGTCGCCACCAGCCTCGTCTACTGCGCCCTCGGCTCGGACACCGGCGGCTCCGTCCGCATCCCCGCCGCGCTGTGCGGCGTCGTCGGAATGAAACCGACCTTCGGCCGGGTCAGCAAACACGGCGTCTTCCCGCTCTCCTGGACCCTCGACCACGTCGGCCCTATCACCCGAACCGTCGAGGACAACGCCCTCCTCCTGAACGTTCTCGCCGGCCACGACCTCAGAGATCCGTATTCGGTGGACCGGCTCGCGGAAGACTTCGCCCGCGACCTGAGAGGCGGCGTCCGGGGCGCCGTGATCGGCATCCCGCAACATTTCTACTTCGAGCACGTCGAGGACGAGGTCCAGGCGCGGGTGCGGGAGGCGATGGAGGTCTTCCGTTCTCTCGGAACGGAGATACGGGAGGTCGAGATCCCGAACGTGTGGGAGACGCTCGAAGCGCAGCGGCTCACCCTGGCGGCGGAAGCCTACGCCGTCCACGAGGAACGCCTGAAGACGGAGCCCGAGAAGTTCGACGATCAGGGCCTCGAACGCCTGCTGCAGGGCGAGAAACTGGAGGCGTACCGTTATGCCAACGCCCAGAGGAGAAGGCTCATCTCGCGGGAGGAGTTCGGGCAAGCCCTGAAAGAGGTGGATGTCCTCCTCACCCCGACCGTCCCCGTTCCGGCGACGGAGATCGGCCAGCGAGAGACGAACATCGACGGCCACGAGGAAGCGGTGTACTCCGCGCTCACCCGCCTCACCGGTCCCACCAATCTGAACGGCCTCCCGAGCCTCTCGGTGCCCTGCGGGTTCACCGCCTCAGGGCTGCCGGTCGGCCTGCAGCTTATCGGCCGGCTCTTCGACGAGACTACCCTATACCGCTTCGGACACGCCTACGAAGAGGTTACCTCCACGAGACGCTGAAGACTGTAACAGTCGGGCGAAAGACCGTCCCTCCCCGAATGTCTCGCTATTCCCCAGATAAAAGTGAATTTGTTCATAAATACCTCTTGACCCCGTGTGCCTCGTCGGGCATACTCTTTTTAATGAACACGTTCATTTAAGGAGGTAGTGGTGGATCCGATAGTGTTGACCTACGCGGCTTATCTGGTGATAAGCGTGGCGTTGACGGTATGGGTGGCGAGGGTGTTGTCGAGCAACGGTCGGGCGTTTCTGGTTGACGTGTTCGCGGGCGACGGGGAGATTGCGGATTCGGTTAACCGGTTGCTGGTGGTTGGGTTCTACCTGATCAACCTGGGCTACGTTAGCCTGGCGCTGAAGATCGGTGGCGACGTGACGACGTTGCAGGAGGCTTTCGAGGTTCTCTCGCGCAAGGTGGGGCTGGTGTTGCTGGTGCTGGGCGCCATGCACCTGTTCAACCTCCTGATCTTCAGCCGCGTCCGGCGCTCGGCCTCGAAGTCGAGGGCCGCAAAGACTGCCAATGCCTGAATGACCGGGGCGCGGGTTTTCGCCTGCGCCAGCGGAAGAGAAACGCGGGCGCTCCAGACGGAGCGCCCGCGCCGGTCTGCCGGCAGTCGTTATCCCAGGCTCGACATGACGTGCTTGATGCGGGTGTAGTCCTCCAGGCCGTACATGGAGAGGTCCTTGCCGTGGCCGGAGTGCCCGAAGCCGCCGTGGGGCATCTCGGCGACGATGGGGATGTGCGTGTTGATCCAGACGCACCCGAAGTCCAGCCTGCGGCTGACCCGCATCGCCCGCCCGTGGTCCGTGGTGAACACGCTGGAGGCGAGGCCGTACTTCACGCCGTTGGCCCAGCGGACCGCCTCGTCCTCGTCCGAGAACGACTGGACGGTGATGACGGGGCCGAAGATCTCGTTCTGCGAAGCCTCGTCGTCCTGCCTCAAGCCCGAGACGACCGTCGGCTCGAAGAAGTAGCCCTTGTCGCCGAACCTGTGTCCGCCGGTGACGACCTCGGCGTGACCGGGGAGCCGTTCCACCATACCGGAGACGTGGCCGAGCTGGTTCTGATTGTTCAGGGGACCATAGTCCGGCTCTTCGGCGGCGCCGTTGGGGGCTCCGGTCGTGGTGTTCTTCGCCTGCTCGGTGAGGGCGGCGACGAAGTCGTCGTGGATACCGGGGGAGGCGAGCACGCGGGTGGCGGCGGTGCAGTCCTGTCCGGCGTTGAAGTAGCCGGCGCCGGCTATGGCCTCGGCCGCCGCTTCGAGGTCCGCGTCGTCGAAGACGATTACCGGCGCCTTGCCGCCCAGCTCGAGGTGCGTGCGCTTGAGGTCTTTGGCCGCGGCCTCGGCTACCTGCATGCCGGCGCGCACGGAGCCGGTTATGGAGATCATCTGGGGCGTCGGGTGCTGGACGAGGGCGCGGCCCGTGTCGCGGTCGCCGCACACCACGTTGAAAACGCCGTCAGGGAGGAACTCGGCGGCGATCTCCGCGAGCATCACGGTCGTCACCGGCGTGGTGTCCGATGGTTTGAGGACGATGGTGTTGCCGGCCGCGATAGCGGGGGCGAACTTCCAGACGGCCATCATCATGGGGTAGTTCCACGGCGTGACCTGCCCGATGACGCCGATGGGTTCGCGTCGGACGAAGGACGTGTACCCTTCCAGGTATTCCCCGGCGGACTTTCCTTCGAGGACGCGGGCTGCGCCGGCGAAGAAGCGGATCTGGTCCACCGCAGCCGGGATCTCCTCCTCCATCGTGAGCTGGAAAGGCTTTCCGGTGTTCTCCGACTCGGCCCGCACCAGTTCCTCGCCGCGTTCTTCGATGGCGTCGGCCATCCTGAACAGCGCCAACTGACGCTCCGAGGGCGTAGCGTCGCGCCACCCCTCGAACGCCTTCTCGGCGGCCTTGTACGCCCGATCCACATCCTCCTTGCCGGAGGCCGGAGCCTGTGCGTACACTTCGCCGGTCGCCGGGTTCACCACATCGTAGAGCCGTCCGTCTGCGGGGTCTGTGTGCTCCCCGCCGACGAAGTTCCTCACTCTTGTCCTGGTTTCCACCAAATTCTCCTTTCTCTTGTTCCCAGTGTACTGCTACGTCGCGCGTCCGGCAGGGGCTCGCGCCTCCAGGTCGGAGAGCACTTCGCGGGCGCAGTTGCGGCCGGGCGCGCCGTAGACGGCCCCGCCGGGCCAGGCGCCCGAGCCGCAGAGGTAAAGGTTGCTCACGGGCGTCCGGTAGTCCGCGTAGCCTGGGACGGGGCGGCGGTCGAACATCTGGTCGGGCAGGATCTCACCGTGAAAGATGTTGCCGCCGGTTATGCCGATCCTGGCCTCTATGTCCGGCGCTCCCAGAACCTCCATCCCCTCGACCGCGTCAGGCAGGTTGGGCGCGTACTCAGCGAGCGTGTCCACGATGTTGCGTCCGATCTCCTCCCGCCGCTCATCCCAAGTCCCCTCCGCCAGCCGGTACGGCGCGTACTGGCAGAACAGGCTCATGGTGTGCTTGCCGGGTGGCGCCAAGCCGTCCTCCGTCGCGCTCTGGATGTAGCCCTCCATGAAAGGCCGCTCCGACGGGCGTCCCTCCGCGCAGTCCTCCCATGCTTTCTGGAGATAATCTATGGACGGGTTGATGATAACCGCGCCCGTGTGCTGCGGCCCGGCCTCCTTCCCCGGCAGCGCGGTGAAGTCCGGCAACTCCCCGAGCGCCATCAACACCTTGACCACGGATCCTTCCACGCGCATGTTCTTGACGCCCACAACCAGGTCGCCGGGCAGATGCGCCTCGCCGACCATGCCCAGGTAGGTGCGGTGCGGATCGGCGTTCGAGAGGACGACCTCCGCCTCGAAGGAGCGGCCGTCGTTGAGGTGTACGCCCCTCGCCCTGCCGTCCCTGATCTCCACCTCCGCGACTTCTGCGCCGGTGAGGATCTCCGCCCCGTGCTCTTTTGCCGAGGAGGCGATAGCCTGGGCGATGGCGCCCATCCCGCCACGGACGAAGCCCCACGCGCCCTGATGGCCGCCGACGTTGCCGATGATGTGGTGGAACTTCACGTAGGCGGTGCCGGGGTCGCGGGGACCCGCGTTCGTGCCGATCACACCTCCGACGGAGAGCGGAGCCTTGATCTCTTCGGACTCGAAGTAATCGTCCAGGACCCCGGCGATGCTCCGCTGCGTGAGCGTCCGCAGGTCTTCTTCTCCGTCCGGGCCGTCGAAGGCGCGCTCCAGCTCTTCCCGGGTCGGCGCCGGTCCCGCCATGAGCGGCCTCATGCGGGCGATGATGCGATCCCACATCGCCCAGTATGCGTCGTAGGCGGCGGCGTCCTTCTCGGAGAACTTGCGGAGTTGCTCCTGTGTCTTGGCGCCGTCAAGGAAGGAGAACAGGTGGCGGCCGTCGGGGAAGGGGACGAAGTACTGCGGATCGAAGAGGCGCACGTCGTAGCCGTGGCGCACCAGGTTCAGGTCCCGGATCACCTCCGGTAAGAGGAGATTGCACACGTAGGAGCAGGTCGAAAGCCGGTATCCGGGCCATGTCTCCTCGGTCACGGTGGCCCCGCCGGTGACCTCGCGCCGCTCCAGGACGAGCACGCTCTTGCCAGCTTTCGCCAGGTATGCGGCGGCGATGAGCCCGTTGTGACCGGAGCCGATCACGACCGCGTCGTAGCGCCCGTTCGGGGAGCCGGGCATCAGTACCGGCACCCCGCCACGGCCTCGCGCAGCGTCCGCTTCGCGCCCGCGCGCAGCACCGGGCCGTGGGCGAAGACGACGGTGGCGAAGTCCTCCGCGAGCAACTTCTCCGCCGAACGCCGTGCCAGTTTCGGGTCTGTGCAGAGCGGTTTGATGACCCCCACCCTCACCTTCCGTGGCAGGCACCCGAAGGCGTCCGCCGTAAACAGGAGGCCGTCCTCGTCGCGCAAGAGCGAGGCGTGTCCGGGCGAGTGGCCCGGCGTCAGGATGACGCGGAAGCCAGATACGAGGTCTCCCTCGTGCAGCACCCTCGTGACCGGCACGCCCGGCGGCCTGGCATTGCGGGCCATCGTGCGGAAGAAGCGATTGCTCGGCGGGTCGAGACCTCGCCTGCCCGAGATCACCTCCGCCTCGTGCGCCGTCGCCCCGACCTCCACGTGCGGCGCCCACTCCACCAGGCCCTTCAGGCCCCCGGTGTGGTCGTTGTGCTGGTGGGTCAGGAAGATCCTCTTCAACCCTTCAGGCCCCGATCCGAGCGCGCCAAGCGCGGCCTTGATCCGCTCAACGCTACCCGCCACACCCGTGTCCACCAGCGTCCAACCGTCGTCGTTCTCCAGCAAGAGCATGTTGAGGGCATTCTTGAAGCCTATACCGTCCACGCGGTAGACGCCGGGCGCGACGGTCTCTGGTGTCTTCGTGTCCGCCACTACATCACCCTCTGGCCCGGCTCGTCGCCCTTGCCGTACGGATACCACCACTCCTTCTTCTCCACCTTCGGGTCTATGTGGACGTGCTTGGACTCCTGGAAGGCTTCCAGGCCCTCGCGTCCCAGCTCGCGGCCGATGCCGCTCCCTCCCTGGCCGCCGAACGGGGCGGCGTCGTTGTCAGTGAGGGGGTCGTTGATCCAGACCGTACCGGCCCTGATGCCCCTCATGCACCGCAGCATCTTCTCGAAGTCTCGCGTGTACACGTTCGCCCCGAGCCCGAATGGCACGGAGTTGGCCTGCTCGATGGCCTCGTCCAGGCCATCCACCTCGACGATCGGGACAACCGGCCCGAAGGTCTCGTCGCGCATCACCGTCATGGAAGGCGTGACTCCCGTGAGCACGGTCGGCTTGTAGTAGAAGCCTCGCTCGCCCCACCGCTCGCCCCCGGCGACCAGCTTCGCACCCTTCTCGATGGCCTCTCCGACGTGGCGCTCGACCTTCTCTCGTCCTGGGCCGTTGATCATGGGCCCGATGTCCGTCTGCCCGTCCATCGGGTCGCCGATGTTCAAGGACTCGACGAACTCCCGGGACGCCTCGATGAAGTCGTTCGCGATCCCCTTCTCCACGTAGAACCGCTCGGAGGAGGTGCAGACCTGTCCGGCGTTCAGGCACGCGGCCCACACGGCTCCCTGGGCGGCGATCTCCACGTCCACATCGTCGCAGATGATGAAAGGGTCCTTCCCCCCGAGCTCCAGGTTGGCCCGCATCAGGCGTTCGGCGGCCGTGATGCCGACCTTCCGGCCCGTCTCCTGGCTCCCGGTGAACGCCACCATGTCCACACCAGGGTGCCGGACCAGGGCTTCGCCGACCTCCCCGGCGCCGTACACGACCTGGAGGAGACCGTCTGGCAGGCCCTCGATCAGCTCTGCCATGCGCCGGGTTCCGAGCGGTGTTTCCTCTGATGGCTTGAGGATCACGGCGTTCCCGGCGGCCAGAGCTGGGGCGATCTTCCAGGTGGCGAGCAGCAGCGGGTAGTTCCAGGGTACGATGCAGGCGACGGTGCCGACGGGCTCCTTGATGACGAGGGCGAGTTGCTGGGGTTCGATGGGGGCGGGGAGGTAGCCGACGGAGTCGCGGGCGATCTCACCGTAGTAGTCGAAGCAAGCCGCCACCCACGTTACCTCGTCGCGGTTCTCGACGAACGGCTTGCCGCCCTCGCGCGTCATGATCTCCGCCAGGTCATCGGCGTGCCCCCGCAGGCTCGCGGATATCTCGTGGAACACTTCGGCCCGATCAAGCCCTGCGAAGCCGCGCCACTCTTCGAAGCCGCGCTTCGCCCTCTCGGCGACGGCGTCCAGCTCTTCGGGGCTGGTCGTCGGGATCTCCTCTATGCTCTCCTCCGTCGCCGGGTTGACGACGGACAATCGTCCGTTTCCGGTCATGTCTCCTCCGTTACCTCTCGTAGACCACGAAAGAAGTGGCGTGGCCCACCACATCGTACAGCGAGCGGGCCGGGGCATTGTACTGCTGGGTGTGCCAGTAGACGCGATCCGCGCCGCGCCGGTCCGCCTCGGCGTAGACGCCCTCGATCAGGGCCGTCCCCGCCCCCGAACCACGCCCTTCGCGCGAGACGAACAAATCCTCCAGATAACAATACGTCCCCGTCGTCCAGGTCGATGGATGGAACACGAGGTGCGCCAGCCCGATGAGACGGCCTTCGCCGTCCTCCGCCACCAGGCCGAAGAGGCCGTCCGAGCCGCCGCACAGCCGGCGAAAGGTGGTTTGCGTGACCTCGTCCGTGGGCTCGTTGCGATAGAAGTCGTTGTAGCCGCGCCAGAGGGGGAGCCAGGCGTCACGGTCCTCGGGGCGGATGGGGCGGATGGTGGTCAACGACGCTCCTTCGGGGAAGGGACGCAGAGCACGGGGACCTCGGAGAAGTGCAGGAGTTTGTGCGGGGTCGAGCCGAGGATGGCGCTCCTGAACGGGCCTTCGCCGTAGGTGCCGACCACGATCAGGCGTGTCTCCCGTCCGCGGGCGGTGGTCTCCAGCGCGACCGGCGGCTTCTCGTGGACGAGCAGGCTCTCCACCTTGATCCCGGCGGTTCGGGCTGCCTCCTTTGCCTCCGAGAAGGCTCTCTCGGCAATCTCACCGATGGCGCGGCGATGTTCTCCGAACTCCTCGCTCGCCGAACGGCCCGGCGGCTCGTCGGCGAATACGACCACGAGCCTGTCCCCGAAAGCCCGCGCCTGCCCGACGGCGACCTCGAGTGCAGCCCTCGCCGAGCGCGAACCGTCGAAGCCGAGGATGATGTCCGCCATCTAGTCCTCCTCCTTCGGGGCGCCGGCCGTCTCTGCAACGGCTACCCTGCCGGCTGCTACGTCCGGGTCCACCGTCTCGGGGCGGCGGGAGAAGAAGCTTGCGTGGTCGCCGAACAGGCGCCAGAGGACCATGAAGATCGCGCCGAGCAGCAGGAATCCGAGCCCGATCACGAGCGGCAGGCCCAGCCCGAACAGCGAGCCGCCGGTGTAGGAAGCGCCGGGGTCCGCGAGGTCGAAAATTGAGCGGCAGAAGAGGAAGCCCAGGATCAGACCTCCCAGCACGGGCGCCAGCCCGATGAACAAGAAGTTCTTGACGCTCTTGAAGAGCTCATTGCGGTAGTAGATGGCGCACGCGAAGCCGGTGAGGGCGTAGTAGAAGGCGATCATCAATGAGAGCGCCGAGAGCGTATCGAAGAGGAAGTTGGCCGACAGCGAGTTGACGACCACGTACCACACGGTCGCCAGCACCCCGATGATGATGGTCGAGACGTGCGGTGTCAGGAAGCGCGGGTGTATGTTGCCTAGAGATGCGGGCATCGCCCGCGCCCGGGCCATCGAGAGCGTCGTGCGGGAGGCCGGGAGGATCGTCGTCTGGGTCGAGGCGAGGGCCGAGGTGAGGACGGAGAGGACCACGATCAGGTCCCACGGCTTGCCGAGCACGCCGGTCGCCACGGTCGAGAAGATAGCGTCGTCATCGGCGAACTCCCGCACCTGCCCGAGCCCCGCGAACGCGACCACCGCGACCGTCACCGAGACGTAGGTGACGAGCAGGATGACCGTCGAGAGCAGGGCAGCCCGGCCCGGCGCCGACGCCGAGTCCTCCGTCTCCTCGGTCAGGTTCACCGATGACTCCCAGCCCCAGTAGATGAAGACGCCGGTGAGGAGGCCTGCGATGAGAGCCGACGAGTCGTCGAGGGCGAACGGGTTGAGCCACGAGAGTTGCGGGTCTATGGAACTTTCCGGGGCTGTCCCACCGAAGACGCGGAAGAGGGCGACGGCGGCGAAGATCAGGAGCGCGAGAACCTGGGCGATGATCATGACATTCTGCACCTTCGCCGAGAGCTCCGTCCCCATGACGCAGATCGCCGTCATCGCGGCGATGATTATGATCGCGAGGACCGTAACGGCCAACTTGGACCCGGCGGCGCCATTTAGGCCGAGCAGCAGGTACGTGTAGCGGGCGGCGACGTCGGCGAGGGAGCCGATCACCAGTATCCCGGTCACGCAGATCGTCCATCCTCCCATCCAGCCTGCCCGAGGTCCCATCGCCCGCGTCACCCACGAGAACGTCGTTCCGCAGTCCTGGTCGGCGCGGTTCATGTAGAAGAAGGCCGCCGCGATGAAGAACATCGGCACGAACGAAGCCAGTAGCACGGCCGGGGCCTGCGCGCCGGCTGTCACCACGACCAGCCCGATCACCGCCGCCAGAGAATAGGCCGGCGCCGTCGAGGCGAGACCGATGATCAGGGCGTCGAGGAAGCCGATCGCGTTGCTCTTGAGGCCCTTGTCCCCGGTCTCGGGGCCCTGCCTGTCTACTTGCGCGCTATCCACCGGCCGATCCTTCCTCCCGCATCCCGATCTTCTCCGTGCCGCCTCCGGTCGTGGGGTTCGTGACGCACGGGGCGTTGTTCTCGGTCATCTTCAGCCTTCTTATTCAGGGGCGTCCAGAGGGTGCCGGGATGGCAGGTGGCCGTGCAGGAGCAACTCGGCCAGGACGTTCGCCACAGCCCGGGAGGCGAGCAGGGAGGTCGTCCCGGCCACATCGTAGGGCGGCGAGACCTCGACCACCTCCATCCCGCACAGACCCTCCCGGGCGACCAGCCGGAGCAGCTTCAGCGCCTCCCGTGGCGTGAAGCCGCCGGGCTCCGGGGTGCCCGTGCCGGGGGCGGCCGAAGGGTCAACGGAGTCTATGTCGAAGCTCAGGTACACGGCCTCGGCGCCTTCCCACGCTACTTCCAACGCTCTCTCCGCCGCCTTCTCGATGCCCATCGTCTCCACGTCGTTGATGGTCAGGATCGTGGTCCCGCGCTCCCTGGCGGTGCCTATGGACTCGCGCAGGCCCATCCAGCCTCCGAGCCCTATCTGCACCAGGTTCTTCGCCGGGACGTTGGGGATGTTGGTGGCGTGGAACCAGGGGGTGCCGTGGGTGAGGTCGTCGTAGTCTCGCTCGTTCATGTCGGCGTGGCGGTCCAGGTGGATGATGCCGATGTTGCCGTCCGTGTTCGCTGCGAGGCCCCGCAGTACCGGGAAGCCGATGGAGTGGTCCCCGCCGAGGATCACCGGGAAGGTTCCCGCGCCGAAGATGTGGTTTACGGCGGCGGTGATCTGGTCGAAAGACTTCTCGATGTTGCCCGGAAGCGTGAACACGTCGCCCACGTCCACGAGGTCGAGGGCTTCGATCAGGTCAACCCCCATGTCGAAGCTGTAGCCGTCGGTGATGCGCGAAGCCTGCCGGATGCCCCTCGGCCCGTAACGCGCCCCCGGCCGCGAGGTGGTTCCCGTATCGTAGGGCACCCCGACCACGGCCGCCGCGTGCTCCCCGACCCGGCGAACATCTTCGAGGTACGGGAACCCCATGAACGTGTCGAAACCCGAGTAATCCGGCGTGAAGCGCCTGGCGAACAGGCTCACATCGCGGTTCTCGACGGAGTCCGCGGCTTCCAGGCCGTGGCGGAGCGACTCCTCTATCCGTCCGCGCCAGACGGTGTCCGGGATGCTGCGCTCTCTCTGGAGCCCCCGCTCGGCCTCCGTACCCGGCCCCTGATCCAAGCGCCTACTCCCCTTCTTTTCCGGCTAGGAGCCTGCTGCCGCCGAATATGAGGATCATGGTGGCGACCAGGACCACCGTCGAGAGCGCGTTGATGACCGGCGTGACGCCGAACTTGATCATGGAGTAGATCTTCAGCGGCAGCGTGCTCGATCCCACGCCCGAGACGAAGAACGTGATCACGAAGTCGTCGAAGGACAGCGTGAACGCCAGCAGCGCCCCAGCCATGACGCCGGGCAGGATCAGGGGCAGCGTCACCCGCAGGAAGGTCGTAATCGGGTTCGCCCCGAGGTCCTGGGCCGCCTCTTCGAGAGACTGGTCCATCCCCGCCAGGCGGGCCCGTACCACGATGGTGACGAACGAGATGGTGAACGCCACGTGCGCGATAACGATGGTCGCGATGCCGAGCTCGATGCCGAGCGGAATCAGGGTGGCGACGAAGAAGACCAGCAGGCTCACGCCGACCACGATCTCCGGCATCACCGTGGCTGCGTAGATCGTGGTGTCGGCCGCCAGCTTGCCCCGGAAGTTGTGGCGCGTGAGCGCCAGCGCCGTGAACGTGCCTATCACGGTGGCGATGATCGTGGCCGTCACCCCGACCTTCATCGAGTTGAAGAAGGCGTCGAGGATGGTCTGGTCCCGCAGGAGCGCACCGTACCACTCTGTCGAGAAGCCGGTCCAGGTCTGCGTGCTCTTGCTGGAGTTGAACGAGAAGAACATGAGGACCAGGATCGGGGCGTACAGAAAAGCGTAGATCAGGACCGAGAACAGGAACAACGCCCGATCCGGAAGCTTCCCCACGCCCTTGTAGACGGGGCCGCCAGCCTTCGCGCTCATCTCCTTACGTCCCTTCCAGCTTGTCCGTGCCCACGCGCCGCACGTAGAACAGGATCGCCGCGAGCAGCAACACGGCGAGCATCACGGAGAGCGCGCTCCCGAAGGCCCAGTCGCGGGCCGAGCCGAACTGGTTCTGTATCAGGCTGCCCGTCATCACCGTCCTCGACCCGCCGAGCAACTGCGGGATGACGAACTCCCCGGCCGAAGGTATGAACACCAGGATGCTGCCCGCGATCACGCCCGGCAGGCTCATGGGGAACGTGACCCGCCAGAAGGTGTGCCACCGGCTCGCCCCGAGGTCCTGGGCCGCCTCCTTCAGGCGGGTGTCGAACTTCTCCAGCGAGGCGTAGAGCGGCAGGATCATGAACGGCAGGTAAGAGTAGACCATGCCCATCAGCACCGCCTGCGACGTGAAGATAAGCGTCGCGGGCTCGTCGATGATCCCGAGGAACTGCAGCGTCTTGTTGGCGATCCCGTTGCCGCTGAGGATCACGACCCACGAGTAAGCCCGGATCAGGAGGCTCGTCCAGAATGGGACCATGACCAGCAGGATGAGCACGTTGCGCCACCTGCGCCCCTTGAAGACGATGAAGTACGCCAGCGGATACCCGAGCGCGAAGCAGAGCACGGTGGTGATCGCCGCTATAACGAAGGTGCGGACGATGATCTCCAGGTACAGTGGGTCGAAGACCTTGAGGTAGTTTCCCGGGTTGAAGCCGAGCGTTATGCCGCCGTAGACGCCGCTGGTCCCGAAGGAGTACATCAGGATCAGGAGCAGCGGGATCAGGAAGAAGAGCCCGAGCCAGATCGTGACCGGCGTGAGCAACCCCGCGAGCCCCAGGGTCCAACCGCGCCCCTTCTCTCCCACGCTAGGCGCTCCTTACCTCGGTGAAGATGCGCTCGTATTCGCGGGTCTTCGCCCCAACGTCCTCGATGACCTCAAGCCTCTCGAAGATCTCCGGCGTCAGGGTGTAGCCCGGAAGATCCTTGAGCGCCGGGGCTATCTTGGGCAGCGCGGCTTCGTTGGGCGTGTTGTAGTAGGTGTAGTTGGAGAGCTTCGCCCCCGTGTCCACGCCGAGGATGTGGTTTATGAACTTGTGGGCGTTGTCCGGGTGCGGCGCGCCGTTCGGGATGCACATGTTGTCCGTCCAGCGTGACGCCTGCGGCTGGGGGATGATGTAGTCGAGGTCCTCGTTGCTGGAGAGGGCGAGGAAGGCGTCGCCGGAGTAGACGTGGCCCAGCAGGATGTCGCCGTTTTGCACCAGCGGCCGGATCTCGGTGGAGATGAAGTATCCGCGCAGGAGGGGTTGCTGCTTTTTCAGTTCCGCCTCGGCCTCGGCGAGCTCGGCGTCGTCCTTGCTGTTCGCGGAGTAGCCCAGCTTGTACAGTGCGGCGCCGATGGTCTCCCGGCTGTCGGCGAGCATGGCGATCTGACCCTCGAACCGCGGGTCCCACAGCGTGTCCCAGGTGCCGTCCAGTTCCCCGGTCTCCTTCTTGTTGTACAGGATGCCGGTGGTGCCCCACTGGTAGGGGAGGCTGTACTCGTTGTTCGGGTCGAAGGAGAGGCCCATGTAGTTATCGCCGACGTTCTTCGTGTTCGGGATCCTGGATTTGTCCAGCTTCTGGATGACGTCGGATTTGATCATGACCGTGACCATGTAGTCGCTCGGCACGATCACGTCGTATCCTGTGGCGCCGGCCTGGAGCTTGCCGAGCAGGTCCTCGTTGGAGCCAAAGAAGTCCTGCGTGACCTTTATGCCGGTCTTCTCCTCGAAGCTCGGAATCGTACTTTGGGCGACGTAGTCCGACCAGTTGTAGAGGGCGAGCTCCTTCTCCTCCGGTCCGCCTCCGCTTCCTCCGCCGCCACCCGTCGCGCTAGTGTTCGGTTGGCAGGAAAGGATCGAGAGCGTCGAGCCGGCCACGCCGGCGGCGCCCATCGCCTTGAGGAACCTGCCCCGGCTGATCTTCGCGTCTCTGTTCTGCACGTCTAACCTCCCAATACCAGACAGTTGTTGGCGTCCCAGGCCACCTGTACCTCTTCGCCCACGGCTGGACCCGTGGTGTCGTGGGCGTTCTGCTGGTAGACCACCAGCTTCTCTCCGCCCGGCAAAGCGGTTATGTACTGCGTGCTGATCCCGAGGTACACGATCTGGCGCACCTCGACGCCGCACACGTTGTCGCCTGAGCTCCCGAACCGGATCTTCTCCGGCCGAACCGCCACCTGGACCCTCTGCCCGATCCCCGGGCGTTCACCGTCGCGGGCCATGGCCTCGACTTTCAATCCTTCTCCGTCACGCAGCTTCACCCGGCCTCCCTCCACCGACTCGACCTCGCCGGAGAACACGTTGATCTGGCCGATGAAGTTGGCGACGAAGTGGTTCTTCGGAAGCTCGTAGAGCGTGGTGGGATCGGCGACCTGCTGGACCTTGCCTTCGTTCATCACCGCGATCCGGTCGCTCATCGTGAGCGCCTCTTCCTGGTCGTGGGTGACGTAGACGAAGGTGATACCGACCTCGTGCTGCAAGTTCCTGAGCTCCAGTTGCAGCTCTTTCCTGAGCTTGAGGTCCAAAGCCCCCAGCGGCTCGTCCAGGAGCAGGACCTTCGGACGGTTGACGAGCGCGCGGGCGAGGGCCACCCGCTGCTGCTGGCCGCCGGAGAGCGCATTGGGCTTTCGCTTCTCGAAGCCCGCGAGCTGCACCATCTCGCATGCCTCGCCGACGCGCTGGCGCAGCTCACCGCCTTTCACCCCGGAGCGCCGCAGGCCGAAGGCCACGTTGTCGAATACGTCGAGATGGGGGAAGATGGCGTAGGACTGGAACACGGTGTTGACGGGCCGACGGTACGGGGGAACGCCCTGCACCGCCTCGCCGGCGACGGAGATGACGCCCTCCGTGGGCTGCTCGAAGCCGGCGATCATACGCAACGTCGTGGTCTTGCCGCACCCGCTCGGGCCGAGCAGCGAGAAGAACTCTCCCTCGCGGATGTCGAGGTTGAGGTCGTCCACCGCCACGAACTCCCCGAACCACTTGGTGACCCCCGTGAGCGCGACGGCAACCTCGCGTCCCGGACCTCGCCCCGCGCCGCTATCCGCTTCCGGTGGTCTCTCCGTGGTCCTCTTCTCTTCCACCCTAGCCTCCCGCTTTGCTACTCGCCCGGCCCGCCGTGAGGGCCTCTGCTGCATCATACGTTTCTCGGTTCGAACCCGGATAACCTGTACCGGACGCGGCTCCGGAGGCCAGCACCTCCCGCGCCGCCCGCTCACCTGACTCGACGGCGCCGTCCATGTACCCGGTCCACGCCGTGGCCGTCTCTGCCCCCGCCCAGTGAACCCCACCGACGGGCTCCCTGAGCGCCGGGCCGTAGTCCGTCAGGAACCCGGGCGGGGCGATACCGGCGTAGCCGCCGCGCGAGAAGACCTCCGCGCCCCAGTCCAGCTCGGCGTAGGCCCGCGCCCCCAGGACGCTCTCGCCGAAGTAGCGGACGAAGCACTCCATCACCGCCGCCCGCCGCTTCTCCGCCGGACGCCCGCCCCACTCGCGGGCGTCCCGGCCGAGTATAAAGCCCGTCAGGACGCCGCTTTCGCCATCCGGCGGGGAGTTGTCGGTGGTGACCTTACAGGGGCCCGTGTCGCTCTCGGCCCGGCCGCTCAGGCCATCCGCGCGCCAGAACGGCTCGTCGTAGACGGCGTGGCATTTGATCACAGCCCCCATCGGCATCCGCTGCGTGAGCCCATCGTGTACCGTCGGTAGCGCGGGCAGATACTCGATGCGCCCCCTGAGAGCCGGCGGTACCGCCACGATGACCGCTCCCGCCGCCACCGTCGTCCGATCCGACTCCACACGGACCCCGTTCCCGTCCCGCGCGATGCGGCGCACGGGCGAGCCGAGGACCACGCGGTCCCCCAGCTCCTGCGCCATCCGCGCCGAGATCTCCTGCGCCCCGCCGACGAACAGGGTCTCCTCGACGGACGCTTCGATCTCCAGCAGCCCTTCGAGGCTGCCCGAAGAGGCGATGTCCGCGAGCACGGCCAGCAGCGAGACGTCGCGGGGTTCACAGGCGTACAGCGACTGCACTGCCAGGTCGAAGTAGAAGCGAGATCCCTCGCGCTCCGTGTGCCGGAGCTTCCACGTCTCCAGCGTCTGGCCGTCCCACCCGGCGGCCCTCGCCGCCGTCCACGGGGCATCCGCCGGGACCTCCCTCGCCAGCCCGCTCAAAGCCCGGAAAGCGTCCTCGGCTTCCCGATGAGCCGCCGGGTCGGAGAAAGGGATGTCCTCGCCCTCCGCGTACTCCGAGCGGCGGCCGTTCTCCTGGAAGACGGTGCGCCCGGCGTCGTTGACCGGGAAGGTCTCCACGCCGAGTTCCCCGGCGAGCGCGCTAATGCGGCGTTGCTTAGACCCGATCCACTGTCCGCCCATCTCCACGGGGACGCCCCCGGCGTACTCTGTGAACGTCCGTCCGCCGACCCTGTCCCTGGCTTCGAGTACCGTCACCGAAGCGCCTGCGGCGCGTAGCTCGCGGGCCGCGACGAGCCCGGCCAGTCCTGCGCCGACAACCACCACGTCGGTCGTCTTGTCCCGGGGCTTTGGGTCGTTCGTCATCTACCTTCCTCCGGGGCGCTTTTCGAGAGGTGCGCGAGGCTGGTCATTCGCGTTTCGGACGATCTTCCGATAACTTTTCTCCACCCCAATCTTCTCCTGCCGCGAGATTTCATCCGGGCCTTCAGTGCCTGCCGAGGCGCTCGGCGATAGTTTTGCCGGTCGGCGGCTCTCCGGTTCGCTCGGCCCGGTCGTCCACCTTCATCAGGCCGCGCTGCACGTAGCGGGCTCCCAGCCAGCGCAGCGGTTCGGGCTCCCAGGGACGCGGCTCGTGGTTGACGGCGGGCAGGTCGGTAATGGCGGTGTCCCGGCCGAGGATCAGGTCCGCCAGCGTCCGGCCCGAGAGGTTCGCGGTCGCGACGCCCTGCCCCGTGTAGCCGCGCGCCGTCGCGATCCCGCCCGCGGCGTCGTAGGACATCGTCGGCATCCAGTCTCGGGGCGCGGCCAGCGGCCCTCCCCAGGCGTGGGTGAATCGCGCATCCCGGAGGACCGGAAACCACTCCCTCGCCGTGCGGCGCAGCATCTCGTGCGTGGGATCATGCCGGTCGTACGCATCCTCTATGCGCGAGCCGTAGTGGTAGGGTGCGCCCCTGCCCCCGAACAGGATGCGTCCGTCCGCGGTGCGCGAGAGGTAGTTCACGGTGTAACGGTTGGAAGCCACGCACTCGCGGCCCTCCCAGCCGATCTCCGCCCATTGCGTATCGGAGAGGGGCTCGGTCAGGACGATGAGGGAGTAGACGGGCAGCACCTGACGGCGCAGCTTGCGGAGCCGCGCCAGGTAGGCTTCCCCGGCGAGCACTACCGTGCGTGCCCGCACGTCCCCGGCGTCCGTCACCAGCCGTGGGCCGGTGGTCCCGTTGCCTGCCTCATAATCGGTGACGGTGGTGCGCTCGAAGATCTCACCTCCCAGGCGCTCGACGGCCCTGGCGAGCCCGCGCGCCAGGCGGGCTGGGTGGATCGTCGCGCAGTGCGGGTTGTAGAGCGCGCCCCTGGCGTCCGTGATCTTGACGTGGTCGGAAGTCTCCTCCGCGTCGAGCAACCGGAGGTCTTCCTCCAGCCCCAGCGCGCGCAGCGACTCGTAGGCGTCCTGTATGGCGGGAAGCTGGCTCGGCCCGCGGGCGACGCGGAGTTGACCGCCTCGGAAATACTGGGCATCCATGCTCTCCGCCGAAGCGACCCGGCCCACCTCGTCAACCGCGTTGCGCATCTCGATCAAAAGCTCCCTGGCGGCCTCCCTCCCGAAGCGCCGCGCCAGCTCCCCGGGGCTCACGGGAAAAGCGGAACTGCACCAGGCGCCGTTGCGGCCGGAGGCGCCGAAGCCGGCGATCTCGGCCTCCAGCACCACCACGCGCAGGGAAGGGTCGTTGCGCAGTAGGTAGTAGGCTGTCCACAAGCCCGTGAAGCCGGCGCCCAGGATCGCCACGTCGGCCTCCACAGGACCACCGAGGGACGGCCTCGGGGTGAGATCCTCCGCCGCCGTCGCCAGCCAGAAGCTGTACGAACGGTAGTCGCTGTCTCCGGGAAGGCTCCCGTTCTCACCGGCGGGGCGGATCAAACATCCCTCCCTCTTGCCTTGCCGGTTCGGTCAACATTAGTTCCGGTAGCCGAGCTCGCGTTCGAGTTCGGTGAGGGCGGAGTCGGTGATCTCCGCGATCTTCGAGAGCACCTCTTTGTCGGAGACGAGGGCCGGGGAGAACTGAATGACGGGGTCGTCCTTGTCGTCGAACCGGCAGATGAGGCCGCCCTCCATTAGCTTCCTGGAGACCACGCCCTTGAAGTACTTCTGGTACTCGTCGCCCGCGAGCGGCGTTCCGTCCGCCTTCACGGGGTCCACCTCGACGGCCCAGAAGAAGCCCATGCCGCGCACTTCCTTGACGACCGGATGGTCTGCCGCCATGCGTCTCAACTCGTCCCCGAAGTAGCCTTCGAGGTCGTGGACGTTCTGGAGCAGGTTCTCGCGCTCCATGATCGCAATGTTCTCCAGGGCCACCGCGCTGGAGACCGGATGCCCCCCGAACGTCGAGCCGTGGGCGAACATCGGCGCGTTGTTCTTGAGGGTGTGGGCGATCGTGTCGTTCACCATCACCCCGCCCATCGGCAGGTAGCCCGAGGTCACGCCCTTGGCGAAGCTCGTCATATCCGGGACCACGCCGAAACGCTCGATACCGAACCACTCGCCGAGCCGTCCGAAGGCGCAGATCACGGCGTCCGAGACGAGCAGAACGCCGTGGCGGTCGCAGATCTCACGCACCCGCTTCCAGTAATCCGGCGGCGGCACCAGGCACCCGCCCGCGTTTTGCACGGGCTCCAGGATGACGGCGGCGATCTGGTCCGAGCCTTCGGCCTCGATCATGTGCTCGATGGCGTCCGCCGCCCCTTCGGGGTCCTGCTGCGTGTTCTTGACGTGGAAGAAGCCGGAGGGCAGGGGCTCGAACGGAGCCTTGAAGCCGGGAAGCCCCGTCACGGAGAGAGCGCCCATCGTGGTGCCGTGATAGGCGACATCTCTGGAGATGATCTTGTACCGTCCCGGCTCCCCGTTGGCCTTGTGATACTGGCGCGCGAGCTTTATGACGGTCTCCACCGCCTCCGAGCCCGAAGACACGAAGAACGCCGAGTTGAGATCCCCCGGAGCAATGGCGGCCATCTTCTCCGCCAGCTCCAGAGAACGGGGATGCTGGAAGCTCCAGTTGGGGAAGAAGCCGAGCTCCTTCATCTGCTTGTGGGCCGCGTCCGCAAGCTCCGTCCGCCCGTGCCCGACCTGGGTGGTGAAGAGCCCCGCGAGCCCGTCCACGTAGCTTCGCCCCCGGTCGTCGGTGACGTAGCAGCCATCGCCCGAGACGATAACCGGCAGCTTCGACCAGTCCTCCCCATACGGCGTGAAGTGGAGCATCAAGTTCTCCACCCCCCCCAGAGGCGTGCTCTCCCCCCGCTCGCCGAGCCCCCGCATTACGTCCATGAAAACCTCCTCGCGTCGGAGCCGGTACGACCCCGAATCCTTTGCACGAATACTACACAGTTACTGTAATCGGGTCAAGACGCCAGGAGTACAGCGGGAAGCGGCGGAGTGGTGGCGGGTTCTGACCGGAGAGTCTTACCTCGCGAGGATGATAAGGCATGCTTATAATCCCGGGATGGCATCGTGGACTGGCAGGGGATCTCTGGCGGCCGGATTCTTCGCGACGGGTGTCGCGCGGAGGCTGGCGGCGGTCCTCGTTGCGGTGACGTTGTCGCTGCTGGTCATGGGTTTCGCCGGGAGGCAGGACCATTTTTCGGAGGTTACGGGCCAGTCGCCGGGGCCTGAGGTTCGGGCGCGGACGGCCCCGGCGGCATCGGCGGCATCGGCGGCCGAGACGGCGGCCGGCCGTCCCAACATCCTCCTCATAACCACGGACGACCTGGACGAGCGTTCGATGGAGAACTTCCCCGAGCTAGAGCGGGAGATAGGGGCGGGTGGCGGGTTGGGGGCAGGGGCCACCTTCGAAAACTCCTACGTCACCCAGTCGCTGTGCTGTCCCTCGCGGGCTTCGATGTTGACGGGCATGTACACGCACAATCACCACGTCCGGAGCAACGGCGCTTCCTTCGGGGGACTCGAGGACTTTCGGCGTGGGGGAAACGAGCGGCGGACAATCGCGACCAGGCTGGATGACGGCGGCTACCGGACGGTGTTCATCGGCAAGTACCTCAACGGTTACGAGGGCGGCTACGTGCCGAAGGGGTGGGACCGCTGGTACGGTTACCAGGGGGCGTACAGGAGCGACGATCTCCGGTTCTTCGAGAACGGGCGCGAGATTCGCTACAACCCCGACCGCCGTCTCGACACCTACGTGATGCGCGATAAGGCGATGAAAGAGATCCGGACCTCCGGAAACAGGCCGTTCTTCATGTGGCTCTCGTTCCACGCGCCGCACTCGCCCTCCCTGTACCCGGAAAAGTACGCCGACGCCTTCTCCGGTGTCCGGATACCGAGGGTGCCGTCCATCGGGGAGGAGGGGCTCGCCGATAAGCCGCGGTGGGTCCGTCAGCACGCCGGATATGCTCCCGAGGACGAGAAGCACCGCAGTCGCCTGCGCTCCATGCTCCCGGTCTCGGACAGCGTCACCGACGTGATGCGGACCCTCGCGCGAACGGGCGAGCTGGCGAATACCTACGTCGTGTTCACCTCCGACAACGGCTTACGTCTCGGGGAGCACGGCGTCCCTAGAGGCAAGAAAACCGCCTACGAGGAGGACGTGTCGGTCCCGCTCTACGTGCGAGGGCCGGAGGTTCCGGCGGGGGTGGTTTACGACCAGCTTGCCCTGAACACCGACCTGGCGCCAACCTTCGCCGATTGGGGGGACGTGAGTCCACCCCCAGGCGCCGACGGGCGTTCGCTCGCCCCCGTCTTCGAGGCCCCGACCGCTCCCTGGCGCACGGCGTTCCTGATCGAACACTGGCGGGACAGGAAGGCCACCTCGCCCTACATCCCGACCTACAAAGCGGTGCATACCCGCGATGCGGTCTACGTCCGGTACGCCACGGGCGAGAAGGAACTGTACGAGCTCGACATGGACCCGTACCAGTTGGATGGGTCCGTACGGGACGCTGGTCTGGCGGACGAGCTCAAGGCGCGCCTCGCCCTGCTCGAAGATTGCGCGGAACAGGAGTGCCGCGCGGCGGAGAACGGGCGTTAGCCGGACGCTAGTCGGATGGCGGAGAATCCCCGGAAAAGGCATTCTCGAAGAAGTCCGCAAGACGGGGGTAGAGAACGCGCAGGTTTTCGGGGCGGGCGATGCCGTGACCCTCGTCGTCGAAGGTGAGCAGCTCGTAGGAGACGCGGTGGCGCTCCAGTTCCGACGTCACGGCGTGGACGTTGTCCGCAGTGACGTTCGGGTCGTGGAGGCCCTGTACGATCAGGAGCCGGACCCGGATGTTCTCAACGAAGTTTATGGGTGATCTCTCGCGGTAGCGATCGGGCACTTCATCCGGTGAGCCGCCCATCATCTCCTCGCTGTACGGACGGAGGTCCGGGCGGGTGGCATGGTAGTCCACGACGAGGTCGGTCATGCCGCAGATAGGCGCAGCCGCCGCTACGATTTCGGGCGGCCAGTGCGTGATCGCCCACCACGCCGAGTACCCGCCGTACGAGGTGCCCGTCACGCCGACCTTCCCCGGCTGGGCCATGCCCCGCTCGATGAGCGCCTCGATGCCGGCGCGGATGTCCTCCTGCTCCCGGCCGCCCCAGCCATCCTCCTTGATCTTCTCCTGAAACTCCAGCCCGAACCCGGTGCTTCCTCGGTAGTTCGGGGCCAGCACGTCGAAGCCCCGCGAGACCAGGTAATGAACCTCGGCGTTGAAGCGGTCCTCGGCGTGCGCCGTCGGTCCCCCGTGTACCAGCACGACCGTCCCGGCGCGGCTTCCCGGCGTCCGGTACAACCACCCCCGTATCTCCAGACCGTCCACCGACTCCCACGCGAACTCCTCCGCCGCGGCGAGGCCCTCCAGATCGAGCGCCACACGCTCAGGGAGGCCGGTAATGCTCGTGGGAGCCCCGTTGTCCGAAAACCGGACCAGGTCAACCGGATGGCGGGCATCGTAGCGCAGCCCGATCCACCCGTCTTCCGCCGGCGCGAGCGGAACCAGGTTGCCTGGGACGTCCGGTGGCCTGGTCTCCGCGCCGCTCTCCGCGTCCACCAGCGAGGCCCTGATGCGGGCCCGCTCCGCCTCGACGACGACCGCCGGGCCTCCAGGTTCCCCGACGGGCGGCACGAAGGCGTATTCCGGGTCCCGGTTCGGGGCGTCCACCAGCCAGCGGATGGACTCGTCTTCTAAACTCCAGACGCCCAGCCGGCGGCGGGCGCCCGCTTCGGCCAGGAACAGGATGCGCCGGCCGTCCGGGAACCACGAGGCGGAGACCTTCGCGCGGGGGCCGAAGTTCAGGATCTCACGGTCCTCCCGGCCCTCGATGTCCACGAGCCAGGCTTGTAGTCCCGCTGGATCAGGGTCGTTGCGGTGGTAGAGGACGAGGTCGCCGGGCGCGTTGAGCTGCGGGGCGTGGTAGTTGGCCCTCAGAGGCCGGGCCAGCACGCGGCGTTCGCCGGTGTCGAGGCCGTGGCGCAGGATCCAGGTCTCTTCGATCTCCCGGCCGCTCTCCGGGTCGAGGTTCGCCCCGTAGACGAGCCACCTTCCGTTCGGGTGTAACCGCCCTCCCCGGACGTAGTAGTTGGGCGACTCACCGGTGATCGGCTCCATTACCCCCGGGTCATCGAGGCTCACCCGGAAGAGCCGCGTCCGCTCGTCGCCGTCGCGATCCTGGCCGACGATGATGGCTCGGCTGTCGGAGGTCCAGGAGATCACCAGCGTGTCGTCCGAAGTGTCTGTCAGCCGTACCGGCGGCTCCGAGCCATCCATCGGGGCGACGAAGACGTCCGCCGCCGCCCCGATCCGGGACCAGCTCCACGCGACCCACAGGCCATCCGGCGAGACCTCCGGGTTGTAGAGGGCCGGCACGGAGAGCAGGGCTTCGAGGTATCGGTCGGTGTTCACGGGTGGTCCTCCGGGTGCGGGCTAGAAGGTGGGCGGGGTGTTTACGTAGACGGCTTCCACGGGGTCCTCGCCGGCCCACCAGCGGTGCGGGGTGGTCGAGGGAAAGTAGAGCGTGTCGCCTGGCGCGACGGTGAAGGAACCCTGCTCCTTGAGCTCGACGAAGAGGGTGCCGGAGATCACGTACACGAACTCCTCCCCGTTGTGGGAGTAGAAGCCCTCGCTCCCGGCGCCGGGCGGCACCCGGATATATGAAGGGTCCATCGCCTTCTCGCCAGCGGCCATCTCCTCGAAGCGCACCCCGTTGTCCCACTGCATGATGGGCCGATCCTCGCCCCGGACCAGTGGGGAGTTCTCGTCCAGGTCCGCCCCGAAGACCTCGCGCATGTTCACCCCGTAAGCCTCCGCCAGCAGCCGCAGCGAAGCCACCGAAGCCCCCGACCCCCCGCGCTCCAGGGCCGAGATGAACGAGATGGAGAGGCCGGTCGCCTCCGAAACCTCCTTGAGCGTCTTGTGCGCCCGCGAGCGCAGCCGCCGCAGCCGCTCCCCCGGCGCGTTCGAGGTCTCGGCTTCCACGCCACCCGTGGGTTCCGTGGCGGGAGGGCCGATCTGCTTGCGGATGGCGGCGAAGTTCAGGCCCTCGGACTTCCTTAGCTGCTTGATCCGGCGCAGCCGCCGCACGTCGGGCTCGCTGTAGACGCGGTATCCTCTGCCGGTGCGCCGCGGGCTGACGAGGCGCTCCCGCTCCCACAGACGCAGCGTCTGTGGCGCGAGCCCCACAGCCCGCGAGACCTCCCCTATGGAGAACCCTACCGAACCACCCTCCGCCACCGCACGACCTCCCTGACCCACGAACGGGACCGCGAACCCCCGATCCCATACTCACTCATACTCAATATAGCAACTCCGAGACAACCCGGGCGGACCGTAATGCCCATGCGAGTATCCTTGCACGTTTATTGTAGCCTTGCTATAAGGTACGAAAAGGCCAAGCGTCAGGAGGAGAGCGGGCATGGCTATGGTGGTGGGTGTTCCCAGGGAGATAAAGGACATGGAGGGCCGCGTCTCGATGCAGCCCGACGGCGTGGCGGAGCTTCGGCATCACGGCCACGAGGTGGTCGTCGAGTCCGGGGCCGGCCTCGGGGCGGGTTTCACCGACGAGGAGTACGAGGGGGCCGGGGCAAGGTTGGTCGGCGGGCCTGAGGAGGTCTTCGAGGCGGCGGTCCTGATCGTGAAGGTCAAGGAGCCCGTGCCCGAGGAGTACGACCGCTTCCGCGAGGGCCAGCAACTCTTCACCTACCTGCATCTGGCGGCGGATCGGGGGCTCACCGAGTTCCTGATGGAGAAGAAGATCGACTCCATCGCCTACGAGACTGTCGAGTTGCCAGACGGCAGCCTGCCGCTGCTCACCCCGATGAGCGAGGTCGCGGGGAGGATGTCGGTGCAGGCGGCGGCGCACCACCTGGAGAGCCCCAACGGGGGCGCCGGGCTGCTGCTAGGCGGCGTGCCGGGAACACCGGCGGCCAAGGTCACCATCATCGGCGGCGGGGTCTCGGGCACCGAGGCCGCCAAGATAGCGGTCGGGATGCGGGCCATAGTGCGGGTGTTGGACATCAACCCCAAGCGCCTCGCCTACCTCTCGGACATCTTCGAGGGCAGGGTCGACCTGGTGATCCCCAACCGGTCGAGGACCGCCTCCTACGTGGCGGAGTCGGACGTCGTTATCGGGGCCGTGCTCGTGGCCGGTGCCAAGGCGCCTAAGCTCGTAACCAGGGACATGATCGCCTCGATGCGGAACGGCTCCGTGGTGGCGGACATCGCCATAGACCAGGGCGGCTGCTTCGAGACCTCCAGGCCGACCACGCACTCCGATCCCACCTTCGTGGAAGAGGGAGTAGTCCACTACTGCGTGGCGAACATCCCCGGCGCCGTGGCCCGCACTTCGACGCTCGCCCTCACCAGCGCGACGCTACCGTACCTGACCAGGATCGCGGACAGCGGTGGCGTGGAGGAGGCCGCATCCGCCGACCCGAACCTGGCGAAGGGCCTGTCCACGTTGCGCGGCGACCTCCTTTCCGCCCCCGTGGCCGAGGCCCACGACCTGCCGCACACCGACCCGGAGAAGGTCTCCAACCGGTAGGGAAGCGGAGCTCCGGAGCCTCGGCGTCCGCCTCTTGGACGGGGATGCGCTGAGCCTGTAAGCTGCGTTGCAGGGTCGAAGCGTCGAGGAAGGGGAAAACGTGGCCGAGACGAGCGTAGAGGGGCGGGGCCGGGAAGAGCAGGGCAAGCTCCAGGCAGGCCTGAAGAGGCGGCACATGACCATGATCTCGCTCGGCGGGATCATCGGGGCGGGCCTGTTCGTGGGAACCGGGCCGATCCTCAACGCGGCGGGTCCCGCGACCATACTGACTTACCTGCTGACGGGGACGCTCCTGATCCTGATCATGCGGATGCTCGGGGAGATGGCGGTGGCCCAGCCTTCGGTCGGCTCCTTCTCGGACTACGGTCGGATGGCCCTGGGCAACTGGGCCGGGTTCTCCATCGGGTGGCTCTACTGGTATTTCTGGGCCATCGTGGTCGGATTCGAGGCCACGGTGGCGGCGGGCATCCTGGGGCAGTACGTGCCGAGCATACCGCCCTGGCTCATAGCCCTGGCCCTCGTGCTGCTGCTCACGGCCACAAACCTGTACTCCGTCGGGTCTTACGGCGAGTTCGAGTTCTGGTTCGCCGGGATAAAGGTCGTGGCGATAGTCCTGTTCATCGGGCTGGGCGCTTTGTTCGTGATCGGGCTGTGGCCTGGCGGAAACTCGCCGGGTCTCTCGAACCTCTACGCTGATGGCGGTTTCTTCCCCAACGGGCCGTTGGCTATGTTCAGCGGGGTGGCGACGGTGATCTTCGCGTTCGTCGGGGCGGAGATCGTCACCATCGCCGCCGCCGAGTCCAACGAGCCGGGGAGGAACGTCGCCAGGGCGACCAACGCGGTCATCTACCGGGTTCTGCTCTTCTACGTGATCTCGGTTTTCTTCGTGGCGGCCATAGTGCCGTGGAACACAGGCTTTACCGAGGACATCATCAAGAGTCCGTTCACCCTGGCGTTCGAGGAAATGGGCATACCCTTCGCGCCCCTGCTTATGAACTTCGTCGTTCTGACCGCCGTCCTCTCCGTACTCAACTCCAGCCTGTACACGACTTCCCGGATGCTCTTCGCGCTCACCCGCCACAACGACGCGCCCCAGTTCATGACCAACACGACGAGGCGCGGCGTGCCGATCTGGGCGATCCTCACGGGCACGATCTTCGCGTACGTCTCTGTCGGGATCTTCTATTTCTTCCCCGAGGATGTGTTCACGTGGCTGATCAACGCTTCAGGAGCCATCGCGCTCTTCGTCTACCTCTTGATCGCCGTCTCGCAGCTCGTGATGCGCCGCCGTCTGGAGCGCGAGGCGCCCGAGAGGCTGGAGCTGAAGATGTGGTTCTATCCGTGGCTGACGTACCTGTCCATAGCCGGCATCGTGGCGGTGCTCATCGGGATGGCCGTCATCTCCGAACTGCGCCCCCTCCTGATAGCGAGCCTCATAAGCCTCGGCGTGATGCTGGCCGCCTACGCGCTGCGCAGGACGTTCGGACCCCCGCAGAGGGATCCCTCCGAGGTAATAAGAGAGTCCGAGACTAGGAGGGAGTCGGAGGAGGCGGGATCCTGATACACAAAGAGAGATGAGTAACCCCTGACCCGCTACGAGCCGGCCGACTCCTTCGAGACCCCGCGCTTCTCCGGCGTGCGCACCTTCATGCGCCTGCCCCACAATCAGGACCTCGAAAACGCGGACGCCGCCATCGTCGGCGCGCCCTTCGACACCGGCGCCACCTTCCGCTCCGGAGCCCGCTTCGGCCCCGAGGGAATAAGGAGCATGTCGCACCTCCTCCGCCGCTACAACCCGAGCCTCGACGTACTCATCTTCGACCACCTCTCGGTAATTGACTACGGCGACGTGCCTGTCGTCCCCGGCTACATCGAATCCAGCTACGAGCGCATCGCCGATGGCCTGGAGCCCATCCACCGCGCCGGCGTCGTCCCGATAGTCCTCGGTGGCGATCACTCCATCGCCTTGCCCGAGCTTCGCGCCGCAGCGGCCGTCCACGGCCCGCTCGCCCTCGTGCAGTTCGACTCGCACCCCGACACCTGGGACAAGTATTTTGGGGAGCTACACACCCACGGCACCCCGTTCCGCCGCGCCGTGGAGGAAGGGTTGCTCGACCCCTCACGCTCGATCCAGGTCGGGATGCGCGGCTCCATCTACGACGCTGGAGATTGGGAAGACGCGAAGGAGATGGGCTTCGACCTGGTTCCCACAGACGAGGTCCGTGAACTCGGCATCCCGGCGGTTATCGAGCACATCCGGGAGCGGGTTGGGGACGCGAAAACCTACGTCTCCTTCGACGTGGACTTCGTGGACCCGGCGTATGCTCCGGGGACTGGGACGCCGGAGATCGGGGGCTTCACCAGCCGTGAGGCCCAGGAGTTCGCGCGGGGGCTCGCGGGCCTCGACATCATCGGGTTCGACGTGGTGGAGGTGTATCCGGCTTACGACCCGGCCGGGATCACGGCTCTGCTCGCGGCGAACATCGCGCATGACTTTCTCAGCCTGATCTCGCTTCGGAGGAAGAACGGTGGGTGACCTGCTCGACTCTTGTCATCGGTCCTCTACGGGAGCATTCGCGGCTTCGTGTGCGGCGACGAACCATCGGAGCAACGCGCCGTCTTCGTCGGACACATCCCCGGCCAGCAGTTCGTCTGCTTGAGTTCGCGCTGCTTCGTCCACCTTGAGGACCCACAACGGTCGCAGCCGCTGCACCACGTCCGACGCGTCGGTAACGGGTTCCTTCGACGCCACTCGACGCGCGTCCTCCTCCCCGATCAATGCTCTTATCAGCAGCAGAAGCGACCCCTCGTCCTCTATTAGCCTTCTGAAGTACGCGGCCGGCTCCTCTGCCCCGACAGCCGCCCGGCAGAAGTAGATGCACCCGTCGAGGGGACGTCTCTCAAGCAGGTCTCCGTCTTCGGCTTGTTTCCTCAAATCGGCGACGGCCGCCTTTACCACCTCTCTGTACTGCTCCGATGGAAAAGTTCGGCACTGTTCCTGTACTCGGGGCCGACCGAACCAGCCGTGCTCCTTGCCAAGCTCCTTCAACAGGTCGGCCGTCAAAGGAAGTACCCGGTCCGCTTCTATGGACTCCATGACGATCCTCTTTTTCAAGTCGGGGTCCTGCAGTCGTCCAAGTGCGTCTTGGGCTAGCAAAAACATGGTGGGATAAGACCGATCTGCTCTCTCTTCACCAAGCAGGACGCGCACCAGAGCCTCCAGGGCGGCGGGCCCTGCCTCGGTCCGGTAGAACGGACCGACCTTCTCCAACGCGCTTGCGAAGTCCACGCCGTCCCGGTCGTCGTGATCGTACACGCGAAGGCGGTCGCGCAACTCCGCAGGGTCGGTTATGGACACCAAGCCGCGCACCTCCGTGTCGGAGATCGTTCCCGGCGCGAGTCCCCAACGCGTCGCATACCCGAAATACTCCTCCACGCATACGCGCCTCTCGTTTGCCCACTCGTCCGGGAAGTTCTGTCCGTAAGCGCCGATGCCCCCCGTTGCGCTTCCTACGCGGGGAAAGAGGTCCTCAAGCACGCGCCGGATGACCCCGGCGAGTTCTTTGCGCGGCGTCGCACCGCAGGCGGCGTCCACGAGGGCGGCGGTGGCCCGGTTGACCTCTTCCTGAGCGTTCTCGGGCCCGCGAGTCATCATCATCTCCGAGCCCGGTCCCGTGCCCAAGAGCAGGTTCTTGCCGTCGAGGACGGTCTCGTACACCCTCGGCTCGATTACGCGAAGGGCCTCGAGCAGCACGAAGTCCGATAGCCTCACCTCGCCGGCGACGGCCGGCAGGGTCAATCCCAGAGAATCCAGGAAACGGTTGGCCCTGCGCATGTTGTTCCACAGGGAGCCCAGGCCGTAGAAGGCTAGATATTCGAGCTTCTCCTTGGCCTGTGTCTGCTCCTCATCGGAGATTTCCTCTTGCCGGGACGCAATCTCGCCGATGCCTTCCTTCACGATCTCCATAAGCTGATTTGGAGCGGGGTCCGGTAGCCTGAAGGGTACCTGCACGATCTTCTCGAGGTACGCCGCCCCGTCGGTGAATTGCAGCTCCGACAACGCGTCTGAGACCGTCTCGAAATCGAACGCAAGCAGGTAGCGCGTGTTGGGGAAGTCGGCCGTCGCCTTGACAACTTTGAACACGTCCCGGATCTCGGAAGCCGAAAGACGGTCGATGTCGTCTATGGCGATCACCACGCGCCGTCCGGCCTCTTCGAGGGCGGTTTCGATCTCCTCCCGAACCTCGTGCACCCGTGCTTCTGACTGTTGCTTTTCTGCCGTGCTTTCCACGCCAGCCTGCAGCATGGTCGCTACAGTCGTGAGAGCACCGCCGCTCACGAACAGATCTGCGACGGCGCCGGCCGGCGCTATGAGCCTCCTGTAAGACAGCATCTTATCTTTGATACCTGTAAGGGCGCCTATACCTTTGCTGTCCGCCTGTTCCTGTAGCGCACTGCCCAATTCTTCGAAGAATTGGGCAAGCAACTCCCCTGTGTTGGAGTACCACCAAGGATTGAAGCGCACGACGAGCGGCTGGTCCTCTGGCCGCAGCTCTTGAAGTGCCTCGAAGCACAGGTTGAGCGTCGAAGTCTTGCCGGAGCCCCAGTCGCCGTAGAGAGCAGCGACCATGCTACGCCGCTCTGGGTTCGCGGCCAGCGCCTGCGCGAGCAAACCCGCGAAAGCCGCTCGATCGAGCCTATCGTCCTTGCGGTGCTCCACGGGATCGTGGCTGACGACGGTTCCTGCTTCCGCCACTGGTATCCCTCCTGTTGGCTCCTCCAAAAAAGGCCGCGGTCCTGTCGGGCACGGCAACGCGCAATCGCGCGAGATTACTTGCCAGGCTCTGCCGCCACGCTCAAGCGGGCGCCTCTATGACGGCCAGCGGGTTTACCGGTTCCCTCACGATACTGACCTCTGCCAGATCCAGGTCGGTCAGGTGGGCCTTGCATCGGTTGTCCTCGTATTCGAGGTTGGAGACGTGGTTGCATTCGACGTAGTCCGACCCGCAGATCGAGCAGACCGACCCATGTACTAACAGACCCACGCTGAAGCCTCGTAGCTCCCCCTTCTGGACTCTGTCCCAAGTCTCATCGTCGTGTATCCGGGTTTTGACCCGCAGACCCCTGTCGTCTACGGAGGGCGCCGCCCATCCCACCACGCGCGACGTATGCTCCAGGAATATGGGCGCCGGATACTCTTCTAGATCTGGCGACTTCAGGGACAGGGACCGCCCCCATTCCGTCGCTCTTGCCCTTGCCGCGTCCAGTTGCGCTCGCACCTCCCCTTCCTCGACGCGCGAACCGTCGAGGTCGTAGAACGAGACCTCTGCGCCCCTCTGCTCCTGTATGAAGACGGGGGGCCGATCGGCGGCGTCCTTCACGTCAGCCGCGCACCCTCGTCTAAAAAGGCGATCGTAGAGCCAGGCGGCGAGGACGCCGACGAGCACGTCCTTGGTCACGTCGACCGCCTGGACGACCATCGGACAAAGTATCTCCTCAAAGCCTTTTTGGGTCGACCAGTTCAGCTTCGTTCCGTTCTCCGGCTCGACCACGACGGACACCCCCCTCGCCCGCAGATCCTTGATAAGGTGGAGCGCGTCGCGGGAGACCACGCGGCGCCCGGGGAAACGGGCTTCATACGGATTGAAAGAAGAAACGCGAACCCGCCCCAGACGTCCCGACATAACCTCACCTCCGCGGTGCCCTAGCATCGTATAACCGTATTTTACCCGACGCTGTATCAGGGCGCTGTTCTGGCGGCGGGCTACGGGCGCGGGAGCCCTCGTCTCCATGCTGGTCAGCAGCGTCGTGGTGGTGACGCTGATGGTGTGGCAGGGGCTCCTGGCGAACTCCCCGATCTACGTCGGGATGCTGACGAGCCTGGTGGTGTTCGTCGCGGTCAGCCTCCTCACCCGTCCCGCCTCTGAAGAGAGCGCGGCGGCCTGGGAGCGGCGGTTGAGCCAGCCGGAGGCTGGCGGGCAGACGTAATGCGGAACCTGGTAGAAGAGTTCGTTATCCGGTGGGTTCGTAAATCGTGAGGCGCTCGCCAAAGGCTCGCTTCGTGAGTCGTAAGTCGAAAAAGTAAACCGCGACTCACGACCTCACGACTTACGACTCACGAACGACAAAACGACGCGAAGTGTTCACTCGGATTCCGTATCACAGGTATACTGGAAAAAGTCAGGCAGACGAGAAGAGGTGCCGCCATGCTGGAGTCCAAGAGGATCAAGACGGAGATACCGGGCCCGAAGAGCCAGGCCCTGATGGAGCGCCGCAAGGCGGCGACGCCCCCCGGCGTCCTGAACGCCCTGCCCATCTTCGCCTCGGAGGCGCACGGCGCCTTGCTGACGGACGTGGACGGCAACACGTTCGTGGACTTCACGGGCGGCATCGGGGTGCTCAACGTGGGTCACACGGACCCGCGCCTCGTCGAGAGGGTCAAAGAGCAGGTCGAGCGGCTGACGCACACCTGCTTCGCGGTGATCCCCTACGAGCCGTACGTGGAGCTTGCCGAGAAGCTGAACGCTCTCGTTCCCGGCGACTTCGAGAAGCGGACGATGTTCCTCAACTCCGGGGCCGAGGCGGTGGAGAACGCGGTCAAGATCGCGCGCTACCACACGAACCGCAACGGCATCCTGGTGTTCGAGAACGCCTTCCACGGGCGCACGCTGCTCGGGATGACCATGACCAGCAAGGTGAACCCTTACAAGAAGGGCTTCGGCCCGTTCGCCACGGAGGTCTACCGGGTCCCGGCGCCGTATCCGTACCGGTGTCCCGCGCGGCAGGACTGCTCCGGCGGCTGCCAGGGCGACTGCTTCAACCTCCTGGAGCGGGCGTTCACCGGGGTCGTTGACCCCGGGAGCCTGGCAGCCATCGTGGTGGAGCCGGTCTCGGGCGAGGGCGGCTTCATGCCGTTCCCGGACTTCTATCTGGAGCGGCTGCGGGAAGTGTGCGACGAGCATGGCATCGTCCTGATCGTGGACGAAGTCCAGACCGGCTACGGCCGGACGGGCAAGATGTTCGCCATCGAGCACTCCGGCGTCGTCCCGGATATTATGACCACGGCGAAGAGCATGGCCGGCGGCCTCCCGCTCGGCGGCGTGACCGGAAGAGCGGACATAATGGACACCGTTCACCCCGGCGGCCTCGGCACCACCTACGGCGGCAACCCCCTGGCCCTCGCCGCCGGCCTCGCCGTCCTCGAAACCTTCGAGGAAGACGACCTCCTCGGCAAGGCTAACGAGGCCGGGGAGCGCGTGATGGGCGCGATGCACGACATGCAAGAGAAACACCCGGACTTCGTCGGCGACGTCCGGGGGCGCGGCCCGATGGCGGCGATGGAGCTGGTTCAGGACGCCGCGAGCAAGACGCCCGACAAGGAGCGCACCGGCCGGGTGGTCGAGGCCGCCCTCCAGGAAGGGCTCCTGCTCCTCACGGCCGGGCAATATAGCAACGTCATCCGGGTCCTCATGCCGCTCAACATAACCGGCGACCAGCTCGACGAGGGCCTCTCCATCATGGCTCGCGCCGTGGACTCCGTCGCCTGAGGGAAAGTAACTCATCCGGCTAGAATGGTACGGGCCGCAGCGTGCGGCCCGTATTTCATGAGGGGTGAGCCGGTGGGTGAGGTAGATCGGTCAGGATAAGTACGATCCTGCGATCCACCCCACTCTCTACCTGTCGCCGAGCAACTCTTCCAGATAGCCGGTGTGATACTCGCCGGAGCGGAAGTTTTCGTCATCCAGGAGCCGGAGGTGCAATGGAATGGTCGTTTTGATGCCTTCGATGCGGTATTCGCCCAAGGCGCGCCGGGCACGTTTTATGGTTTCTTCGCGGTCGAGTCCCCAGACGATGAGCTTGCCGACGAGGGAGTCGTAGAACGGTGGGATCTTGTATCCCTGGTAGATGGCGGAGTCCACGCGCACTCCGGGGCCGCCGGGGACTTCGAGAGCGGAGATCTCACCCGGCGAAGGCATGAAGCCCTGATCTGGGTCTTCGGCGTTGACGCGGAACTCTATCGCGTGCCCCACGAACGGCACGTCTTCCTGCCTCAAGCTCAAAGGCTCTCCCGCAGCCACCCGGAGTTGTTCCTTCACGAGATCCACGCCCGTCAGCATCTCCGTCACCGGGTGCTCGACCTGTATGCGCGTGTTCATCTCGATGAAATAGAAATTCTGGTCTTCGTCCACCAGAAACTCCACGGTCCCCGCGCTCGCGTACCCGACTTCCCGCGCCAGCCGGACGGCGGCCCCGGTCATCTTTTCGCGGGTCTCCGAACTTATCCCCGGCGACGGCGCTTCCTCGAGCACCTTCTGCCTGCGCCGCTGCATCGAGCATTCCCGCTCGAAGAGGTGGATGGCGTTGCCCTTGCCGTCGCCCATCACCTGCACCTCGACGTGGCGCGGGCCGACGAGCAGCTTCTCCAGGTAGAGCGAGCCGTCCCCGAAAGCTTTCTCCGCCTCCTGACGGGCTACCCGCACCGCCTTGCGTAGCTCCTCCTCGCCCCCGGCCACCCGGATGCCCCGGCCACCACCGCCCGCCGCCGCCTTGACCATGACGGGGTAGCCGATCTCCTCCGCCATCTCCACCGCCTCGTCGGGGGAAGCCGTATCTTCCGAGCCGGGGACCACCGGAACGTCGGCCGATTCCGCGATCCTGCGCGCCGCCGATTTGTTGCCCATCTTCTCTATCGCTTCCGCCGAAGGCCCGACGAAGGTGATACCGGCATCCCGGCAGGCCGCCGCGAAACCGGCGTTCTCGGCCAGGAAGCCGTAGCCGGGATGGATAGCCTCCGCGTTCATTTCCTTCGCCGCCCCGATCAAGGCCTCCGCGTTCAGGTAGCTCTTGCTCGCAGGCGGCGGCCCGATGTTTACGGCCTCGTCGGCGTGGCGCACGTGTAGCGCCTCCTCGTCCGCGTCGGAGTAGACGGCGACCGAGGCGATTCCCAGTTCCCGGCACGCCCGGATGACGCGCAGCGCAACCTCCCCGCGGTTTGCGACCAGTACCTTCCCGAACATAACCCCCAACCTCCTCCGAGCCGCCACGACCGGAGCGTCATATTAGTCGCATACTGAGACCGGCGCTCCTTCAGAGCATGTGAGGAACTTGGTCACCAGTACAAGGTTTCCGAGCGGACTATAGAGCGCGTCAGGCAGGGGAAGAGGTGGTTTCGTAGTGAGCTGGTAGAGGCCGAGCACTTTCAGGTCCATCTGTGGCACATCGGCGCGGATCGTCTGGACGACCGGGAGGTAAAGAAGCCGTGGCGCTACGAGGTGCCATCTTGTTCAAGCTTCTTCACGAGAAAAGCGGCGAGGTCCTCGAGATCCTCCCGAGCGTTCTCGCAAAGCCATCGCGTAATTTTTCTCCCATGGTCTACCTTCTTGTAGTCGACGAGAGTCCCAGAGAGCTCCTGAAACATGTCTTTGAGCAACTTTGCTCCGTCCACCGTCTTTAGCCACGCTTGATCGGTTCTGTTTCGCTCGTCCACCTCCCTACCGTCGAAGTATTTCTTCTCCCACTGGTGTTGTCCCATCCACTCCTCGACATTCTCGGCAGAGACGTCACCACCGCCGTGAGCCATCTCTGCGGTGATGACGTCTGAGATCGCTCGTGGATTGGTCAGGTAGTTCTCATACATCTTTCGAGGCAAGAACGATACTGAGCACTTGCTCTCGCGGCGAAGGTCTTTACACTCTTGCTCGGTGCGTCCCTCCCGATCGAAGACGTAACCGATGGGTCTCGGCAGCAGCCCTCCCGTAGCTTCGCTCAACCTACGGTAGATGCGAAATGCATCGCGCTTTCGCTTGCCTTCAAAGTCGCCGGTATTGAGTACGCCAAGTATTTTCGTTCCTCTCAAGGGATGTTCGGCCACTTCTGACAGGATGATAGGAAAGCATTCCTCTTCTGTCGCACCTTCCACCCACAAGACGTTATCCGCGCCGAACACATCTGAGAGCCTGGCCCCCAGCTCCTTGAGAAGCGAGGACTGTTGTTCAGTTTGGGACACGTCCAGTGGCTCGACGACGCTTTCCTCTGCTTCTTTGCGCACTAGGAATAAGGTGCTGGGATCGGCGGCTGTAACGGCCGTAGGCGAGTGAGTCGTGATTATGTACTGATGCTGCGGATACGAGTTGAGGATCTCGAAGAG
>Ga0136619_10000053_pt1 | contig 37513 bp, 33 predicted proteins | sample AntDrymUQ3532106_2_FD_104807 | JGI IMG/M metagenome (GOLD analysis project Ga0136619, IMG submission 104807) | Polar desert sand microbial communities from Dry Valleys, Antarctica - metaG UQ353 (21.06) | ecosystem: Environmental > Terrestrial > Soil > Desert | place: Antarctica: Dry Valley...
ATTCTGCACCACCCTGGACTGCGTCGACACCACCTTCGTCGGCGACGGGCTGCTCGACCAGCTCCCGGCGCCCACCCAGATCGGCGCCACCCGCGTCGGCGGGGTCGACCTGAACAAACCCCGGATCCGGGCCGCTCTGTCCGCGGCGCTGGCCCTGTCCGCCGCACCCGACGGCTTCACCGTCGCCGAGTTCACCGCCAAGGTCCACGCCATGTCCGGGGACTCCGACTACACCAGCCGGCAAGGCGCCTACGACCTGCGCAAAGTCCGCGGCAAAGACCTCGTCATCAAACCCGGTCGATCCCGCCGCTACCACCTGTCGACCCAGGCCGCCAGCACCATCGCCGCTCTGCTCACCCTGCGCGACCAGGTCATCGGCCCCATCCTCGCCGGCGTCCGCAGCCCACGGCTCGGACGCAAACCCGCCACCTGGACCCCCATCGACCGCGACTACGAGAAGATCCGCATCAACATGCAGACCCTCTTCCACGACCTCGGTATCACCACCGCAGCCGCCGCCGCATAGACAACATCTTGTCGATCAGAAACTCGTAAGCGCCTAGCCGCTCTTCTTCTTGTTGTAGAGGAACATGGTCAGCGGCGCGAAGATCGCGAGCAGCAGGCCGGTCGACAGCCCGACCAGGCCGAGCTGCCCTGCGGTCACCGTTCCGTGCAGCAGGCCGCGCACGGCCGTCGACAGGTGGCTGATGGGGTTGATGTCGACGATTGCCCGGATCCAGGCGGGCATGGTGGCGGAGTCCACGAAGATGTTGCTGCAGAAGACCACTGCCATCAGCAGCATGCTCTGGGTCTGGATCGAGTCCGGGCTCTTGGTTATCAGGCCGAGCGTGGTGAAGATCCACGCGAAGGCGAAGGAGAACGCCAGGATAACCAGGATCGCCAGTACCATCCCGCTGACCCCGGCCCCTGGGCGGAAACCCAGCAACAGGCCGAGCCCGGCGGTCAGGACCAGCGTGACCAAATAGCGCCCGAGGTCGGCCAGCATGGTCCCGACAAGGCTGGCCGGCTGCCAGAACGGCATCGTCCGGAAGCGGTCGAAGATGCCCTTGGCGATGTCGACGCTCACGGTGTGCCCGGTGGCCAGCGTCTGCATCACGGCCGCCATGACCAAGACGCCGGGCAGGAAGAACTGCAGGTAGTTGTCCACCGATCCGGCGAATGCGCCACCGAACAGGTAGGTGAAGATCAGCAGGAAGACGACCGGCATCATCAGCACGTCGAACAGCTGCTCGACGGCCGAGTTCTTCATCTTCAGCGCCGCCCGCCAGGCCAGCGTCAGCGACGTGGACACGGCACCGGGGCGCTGCGGCCGGTCGACGGCCAGGAGCACGGTATCCAGGTTGGTGCCGGTGAGGGCGGGCCCGGGGGTCGTGGTCGTTACGGTGCTCACGCAGCGTCCTCCTCGGTGACGGTGGTGTTCTCAGCGGGGCGACCGGTCAAGGTCAGGAACACCTCGTCCAGACTGGGCTGGCCGAGGGTGAAGGCTGCGATTCCGATACCGGCGGCCGCCAGCGCGGTGAGGGCCTCGCCGACACGGCTCGGGTCGGAGGCACTCGCCGACAGCCGGGTGGGATCGGACGCAGGGCGCACCGGGACGCCGAGTGCGCCGGACAGCACCCGCTCGGCCTGCTCCCGTTGTGCTGCGTCGAGCAGTCGGATCTGCACCGCGCCTGCGCCGACTGAGGCCTTCAGCTCGGCCGGGCTGCCCTCGGCGATGACCCTGCCGTGATCGATCACCGCGATCCGGTCCGCGAGCTGGTCCGCCTCTTCGAGGTACTGCGTGGTGAGCAGCACCGAGGTGCCCCGGGCGACCATGGCGCGGACGGTGTCCCAGACCTGGTTGCGGCTGCGCGGATCCAGTCCGGTGGTCGGCTCGTCGAGGAAGATCAGCTTGGGGGCGCTGAGAACGCTCGCCGCGATGTCCAGCCGGCGCCGCATGCCACCGGAGTAGGTCTTGGCCAACCGGCCACCGGCTTCGGCCAGGTCGAAGGCCTCGAGTAGATCGCTCGCCCGCTTCTTGGCCGCGGCCCGTGGATATCCCAGAAGCCGCGACAGCAGCACCAGGTTCTGGTGACCGGTCAGGCCCTCGTCGACCGAGGCGAACTGTCCGGTCAGGCTCACCAATCCGCGCACGGTCTCCGTTTCCCGGACCACGTCGTGCCCGAACACCCGCGCTGTGCCCGCGTCCGGACGAAGCAACGTGGACAGCATCCTGATCGTCGTGGTCTTGCCTGCGCCGTTCGGCCCGAGTACCCCATATACCGAACCGCTGGGCACGCGCAGATCTATGCCGTCCACGGCCGTCGTCTCGCCGAACTGCTTCACCAAGCCGTCGCTCTCAATAGCAAGGCCGGAACTCATACATGGCTCCCTGTGCTCGTCACGGTCAGGTGGTGGAATCCGTCCGCCCGCTGGGACGGTACCAGAGCTCCCGTCGGACCGCACATAGACGTTACAGTCGAATAAATTCGATTGGTCCACGAGATCGCGGCTTGACAGGAAGAAATTGATCTATCGCATAGTGGCGGCTATCGGTCGAAATTGTGGACTCATGTCCATCGTGTGGACGGGGACGGCCCGTCGAACGGGATCATCAGTGGGCATCGGCAGCTTCTCGTACCTGGTCGACGAGCAGCGCCTGTTCGAGAAGGGCCTGCTCAAACGCAGGCCGATCGCCATAGGACATCGCCGCGTCCACGAAGGCGACGAGGGTGTTCCGGACCTGGTGGTCTGCCGGCAGCGAGAGCTCGGTGAGCAGGTCCTGCTGCTCGATGCGCACCAGGGGCCTGTGGTGCTCCGGGGGAGTGAACGCGCGCAGGACGGTGATCCGTCCCTGGGTTCCCCAGAGCGAGTAGGTCGACCGGTACGAGTGCTCGAAGCCCCAGTCGAGCTGTGCCGTGACGCCCTGCGGCGTACGGAGCAGGGCGCTGCCGGCGACGTCGACACCGGTGGCACCCATGCGGAGGGAGGCGCCGCGCACCTCGAGATCCGCCGAGAGGAAGAGCTGCGCGGCACGGAGCGGATAGACTCCTACGTCCAGCAACGCGCCACTGCCGAGGCCGGGCTGGTAGCGGAAGGACGCCGGGTGCAGCGGCGGGATTCCGAATGAGCTGGTGAACACCTGAAGCTTGCCGATGGTGTCGTCGCCCATCATCTTGCGCACGGCGTCGTGCTGGGAGTGGTGGAGGAACATGTAGTTCTCGGCGAGCACGAGACCGTGCGCGCGAGCCAGTGCAACCAGCTCGGCGGCCTGCTGGTGGCTCGTGGCCAGCGGCTTCTCGGAGAGCACGTGCTTTCCGGCGCGCAGTGCCTTCACCGCCCACTCGTGGTGCATGCTGGGTGGCAGCGGAACGTAGAGGGCGTCGATGTCGTCCCGGTCGATCAGATTCTGATAGCCCGCAACTCCGTCGCATCCGAAGCGTGCCGCGACCCGGGCGGCCTTGGCCGGGTCCCGGCTCGCCACCGCGATCAGATCGGCCGACTCCAGTTCGACAAGCGAAGGCAGAATTCGACGGACCGCGATGTCCGCGCACCCGACGACACCGATTCGCAGCACCCGTCCAGGAAAGCGTTCTGACATCGGTCACCTTACCGTGCTGCTGGCGGCCGGAGTGTGAACCTGGGCCGTTCGCGAAGACGAATCGCTGTGCGCGACGGGCGCGGGTGAGCTTCTCCCGTATGATAAGGGCGCTGGAAAGAGTGTCGCTCGAAGAACACTGGATGTGGTGGCGGACAAGGGAGATCAGTGGTCCAGTGGATCTCGAGCCGAACGCAAGGCACGGCTGCCAGTCTGGGCTACGTGAGCGCGTCTGCCCGGAGGAACCGCCTGTGACGCAGCCAATGATCAATGTGTTCCAGCCGTCGCTGGGCGAGGAGGAACTGTCGGCCGTGCGAGAGGTGTTCGACAGCTGTTGGATCGGCCGGGGCGCCAAGGTGGCGGAGTTCGAAAGCTCGTTCGCCGCACGCCTCGGTGTGGACCATGACCGGGTTACCTCGGTCAACTCGTGCACCGAGGCCACTTTCCTGGCGATGGAACTACTGGGTATCGGACCCGGCGACGAGGTGGTGCTGCCCACGGTGACCTTCGTCGGGACGGCCAACGCGGTGGCCTCCCGGGGTGCGAGGCCGGTTTTCTGTGATGTCGATCCCCGCACGTTGAACGCGACGGTGCGCGATGTCGTCGCCGCGCTGACGCCTGCGACCAAGGCGATACTCCTCCTGCACTACGGCGGATATCCTGGCGACGTCGCGGAGATCGCGCAGATGTGCGGGGACCGCGGGATCGCGCTGATCGAGGACGCCGCCAACGCACAGGCGTCGCGTGTGGACGGTCGCGCCTGTGGGACATTCGGCGACATCGGCGTGTGGAGTTTCGACCACGGCAAGATCGCGGTGTCGGTGGACGGCGGCATGCTGTACGCCCGGGACCCCGATCTGGTGGCACGCGCGGCGCGCATGGCCTACTTCGGGATGGAGCAGGCGACGGGATATGCCGAGGCGATGCGGGCGTGCACCCGGTGGTGGGAGTTCGACGTGTCCTCGTTCTCCCGGCGCTCGGTCATGAACGACGTCCTTGCCGCCATCGGCTGTGTACAGCTGCGCCGGCTGGAAGGCTTCCTCGCCCGCAGGCGCGAGGTGGTCACGCAATACGACCACGCGCTCGCCGACGTGCCCGGCCTCGTGCTTCCGCCGCCCCTGCCCGCCGGGCACGAGACCTCGTACTACCTGTACTGGGTGCAAATGGATGCAGGCATCCGTGACCAGGTCGCCAGGACTCTCTACGACAGGGGCATCTACACGACCTTCCGTTATCCGCTGCTGCATACGGTGCGGGCCTATGGCGCCGACGGCTGGCTGCCGCGCGCCGAACGGGGGGCGGCAGCGACGCTGTGCCTGCCCTTGCACCAGGCGCTCAGTGGCGCGGATGTCGACCACGTCACCGCCGAGCTGGCCGATGCGGTCACCACCTGCAGCGCTGCCACGGCGTGACCTGACCACGAATTGCGGGGACCCGATGCAGTACGGACCGGACCATGCTGACGTCTACGAGGTCGTCTTCCGAAGTCGGGGCAAGAACTTCGAGGCCGAGGCCGAGGACATCGCCAGACTGATCCGGACCCGGTTCCCGGGCGCGAGGTCCGTGCTCGACGTCGCCTGCGGCACCGGCGCCCACCTGGAGACCCTCGCTGCACTGTTCCCGCACGTGGAGGGACTGGAGTACGCGCCCGCCATGCGGGACGTCGCCGAGAAGAGGCTTCAGGGAGTCGCCGTGCACGTGGGCGACATGCGGGACTTCCGCCTCGAGCACACCTTCGACGCGGTGACCTGCATGGGTAACTCGGTGGCCTGCATGTCCACGTCCGACGAGCTGGACGCCGCGATCGGCCGGATGGCGGGGCATCTCAACCCGGGCGGTGTCGTGGTCGTCGAACCGTGGTGGTTCCCTGACAACTTCATCGACGGACACGTCGGCGGGCACCTGGTCAACGCGGACGGCCGGATCATCTCCCGGATCACCCACTCCACCCGACAGGGCGACAGGACGCGGATGGAGGTGAGGTTCACGACTGCGGACTCCGCGGGCATCCGGGAGTTCACCGACGTCCTAGACGTCGGTCTGTTCACCCGCGAGCAGTATCTCGGCGCCTTTGCGAGCGCGGACTGCACCACCGAGCTCGTGGCGAGTCTGAGCCTGGAGGGGGGCCGGCCGAACGGCCCCGGCCTGTTCGTCGGAGTCGCGAGATGAGCGTGTGGTCGTCGCCGCGGGTGCGGAGGACCGGTCCCGACCACAAGTAACTGGCAATAGAGTCTCTTTCCGGACAAGGGAACAATGGCGATGAACAGGTGTAGGATCTGCGACGGCGACGTCGTCGAGTTTTTCGACTTCGGGCGGCAACCGATATCTGACGCCTTCCTGGAACCCGGTCACGTCGATGACGAGTTCTTCTTCCGTCTTGCGATCGGAATCTGCCGGTTCTGTACGATGGTACAGCTACTGGAAGAGGTTCCGCGAGATCGGATGTTCCACCAGGATTACCCCTACCGCTCATCCGAGTCCACCTTCATGCGCAAGCATTTCGAGCAGGTGGCCCGCCGTTTTCTGGAGACTGAGCTGACCGGCCAGGATTCGTTCGTCGTCGAGATCGGCAGCAACGACGGTGTCATGCTGAGGACCGTGAGCGAGGCGGGCGTCCGGCACCTCGGCGTCGATCCCTCCGGTGGGGCGGCCGACGCGGCGGCGGCGTCGGGCATACGGGTGCGTACCGATTTTTTCGAGGAGTCCTCGGCGACCGACATCCGTGCCCGTGACGGAGCAGCGGACGTCATCTTCTCGGCGAACACCACGAGCCACATCGCCTACGTCGACTCGGTGTTCCGCGGCGTGGACGCGTTGCTGGCCGACAACGGAGTGTTCGTCTTCGAGGAGCGGTACCTGGCGGACATCCTGGCGAGCAGCGCCTTTGACCAGATCTACGACGAGCATTTCTACCTGTTCTCGGTGCGCTCGGTGCGTAACCTGGCCGGGCGCTTCGGCTTCCAGCTGGTCGACGCCGAGCACGTGCCGGTGCACGGTGGCGCGATCCGATACACGATCGCTCGTCCGGGCCAGCGCACGCAGACCCCGGCGATTGCGGAGTTCCTCGCCCGGGAGGAGGCGGCGGGGCTCACCGACCCGGCAACCTTCGAGCGTTTTGCGACCGACGTCCGGACCATCCGGGGCGACCTCATGGAACTGCTGCGCAGGCTACGTGCGGACGGAAGGACGGTGGTCGGTTACGGGGCCACCGCGAAGAGCGCCACGGCGGTGAACTACTGCGGGATCACCGAGGAGCTGGTGTCGTTCGTCTGCGATTCGACGCCGGCCAAGCAGGGCAAGCTGATGCCCGGTTCGCATATCCCGGTACGGCCGCCGTCGGCCTTCGGTGACCCTTATCCAGACTATGCACTGCTGTTCGCCTGGAACCATGCCGACGAGATCATGATCAAGGAACGCGAGTTCCGTGAGTCGGGCGGTCGATGGATTCTCTACGTGCCCGAGATGCACATCGTATGACGTCCTTCCGAGCACGTGGGGGTTCGACAGATGTCGGTGGATGACGGCCTGCGCCGCCGCTTGCAGCTCGTCCAGGGAGTGCAGTGGTTGCGAGCTGCCAGTGGAGATCCCTTCGCCGCGCTGCTGCGCGGCCACGACGAGGACGTCGATGCGCTGAACACGCAGTTGCGGCTGGGCGAGGGGATCGGGCGTAGCGCCACCGGGACCTGGGTGGTGGCACGGTACCGGGTAGCGGCGGCGATGCTGGCGAGTCCGGTGTTCTCCGCCCGGTTCGCCGACTGGCGTCCGGGAGGCGTGCCGGCCATGCCGTTGACCGAGCGTGACCTCGGGCTGGAGCCGGAGAACCGTGCCGCGCTGCTCGGCCTCGCCGAGTCGCTGGCCGACCGGCACAATGTGGCCTGGCGGCACGTCCGGCTGACCGCCGCGTGTGAACGCGTGCTGGACGGGCTCGGTGCCCGGCTCGACCTCGCGACGGTGGCCGCCGGCATCTCCGTCGAGATGCTGGCGGAGCTGCTGGGTCTCTCGGCGGCCCAACGGGACCGGCTCGCCGACCGCCGCCCGTTCGCCGGTCTGGCCAGCGACAGCCTCCTCTGTCCGCAGGGGATCGAGCGGACCGAGCGGATGCTCGAGGCCATCGCCGATCTCCGGGAGCTCTTCGGCGGCCGGCCGCTCGACCTGGTCCTCGCCGTCGTCGGTACCCGCATCGCCACGGATCTTCTGCTCGAGGCGCTGCTGGAGCTCCTGGCCTTCCCCGCGCGATGGGTGGCGCTGCGAGCGGAGCCGGCGTCAGCGGCCGGGATCGTCACGGAGACCCTGCGACACAACTCTCCCGTGCAGGTGCAGATGCTGGAGGCGCTCACCGATACCGAGGTGGAAGGGCAGACGATCCCGGCAGGCAGCCAGGTCGCGATCCTGCTGGGGGCGGCCAACCGGGACCCGGAGGTCTTCCCTGACCCCGGCCGCTTCGAACCCGGCCGCACGGTCACGCCGGACCGGGCCGCGTTGCTGCCCCGGTGGCCCGGTGAGCTGGTCCTGCCACTGGCCCGCGAGCAGGCCGTGGTCGCTCTCACCGTGCTGGCCACCCGCCTGCCTGGCCTGACCATGTCCGGTCCCGCGCTCCGGCGTCTCAGGGCTCCTGTCAGCAGGGGAGTGCTGAGACTGCCGGCATGCACGCACTGACGTACGACGCAGAGAGGAGTCGGCCATGAAGGTGATGCTGACCTGTTTCGCGGCTCCTACCCACTACTACTCCCTGGTGCCGCTCGCCTGGGCGCTGCGGGCGGCGGGACACGAGGTCCGGGTGGCGAGCCAGCCCGATCTGGCCGGCACCATCACGCAGGCCGGCCTCACCGCCGTCCCGGTCGGCCCATCCGGATGGTTCGGCGGGGACCGAGGGGCGCCGGAACTGCTGGGGCAGGCGTTCCTGGACAGTCTTGATTTTGTCCGGGAGTTCGACTACACCGGGCAGGACCTAGCGAGCTGGAACTGGCGGAAACTGCTCGAGCTGGAACACGTGGCGAGCTCTGTCATGTATTCTACGATGAACAGCGACCCGATGGTCGACGGCTTGGTCGAGTTCGCCCGGGGCTGGCAGCCGGACCTGGTGATATGGGAGATGTACACGTTCGCGGGCGCAATCGCGGCCCGCGCGACCGGTGCGGCGCATGCCCGTTTCCTGTGGGGCCCCGACATCGCGTTGCGCGCCCGTCACGCGATGCTCCGGCTCGCCGAGGCGCAGCCGACCGAGCACCGTGTGGATCCCACCGCGGAATGGCTAGGATCGGTCTCGGCGCGATTCGGCGGCCAGTTCGACGAGGAGATCGTCACCGGTCAGTGGACTGTCGACATCACGCCATCCAGCATGCGACTCGATGTCGACGTACACACGCTCGGTGTTCGCTACATTCCCTACAACGGCCCGTCCGTGGTGCCGGACTGGTTGCACACGCCGCCGGACCGCCCTCGGGTGTGCCTGACCCTCGGCCTCACGAGCCGTTCGGACGGTCAGGCCGTCGACTCGCTCGACGAGGTGCTCGGCTCGGTCTCCCTCGGTGACATGCTCGACGCGGTCGCCGATCTGGATGCCGAGGTCATCGCGACGCTCGACCCGGAGGTTCTCACCGAGATCGTGCTGCCGGACAACGTACGGGCCGTCGGCTTCGCGCCGCTCAACGATCTGCTCCCGACCTGTTCCGTCGTCATGCATCAGGGCGGAAGCGGCACGAGGTCCACCGCGGAGGTGCACGGCGTTCCACAGCTGATGCTCACGGACCCCTGGGACGCGGTCCGTGGACAGTCCGTCGAGCGGTGCCGCGCCGGTCTGACATTGCCCCGGGCCGAGGTGACCGCGGACCTCCTGCGCGAGAGTCTGCAGCGCCTGCTCGAGGACTCGTCGTTCACCGCCGGAGCGCGGCGGGTGCAGCAGGAGGTGCTTGCCGAGCCCAGTCCGAACGAGCTCGTCCCGCATCTGGAGAAACTCACGACCGAACACCGTCGCCAGCTTGTGGGCACCGGACACACCGAACGGATCGGACGGGAGCACCATGTATGAGGCCGCCTTCGCGGATGTCTACGACCTGATCCACCGGCACCGGGGCAAGGACTACGCGGCTGAGGCCGCGGAACTGGCCGGCCTGGTTCGCGACCGCCGTCCCGGCGCCGGGTCCGTGCTCGACGTCGCCTCGGGGACCGGGGGCCACCTGCGGTTCCTGCACGAGCTGTTCACCTCGGCGGAGGGGCTCGAGATCTCTCCGGCGATGCTGGACATCGCCCGGCAGCGGCTTCCGGCGCTGCGGTTGCAGCAGGGCGACATGCGCGACTTCGACCTCGGCCGCACCTTCGACGCGATCACGTTGATGTTCAGCTCGATCGGATACGTGGAGTCGAACGCAGAGCTCGACCAGACCCTGAGGTGCCTGGCCAGGCACCTCGTGCCGGGTGGCGTGGTCATCATCGAACCGTGGGTCTTCCCGGACACATTCGACCCCGGGTACGTGTCCGCAGACCTCGCGCGCGACAACGGCCGTACCGTCGCACGTGTCTCGCACTCGATACAGGAGGGCGACGCGGTGAAGATGACGGTGCACTACATCAGCGCCGATGTCACCGGAGCACGGCATCTCAGCGACACGCACCGGCTCAGGCTCTTCACCCGCGAGCAGTACGGCGATGCCTTTGCCCGGGCCGGTTGCACTGCGGAGTTCATCCAGCCCGAGCGGTTCGGCCGGGGACTCTTCGTCGGTGTCAAGAGATGACCGTGCCAAAGGATGACGGGTTCGCGGTGGTTCAGGTTGCGAGGTTCTTCTCGGCCCGAACACAGTCCGCGTAGACCGGAAGGAGACCCTTCCGCCTCGCCTCGGCCAGGGTCGGCGCGGCGCGGTCGCGCTCGGAGAGCACCAGATCGGGACCCCCGGGGAAGTCCAGGCCGAGCACCGGGTCGAAGGGGTCCAGCGCGAGCTCCTGCTCCGGCACGTACGTTCCCGAGAGCAGATACGACATGACCGTGTCGTCCTCGAGCGCGAGGAACGCGTGCCCGACTCCAGTGGGGAAGTACACGGCGCGCGGACAGTCCCCGTCCAGCTCGATGACCTCGTGCCGACCGTATGTCGGAGAGCCCACGCGGATGTCGATCACGATGTCCCGGCAGCGCCCGTGCGCGCACCAGACGTACTTGGCCCGGCCCGGAGGGGCCATGGTGTAGTGCACGCCGCGGAACACCCCACGCCGGGATGTGCTGCCGCTAGCCTGACGGACGGGGAACAGCGGCCGCCCGACCGCATCGGCGAAGGTGTCGCCGTCCAGCGGTGTGCCGAACATGCCGCGCTCGTCCGCGAAGCTGGTCGTGCTGAACTCGAACGCCCCTTCGATCGCGAGCTCGCGGGCTCTCATGACGGCTCCTTCCCGTCGACGATCGGCGGAGCCGCCGACAGGCTGTGCAGGCAGGCCACCAGGCTGCGCGCCTGGACGTTGAGATAGTGGCTGTGTCGCAACAGATCGACCAGCTGGTGCAGCGTCAGCCAGCGGAAGTCGGCCTGTTCGAAGCCGGCGTCCGGATCGACCTCGACGATCATGTACTTGTTCCGGGAGTGGTAGAAGCGACCGCCCTCCTCGGACAGCAGCGTGTCGAACCAGATCCGCTCCGGTGCTGCACCGAGCACGTCGTCGACGAAGCGTGGCCGAGCCGCGGGTGGCAGCTTTGTGTAGTTGTCCGGGGTGCACTGCACGGTCGGCGCCAGTTCGACGACGTCCAGATAGCCCGGCTCGGCCCGCGCGTGAACCAGCGCATGCAGGACGCCGTGGATCCGCGTGACCAGGAACGCCACCAGTCCGGTCCCGATCGGCGCGATCATGGGTTGCATCCAGCTGTTGACCTCGCGGTTACCGGTCCGCACGGAAACCCCGACGACGTCGAAGAACAACCCGCTCTCGTGCGAGATCTTCTCCGTTGATCGGTGCCACTTCGGTATGCCGCCCAGTGGTACGTCCCGGGTAAACACCTCGGTGCGGGTGCGCACCTCCGTGACCCAGCTCAGGATGTCGGACATGGTGTGCAGGTTTCCGCTGTCCTCGCTGCAGGATCTGATGAGCGAGTCGTGGAACTCCTCACCGCGCGGAGGAAAGACGGCGCGCAGGTCGGGTCCGGCGAACGGCACGCAGGACAGCACCGTGCGGGCATCCATGTTGATCAGATCCTCGGCCCGGAGCAACCGGTGTAACTGCCCGAGGGTCAGCCAGCAGAACCCGTCCAGCGGGTCGACGTCCTCCTCGACCTCGACCACCATGTTGCGGTTGCGCTTCTTGCGGAACCAGGCGCCCTGCTCGGACTGGCGCACGTCGGCGATGACGCGGTGCCGCGCGGTGTCCCGGAAGTACTCGAGGTAGGGCACCGACGCCCCGCCGTGCACCCGGGTGTAGTTGCTGCGGGTCGCCTGCACCGTCGGGCAGAGCTGCAACCCGTTGACGTTGCCAGGCTCCGCCTTGGCCTGGATGAGGCAGTGCAGGACGCCGTCGAACTCCTTGACCAGAATGCCGAGGATGCCGACCTCCGGCTGGTCGATGATCGGCTGGCTCCAGGCCGTGATCGGATGATTCGGCAGGTGCACCTCGAGGCCCGTGATCGTGAAGAACCTCCCGCTGTCGTGCCTGATGTCGCCGGTGCCGGGTTCGGTGCTCCACCCGGCCAGCTCGTCCAGCCCGACCCGCTCGACCAGCATCACCCGGCGCAGACGCAGATCGTCGAACCAGCGAAGAAAATCCGCCATGCCGGATTCTGTATCGGCCAGCACGGATTCCGCGATCCGTAACGGCGACCGGATGTCGTTCTTCGAGGAAAGTGTGTACACCGTCTCGTGCAGGTTCCCCAACATCAAACTCCCGCCGTGGTCCGGGCTGCGCGGATTGCCACGGGTCGGACCGTGCCAGGCACCGCTCGAGTACGACCGGGCCAACCCGTCGTGTCCCACTCGAACCGGACCGCCGACGTGTGCGAGCAGCACCGAAGGGAAATCGCACAACCGTCCTGACCCGGCCGGCCGTCGGCCCGCGCTACACCATTTCTGGCTCTTCGTCTCTGAGCGTGGTGCGCCGCTGTAGGACACGATCTTCTGCCTGAGCCCGGAGACGGGCCTGGGGTCTCATGATCCGTGGTGTTGCGGACACGGAGATGGAGGCCCCAGGTGGAACGAGGGCGTAGTCCGCAACTTCGACTACTACCGGCTCCGCCTCCTGCTGCACTGCGGCGTCGACTGGGACACTATCCCCGCCACTCTGATCAGGGCCGGCTACCACGCTCAGTGGTGTAGTGCCCCATTTCTCCATCCAGCGATTGTTATGGCGGCACCGGCAGCCATCCTTAGCGACCTGGGCCGCGGCTTCGTCTGGCTGCACACCGGCATGCACGAGTCGCTGATGGAGGCCGGGCAGTACGCTACGGCGAGTACATCGCCGAGGTCGCCCGCTCGTTCGGCGCCACCGGCTGCCTGCGCCGGCACCTGCCCGGCTGCTACCTGCCCGGCAGCTGGATCGAGAGACCGTGGCGGAAGACGTTCCGGGGATCCCAGCGCGCCTTCACCTGCTGTAGCCGCGGGTAGTTGTCCTTGTAGTACAAGGTGTACCACGGCGTTCCCGAGGTGTTCCACCGTCGGTCCGCCAGGTCGGCGTCGGGATAGTTGATGTAGGAGCCGTCGCTGACCTCGCCCGGAACGGGGACACCACCCGTGTCGGCATACATCTCCCGGTAGAAGTCACGGATCCAGGCGATGTGCTGGTCGTCCTCCGCGGCTTCGGTCCAGTTGTCCAGGTAGAACGCCTTGAGCACCGAGTTCCGTTGTGCCGAGGCCGTGGCATCCGGCGCCACCGCCGAGGCATTCCCCCCGTAGGCGGCGAAGAGGATTCCGGCCTTGGGGTTATCGTAGTCCTCGCTGGTCAGCCGCCGGTGGATAGTGTCGATCTGCGCGTCGCTGAAGGCCTTCCGCAGGTACGCCGCCTTGCATTTCGCCCGGAGTCCCCAGACATTTCCGGCCATCCGCGGGCACAGCACCGAGCGCAGCCACGGTCTGGTCAGGACGTCATGGGTGTACGGCACCCCGACACCCTCGTTGAGCGCTGCCAGGTAGTCGCTCAACAGGTCCGGCGCGTCGGGGCGCGTGGCGTCGACCTGCGTGGTCAGCCCCAGCATGCCCGACTGCCTGCGCAGGGCGGTGAAGATGCTGAACAAGCTCGTGTACGGCGAGTCGGGTGCACTGTTGAGCTCGTGCCAGCGTCCGTGGTTGTGCAGCAGCCGGCGGAAGGACCCCTGCGTCATGTCCGGCCATGACCAGAAGACCAGACTGTCCAGCACCTCGGCGGGCGGCGCGGGCAGCAGCCCGGCGGGGTCGGAGCCCTCGGCCCCGGGGGTGCGGAACCAGTACCGGGTGACGATGCCGAAGTTCCCGCCACCGCAACCGGTGTGTGCCCACCACAGATCCCGGTTCGGATCGCCGGCCTCACGCGTGGCGACGACGGCCTCGGCGGTACCGGAGCTGTCCACGACGACGACCTCGACGGCGTACAGGTGGTCCACGACGCAGCCGTGCTGGCGGGTCAGCGGGCCGTAACCGCCGCCGAGCACGTGCCCTCCGACGCCGACCGTCGCCTCCAGACCCGCGGGGATGGTGACGCCCCAGCCCTTGAGCAGGGTGCGGTACACGTTGCCGAGCAGGGCACCGGGCTCGATGAAGAAGGCGCGGCGTGTCACGTCGTAGCCCACGTCCTTCAGCTCGGACAGGTCGACGAGGAACTGCGTCTCGTCCGAGTCGACGAAGTCTTCCAGGCAATGGCCACCGCTGCGCGCCACGACCTTGCCACCGGCCTGCACCGCGTCCTGGACCGCCTGAACGACCTGCGCGATCGAGCCGGCCACCCGGACCTGCCGGGGATGGCAGTGGAACCTGGCGTTCGCCGCGGTCGTCACTTCGGCGTACCTGGGGTCGCCCGCAACGATAGTCACCGGTCCCACCGCCGGTCCGTGATTCTCGGCCGGTGCGGCCGGTTCCACACCCGCCGCAAGACCGCCCGGACCCGCAGCACCTGCCATCAGGCTCCCCCTGGGGATGTGTCGCGTCGGAAAGCGTAGTCGGCCGGCTCAGGCGGCGTGCAGATCGAGCGGCAGCCGGGTGGCGCCGTTGAAGTCCTTCGGATCGTGGAACACGATGGGCTCGTCGGCGGGTATCGCGAAATCGCTGTACCTGTCCATCAGGGCCTGCAGCGCGGTCCTGACCTCCAGCCTGGCCAGGGGCGCGCCGAGGCAGAAGTGGACGCCCATGCCGAACGCCAGGTGACGGGCCTGGTCGCGGTGGATGTCGAAGGAGTCCGGGTTCGTGAACGCGGTCTCGTCGCGCGTGGTCGAGACCAGGGCCACGCTGACCCGCGAGCCCGCCGGTATCTCCTGCCCGCCGAGCTGAACCGTCTCCGTCGCCCTGCGGTCGAGCCAGACCAACGGCGAGCGGTAGCGCAGCACCTCCTCCATCATGGGAGGGATGAGCCCGGGATCGGCGCGCAGTTGCCTGGTCACGTCGGGGTTCTCGTCCAGGCAGAGGATCGCGTTGGTGAGCATGGTGCTCGTGGTGAGGTGGCCGGCGATCAGCAGCAGTGCGAGGAACCCCACGATCTCCTGGTCGTCCAGCTTCCTGTCGTTGGTCTCCGCGGCGACGAGGTCACGGATCAGGCCCTCCTGTCGCGACGCGCGGTACTCGCGCACGTGACCGAGCAGGTACTGGTTCATCTCGCGGATCGACGGGGCCATCGCCGCAACGCCTTCCTCGCTGAACAGGGCGTCGACACCGTTGTCCACGAGCAACGCGTCCGCCCATTTCCGGAAGAGGGTGCGGTCGGACACCGGTAGGCTCATCACCTCGGCGATGACGGTGACCGGCAGTGGATGTGCCAGGTCGGCCACCAGGTCGATGCGTTCCCGGTCACGGGCCGAGTCCAGCAGCTCGGCGGTCACCTCCTGGATCCGTGGCACCAGGCTCTGCACGAATCTCGGCGTGAATCCCTGGCTGACCAGGCTACGCAGCTCCCGGTGGCGCGGGTCGTCCATGGCCTGGAAGTTCCCCTTGGTGAACGTCCTCAGTTCCTCGTGGTCGGGGATGAACTTGCTGAGATCGCTGGAGAACGACTTCGCGTCGCTCGTCACGGTCGTTCCGTCCGCGTAACGGAAGACCTGCCACCGACCGGTGCCCTCGTCCTGGCTGACTGGCTCGTTCTGGCGCTTGTGCCGGTACAACGCGAGCATGTCGCGCATCTTCTCGGGAACATGCGGGCCACCCATCGACCTACCCCTCACGTCGCTGGCGGAAATCGTGTGGGTACATCCCATCGGGACCCGCTCAAAGGCTCCTGGAATGCCGCTGGACGAGACGTCACCCGTCGCCGTCATCGGCCGAACGCAGCCGGTCGTAGGGATCCGGGGCCCGTGTGACGCAGCCCGTGGCCGCGAGCCGGTCGATCATGCGTGACGCCGAGCTCAGGGTGAGACGTACCCGCCCGGCCAGGACGCCGGCCGTGGTCGGGCCGTCCTGCTGCAACGCGTGCAGGCAGTGGAGGTCGGTCACCACCACGCCCACCCGGTTGGCGATCAAGCTGTTGACCTGGATGAGGTGGGTGATCCAGTCCGGCAGCTTGTCGATGACCTGGGCGACCAGCGACTCGTCCGCTTCGGTGGCTTCCTGCTTCTTCGTCATCATTTGACACGGTCCAATCAGCTCAGTAAATTCTGCGACGGATAGTTGTGTCGCGTAAGGGTTGTGCGGCATGCGACGGTCATGTCTTTCCTATCGAAGGAGCTGGTGTTGCCCGGCGCGTCAGCGACTGAGCTGCCCGGACGGCTGCAAGCCACCTTCGTCCCCGCCGACGACGCGATCGCCTGGTGGGGCCTACCCGAGCTCGAAGAGGCCGTACGTGAGCATGCGTTGCCCGAAGGTCGCCCGGGCACCTGTCGCTTCGCTCTTCCGCAGCAGGATCGAGTAGTCCTGGCAAGTGTTGCCGTGCGGCTCGCCGACCTCGACGCCGCGCTCCCCGCCCTGCTCGCCCTCGACCGGCGTGCGGACGTCGGCGCGTCCGTGCGGGCGTGGCGGGACGCCGCGGCCCTGCTCGACGGCGACGACGACGAGGCATTCGAGGAACTGGGCGCGCGGATGCCTGCGGCTGCGCATGCCGTGCTCAACAACGAGGGCACCGCCATCACTGCCGCGCCTGCCCTGCTGACCCAGTTCCGTCAGGGGATGAGTACCCGCGCCGCAATCTCGTCCACGACCATCAAGGCGGAGCTGCGGCCCTACCAGGTCCATGGCGTGGCCTGGCTCAGCGCCCGGGCCGGCCGGGGGTACGGCGGGGTGCTGGCCGACGAGATGGGGCTCGGCAAGACGCTGCAGGCGATCTGCCTGCTGGCCACCCGCCGGTCGGCCGTCCCGCACCTGGTGGTCTGCCCGACGTCCCTGATCGGCAACTGGCAGCGCGAACTGGCTCGCTTCTCACCGACCACGCCGGTGATCAAGCACCACGGGGCCGGACGGGAGCTGCCGGAGTCCTTTGCGCCCGGAACCGTGGTCGTCACCAGCTATTCGGTGCTCCGCAAGGACGAGCCGCTGGTGGGGACCGGCTGGGACGTGGTGGTCTTCGACGAGGCACAGCAGATCAAGAACCCGGAAGCGCAGGCCAGCAGGGCCGCGGCCACGCTGTCCGCCACCGTGCGGATCGCGATGACGGGTACCCCGGTGGAGAACCGGCTGGAGGAACTCTGGTCGCTGTTCAACGTGACGAACCCCGGCCTGCTGGGCAACCGCGCCCGGTTCCGGCAGCGGTTCGTGGCGCCCATCGAGCAACGCCGTTCGGCGACTGCCGCGGCCGCACTCAACTCGATGGTCAAGCCCCATCTGCTCCGCCGTACCAAGGCCGAGGTCGCGGCAGAACTGCCGCCCAAGCAGTACTCGACGATCATCTGCACCCTGACCGACGAGCAGGTCCGGCTCTACCGGGAGGCTGTGGACCGCGCCTTCTCCGAGGGGCTCGGCGGCGGTATCGGGCGGAGCGGACGGGTCCTTGCCCTGCTCACCTCGCTTAAGCAGATCTGCAACCATCCCGCCCAGTTCCTCGGCTCCGACCTGGCGGAGACCGGCCGGTCGGGCAAGTTCGACCGGGCCACCGAGATGCTGGCCGAGATCGTCGATGAGAACGACCGCGCGCTGGTGTTCACCCAGTACCGCGCCATGGGTGAACTGCTGTCCAGCCATCTCGCCGACGCCCTGGGCATCCGTCCGATCCCGTTCCTGCACGGTGGCCTCTCCTCCGAACGACGCGACCAGCTCGTGCATGCGTTCCAGGAGGACGACGAGGCGCCGCCCATCCTGTTGCTGAGTCTGCGTGCCGCCGGCTTTGGGCTGAACCTGACCCGGGCTACCCACGTCATGCACTACGACCGCTGGTGGAACCCCGCGGTGGAGGAGCAGGCCACGGACCGGGCACACCGGATCGGCCAGCAACGCACCCTCAACGTGCACACACTCGTCACCGGCGGCACGGTCGAGGACCGCATTGCGCAGATGCACGACACCAAACGCGGGTTCGCCGACATCTTCTCCGGCGACACCGAAGCCGCTCTGGCCAAGCTGTCCGACGAAGACCTGCACGCCGTGCTGGATCTCGACCTGGATACCCTCGCGTGATACCGCCGGAGTTCGGCTGCACGCCGTGGGGCAGGGCTTGGGTGCGGACGGTCGAGTCGACCACGGCTGTCGGGCCGAACCCCATGCTGCCGAAGGCACGCAGCCTCGCGCGCAACCACGCCGTTACGTTGTCGACCGGAACCGGCCGCCTCTATGCCGACGTGTCGGCATCGGATGCGGTCCAACGGGTCCGGATCGACCTGCCGCGCTGGCCCGCCCGGACACAGGCGGAAACGGAACGGCTCATCGCCAAGGCGACGGCAGACGCCCCCGGCCTGGCCGTCGGGGACCTCCCCGACACGCTCGAGGCGGACCTTGCGCGCCACAACATCAGCTTCGCCGTAGGACTCGACGAGCAGGTCGCCGCCTGTGACTGTCGGACCCGGCGGCGCCCCTGCGTCCATATCCTGGCCACCATCTACACCCTGGTGCAGCTCATCGACGAACGCCCCGCGCTGGCCATCGAACTGCGCTCGTCCGACACGAAACTCGCCTCTCTGGCGGATCTCGACTGGGTCGAGCTGACGGAGATCGACGCCGCGAGCTTCTACGGGGACTGAGCCTCCCACCCCGCGGCCGTGACCGCCGACAGGCGCACCGGCCCGATGAGGCCTGCGGGTCGGGTGGATCGGGCGGCGAAACGCGTGCAGCCGGCTACGTCCGCCTTGCCGAGGCCGATCAACCGGTTGCCCAATGTGGTGGCTACCTCGACCTGGATCGTGTTGGTCCCATCACGAAGGTGTGGCCGGACCTCCAGCGCTCTGGCTGCGACGCAGTCGCCGGCCACCGGCCTGCCGTTGATCTCCACACGCATGGAGCCCGCCACCCGGCCCAGGTCCAGCAGCACCGCGCCGATGCCGTCGTCCCAGCCCGGTTCCAGGGACACCGTCGTGCGGTAGGTGCCGACCCCCGCGGTCTCGGCGAGGGCGGGGATCGTGCGCCAGTCGGCGAGCGCCGTCAGGGTCAGCCGCTGCGTGGTCGTGCCCGAGGGCTGCCAGTCCTCCACATCGAGGTCCCAGAGTGCCGGTTCGCGTGACCACTTCTCCTCGCCCGGTGGTATCCGGGCCGGGACGGTAACCGGTGTGGCGTCGAGGCCCGGCCCGGTTCCGAGGAACACGACGGTGGCCTCGTCCGGGCCGAGGTCGAGCACGAGCGAACGGCGGTCCTCACCGGTATCGGTATCCACCGGCTGCGAGGTTCCGTTCCAGAGGTCCAGGATTCGCGCGTTGCCCGAGCCGCGCAGATCGGCGGAGAAGCGGCATCTCGTCGTACCCATGTTGAACAGGTAGTAGTAGTCGCCGTCGGGGCCCTCACGGTGGACGGTCAGCACGTCGGTGGCATCGACAAGCCGGGCGTCCGCATGGACGCCGAGGGCCTCGAGCGCGCCGAGGACGTGTCTCTGATCGGCGACCTGACGCACGGTGGGCAGCGCCAGCAGATCGGCGGTCAGCCGACCGACCTCCCGGTCGGTGCTCGCCGCGTCCTTGAAGCCCTGGGCGCGGTCCGGCGGGGAGCCGACGACCACGACCGGCAGCCCGTCGGCGGCGATCGTGCAGATTCGCTCCAGGGCCCGGGGCTCCATGGCCGCCTCGTTGTCGACGACCAGCGCTCGGTAGGCGGCGTGGTCGGGAGCGAGCCGCCCGTCGCGCACGTCGGCGGCGTCGAGGTCCAGCAGGCTGGGGCTGAGGAACTCGTAGGTGTAACCGGCGTCGGCCAGGTTGTTCGCGGTGAACTTGGGCCACGCGAGACACCAGTACGCCTGCCGGTAGATTGCCACGTCGATCCGCGCCCGCCCGCACCGCAGTACCGCGCCCGCGCGCGTGACGTAGTCCGTGAATGAGCGCATGTGCCGCCACATCGGCTGCCGTGGACCCCAGGCATCGGAGACCTCGGGGGAGCTGTCGTTGGAGAACGGAGCCCAGCCCGGCCAGGAGGCGCCGGTGACGTGCTGATAGGGGAACCCGTGCAGCACCAACTGATTCACGCCGCCACTGAACGCGACGTCGAGGTGCCGCTTCAGCGCGGCGACGTCGGTCTGGTAGTCGGCGCCCAGGACGGCGCAGCACTCCAGGGACACCACGTTGCCCCCACGCATGTGCGCGCCCACCGCGATACCGCGGTGGAAGTCGACAGCGAGGTCGTAGGCAACCGCGCCGTCGGTCATCCCGCCGGCGGCGAGCCAGTTGACCAGGTCCTCGCTCTCTGGGATCTGCACCGATCCGGCGACCTCGACGTGATCAATGGTGTTGCCGTAGGGCTGTGCCCGGTAACCCAGGCCCCGGCCGTTGGCCCACCGCGTCAACGGCATTACGTGGTTGTCGACGTAGAGCTCGTTCAGCGTTCGGTAGTAGTCGTGGCGGATCCGCCGACCCATTCCCCCGGGGAAGTCGTGAACCGACGGGCTTGCCGGAGTGATCCCCGCGAGGAGGGTGGGCCAGTCGAAGCGATAGAGGCGATCGACGCGCAGTACTGGCAGAAAGGGCGTCAGATCGTAGCCGCGCCGCCGGGCGAACTCCGTCAGCAACGAGGCGGTCCACAGCTCCGCGTCGGCAGCGAGCTCCAGTGAGTCCTCGAAGAGGTCCCCGCCCGCCGCCCGGAGCAGCGGATCGAGGCTCACCGGCAGCACATGGCGGTCGATGTGGTCGATCGCCACGGCAACGGCCTCCGCGGAGAAGTGGTCGATCACGGGCGCGTACTGCGATCCGGCGTCGGCGAGCGAGTGCTGGCCCGTCGGGCGTGACCAGAACGCGAATACCAGCCACGTGCCCGTCGGCGGTGCCGTCCAGCTCAGTTTCCCGGAAACGACCCGGGCGGTCAGGTCGACGGCCGAGTCCGGGTCGAGGAAGATCGGTGCGGTCAGTGACGGTTCGGCATCCGACAGGCGCGCCGCCGTCACCGCGACGAGGCGGTCGGCTTCCGTGGCATCGCCTTCCGGAGTCGGCACCGCCCCGTCGATCGCCTCTCCCGCGGCAAGCTTGTGATGTCCTTGCACCAGCTTCTGCTCGGCGAGGCCGGTCCGGGGGCCGTCGACGGCGGGACTGGCGAACGGCCACCCGGGACTCACGGTGAGGTCGAGCCGCATCCCGCTCTCCCGTGCGGCGGCCAGGGCGGCGGTGAGGCGTTCGGTGAATAGGGAGGTGCCCCACGTCCTGACCTCGGCGGGGTCGACCTCCTCCGGCAGCCCCATCGGGAGCAGGGCGATCTCGGCTCTGGCGAAACCGGCGTCGCGGATCGCGCGGAGATCGCGCTCGATCCCGTCCCTGCTCACCGCCCCGCCGGGCCACCACCAGCGCACCCGTGGACGGGTACCGGCACCGGGGTCGGCGAAGCCAGTTCGCCGCGCGACATCGGCGTCACGGTCTTCTCCTGCTCGGACCATTCCCACCTCCAGGTTGATCATTACTGAACGATGAGCACGATGGTCCTGCCCGGATTCTCGCGATTCACCATGGCGGCATGTCTATATCCGCTCGGTGCTCCCGGCAAGCAGTTCGCGTATCCGACCAAGATTCGAGCGTTTCTCATGGGCGACTCCCTACGGTGGGGGATATGGTCAAATGTCGGGTGTGTGGCGGCACTCTCGATGAGTTCGTCGACTTCGGACGTCAGCCCCTGTCCGACGCTTTCCTGGAGCCGGGCCGCGTCGATGACGAGTTCTTCTTCCGGCTCGCCGTAGGAATGTGCGCGAGCTGCACGATGGTGCAGCTGGTCGAGGAAGTCCCACGGGAACGTATGTTCCGCGAGGACTATCCCTACGTGTCATCTGGATCGGCCGTGATGCGCGACCACTTCGAGTCGACCGCCCGGCACTTCCTGGACACCGAACTGGCCGGGTCCGACCCGTTCATCGTCGAGATCGGCAGCAACGATGGGGTCATGCTCAGGGCGATCCAGAAGGCCGGGGTCCGGCACCTCGGCGTGGAACCGTCCGGCCGGGTGGCTGAGCAGGCCAGGGCCCAGGGTGTCCAGGTGCGCCACGACTTCTTCGAGGAGTCCTCGGCGGCACAGATGCGTCAGGAGCACGGGCCGGCGGATATGGTCTATGCCGCCAACACCCTGTGCCACATCCCGTACACCGACTCGATCTTCCAAGGGGTGGACGCGTTGCTCACGCCAGGCGGTGTGTTCGTGTTCGAGGACCCCTACCTGGGCGAGATCATCGACCGCACCGCCTTCGACCAGATCTACGACGAGCACTTCTACTTCTTCACCGCACGTTCAGTCCAGGCCATGGCGCAACGCTTCGGGTTCAGGCTGGTCGACGTGCAGCGCCTGTCGGTGCACGGCGGGGAGGTCCGCTACACACTCGCCCGGGCAGGTATGCGCACGCCGACGGCCGCCGTTGCCGAGCTCGTCGCCGAAGAAGCCGTCAAGGGACTCGCCGACCTCGCGACCTTCGAGCGTTTCGCGTTGGCCGTGGAACGCGTGCGCGAGGACCTGATGACGTTGCTGCGCCGGCTGCACGCCGAAGGCAGCACGGTCGTCGCCTACGGTGCGACCGCGAAGAGCGCCACCGTGACGAACTTCTGCGGCATAGACTCCGACCTGGTGTCGTTCGTCTGTGACACGACGCCCGCGAAGCAGGGCAGGCTGACCCCCGGCGCGCACCTCCCGGTCCGACCAGCGGAGGACTTCGCGGCACCCTTCCCCGACTACGCCCTGCTCTTCGCGTGGAACCACGCAGCCGAGATCATGGCGAAGGAAGAGGCGTTCCATGGCGCCGGCGGCCGGTGGATCCTGTACACGCCGGACGTCCACGTGGTCTGAGCAGGCGCTCGTGCTCACGGTCAGCCCTGTCCGCCGGAACGGCGGAAGGTTTCCCAGGCCGATCTCAACGACTCACCAAGCGGGATCCGCGGCGCCCAGTCCAGCAGTTCCCGGGCGCGTCCGATATCGGCCTCGACCCAGTCCTCGCCCAGGCTCGGTACGGACGCGGCCTGCTCCTCGATGATCGACTGCGGGAACCCGGCGCCGGTGACGAACAGCGTCACCAGCTCACGCAGCTCCACCGCGACCCCGCTGCCGATGTTGATGGCCCCGCTGACCGCCGGGCGCTCGGCGGCCTGCAGCGCAGCCACGGCCAGGTCCCGTACGTCGACGAAGTCTCGCTTCGTCGGGGCGATGCTCAACCTCATCGTGCCGCTCCGGCTGGCCTCGTCGAGCAGGGTCAGCAGTTTGCCGGGCAGGCTCACCGGCGACGGATGGGGTCCGCAGACGTTCGCCGCGCGCAACACCACGCCGTCGACCAGTCCGGCGCGCGCCGCGTCGAACACGACCGTCGAGCCGGCCAGCTTGGTGCGGGCGTAGACGGACTCCGGGCGCGGCACCATTGATTCGTCGATCGCGGTGCCCGCATCCATTGGGCCGTACTCATGGATCGTTCCGAGGTGCACCAGGCGCGGCCGCCACGGCAGCGAGATCACCGCTGTCACGAGCCGGGAGACCAGGCCGACGTTGGAGCGGACCATCTCCTCCTCGGTGCGGTCCCAGCCGTCGGTGGCGTTCGCCGCGTCCGTCGCGTTGACGACGACGTCCACCGACTCCGCACGCAGGATCCCGGCGGTGGTGTCCGGTGCGGCGGCTGCCAGGTCGAGCGGGACGAACCTGTCGTGACGCACCTGGGGCATGGGATTCCGTGCCAGCACGACGACGCGGTACCCGCTCTCGGCGAACTCGGCGCAGAGATGCCTCCCCACCCAGCCGGTGCCACCGAGCACGGCGACGGTGCGATGTCCTGCCCCAGCCTGCGGCAACATTCTTCTCCCCGATGATGAAAGGGTCGTCTGTTCGATTATAATCGTAGAACGGTGTGTCGTCATGCGCCATCGGCTCGGCGTATCCGGTCCCAGTGGCTTCCTACCCAGAATTGAGCCGCGTCTGATAGATGTTTCTGGCCACCCATCCACTCCTCGCGAGACAGGGTAGATCGATGACTACTCTTGTGTGGGACTATCTGAGTGAGTACGATGACGAACGGGACGATATTCACGACGCCGTAGAGAAGGTCTTCCGCTCCGGTCAGCTGGTGTTCGGTGCGAGTGGCCGTGACTTCGAGCGGGAGTTCGCCGCCTACCACGGTGTTTCGCACTGCATCGGCGTCGACAACGGCACCAACGCCATCAAGCTCGCCCTGCAGGCGCTCGGCGTCTGCCCCGGCGACGAGGTGATCACGGTGTCGAACACCGCCGCCCCCACCGTCGTGGCCATCGACGCGCTGGGCGCCACACCGGTGTTCGTCGACGTGCGCGCCGAGGACTACCTGATGGACACCGACCAGGTCGACGCGGCGATCACACCGCGAACGCGGTGTCTGCTACCGGTGCACCTTTACGGCCAGTGCGTCGAGATGGCGCCGCTGAAGAAACTCGCTGAACGACACGGCCTGACGATTCTCGAGGACTGCGCCCAGGCCCACGGCGCTCGTCAGGGCGGCCGGGTGGCCGGCAGCATCGGCAACGCCGCGGCGTTCTCCTTCTATCCGACCAAGGTGCTCGGCGCCTACGGTGACGGCGGAGCGGTGGTCACCTCCAATGACGCCGTCGAACAGCGGCTGCGGCGCCTGAGGTACTACGGGATGCAGGAGCGCTACTACGTCGTCGAGACTCCCGGGCACAACAGCAGGCTCGACGAGGTGCAGGCCGAGATCCTGCGGCGCAAGCTGGGCAGGCTGGACGCCTACATCGCCGGCAGGCGGGCTGTCGCCGCGCGGTATGTCGACGGCCTCGGCAGCAAGGAGCTCGGGCTGCCCGCCGTCGCGGACGGCAACGAGCACGTCCACTACCTCTACGTGGTGCAGCATCCGCGACGGGACGAGATCCTCGAAGCCCTCGAGCGCTACGACATCTCGCTGAACGTCAGCTACCGCTGGCCGGTGCACACCATGTCGGGCTTCGCCCATCTCGGCTGTCCGCGCGGCTCGCTGCCGGTCACCGAGAGACTGGCGAACGAGATCTTCTCGCTGCCGATGTATCCGTCACTGCCCCGGGACGTACAGGACAAGGTGATCGACGCGTTGGGTGAGGTGCTGGCGCAGATCGGGACGGGCGGCGGATTGCGCGCTCAAGCGGGGTCCGAACCCCGCGTGGCACGGTGACGCCATCCGCCTTCACCACGATGAAAGGATAGCTGACATGCGCGTGCTGTTCAACACCTTTGCCGCCAGCTCACATCTGTACCCGATGGTCTCATTGGCCTGGGCGTTGCACGCGGCCGGGCACGAGGTGCGTGTCGCCAGCCAGCCGGACCTCGTCGACACCATCACCCGGACCAGCCTTCCCGCGGTCCCCGTCGGCGCGGCACTCGAGATGGCCCGCCAGATGCAGGAGGACACCAGCTGGCGGGACGAGGACTCCCGGGCCGGCATGGACCTCACCGAGAACCGCTCGGAGGTGCTCACCTGGGAGTTCGTCACCCGCACTTTCGAGTGGCACCGGTCCAATATCTTCGAACACCTCAACACCGACTCAGTGATGGACGACATCGTGGAGTTCGCCCGCGAATGGAAGCCGGACCTGGTGCTCTGGGACAGCATGACCTTCTCCGGCCCGGTGGCCGCTCGCTCCTGTGGCGCCGCACATGCCCGCTTCCTGTTCGGTCAGGACTTCATCGGCCGGATGCGGGGGCACTTCGTGCGGCTGATGGCCGAGCAGCCACGGCATTCGCGGAGGGACCCGATGGCGGACTGGCTGGGCGAGATCGCGGCGCGGTCGGGCGGCCGCTTCGACGAGGAACTCGTGGTCGGTCAATGGAGCGTCGACGCCACCGTGCCCTGGCTGCGGCTGCCCGTGGCTCTCGAGTACGTGCCCGTCCGCTACGTGCCCTACACCGGGGCTGCTCCGGTTCCGGAGTGGCTGCCGGAGCGGCCCGCGCGTCCCCGGGTGTGCCTGACTGCGGGCCTGGGCGGGCGCGAGGTCATCGGGGGGGACTGGATGCCCTACCCGGCCCTGTTCGAGGCGGTCGCCGATCTCGACATCGAGGTGGTCGCGACACTGGACGCCGAACAGCTCAGCTCGGTGAGCGCGATACCCGACAACGTCCGGGTCTACGACTTCTACCCGCTCAACGTGGTGGTGCCGACGTGCTCGGCGGTGATCCATCATGGTGGCGGGGGAGCGTTCGCCACCGCGCTGGCGCACGGGGTCCCGCAGCTGGTCATGTCCGACGACTTGTGGTGGGACGCGGTCGACAAGGCGAAGGAACTCGCCGAGCGGAACGCTGCCATCTATCTCGATCCGAAGGGCGTGACCGCTGACGTACTGCGGAAGAACCTGGTCCGGCTACTCGAGGATCCGTCTTTCCGGGCGGGTGCGGCCGAGGTCCGGATGGACTTCCTCTCGATGCCGAGTCCGAATTCGATCGTCCCCCGGCTCGAGGCGCTCACCGCGAAGCACCGGATCCGCACAGGCGGCTCGTAACGGTGCTCCCTCCGTCCTGCCGGCTCGTCCCGACAGGACGGAGAGAAGAGCTTCACACACCACTGATCGACCGGTTCACCAGTCGCAGCAGCTCGCGTGGGGTGCGGGCCTGGACCACGACGTCGTCGGCCAGCACCACTCCATAATCGATCTGGATACGCCCCGCGGTCTCCATCAACGCGATCGAGTCGTATCCGAGCTCACTGAACTCCGCATCCATGATGTCGCCCTGCAGGGTGGAGCTCTCGTCCTCACCCGCGGACTCCCGCAGGATCGCGGTCAGGCCGACAAGCGTCAACTCACTCATTCTGCTTTCCTTCCGCTGTTCAGCTCGTTCTCTCCTCGCCTCGTCACGACCATGGCGGCATTGAAGCCGCCGTAGCCGCGAGCCAGGACGAGCGCGACCGAGACAGGCCCTTGCCGGGGTTGCGTCACCAGGTCGAGCTCGTACTCCGGCCGCGGGCGGGAGACGTTGACGGTGGGCGGGATCTCCCCGTGGCGCAGGGTCAGCAACGCGGCGGCCAGGTCGAGGGCGGACCCGCCGCCGCCGAGGCGGCCGGTCATCGTCTTGGGCACGGTCACCGGCACCCCGTACGCCCCGAACACCGCCCGCAACGCATCCGCCTCTGCGCGGTCGAGCTCCGGCACCCCGGCACCGTCCGCGAACACCACGTCGATGCCGTCCGCGTCGATCCCGGCATCGGCCAGTGCGAGTTCGATCGCCCGGAGCAGGGTCGGCGGCCTGCCGGAACCCGGCGGCGGATCGAACGTGGCCGCGTATCCGGCTATCTCGCCGTGCCACGAGCTCACACCTCGCTCCTGAGCACCGTCCTCGGACTCCAGCACGAACAGCGCGCCGCCGTCACCGGGCACGTATCCGGCGGCATCGACGTCGAAGGGCAGATACGCGCGGCCGGGGTCCTCGGACCTGCTGATCCGGCCGCCGGCGAGCTGCGCGACCCAGCCCCACGGACAGGGCGAGCCGTCGACCGACCCGCAGACCATCGCCGCCACACCGCCACGTACTTGCCGCCGGGCCTGCGCGACCGCATCGAGACCGCCTGCCTGCTCGGTCACCAGCGCCCCGCTCGGACCGCGCATCCCGTGCCGGATCGAGATCTGGCCGGTGTTGACCGCATAGAACCAGGCGAAGGACTGGTAGGCGCTGACGTGTTCCGGCCCTCTGCGCCACAGCTTGTCCAGCTCGCGGTGGCCGAACTCGAAGCCGCCGGCCGAGCTCGCCGTCACGACACCCAGGCCGAACTCCGGCAGCGCGGCGGCGTCGACTGCCGCATCCTGCAGTGCCCAGTCGGCCGCCACCAGCGCCAGCCGGGTCATCCGGTCGGTCTGTGGCAGCAGCCGTCCCGTCAGGTGCTCGCCCGGGGCGAACCCGGTGATCTCACCGGCCAGCTTGCTCGAATACTGCTCCGGGTCGAAGGCGGTGATGCGGCCGATCGCGGCCTGCCCGGCCATCGTGCGTTCCCAGAATCGTCGGGTGCCGAGACCGGTCGGTGCCATCACGCCCATCCCGGTGACCACGGTGGCCGTCATGCCGGCGTCCCTTCCGGATCCCGCAGCACCATCGCACTCTGGAACCCGCCGAACCCGCTGCCCACGCTCAGCGCTGTGCCCACCCGCTGTTCCCGCGCCACGAGCGGTACATAGTCGAGATCGCATTCCGGATCCGGCTCGTGCAGGTTGGCGGTGGGCGGGATCACCCCGTGCTTCATGGCGAGCGCGCACGCGGCGATCTCCAGCGAGCCGATGGCGCCCAGTGAATGGCCGATCATCGACTTGATGGAGCTGATCGGTGCCGAGTACGCGCGCTCCTTGAGGCTGAGCTTGAAGGCGGCCGTTTCGTGCCGGTCGTTCTGCGTGGTGCCCGAGCCGTGGGCGTTGATGTAGTCGATGTCCGCCGGGACCGCCTTGGCCTGTGCCATGGCGACTCGGATGGCTTCGGCCATCTCCTTGCCGTCCGGTCGCAGGCCGGTCATGTGGAAGGCGTTGCAGCGCGAGGCGAAGCCGGCGATCTCTGCGTAGACATGCGCACCGCGCTTGCGTGCGTGCTCGAGGTCCTCCAGCACGAACATCGCCGAACCCTCACCGAGCACGAACCCGTTCCTGGTCCGGTCGAACGGCCGCGACGCCGTGGCCGGCTCGTCGTTCCTCGGCGTGGTCGCCTTGATCGCGTCGAAGCAGGCCACCGTGATCGGCGAGATCGGCGCGTCGGTCGCCCCGGCCACCATCACCTCGGCCGCGCCTGCGGCAATCAGCTCCACAGCCTGTCCGACCGAGTCCAGACCCGAGGTGCATCCGGTGGACACCGTTGCCACCGGGCCCTCCGCCCCGACCGTCCAGGCGACCTCGGCCGCGAGGGAGCTCGGCACGAAGTAGTTGAAAAGGTGTGGCACGGCGTAGCGCTCATCGACCTGCCAGATCCGGCCGCCGTCGCTGACGACCACGTACTCCTCCTCCAGGCCCATCGTGCATCCGACCGCGCTGCCGACGGTCACCCCGACCCGCGCCGGATCGAGCACCTGCAGGTCCAGACCGCTGTCCTCGACGCATTCCCGTGCGCTCACCACCGCGAGCTGCGCGGCCCGGTCCATTCGCCGGATCTGTTGTGGGGAAAGCCCCTCGGCTGCCGGGCCGAAGTCACACTCGGCCGCGGTCTGCGAGCGGAACGGGGCCGGATCGAAGGACGTGATCCGTCTGGTCGCGGTGCGGCCCGCGGAGATCAGATCCCAAAATTTTTTGGTACCGGTGCCGCCCGGCGCGACAACGCCGATGCCGGTTATCACGACACGACAGTTCATCTTCCACTGACCTCGTAACAGGTTGGCGTTGGGCCTCGGCCGCCGGGACCGTCCGTAGCGCTGATCCGGCGGCCAGCGGACCGGCGCGGGACCAGGCTCAACCCACTGAGTAAGCCTGCCGCGGCGCGTACATGTTCGACTCGTTGGTGCATCGTGAACGGATTTCCTTGGCGTGGGGCTGGAAGCCCGGGTGCGCGACGGCCGCCCGCCAGGATTCGACGTCGGTCCACAACGCGATGTTGACGTAGCGGTCCTGCATGTCCTCGTCGATGTGCCGGGACAGGGTGTATTGGATGAAGCCCGGCTGGCCGGCCATGAACTCGGAGATGTCGGCGAAGACCTGCTCGAACTCCTCCGGCGAGCCGTGCACGATGAAGGTGTTGACGAACGTGACCGTTCCACTGTCGGTGGCGTCGTACTTCTGGGTCGGCATCTGCTGCTCCTCGTCCCGGTTGGGATTGACATTCGACCGCTCACGAGAACTCTGCATGGTGTCTTTAGCGGGCAGGTCGACTCTCGCTCGGCTGCGTGCCGGGTCGCGTACTCGTCGGTCCGTCTCAGGTGACGCTCGCGCCCCCGTCGACCGCGAGGACGGTGCCTGTCATGTAACCGGCCTCCGGCTCGGTGAGCCGGCGTACCCACCAGGCGATCTCCTCGGGCCGCCCGACCCGGCCCAGCGGGATGACCGTCCTCATCCCCTCCAGGAACTCCGCGTACTCCTCCGGCGTGGACCCCATCCGCACGCCCATTCCCGTCGCGACGACGCCGGCGGCGATGGCCACAACCCGAATGCCGTGGGGAGCGAGCTCGACGGCCCATGTTCTCGTGAGGAAGTCGACAGCGACCTTGCACGCGCCGTAGAGCGAGAAGTACGGCCAGGCGCGGCGCCCCAGCGAGCCGGCGCTGCTGAGGTTCACTACCGTGCCGCGGGTCTCCGTGAGCGCCTCGACCGCGTGCTGGGTGAGGAAGATCGGCGCCTGCAGGTTCACCGCGAGCTGTTGGGCGGCCGTCGCCCGGTCGATCTTCTCCAGCGGTGCCGGGATGGCGACCGAAGCGTTGTTCAGCAGCACGTCGATCCGGCCGAAGGAGCGCAACGCGGTGCCCACGATCAGCTCGGCGGCGTCCGGGTTCGTGATGTCGACGGGCAGGGTGTGGATGTTCGGATACCCCTTGGCGGTCTCTGCCAACGTGTCCTCGGTGCGCCCCACCACGAGAACTTGGTCGTCGTTCTCGGCGAACGCCCGGGCGGTGGCCTGACCGATGCCGGTACCACCGCCGGTGACGATGACGCCGCGCGACGCGGTGCTGTTCTTCGTAGTGGTCACGCCGCGGACGCTAGACATCGCCACTGGAGTCGGAGTGGACATCAGAACTGGTCGTCACGGGTGACCACCCGCTCGAGCACCTTGAGAGCACCGTCCTCGCGCACCAGTACGTCCTCGCACACGCACATCGCGTGCAGCACCGACTGTCCACCGCGCTGGGTACGGACGACCTGCACGTACGCCCGGACGTACAGCCGGCCGTCCGGCTGCGGCTCCACCGCGATCATCGTGTGGCAGCGCCGGTAGCGCACCCCGTCCGCGATCAGTGTGTCCGCCGCCTTCCGTAACCCGGCGGCGAGGTTCGCCCGCCCGCGGATCGGCTCGACGATCTTGGGAGGGGACACCATGGAGGCGTCCTCGGTGAACGTCAGCGCCGCCTCTTCCGCCCTGCCCTCGTCCATCAGATGGATATGGTGGGCATAGAACTGCTGCACCTCCGCGTAGGTCTTTTCGGAATTCTGATGGTCGGTGGGCACGGACACGGCTCTCCCGCCTTCTGTTCGGCACGCAGGGTGATGGACCAACCTGGTCGGGACGCTGTCATGGCCGGTTGGAACTCCGCTCGAGCAGCCACTACAGCGAAGCTCGAACGCATCTCCGGCAACCACTGAGAACATCTGGGCAATGACGCGCCACGCGAGACAACCCGGAGGCAGCTGTGCGGATCATTGATCTGTCCTCGCCCGTGGATGCCGGGGCCTACGAGACGGACCCCGTGGTGCACGAGGTTCTCACGCCGCGGGAGGGCGCCCTGCACATGAGCTCGGAGATGCGCGAAAACTTCGGCATCGAATTCGATCCGAACGAACTGCCCGGCGGTGAGTTCCTCTCCCTGGACCGGATGAGCCTCACCACGCACACTGGCACCCACATCGACGCCCCCTCGCACTACGGGTGGGAGTCCACCACCGGGACCGGAACGCCCCGGCACATCGACGAGATGCCGTTGAGCTGGTTCCACGGCCCCGGCGTCGTGCTCGACCTGACCGACGCCGAGGCCGGGGTGATCGGGTCCGCGCGGCTGGAGAAGGAGTTCGCCCGGATCGCCCACACCCCGTCCCCGAACGACATCGTCCTGCTGCATACCGGCGCCGACCAGCGGGTGGGCACCCGGCAGTACTTCACGGACTTCGCCGGGCTCGACGGTCCCGCCGTGCACCTGCTGCTCGACCTGGGGGTTAGGGTGATCGGAACGGACGCCTTCAGCCTGGACGCGCCGTTCGGGAACATCATCCAGCGGTACCAGGAGACCGGTGACCGATCCGTCCTGTGGCCTGCCCACGTCGCAGGCCGCGACCGGGAGTACTGCCAGATCGAACGCCTGGCCAACCTCGGCGCGGTGCCCGGACCCTACGGCTTCCAGGTGTCCTGCTTCCCGGTGAAGATCACCGGCGCCGGAGCGAGCTGGGCCAGGGCGGTCGCGATCGTCGAGGACTGACCGCGGGCCGGAGTCCTTGCAGCGCGCTTCAAGTACGACTGGACCGCATCGGGGCACGGTCGCCACTGCCAACACGAACGCGGAGGTATCTCAGCCTTGTCGAACCTGATCAAGAACACAGTCCGGCACACTGCGAAAGTCGCCGCGCCAGCAGACCTGGTGTTCAACCTGGTCGCTCGGCTCCAGAACTGGTCGCAGTTCCACGGTCCGGCGGTGCATGCGGAACCGCTCGGTACGCAGGATGGTGCCGAGCTCTTCCGGCACTGGTGGGTGATCGACGACCACACCGTGCGGACCTGGCAGGCGCGCTGGTGGTTCGACCGTGAGCAGCTGCGGATCGGCTACGACTCCGACCCGGACGAGCCCGGAGCGGCGCCCACCACGAGCAGCGAATGGACGTTCGTGGCGGTCTCCGACTCGGCCACCGAGGTGCTTGTCGAGCAAGCGGTGGCCGCCGAAAGCGAAGATGCGCCTCTTGCCGGGCGAGAGCTGCAGGAACTGTTGGACAGCATCGTCGATGCCGCCGAGCACGACGAGGAACGGCAGGACCTGGTGGTCGACTTCGAGGACCCGCTGTTCGTGGCGGGTTCGGTCGACGATGCCTATGCCTACCTGTACGAGGCCGACAAATGGCCGGAGCGCATCCCGCACGTCTCGCGACTGGTGCTGGAGGAGAACGTCCCGAACATCCAGTTCTTCGACATGGACACCAGGACGCCGGACGGCTCGGCACACACGACCCGGTCCGTGCGCATCTGCCTGCCCGGCCACAAGATCGTGTACAAGCAGATCCACCTGCCGAAGCTGTTGGACGGCCACACCGGTCATTGGAAGTTCACCCCGACGCGCGAGGGCTTCGTCCTGGGTGCGCGGCACACCGCGACGATCAAGCCGTCGGCGTTGCCGATTCTCGGTACGGGAACCTCAGTGCTCGACGCGCGCAAGTACCTGCGCCGAGTGCTCAGCGCGAACAGCATGAGCAACCTGCGGCTGGCGAAGACCTACGCCGAGGAGCGTGGCGGTGTCTGACGGGCCGGCAGCCGGCCCGACCCGGGACAAGGTGCTCGCCGGGGCGGCGGTGTACACCCTGGGATGGCTGTCGGAGTACGACGAGCAGGTACTCGACAAGATCTGCCTGGAGGTGTGGCGCTGCGACCGGGCGGAGCTGCTGGCCGGGTACGACCGCAACATCGGTGAGCGGCATCTCGATCTCGGTCCGGGCACCGGCTTCTTCCTCGATCGCTGCCGGCACAGCTCGCCCCGGCCACAGATCGCGCTGGTGGACCTCAACCCGGCAGTACTGGCCGAGGCGTCCGAACGGTTGCGGCGGTTCCGGCCCGTCACCTTCGAACGCGATGTGCTCTCTCCCCTCGAGCTCGGTGGAGCACGATTCGACTCGGCGGGGCTGAACCTCCTGTTGCACTGCCTGCCCGGCGGGTTGGGGCACAAGGCCAAAGTGTTCGACTACGCCCGAGCCCATGTCGTGCCGAGCGGCCGGATCTTCGGCAGCACCGTGCTCGCCGAGGGCGTTGCTCACAGCACGAAGGCCCACGAGCTGCTAAGCCGGCTCAACGCGATGGGCGCGTTCGACAACCAGGGCGATTCACTGAGCGCTCTGGAAGCCGAACTCGCCAGCCGGTTCAACGATTACCGGATCATTGTCCGCGGATCGGTAGCCATTTTCGAGGCGAGCGCATGAATGCGTTGTCCAGCAAAATGAAATGTGCTATGTGCAATCTATAATATTAGGTGGTACAGTCGCTCGAGTAACCAGATCAATCGGAGGGACTTGAGTGAAGACTTTGGTAACTGGAGCCACCGGAACGGTCGGCCGCCACGTGGTCGACCATCTGCTGGTGGCGAACGTGGAAGTGCGCGCATTGACCAGGCGACCGGACAGCGCCGGATTGCAGGCGGGGGCCGAGGTCGTGGGCGGTGATCTCGACCAGCCGGAGACCCTCGCCTCCGCGTTCGAAGGCGTCGACTGCATGTACCTGGTGGTCACGAGCGAGACCGAGCAGGTGGTCAAGCTCGCGGCGGGGGCAGGCATCCGGCGGATAGTGGTGTTGTCGTCGGCCAGCGCCGCGTTGGAGGGCAACTCGAGTGGTGACTTTCACCGGGCCGCGGAAGTCGCGGTGGAAGGGGCCGGTCTGCAATGGACCCACGTCCGCCCCGGCATGTTCGCGGGAAACTTCCTGGACTGGGCCGACGCGATCCGCGCCGACGGCGTGGTGAAGGCGCCTTACGACGCAGCACGGCAGTCGCCGGTGCACGAGATCGACGTCGCCGAGGTGGCGGCCACCGCGCTGATGTCCGACGGCCATGACGGAACGATCTACACCCTGTCCGGGCCCGAGGCGCTCACCAAGACCGAACAGGTGGCGGCGATCAGCAAGGGCACCGGCCTGGCGATCCGGTTCGAGGAACTGACCCCCGAGCAGTGGCGCGAGTACGCCGAGCAGGAGGGCACCCCCTCATACGTCGTCGACTGGCTGCTCGACTGGTGGGCACAGATCGTGGACAGCCCCGAGGCCGTGCTGCCCGACGTCCAGCAGGTTCTCGGCAGGCCGGCGCGGACGCTCGTCGAATGGGCGGCGGACCACGCGGAGGACTTCGGCTGACAGTCCGCCACGGAGCCGGATGAAAGTGAGGGCGGGGACTCCGCCCTCACTTCGCCGGTTTCCCACTACGCGGACCGGGGAGGTCGGATTCCAGCCGAGTTCCTGGACGGGCCCAGGGATCGTTCGGAGGGTCGACAGGCCTGCCCGCGGAGGGTGGCCAGGGCAGAAGGGAGCAGAGACATGGGTACGCATCCGCGGTCCACCCACGCACGGAAAGAATCGGGAGAGCAGATCACCCGGGTCCGCGTCGTCCGCGACATCGTGATCGAAGGACCGTCACCGGAGGCCACTCGTGCCCAGCACGGCAAGGGCAAGCTCACGGCCTCCGAGCGCATCGACCTGCTCCTGGACGCCGGGTCGTTCCAGGAGGTGGGAGCCCTGCGCCGGCACCGCGCCTCCGGGTTCGACCTGGAGCAGCGCCGCCCGCACACGGACGGCGTCGTCACCGGCTGGGGTCTGATCAACGGGCGGAAGGTCTTCGTGTACGCACAGGACTTCCGGATCTTCGGCGGGTCGCTCGGGGAAGCGCACGCCGCTAAGATCCACACGATCATGGATATGGCCATCTCGGTCGGGGCGCCCCTCATCAGCCTCAACGACAGTGCTGGGGCCCGCATCCAAGAGGGTGTGTCGGCGCTCGCCGGCTACGGTGGGATCTTCCGGCGGAACGCCCGCGCCTCCGGCGTCATCCCCCAGATCAGCGTGATGCTCGGCCCGTGCGCGGGTGGAGCAGCCTACTCGCCCGCGCTCACCGACTTCGTGTTCATGGTCCGGGGCACATCCCAGATGTTCATCACTGGACCCGACGTGGTTCATGCAGTGATGGGCGAGGACGTCACCCACGAGGCCCTGGGCGGGGCGGACGTGCACAGCTCGATGTCCGGCGTGGCGCACTTCGTGCACGAAGACGAGCCGTCCTGCCTGCAGGACGTGCGCTACCTGGTCTCGCTGCTGCCGTCCAACAACCGGGAGCGTCCTCCGGTCGTCAGGTCCGGGGACCCCTGGACCCGGCGATGCCCGAGACTGCTCGACATCGTGCCCACCGAAAGCAACATGCCTTATGACATGAGGGCTGTCATCGAGGAGCTGCTGGACGACCACGAGGATCTCGAGGTGCACGCCGACTGGGCCGACAACATCGTCTGCGCGCTCGGCCGCATCGATGGCGAGATCGTCGGAATCGTTGCCAACCAGCCGAAACGGCTTGCCGGCGTACTCGACATCAGCAGCTCCGAGAAGGCCGCACGGTTCGTGCAGATGTGTGACGCTTTCGACATCCCGATCATTACGCTGGTGGACGTCCCGGGTTTCTTGCCCGGGACCGCCCAGGAACACAACGGCATCATCCGGCACGGCGCCAAACTGCTGTACGCCTACTGCAACGCGACCGTACCCCGCATAACAGTGGTTCTGCGCAAGGCCTACGGTGGTGCCTACATCGTGATGGACTCGCAGTCGATCGGCGCCGATCTGACCCTGGCTTGGCCCACCAACGAGATCGCTGTCATGGGTGCCGAGGGGGCGGCGAACGTGGTGTTCCGCAAACAGATTGCCGCCGCGGACGACCCGCAGGCGACTAGGGAGCTGCTCATCAAGCAGTACCGGACGGAGCTGATGCACCCTTATTTCGCGGCCGAACGGGGGCTGGTGGACATCGTCATCGACCCGGTCGAGACCCGGACCCTGCTGGCGGATTCCCTACACATGCTGCGAGGCAAGGATGTCGACCTTCCGCAACGCAAGCACGGAAACCCGCCAGCATGACACCCTCTGTATCATGTATCAACCACAGACGCCTACTGACGTCCGCAACAGGGAGAGTGGACCAGTGACCGTCCCTGGACAGCACGACCAGAGGCCCGCCGGCCCGGCTCCTCTACGCGTCATCGGCGGCTCGCCGTCCGACGACGAGATCGCCGCCATGACGGTGGCCGTGATGGTGTGGCTGAGCGGCATCGCGGCCACCGAGCCCAGCGGGTCGGCCAACACCTGGCGCGACAGGCACTACAGGGCGCCGAGCAGATGGCGGAGTTCCCGCCTGAACGACCGTTCGGGACGAGCCGACGTCATCGAGTCAACCGGTGCCCCCAGGGGAGCGCAGGAGTCCGGCGGCATGGCGCTTTGGTACGTTCGCCGCGGCGGTCGTAGCGACCGGTGGTGAGTGCGGAGGCGTCGCCGACGAGGTGTTGGACGGTGACGAGGTCGGTGCCAGCGTCGAGGAGATCCTACTCCAGCCACGCCATCCGGTCTCACCTGCGGCGATCAGAGCGACCATCCCGGAACCAGCAGACCAGCGCGCCAACCGGCTACGCCGCGGCAGAAGGGGCGAGCGGCCACCCGCGTTCGACGCCGAGAGCTACAAGCAGCGCAACGTCGTCGAGCGCGCCATCAAATTGACCCGGCCGGCCGGTTGCTGGACGACATGAGGTCCACCGGGGAGTCGATGGCGGCCCTTGCTGCGGCGCTGGAGTGGTGGGCACTGCTGGCGTTCCCCCTCGGGTCCGCTCCGTGAAGGCGGTGGTCGAGCGCGTGAGCCGCGCGGCGGTGCGGGTGGACGGCGCGATCGTCGGGGAGATCGACGGCGAGGGTCTGCTCGTGCTGCTCGGCGTGCACCGCGACGACA
>Ga0136619_10000055_pt1 | contig 37060 bp, 40 predicted proteins | sample AntDrymUQ3532106_2_FD_104807 | JGI IMG/M metagenome (GOLD analysis project Ga0136619, IMG submission 104807) | Polar desert sand microbial communities from Dry Valleys, Antarctica - metaG UQ353 (21.06) | ecosystem: Environmental > Terrestrial > Soil > Desert | place: Antarctica: Dry Valley...
CGAATGGCGCAACGATTTGGGCACTGTCTCAACCAGAGACTCGGCGAAATTGCAATGTGAGTAAAGATGCTCACTACCCGCGACAGGACGGAAAGACCCCGGGACCTTTACTGCAGCTTGACATTGGAGCTCGTCATGTGATGTGTAGGATAGGTGGGAGGCTACGAAGCTGCGGCGCTAGCTGCGGTGGAGCCAACGTTGAAATACCACCCTTCTCATGATGGTCTTCTAACCTCGATCCGTTATCCGGATCAGGGACAGTGTCTGGTGGGCAGTTTCACTGGGGTGGTGGCCTCCTAAAGTGTAACGGAGGCGCCCAAAGGTTCCCTCAGCCTGGTCGGCAATCAGGCGTTGAGTGTAAGGACACAAGGGAGCTTGACTGCGACACACACGAGTGGAGCAGGTACGAAAGTAGGGCCTAATGATCCCTTGGCGGCATGTGGATGCGCCAAGGCCAACGGCTAAAAGGTACCCCGGGGATAACAGGCTAATCCCGCCCAAGAGTCCATATCGACGGCGGGGGTTGGCACCTCGATGTCGGCTCGTCTCATCCTGGGGCTGAAGCAGGTCCCAAGGGTCGGGCTGTTCGCCCGTTAAAGAGGCACGCGAGCTGGGTTTAGAACGTCGTGAGACAGTTCGGTCCCTATCCGTCGCGGGCGCAGGAGATTTGAGGAGATCTGTCCCTAGTACGAGAGGACCGGGATGGACGGACCTCTGGTGTGTCAGTTGTTTTGCCAAGAGCACGGCTGATTTGCTACGTCCGGAACGGATAAGCGCTGAAGGCATCTAAGCGCGAAGCCGTCTCCAAGATGAGATCTCCCACCGGATCAACCGGGTAAGACCCCTGGTTAGAACACCAGGTTGATAGGCCAGAAGTGGAAGCACAGCAATGTGTGGAGCTGACTGGTACTAATACGTCGAGGGCTTGGATTTGAATACCTACGACTTTCTCGTGCTCGCTATGGAGGGCTCAAGGGCTCTCAGAGCGTTTCGGTGGCCATGGCGGCAGGGACCCACCTGTTCCCATTCCGAACACAGAAGTTAAGCCTGCCAGCGCCGATGGTACTTGGGCCGCAGGGCCCCGGGAGAGTAGGTCGCCGCCGAACATCATTCAGACAAGGGGCCATTCATCGGAGTGGCCCCTTGCCGCGTCCGACCCGTCATCGCACCCGGTCGACCGGTCACGAGTCGAGAGGAACAACGTGTCAGAGCAACCCAAGCGCCGGTCGGACGATGGGGGCCGTCGCCGGCGGGGCAAGCCGGCAGGCGGCGATGGCGGCAGCCGCGACCGATCCGGTGGACCCCGGGGGTCCGGAGCAGGGGGCGGCCGGTCGAGCAGCTCGTCGGATCGGGCTCGTCGGGACAAGGGCAGCGACCGTGAGCCCAAGGGAACGGGCGGGACCCGTTCGGGCAGCGGCACGGGCGGCGCCACCGGAGGAGGAGCGAAGGGTGGGTCGGTCGGAAAGTCGTCGAGGGGCACGGGGCGCGGGTCGTCGGGTGAAGCCCGACGGGACCGAGGCTCTCCGGACCGTACCGGCGGCTCGACCACATCCGGCGGCGACCCGAGCAGGGGCCGGTCGGATTCCGGCAGCGGGCGAGGCTCGGAACGGGCCCCGGGACGGACCGGCGCCCCCGGGGCCACAGCCGCAACGGCCGGCGCTGCCGCCGGGGTCAGGCGCAGGCGAGATCTGACCGGCGCCGCCGCCAACCTCCCCAACTGGGTGATCGAGGACCTGGCAAGGGTCACGGCTCCACAGAAGGTGGCGGCGGCCCTCGAGGCATTGGGCGAGGCGTCCGAGGCCCTGTCGGACGGCGCCTACCGACGGGCGGCCCGTCATGCGATCCGGGCAAAGGATCTGGCTCCCCGGGATGCGACCGTGCGGGAGACGCTGGGGATCGCCGCCTACCGGTCCGGTGACTGGCAGACCGCGCTCACCGAGCTGCGCAGCTACCGACGTCTGGCCGGCGAGACGACCCACCTGCCGGTTGAGATGGACGCCCTCAGGGCCCTCGGTCGCCACCGCGACGTCGAGGCGGCGTGGGAGACGTTGCAGCAGCGAGGCGGCAAGCCGGCGGTGATGAAGGAGGGCCGGGTGGTGTACGCCTCCCACCTGATCGACCGCGGCGATCTCGACAGGGCATGGACGCTGGTCGAGCCCCGCTCGCTCGGGGGCAAGCCGTTCGAGGAGGACTTGCGGGTGTGGTACGTAGCCGCCCGCGTCGCCGCCCTCCGTGGCGACACCGAGAGGGCGAGCGCCATCCGCTCCGCCATCCTCACCAACGACGCCGCCTTTCCCGGCATCGACGAGCTGGAGAGGCTCATCGCCAAGGGCTGACGGCTTCTTGTCACACCCCCCGGATACCTTGAGAGTCGTCCCGCACTCCCCACGACCAGGGAGATGCGTCATGCCTCGCACAAGCCCCAGACCGACCACGAAGACGGCCGTCGATGGCGGGGCGGCCACCATCGAGACCAAGACGGCGGGGAACAAGGCCGAACCGGCTCGACGCCGGGCCGCCTCGCCGCCACCCGAGACCGGGGATCGGCCCGTCGCCACCCCGACCGACACCGCCGAGCTGATCGACGTCAACCTGGTGGTGTTGAGCGGGCACCTCTCCGCCGAGCCCGAGATCAGGACCTACGAGTCGGGGGCTACCGCGGCGCGGTTCCTGGTGACGGTGCGGCTCAACGAGCCCAGACGGCGGGTCGACGTCATCCCGGTGACCGTCTGGGAGCCGGACGACGACCTCACCTCCGACCCACCCAACCGGGGTGAGAGGGTCTGGTTCACCGGAAACCTCCAACGCCGGTTCTGGGAGGCCCCCGATGGGCGGCGCAGCCGTCTCGAGGTGGTCGCCCACCAGTTCCAGCGCGGGGGTACCTCCGACCACCCGAACCGTCCCGTCGACGGCTCACCGTCGTGACCGGCCCGACCACACCGACCGAGGAGGCGCCCATGCCCCGCTAGATTCCCTCCGTGGGCAGGGTGACCGTTGCCGCCGGTTCGCAACTCGCCGCCGATGCCGGGGCCGCCACCGCCGATGCGGGAGGGAACGCCATCGACGCCGCGGTGGCGGCCGTCCTCACCACCCTGTGCACCGAGCCCGGCATCGTCGCTCCGGGCGCATGCGGGTTCGTGGCGCTCCACCCCGCCGGGGGAGAGGCCGTCCTCATCGACGGCTACGCCGAGATGCCCGGGCGCAGCGCACCTCCCGAGTCGTTCGGCTCGGGGAGAGCCGTCCGGCTCGACTACGGGGGCGGTATCGACACCATCGTCGGCTACGGCTCGGTGGCGGTCCCCGGCATATACGCCGCCCTCGAGGAGGCGTGGCGCCGGCACGGCAGGCTTCCCTGGAGATATCTGTTCGAACCCGCCATCAGCGCGGTGCGGGCCGGCTTCCCCCTGACCGGGCCGGCGGCCGAGTACCTGGCCTTCGCCCACGAGGCGGTGTTCGGGTGGCAGGCGGAGTCCTGGTCGGTGCTCCATCACGCCGACGGGACCCCATACCGGGCCGGGGACATCGTGACCGTTCCCCACCTGGCGGACACGTTGGAATACCTCGGCGCCGAGGGAGCCGCCGGGCTCTACCAGGGGGATCTGGGGACGGCGATCGCCGCCGCCGTCACCGCCGACGGGGGGCTGCTGGGTCGAGATGACCTGGCCGCATACCGCGCCAGGCTGCGACGACCGCTCCACATCGGGCTTGGCGGATGGGCGGTCGACACCAATCCGGCCCCGGCCGTCGGTGGCTCGACCATGGCCGCGGTGGCGCTGCTGGCGGTCGCCGCCGGGTGGTCCGGCTGGCGCGCCGAGGACGTCGCCACCCTGGTGCGGGTACAGCGGGCGGTGCTCGACTACCGGAGGCGTCGGCTCACCGCACCCGACGAGGTCACCGACAACATCGCCGAGCTGCTCGACGCCGCCCGTCTCGGCGAGGCGGGCCGGCTGCTCTCGTCACCATCGACCTCGCACTGCTCGACCGCAGACACCGAAGGCAACGTCTGCGGCGTCACCGTCTCCGCCGGTTATGGCTCAGGGGCGATGCCGCCGGGCACCGGGTTCTGGCTCAACAACTCCCTCGGCGAGCTCGAGCTCCACCCCACCGGCTACCACGGGTTGGCGCCGGGCACCCGGCTGATCTCCAACATGGCGCCCACCACGGCCCGCCGGGAGGGTGCCGCCCTCGCCATCGGCTCCGCCGGGGCCGACCGTATCACCACCACGCTCAGCGCCATCCTCCTCAACACCATGGTGCTGGAGATGCCGCTGGAGCGGGCGGTGAGCCATCCCCGGATCCATGTCGAGGTGTTCGAGGGGACCGAGCTGATCGCCCACGAGCCCGACATTCCGGTCGAGCCGATCGACGGTCTGGGCACACGGCCCTTCGCCCCGCATTCGATGTACTTCGGCGGCGCCCAGGCGGCCTTCACCGATGAAGAAGGCGGCCTGCTCGGGGTGGCCGATCCCCGCCGCAACGGAGGCGTCGCCACCGGCGGGTGAGCCGCCGCGCCCGGAACCCCGGCTCGTAGCCGCGGACCAGGGTTCACGGGCACGGCGGCCACGCCATCATGCCCCATCGGGCCGGGTGGTGAGGGACAGGTGCCCCTGCCGGAGCGACGCGGTCGTATCGGGGATGGGACGGCACCCGACCGCGGGGGCGGGCCCGGGCGGGCCCGGCGGGATCTGTTTCTGTCGCCAGACCGGTCGTGGGGGTCACTGGAGCGGCCAGGGGAGGGCGGGTCGGCCGTCCGGCGGGTCCGGATGACGTTGCGCCAGCAACAGATCGGCCACCCTGGCCCGCACGGCGGCGAGAGCCTTCCCACCCAGCTCGTTGGCCAGCGTCTCTCCCGTCTCGCCTTCGAGGACGGTGGCGAGCTCCGCCACCCGGGCGAGGATCCGGGCGGGCACCTCCAGCCCGGCGAAGGACCACAGCACGGTGCGCAGCTTGTCCTCGGGATGGAAGGTCAGCCCGTGGTCGATGCCGATCAGGGCACCCCGTTGCGCCAACCGCAGGATGTGGCCCAGCTTGCGGTCGGCGTTGTTGCACACCACGTCGAGCACGGCGAGCGGCCACAGCGCGGGGTCGGCCCGCCGAGCGAGGGGCAACGGGTCGAAGCGTTCGTCGGTGTCGATCCAGCGCTGCACCGCCCCCGGCCCGTACACCCCGTCACCGATCACGGTCTCGGGAACGGATCCGGGCGCCACCACGGTGGAGACCCGGTAGGTCCACACCTCGCGCAGCCCCAGCGTGTCGGCGGGGAAGTCCCACAGGGGTCGCACCCCGGCGGTCGGCTTGTAGACCACCCGGTCGCCGGCTCCGGTCGTCCCCAGCAGCGTGGCGTTGGAGGCGACGACGTAGCGGCCCTCGACCTCGGTCACCACGGGACGCCATCGCGACCAGTTCGGGGTCAGGGGCGGTGTCCCCGCAGGTCGCCGTTGGTCAGCGGGCAGTGATGGCCCTCGGCGTCCATGGCGAGCCCGCAGCGGGGGCAGCGGGGACGTCCCGCCATCACCGTGGTTACCGCCACCCGAGCCGCAGCCCCGAGCTGGGTGATGGTCAGGTGGTGGATGACGGTGACGGCGGCGTCGTCCGTCGACACCAAGGTGACGGCAACGGTGCCGTCCTCCTCGTAGGCGAGGCTGATGTCGGCGACCCGGAAGGCCACCTCGTCCGGGGCCGCCATGGCGCCCAGCTCGAGCTCGTCCCCGGCCGTCACCAGTTCGTGATCGGCCAGAAGCTGGCCGCTCTCCATGGCAAAGGCGGCGACCTGGCCCTTCTCGAGGAGGTACCAGGACCGGGCACCGGCGTCGTCTACCAGCAGATAGAAGGTACGGTCGCCCGGCTCCCCGACGAACCCGGGGATGAACGTGTCGACCAGGCGCCGCCCGCTCATGGGCTCACGATCCGTTGGTTGACGGCGGGCACCAGCACCGATCCCTGGCCGAGATGGATCTCGGTGAGGCTGGCGGGGCCGACGTGGAGCCGGTGGATCAGGTCGAGCGGCATACCGAGATAGTGGCACACCAGGCACCGGATGACGTCGGCGTGGGTCACCAGGATCACCGTGTCATCCGGATGTCGGGCGGCCAGCGCCTCGGTGGCGGCAACCGTCCGCTGGCGCACCTCCTCCAGGCTCTCGCCTGACGGGAATCGGAACCGGGCGGGGGCCGCCATCAGCTCCCGCCACGCCGCCAACCGTCTCAACTCACTCAACCGCCGACCCGACCAGGCCCCGTAGTCGACCTCGGCGAAGGCCCGCTGCATCTTGGGGGTGAGCCGGTGGGGACGCCCGATCGCCGCCGCCGTCTGCCGGCACCGCTCCACGGGAGAGGTCAGGATCTCGACCGGATCGATGACCGCCAGGGCCCTGGCGGTCGCCTCCGCCGCCTCGATGCCCGCCGCCGAGAGCGGGACGCCTCCGAGCCGGCCCGACAGCTTCCTACCGGTCTCGGCGGTGAGGGCGTGGCGCACCAGGATGAGTCGCATTGCGCCCGAGCCTAGGGGCGACGCCTCCGGGGGCGCAGGCGTCCCCGCTCAGCGGCCGGGACAGTGTGCTGGCCGCCAACCGGACCAAAGATGACGCAGTCGAGCCGGGGGCGCCGGCACCGGGCGATCTACGCCGGGGTCCTCCGCGGTGCGTGCGGCAGGAACCGGCACCGTTCACCTGGGATGACACGGACACCGTGGTCGGACGTCGTAGGCTCGGGTCGCAACGAGCCAGAGGGAGCCCCATGTCGACCATCGCCTGGATCCTCACCATCGTCGTCGCCCTGCTCCACGGGTACTTCCTGCTGCTCGAGATGGTGCTGTGGACCAAACCGGTGGGGCTCCAGGTGTTCGGCCAGACCAGGGAACAGGCCGAGGCAACCCGGGTGCTCGCCGCCAACCAGGGCCTGTACAACGGCTTCCTTGCCGCCGGTCTGGTTTGGGGCCTGTTCACCGACCAGCGTGATGTGGTGCTGTTCTTCCTGGGCTGCATCGTCGTCGCCGGTGTCTACGGCGGCATCACCGTCAACCGGCGGATCCTGGTGGTGCAGGCGGTCCCGCCGCGCTGGCGATCCTGGCGGTGCTGTTCACCTGACCGGATCGAACCCGGCGGTTACGATCAACCCACCGTGGGAGCGTGGCGATGGTATTGGCGGTCGTGCCACCGCCTGTGGCGGCGATGACGACACGGACGGCACCGACGTCACCAGGGCCGCGGACGCCACGAGGTTGCGAGTGGTGACCCGGGTCGTCGGTACGATGACGCCATGGACCCCGGCCAGTTCCTCAGGCTCGCTGTCGACCCTGTCCGCCTCTCCCTGCTGGGCCGGTCGGTGGCGGGCCCCGTCGATGCCGCCGCCACCGCCGTCGAACTGGGGGTTCCCCAGAGGGATGCGGTGACGGCACTTGGCAGGCTCCGTGCCGCCGGTCTCATCGGCGATGACCTCCGCATCGACCTCGCCGTGCTGCGCCGGGTGGCGGCGGCGCTCCCGCGCCAGCCACCGATCGACCCGGCCCTGGTCGGAGAGGGCTGGACACCGGAGGAGACCGAGGTGCTGGGCCGGTTCTTCTCCGGGGGGCGGCTCACCTCGATCCCGCAGACCCACGCCAAGCGGACGATCGTGCTGGAGCGGCTCGCCCAGGAGTTCGCTCCGGGGCTGCGCTACGGCGAGGCCGAGGTCAACTTCACCATGCAGATGTTCCACGCCGACTACGCCAGCCTGCGCCGCTACCTGGTCGACGAGGGATTTCTCACCCGCGCCGACGGGGTGTACTGGCGCACCGGCGGGCGCGACCTCACCGCGCTGCCCTCACCCGGCGACGGCGATGACGACGCCGACTGACCGGCGGCCGCTCACCAGACCCATCTGGATCCTGGGCCACCTGGTGGCCTTTGCCGCCATCGTCGGGTTCGTGCTTCTCGGCCAGTGGCAGCTCCGCCGCAACCAGGAACGGCAGGAGATCGACCAGCGCATCACCGTGCGGGTCGCCGCCCAGCCCCGTCCCTTGGCCGACCTCTTCGCTGAGCTCGGGCTTGACGGCGACGAGCTCGACCTGCGCCCGGCCACCGCCACCGGCACCTACCGCCTCGACGACGAGGTCATCCTCCAGGCGAGGACCCTCGGCGGGCGCTCCGGGAACGAGGTGCTCACCCCGCTCGACCTCGGAGACGGCACCGCAGTCGTCGTCGACCGGGGCTGGGTGCCGCTCGACGTCGTCGGCCCGCCGGTGGAGGGCGCCGAGCCTCCACCGGGGACGGTCACCGTCACCGGCTACCTCCGACCCACCCAGGTTCGAGGCGGCTTCGGCCCGGTCGACCCGCCCGCCGGCGACCTCGATCGGGTGATCCGGGTCGATCTCGACCGGCTCCAGCAGCAGATCGACCTCGACCTGGCCCCGGTGTACCTGGTGCTCTCGGACCAGCGGCCCGCCCAGACCGTGGGTTTCCCGATCGCGCTACCCGCCCCGGAGCCTGGAGGGGGGCCGCCCCACCTCGCCTACGCCGTGCAGTGGTTCGCCTTCGCCGGGGTGGTGCTGGTCGGCTACCCGATCCTGCTCCGCCGCACCGCCCGCCATGGCGGCCGGCCGTCGAGCGGGGACGGGGACTCCGGTAGGTTGACGCCATGACCGTCAAGATCTACTCGACCGACGCCTACGCCAGGGAGATGCAGGCCACCGTCACCGGGGTCGACGCCGATGACGGCCGGATCCTGCTCGACAGCACCGTCTTCTACCCGGGAGGCGGCGGGCAGCCCCACGACATCGGCGAGCTGTGGATCGACGACGACCGACTCGAGGTGACCAGGGTGGCCGAAGACGCCGACGGGGTGTGGCACTGGGTCGGAGGTGCCCTGCCCGCCGTTGGCACCGCCCTCACCGGTCGGCTCGACTGGGAGCGCCGCTACCGGCTGATGCAGACCCACACCGCCATGCACGCCCTGTGCGGGGTGGTGTGGAACCGGTACCACAGCCCGGTAACCGGGGGTGACATGAAGCCGGGGGAGGGGAGGCTCGACTTCGACCTGCCCGAATGGGATCCCGAGGACAAGACCCCGCTGGAAGGCGAGCTCAACGAGCAGGTTGCCAAGGCGAGACCGGTCGAGGTGTCGTTCCTGCCCCGCGAAGAGGCCGATCGGGACCCCAGCCTGATCCGCACCAAGGTCAGCCTGCTCCCCGCCGGGCTGCGCTCGGTGCGGGTGATCGACATCGTCGGGCTCGACCGGCAGGCCGACGGGGGCACCCACGTCGCCTCAACCGGGGAAGTGGGGACGGTGACGGTTGCCAAGATCGAATCCAAGGGGAAGGGGTTCCGTCGCATCCGATTGACCATCGGCTGACCATCGGCTGACCCACCCGATGACCGGATGACCGACCGGATGACCACCGGGTGATGCAAACGAACGTTCGTTCGTTGGCTAGGATGGAGAGCGATCGAGAGGAGCGGGCATGGAACAGGCCGAGCGGTTCCAGGCGATCGTCGACGCCGAGGACAAGATCGAGCCGACCGACTGGATGCCGGAGGAGTACCGCAAGACGCTCGTCCGCCAGATCGCCCAGCACGCCCACTCCGAGATCATCGGGATGCAGCCAGAGGGCAACTGGATCACCCGGGCCCCGACCCTGAAGCGCAAGGCGATCCTGATGGCCAAGGTCCAGGACGAGGCGGGGCACGGGCTCTACCTGTACTCGGCGGCCGAGACCCTGGGGATCACCCGCGACGAGATGATGCGGCTGCTCCACACCGGGCGCCACAAGTATTCGTCGATCTTCAACTATCCGACGCTCACCTGGGCCGACATGGGCGCCATCGGCTGGCTGGTCGATGGCGCCGCCATCACCAACCAGGTGATGCTCACCCGCAGCTCCTACGGGCCCTACGCCCGAGCGATGGTCCGGATCTGCAAGGAGGAGTCGTTCCACCAGCGGCAGGGCTACGAGATCATGCTCACCCTGTGTCGGGGTACCGACGAGCAGAAGGCGATGGCCCAAGACGCCCTCGACCGCTGGTGGTGGCCATCGCTGATGATGTTCGGCCCCCACGACGCCGAGTCGACCCACACCGAGCAGTCGATGGCATGGAAGATCAAGCGGATCAGCAACGACGAGCTGCGCCGGCAGTTCGTCGACATGACCGTACCCCAGGCCGATTACCTCGGGCTCACCGTGCCCGATCCCGAGCTGCGCCGGGACGACGCCACCGGGCACTACGCCTACGGCGAGATCGACTGGGACGAGTTCTGGACCGTGGTCAAGGGCGACGGCCCCATGAACCGGGAGCGGCTCGAAGCCAAGAACCGGGCATGGGACCAGGGCGCCTGGGTGCGGGAGGCGGCCTCGGCCCATGCCGCCAAACACCCTGCCCACCAGCATCGATCCGCGTGAGGAGACTCCGTTGAGCTACGAGGTCCCTCTCGCCCCGGGTGAGAAGCTGCCCGACCTACCCGACCGAACCATCGCGGCCGCAGGATGGCCGCTGTGGGAGGTGTTCGTCAGGCAGCGGCGCGGGCTGAGCCACATCCATGCCGGGAGCCTGCACGCCCCGGACGCCGAGACGGCGCTGCAGAACGCCCGCGACGTCTACACCCGCAGGGTGGAAGGGGTGAGCCTGTGGGTGGTCCGGTCGGACGACATCACCGCATCCGACCCGGACGACGCCGCCGAGCTGTTCGAGCCGTTCGGCGAGCAGCCATACCGCCACGCCACCTTCTACGAGATCCCCGACGAAGTGGGGCACATGTGACCGTCCGTTCCCCCACCCCGGCCGGCGTGGCCACCGCGTCGTTCCCGTACGTGCTCCGCCACGGCGACGACAACCTGATCCTGGCGCAGCGGTTGGGGGAGTGGATCTCGCAGGGGCCCGAGCTCGAGTCCGACATCGCCCTGGCCAACATCGCCGTCGATCATCTCGGGGTGGCTCGGATGCTGCTCACCTACGCAGGCGAGCTCGAGGGCGACGGCCGCGATGAGGACGCCCTGGCCATGGGCCGGACCGAGCGCCAGTACACCAACCTGCTGCTGGTGGAGCAGCCCAACGGCGACTTCGCCACCACCATGGCCCGCCAGCTGTTCGTCGACGCCTACCAGGTGGAGCTGTGGGCCGCCCTCACCGGTTCGGCCGACCCCACCCTGGCTGGGGTGTCGGGCAAGGCGATAAAGGAGGCGTCGTATCACCTCCGTCACAGCTCGACCTGGGTGATCCGTCTCGGCGACGGCACCGAGGAGAGCCACCACCGCATGCAGCGGGCGGTGGACGACCTGTGGCGGTTCACCGGCGAGATGCTCACCCCGGACGCCGTCGACGAGCAGATGGCCGCCATCTGGGTCGGCCCCGACATCGCCGCCTTCCGCCGGCCGTGGACGGAGAGGGTGACCGCGGTTCTCGACCAGGCGACGTTGCAGGTGCCCACCGACGACTACGCCCGGCTCGGCGGCCGGTCCGGCATCCATACCGAGCATCTCGGCCATCTTCTCGGCGAGCTGCAGTGGATGCAGCGCACCTATCCGGGGATGACCTGGTGACCACCACCCTGCTCGACCGGGTTCGTGAGGAGGTGGGCAAGGTGGTCGACCCCGAGATCCCCGTCCTCACCATCGCCGATATCGGCATCCTGCGCGACGTCAATGTCGAAGGCGACCGGGTCACGGTGACGATCACCCCCACCTACTCGGGCTGCCCCGCCATGGATGCCATCCGCGGCGACGTGGCCGAGGCGATGGAGCGGGCCGGGTGCGTCGACGGCGAGGTCCGCACCGTGCTCGCCCCGGCGTGGACCACCGACTGGATGACGGAGGGGGCGAAGCGCAAATTGCTCGACTTCGGCATCGCCCCACCCCGGGCCCTGGGAGTGGGGCCGGTGCTGTGCCCCCGCTGCCGATCCGACGCCACCCACACCGTCAGCGAGTTCGGGTCCACCGCCTGCAAGGCGCTGGTGGTGTGCGACTCGTGCGGCGAGCCGTTCGACCGGTTCAAGGAGCTGTGAGCCACCGGATGGCGGCCCCGGTGTTCCACACCCTGACGGTCAGCGACGTCACCGCCGAGACCGACGAGTCGGTGGCGGTCACCTTCGCCGTGCCTCCGGACCTGGCAGCGGAATTCTCCTACCTGCCGGGACAGCACGTCACGGTGCGGGCGGTCATCGGCGGTGAGGACGTCCGCCGCAGCTACTCGATCTGCGCCAACGCCAACACCGGGACGCTCCGGGTGGGGATCAAGGCGCTCCCCGGCGGCGCCTTCTCCACTTGGGCGACCACCGCTCTGGAACCGGGCGTCACCCTGGAGGTGATGCCGCCCATCGGCGAGTTCACCATCACCCCCGATCCCGCCCGGGCACGCCACTACGGGGCGATCGTGGCGGGGAGCGGGATCACCCCGGTGCTCTCGTTGGTGTCGACCGTGCTCGACACCGAGCCCGACAGCCGGTTCACCGTGGTGTTCGGGAACCGCCGGGCCGGTTCGATCATGTTCCTCGACGAGCTGGAGGGGTTGAAGAACCGCCACCCGGGCCGGCTCCACCTGATCCATGTGCTCAGCCGGGAGAGCGGGATCGTCCCGCTGCTCACCGGCCGGATCGACGCCGCCAAGCTCGAGGCGTTGTTCGACCTGCTGATCGAGGTCGACACCGTCGATGGGTGGTTCCTGTGTGGGCCCTTCGAGATGGTCACCACCGCCCGCATGGTCCTCGTGGCCAGGGGGGTGCCGGGCGATGTCATCCGCGACGAGCTGTTCTTCGCCGGCCCGGTCGACCCGACGCTGCTGCCCCCACCCCCCGATGACGTGGAAGGCAGCGTCGAGCTGGGTTTCATCCTGGAGGGACGCCGGTCGACGGTGCGGATGCTCCCCGAGACGTCGGTGCTCGATGCGGCGCTGTCGGTGCGCAACGAGCTGCCCTTCTCGTGCAAGGGCGGGATGTGCGCCAGCTGCAAGGCGAGGTTGGTCGAGGGCACCGTGGAGATGGCCAAGAACTACGCCCTGGTCGACGCCGATCTGAAGGCCGGCTACGTGCTCACCTGCCAATCCCATCCCACCAGCGACCGGGTCGTGGTCGACTACGACCAGCGGTGACACGGCTCGACCCGCAGATCGATGCCTGGACACCGGTTCGCCACGATCCTGACCGAAGAGATCCGAGACGTTTTCACCACGAATGGGGTGAACACCCGATGCGGGGGCGCGCCCGATCCGGCATATTGTCGTCAGCCGATGCAAGGAGGGCCATGGTCCGGATCAGGTTCGAGCAGATCGCTTCGGTTCCACCGGCGGTGGTGCTGGCCGCGGCCACCGACTTCTCGGAGCGACGACCCGAGCTGTGGAAGGCGCTGGCCCCTGACCTCTACCAGGTCCATGCGGTTGGCGAAACCGACGCGGATGTCACCGAGGGCAGCGCGGTGCTCGGGGGGATATGGGCGCGGGAACGGTATGACTGGTCCGATTCGGGCACGGTGCGGGCCGAGGTGCAGGAGTCGAACGTCTTCAGGCAGGGAAGTAGCTGGCAGCTCAGGGTGGTACCGGTGCGGGGCGGGGCTCAGGTGGAGTGGATCGCAGACCGTGTCGGGATCGGTTTCAAGGGTCGGCTGCTGACGCTCATGCTCAGAGCGAGGGGTCGGGCGCTGCTGGCGGCCAACCTCAGACACACCCTCACCCTGCTCGAGGACCTCTCCTGGCCCGGCCTGCCGGGTCGATCCGAGGCGGAGGATGGTGGCTGATGGACAGGTCGACCGGGCCGGAAGAGACCTTCGTGCTGGCGGCGTTCACGGTGGCGGTGATCCTCGGCGGGGCAAACTTCCTCGCCGTCCGCTTCAGCAATCGTGAGCTGCCTCCGCTGTGGGGAGCCGGTCTGCGCTTCAGCCTGGCGGCGGTGCTGTTCGTGGTCATCGCCCTGTCTCTGCGGCTTGTCTGGCCGCGGGGTCGGGAGCTGGTCCTCACCGTCGTCTACGGGCTGCTCGCCTTCGCCCTCTTCTACGCCCTCATGTACTGGGCGCTGGTGCGGGTGACCGCGGGGGTGGCCACCGTGGTTATGGCCGTGGTTCCACTGGTGACCCTGCTGCTGGCCGCGGGGCAACGGTTGGAGCGTCTCCGCGGGAGGGCCGTGGCCGGTTCCCTGCTGGCGCTCACCGGGCTGGTGTGGATGGCGCTGGGGTCAACGGAGGTGGTGTTGCCGCTGACCCCCCTGCTGGCGATGCTGGCCGCCGCCATCTGTGTCGGACAGAGCGTGATCATCGGCAAGCGGGTCTCGGGCAACCACCCGGCGATGACGAATGCGGTGGCGCTGGTGACCGGAGCCACCGCACTCCTGCTGATGTCGGTGGTGGCCGGGGAGCAGTGGGCGCTTCCTCGCCAGACCGAGGTGGTGTGGTCGCTGGTCTACCTGGTGACCCTCGGTTCGGTCGGGCTGTTCGTCCTCGTCCTGCTGGTGGTGCGCCGCTGGACCGCCTCGGCCACCTCGTACATGTTCGTCCTGTTCCCGGTGGTGACGATGGGCTCGGCGCTTGGCTGGCCGACGAGCCGGTGACGGTTCACGGACGCTATCGGAGCCGCCGCGGTGTGCGCCGGGGTGTGGTTCGGGGCCGTATCCCCTGCCGCTCGCCGATCCGCCACCGCCGCCCCGGTGCCGGCGGCGTCACCGATCCCCGAACCCGGCTGACACCCGGCCAGGTTGAACTTCAGCGGATTGGTACTCGCCAGCGGTACGCAGAACCTTAGGTTCGGCGATCCGCCTCAACTTCATCGGATCGCGTGTCGTGGCGACACCCAGGAACCTAAGGTTTGAGAAGGGGATGGCCATCCTCAGCTCCCGACCTCGTCGACGAACCTGGTGATCCGCTCCACGAACTGGTCGCGGTGGTGGCGGTCGAACTGGGCCCAGGTGGAGAAGGTGCGGGGGTCGTCGACCCGGTCGACGTAGATCATCCCGTCCAGGTGGTCGACCTCGTGCTGGTAGGTGCCGGCGGTGAGCCCGGCCACCTCGCTGACGATCTCGTTGCCGTGTCGATCCCAGGCGGTGGCCCGTACCCGGACGTGGCGGCGCAGGTTGCCCCGCAGATCGGGCACCGACAGGCAGCCCTCGTTGTTCTCGTAGGTCTCGTCGCCAAGGTACTCCAGGGTGGGGTTGACCAGCACGGTCAGCGGGATCGGCGGCTTGTAGGGGTAGCGCCGGTTCGAGGTGACCTCGATGGCGCACACCCGGATCGACCGGCTCACCTGGTTGGCGGCGATCCCGGCCCCGGCGGCGTGGCGCATGGTCTCGATCAGGTGGTCGATGAACTGCTGCGTTGCCGGGTCGGCCAGCTCCTCCCGGGTGATGGGCCGGGTCGGGGTGCGGAGCACCGGATCGCCGATGTGGGTGATGGGAAGAACGGTCACGGCAGCCCTCCGCCGGTTCGATCGAAGCCGACCTCGCCGGTGACCCACACCGCCGAGCACAGGTCCATCCCCACCCAGTAACCGATCTCGGCGGGGCGGTCGACATCCCACACCGCCAGGTCGGCCCGCTTGCCCGGCTCCAGCGTGCCCCGATCGGCGGCCAGCCCGAGGGCGGCGGCGGCATTGCGGGTCACCCCGGCCATCGCCTCCTCCAGGGTGAGCCCTAGCAACAGCGCCCCCAGGTTGACGATCAACGCCAGGTCGGCGACCGGGGACGTGCCCGGGTTGCAGTCGGTGGCCAGCGCCATCGGCACCCCGTGGCGGCGCATCGCCTCCACCGGCGGCCGCGCCACCTCGCCCAACGTGTGGGTGGCGCCGGGGAGCAACACCGCCACCGTCCCCGCCCCGGCCATCGCCGCCAGCTGGGTCTCGGTGGCGTGCTCCAGGTGGTCGACCGACAGCGCCCGATGGGCGACGGCGACATCGATGCCCTCGTCCGCGGAGAGCTGGGCGGCATGCAGCTTGACCGGCATCCCCAGCCGCGCCGCTGCGGTGAACACCGTGTCGACCTGGGCGGGGGAGAAGGCGAGGTGCTCGCAGAAGGCGTCGACGGCGTCGGCCAGGCCCCGCTCGGCCACGGCCGGCAGGATCTCGTCGACGATCAGCGCCACGTAACCGTCCGGGTCGTCCTGGTACTCGTCGGGGACGACATGGGCGGCGAGCAGCGTGGTCACCACCTCGACCGGAGACTCGGCGCCCAGACGGCGGGCCACCTCGAGCATGCGCAGCTCGGTGGCGAGGTCGAGCCCGTACCCCGACTTGATCTCGACGGTGGTGGCGCCGCTGTGGTGGAGACGGTCGAGCCGGAGGCGGGCCGAGCCGAGCAGCTCATGCTCCGACGCCTCCCTGGTGGCTCGCACCGTCGACCGGACCCCACCACCGGCGGCGGCGATGTCGGCGTAGCTTGCCCCGTCCAGCCGCCGCTCGAACTCGGCCGAGCGCTCCCCGCCGAACACCAGGTGGGTGTGGCAGTCGATCAGCCCCGGGGTTACCAGCCGCCCCTCCAGCGACCGTAGCTCGGCGCCCGGCGGCACCACCAGGTCACGGCGGGGACCGACCCAGGAGATGGACCCGGCCTCGATCACCAGGGCGGCGTCCTCGATCAGCCCGTACCGCTCGACTCCGGATGCCATGGTGGCGACGGCGGTGTCCACCAGGACTTTGCTCGTTGCTGGAGGGCTCGTCCCTGGAGAGCTCGTCATTGGAGGGCTCACCCCACAACCGCCCGCACCGCCCGACCGATCAGCTCGGGCACCCGGTCGATCTCGCGGTGGACCCCGACCGACACGATGCGGCGTCCGGCCACCACCACATCGGTGACGTCGGATGCGGAGGCCCCGAACACCACCCCGGCGATCCCGTGCTCGGGGGACCATCCTCCCAGGGCGACACCGTCGGTGGCGATGGCAACCAGGTCGGCCGGGGCGCCCACGGTGAGGCCCGAGCCGACGGTCCCCAGAGATCGGGCACCGCCGCTGGTGGCGGCCTCGAGCAGATGGGCGGGTGAGTGGATCCCGCGCCGCCGCAGCCGGAGCCGGTCGTGGAGCTCCACCCCGCGGGCCTCGGCGAACAGGTCGATGCCAACCTGCTGGTCCGAGCCGACCGCAAGCGTCGCCCCGGCTTCGGCCAGCTCGGCGAACGGCCCCAGCCCGTCGCCAAGGTCGGCCTCGGTGGTGGGGCAGGCGACCACGCCCACGGCGGCGGCACCCAGCCGGTCGAGGTCGTCGGCATCGAGATGGGTGGCATGGACCACCGAGGTGGCCGGCTCCAATACCCCGGCCTCGGCGAGCAGCCCGGTGGGGGTGAGCCCGGTGGCGGAGAGGGCGGCATCGTTCTCGGCGGTCTGCTCGGAGAGGTGGACGTGGAAGGGCATGCGATGCTCGGCGGCGTACCCGGCCACCAACGTCATGGCGCCCGACGGCACCGCCCGCACCGAGTGGGCGGCGGTCCCCAACCTGACCATGGTGTTGTCGCGGTAGAAGCGGCGGATCAGCTCCACCCGCGACGCCCAGCTCTCGACGTCGCCGTCGCCGAAACGGCGGGGCGGACCCTCCAGGGGTGTGTCGAAGCCGCCCCGCAGGTAGCAGGTGTCGAGCAGTACCAGCCGGATCCCCACCTCGTGGGCGGCATGGGCCAGGGCGTGGCCCATGGCGTTCGGGTCGCCGTATGCGATGCCTTCGGGGTCGTGGTGGAGATAGTGGAACTCGCCCACGGTGGTGATCCCGGCCAGAGCCATCTCGGTGAAGACGCCGGTGGCCAGGTCGGCCAGCGTGTCCGGATCAAGCCGGGCGGCCACCTCGAGCATGGCCTGCCGCCACCGCCAGAAGTCGCCCCCGAAGCCATGGGTGCGGTGGCGGAGCGCCCGGTGGAACACGTGGGAGTGGGCGTTGACCAGCCCGGGGATGACCACGCCGTCGAGCACCACGGCGTCGTGGGGCACCGGCCCCCCGGCCGTCACCTCGGTGATGATCCCGTCCCGCTCGACGACGGTCACCTCCGCCACCAGGTCGTCACCGCCCAACCAGGCCCAGGCGGCGTGGTAGGCGGTCACGGCGACGGCAGCATCGGGATCCGCACCCCGCGCTCGTTGGCCACCTCGATGGCGCGCCGATAACCGGCGTCGGCGTGGCGCATCACCCCGGAACCGGGGTCGCTGGTGAGGACCCGCTCCAGCCGTTCGGCGGCCAGCTCGGAGCCGTCCGCCACCACCACCATCCCGGCGTGGATCGACCGCCCGATGCCCACCCCGCCGCCGTGGTGGACGCTCACCCACGACGCCCCCGATGCGGTGTTGAGCAATGCGTTGAGGATGGGCCAGTCGGCGATGGCGTCGCTGCCGTCGGCCATCGCCTCGGTCTCCCGATAGGGGGAGGCGACGCTGCCCGAGTCGAGGTGGTCACGCCCGATCACGATCGGCGCCGACACCTCGCGGCGGCGGACCATCTCGTTGAAGCGGAGCCCGAGCCGGGCCCGCTCCCCATAGCCAAGCCAGCAGATGCGGGCGGGGAGCCCCTGGAAGGCGATCCGCTCGCCCGCCATGGCGATCCAGCGGGCCAGGGCCTGATCCTCGGGGAAGGTCTCCAGCACCGCCCGGTCGGTGGCGGCGATGTCGGCGGCATCCCCCGACAGCGCCACCCAGCGGAAGGGGCCCTTCCCCTCGCAGAACAGCGGGCGGATGTATGCGGGGAGGAACCCCGGGTAGGCGAAGGCGTCGGCGAAGCCGCCGAGCAGCGCCTCGGCCCGCAGGCTGTTGCCGTAGTCGAACACCTCGGCGCCCCGCTTCTGGAAGCCGACCATCGCCTGGCAGTGCTGGGCCATGCCCAACCGGGCCCGCCTGACGAACTCGTCGGGGTTCTCGGCGCGCAGCCGCTCCGCCGCCTCCAGCGTGACATCGGGCGGGATGTAGCTGAGTGGGTCGTGGGCCGAGGTCTGGTCGGTGACGATGTCGGCCGACAGCCCGAGGTCGAGGAGGCGGGAAACCATGTCGGCGGCGTTGCCCACCACCCCGACGGACAGTGCCCGCCGTTCGCTCTTGGCCCGCTCGCAGCGGGCGACGGCGTCGGCGAGATCGTCCGCCCGCTGGTCGAGGTAACGGGTCTCCAACCGCCGCTCGATCCGGGTGGGGTCGACATCGATGCACAGGGCGACCCCGCCGTTCATGGTCACCGCCAGCGGCTGGGCCCCGCCCATCCCACCGAGACCGGCGGTGAGGGTGATGGTCCCGGCCAGGGTGCCCCCGAACCGCTTCCTGGCGATCTCGGCAAAGCACTCGTAGGTGCCCTGGAGGATCCCCTGGGTGCCGATGTAGATCCATGACCCGGCCGTCATCTGACCGTACATGGTCAGCCCGGCGGCCTCGAGACGGCGGAACTCGTCCCAGGTGGCCCATTCCGGTACCAGCAGCGAGTTGGCGATGAGGACCCGAGGCGCCCACTCGTGGGTGCGGAACACCCCCACCGGCTTGCCCGACTGCACCAGCAGGGTCTCGTCCCCCTCCAGGTCGCGCAGGGTGGCGACGATGGCGTGGTAGGCGTCCCACGAGCGGGCGGCTTTGCCGGTGCCCCCGTACACCACCAGCTCGTCGGGATGCTCGGCGACCTCGGGATCGAGGTTGTTCATCAGCATCCGCATCGCCGCCTCCTGCGGCCATCCCTTGCAGGTGATGGTGCTGCCCCTGGGGGCGGTGATCATGGCTCGGCTCCCTTCTGGTCGAGGCCGTTGGCGGTGATCACCCCGGCGTACCAGGCGGCGCTGTTGCGGGGGGTGCGGACCAGCGTGTCGTAATCGACCCGGATGATCCCGAACCGCTTCGAGTACCCCGAGGCCCACTCGAAGTTGTCGAGCAGCGACCACACGAAATAGCCGCCCACCTCGATCCCGGTCTCGATGACGCCGTGCAGCGCCGCCAGATGCCGGTGCAGGTAGTCGATGCGGCGGGCGTCGTCGATGGCGCCGTCGTCGCCGACCGGGTCGTCGTAGGCGGCTCCGTTCTCGGTGATGATGAACGGGGGGTGTCCCGGGTAGCGCTGGTCGAGCCAGGTGAGGACCTCGACCAGACCCTGCGGGGTCACCGGCCAACCCATGTCGGTGGTCTGGTAGCCGACGGTGGTGGCGTTGACGTGGTCGCACCCGGGGAACTCGGTGAGCGGCATGCCGGCACCCGCCTCGGTGATGAACCACTGCCGGTAGTAGTTGACCCCGAACCAGTCGAGCGGGGTCGAGATCAGGTCGAGGTCGCCCGGCTTCACCGGGAACCGGGCGGGGGCCAGGTCCGCCATCACGTCCCCGGGGTAGCGACCGGCCAGCACCGGGTCGGTGAACGACCGGTCGAGCAGCCCCTCCACCCGGCGGACCCCGTCGAGCACGGCGGGGGAGTCGCCGACCGGGATCGGGATCTCGAGGTTGAGGACGATGCCGTGGCGCGGTCCCGGGTCGATGGCCCGCATCGCCGCCACCGCCAGCCCGTGCCCGAGCAGCAGGTGGTGCTGGGCGCTCATCATCGCCGCCACGTCGGTCATCCCGGGGGCGAAGATCCCGGCGTAGTGCCCCAGGTGGGCCGCCACGTACGGCTCGTTGAGGGTCGACCACCAGGCCACCCGGTCGTGGAGCGCCTCGAACACCACCTCGGCATACCGGGCGAAGTCGGCGGCGGTGTGGCGGCGCAGCCACCCGCCCTGGTCTTGGAGCGCCTGGGGCAGGTCCCAGTGGTACAGGGTCAGCAGCGGCTCGATGCCGGCCTCGCCGAGCCGGTCGACCAGCCTGCGGTAGAAGTCGAGCCCCCGCTGGTTGACGGCGCCGTCGCCGTCGGGGACCACCCGCGGCCACGACACCGAGAACCGGTAGGCGTTGAGCCCGATGGAGCGCATCAGCTCGACGTCCTCGCCGTAGCGGTGGTAGTGGTCGGCGGCGACGTCGCCGGTGTCGCCGTCGAGCACCCTTCCGGCGGTGTGGCTGAACGTGTCCCAGATCGACGGGCCCCTGCCGTCCTCGGCGGCGCCGCCCTCGATCTGGTATGCCGAGGTGGCGGCGCCCCACAGGAACCCGTCGGGGAAGCGGAGGGTCATGGCGCGCTCCGTTCGAGGTAGCGGCGGAGCAGGGTCTCGGTGGAGCTGTCGTGGGCTCCTTCCACGACCTCGGCGGCGGCGATCTCGGCGCCGATGCGGGTGGCGAGCACCTTGCCCAGCTCCACCCCCCATTGGTCGAACGAGTTGATCCCCCAGATCACCCCTTGGACGAACACCTTGTGCTCGTAGAGGGCGATGAGCTGGCCCAGCGTGGACGGGGTGAGTGCGTCGAGGAGGATGGTCGAGGTCGGGCGGTTGCCGGGGAAGGTCCGGTGGGGGACCAGCGCCTCCGCCACCCCCTCGGCCCGAACCTCGTCGGCGGTCCGGCCGAAGGCGAGGGCCTCGGTCTGGGCGAGCAGGTTGGCGGTGAGCTTGTCGTGGTGGCCACCGGGATCGGCCACGGGACGGCACAACCCGATGAAGTCGGCGGCGATGGTCGCCGTCCCCTGGTGGATGAGCTGGTAGAAGGCGTGCTGCCCGTTGGTCCCCGGCTCACCCCACACCACCGGGCCGGTGTCGGTGGTCACCGGCGACCCGTCAAGCCTCACCGACTTGCCGTTCGACTCCATGTCGAGCTGCTGCAGGTAGGCGGGAAAGCGGGACAGGTCGTGCGAGTAGGGGAGCACCGCCAGGGTCGGGATCCCCAGGAAGTTGCGGTTCCACACCCCGAGCAGCGCCATCAGCACCGGCAGGTTCTCGGCGGGTGGTGCGGTGCGGAAGTGCTCGTCGATGGTGTGGAACCCGTCGAGTATCTCCCGGAACCCCTCGGGCCCGATGCCGATCATCAGGCTAAGCCCGATCGCCGAGCACACGCTGTAGCGGCCGCCCACCCAGTCCCAGAAGGGGAACATGGCAGTGGGATCGATCCCGAACCGCACCACCTCCTCCTCGTTGGTGGACAGGGCGACGAAGTGCCGGGAGACGGCGTCCTCGCCCAGCCGGTCGACCAGCCAGCTCCGGGCGCTGCGGGCGTTGGTCAGGGTCTCGACGGTGGTGAAGGTCTTGGAGGCGACGATGAACAGGGTCGAGGCCGGGTCGGCCCCCGCCAGGGTCCCGACCAGGTCGGCGCCGTCGATGTTGGACACGAACTTGGAGGCGATGTCGGGGTGGGCGTAGTGGGCCAGCGCCCTGGTGGCCATGGCCGGGCCTAGGTCGGACCCGCCGATCCCGATGTTGACCACGGCGCGAAAGCGCTCCCCGGTGGCCCCGGTCCGTTCCCCGCGGCGGACCGACTCGGCCAACCGGGCCATGGCGTCGAGGACGGCGTGGACGTCGGGCGCCACGTCGTGGCCGTCGACCTCGATGATCTGTGTCCGTGGCATCCGCAGGGCGACGTGGAGCACGGCCCGGTCCTCGGTGGTGTTGATCCGGTCGCCCGAGAACATGGCCTCGGTGCGCTCCGCCACCCTCGCGGCCTCGGCCAGGTCGATGAGCAGCCGGATGGTCTCCCGGGTCACCCGCTGCTTGGCGTAGTCGAGGTACAGGTCGCCTGCGGCGGCGGCCATGGTCGTGCCCCGGTCGGGGTCATCGGCGAAGAAGCGGCGCAGATGGCGGGAGCCGATCCGTTCCGCCTCCTCGGCCAGAGCCGCCCAGGCGGCGCTCCCGGTGGCCGGGTTACCAGGCACCGCCGCCACCACCGCCGCCACCGCCGCCGCCACCGCCCGAGAACCCGCCTCCGCCACCGGATGAGGAGCTCGGCGAGGAGAACGCACCCTGTAGGGAGGAGCCGATGCCCATGATTGCGTTGGAGCTGTGCCCGCTGGTGTAACCGTGGTCGCCGTACCAGTAGATCGAAGAGCTCTGCTCCAGCTCGGGCGGAGCCGAGATCCGAGCGGCGGCCAACACCTCCTCGGCCACCCCGAACACGATGGCGTACACCAGGTATTCCTCCCACAGCTCGATGGATATCGCCGGCTGCTCCTCGAACCTACCGAAGTCCCTGAGGTAGTTCGAGAAGGCATCCCAGCGGGCGTTGAGCAGCGCCCCGGTGCTGGTCCGGCGCACCCATGCCCGACGGTTGAGCCCGCTGACCACGGCGAAACCGAGCCCGAGCACCCCGAAGATGGCCAGCCCGGTGCGGAGCAGGACAGGGTCGAAGATGGTGGTGAACCGGTCGAGCAACGGGGTGACCACGAACCAACCGAGCAGGACCATCCCGACCACGGCGGCGGCGACCGCCCACGGGACGTGGCGGCCCGCCTCGTCGAGCAGCTTCTCGGCGACGAGCCGTTTCTTGGAAGCCTCGGCGAAGGCGACGAAGCTCTTGTGGTTGGCCTCGGGGCTCTCCCTGATCCTCTCCCGGAAGTCGGTGAGGGGGACCGGGCCCTCCCCGAGGGCGCGGCGCATCACCTCCATCACCTCGGCCTCGATGTCGTCCAGCTTCGGGCTGTTGGCGGTGGGGGGGACGGCGGACAGCTCCAAGTCGGAGATCTGCTCGGTGCGCATCCCGAGCCAGGTCTTGCGCTCGACGGTGGTGGGTTGCGCCCCCAGAGCGTCCTTGCGGATCAGGTCGAACATGGTTGCGGTGAACGCCGCCTCGTCGGTCTTGCCCTGGCTGCGCAGCGCGGCGACCACGGCAGGGCCGTGCCCGCTGGGTGGGGACTGCTCATACTCGCGGTCGTAGGCGACCTTGGGCTCGCGCCCGAAACGGAGGTATCCGCCCACGAGTGTGATCGGTACCAGCGCCAGCAGCCCGGCAAGGGCGATCAGCGACCAGCGGTCGGCGCGCCGTTCGGCGTTGGACCGGTCGGCCTCGGCCGCCTCCTCGTCGAGGATCTGGGGCAGACCTTCGCCTTCGATGACATTGGCTCCTTCGGTCGAGGTGAGCACCGACCGGGGGAGCACCACCCGCATCTCGACGAACTGGCGGGCGGGCACGTCACGGGCGGAAAGTGTCGGGCTCATCTGGTCGGCGCCGAGCGAGGTCTCGCCGGCGATCGTGCTCGGATGCCCGAACACCAGGACCTCGCCCGGCTGGACGGTGCCCGGGTAGCCGAGGGCGGCGGTGAGGTGGTCGGCCCCGGCGTCCCACTCCTCACCCCACACCTTGAGGTTGACGTCGACCACATCGTCGTAGGCGACGGCGAGCCCCGTGATCCGATAGGAGATATCGAAGGTGCGGTGCTCGCTGAACGACGAGTAGTGCCACACCACCCGCATCACCGAGTCCCGGTCCTCCACCCCATAGGTGCCGGGGAGCCCGAACGACCCGAGCACGGTCGACGCGCCCGGGGCGTAAGCCTCGCCGGCCTCGCTCACCACCACGTCGGTGATGGACTCTCCCCGGCGCAGCGGGATGTCGCGATAGGCGCCGCTGAACGAGCCGTCGAAGGCAAAGGTGAGGTGCTCGGCCACCTCGACGGTGCCGTCCGGCAGCAGGGTTACCTCGACGTCCACCTCGGGGAACCCGAACGACTTGGCGAGTGCGGGGGCGGCGATACCGACCAGCACCATCGTCAGGGCGACGGTGGCGACGATCCGCATCGTGGCGGGGGCGTGTCGGCGCCCGCTCTGCCTCCCCGCCATCTCGGATCCCCCTCGGTTCAGAACTCCACCTTGGGAACGGAACGGCCCTCGTCCTCGACCTCGAAGAATGGCCCTCTGGCGAACCCGCCCATCGAGGCGACCAGGTTGGAGGGGAAGGTCTCGACGGCGTTGTTGAGGCTGAGGGTGCTGTCGTTGAAGATCTGGCGGGCGACGGCGATGTCGCCCTCGATCTCACCCAGATCGGCCTGGAGCTGCTGGAAGTTCTCGGTCGCCCGCAGCTCCGGGTAGTCCTCGGCAAGCGCGAACAGGCTCTTCAGGGCGCCGGTGAGCAGGTTCTCGGCCTGGGCCGTGTCGGCCACGCCGGTGGCGGAGAGGGCGGCGTTGCGTGCCTGCACCACCCGCTCGAAGGTCCCCTGCTCGTGGGCGGCGTAGCCCTTGACGGTCTCGACCAGGTTGGGCACCAGGTCGTGGCGCTTCTTGAGCTGGACATCGATCTGGGCCCAGGCGTTCTGGGTCCGGTTGCGCAGCCTGACCAGGCGGTTGTAGGTGACGATCACCCACACGATGAGCAGAACGACAACGGCGATTGCGATGTAGACAACGAGCATGCCGTGCATCGTACGGATCGGGCGGCACCGCCGCCACCGCGCTGCCGCGCCCGCCGACCGACACCTCTTCACGACCTCGTCGAAGTGGTCCCACGTCGCCTGCATGATGGCGAGCCGGCACCCCGCCTCGGTGCGGGTCCAGCGCCGGGTGTCGGCCTTCACCAAGCTGGTGGGGGACCACGGAGTCGGCAGCACCGCCGCCGCTCATCCGGTCGACCACGGTGAACGCGATACCGTCCGGCAACGGATACCCGGCCGGTGCCACCAACAGTGCCGTAGCGCTCGGCGTAGGCGCCCAGAGTCTCCAGCGCCGTACCGGCGTCCCTACCGACCGGGCCCGTCCCGGCCAATTCGGGGGACGCGGACCGGATCTCCGTTCCTTGTCAGGACCAGGTGGCCGACGTGATCGCCGACCGGGTGTGTTATCCCTGTTTCTCCCAGGTATCGAAGAGGTGTTCCCCCGCGTGGCGGGGGAGGGCGGGCTCGGTGCCCGATCCGTCATCGAACGGCGAGCCGCTGTCCACGAGTACTTCCACGGCGACGAGGGCACCGGGCTGGGGGCATCGCACCAGACCGGGTGAAACGGGCTGGTCGCCGTGATGCTGGACCGGTGGGCGCGGCGGCGCCACGGCCGAAGGGATACGGCGCCTTTCGGCGAGGTAACGTCAGGTGGTACCACGACGGCGAAGGACGGATCGATGAGCGACGAGATCAGGCGGAACGTCGAGCGGCTCCATGACGAGCTGTCCCAGGCCGCCGAGGCGGGGGACGCCCACGCCCGAGAGATGCTGGGCCATCTGGGCGCCTACCTGGGCAACGATGCACCGTCGGCCGACGAGCATGACGCGCTGCGCGACCGGTTGAACGAGGCGCTGGTGCGGTTCGACACCGAGCACCCGACCCTGTCAGGCGCCATCAAGGGCGTCATCGACTCGCTGGGCGCCGCCGGAATCTGAGGCGGAGCCTGGCGCCCGGTCAGCTCTCGCCGGCCAACGGGTTCCTCCACCGCAACGCCAGGAAGCGGGCGAAGCCGTGGTCGTGCGTGCACAGGACGAGGCCGTTCTCGATGGCGGTGGCGGCGAGGAGGACGTCCGGGATGTCGTTCGAGCCGAGCCCAGGGGTGGCCATGAGCCCGGCGGCGATGGCGGCATGACGCTCGCCGGGTTGCACGATGGTGGCATTGGGCTGCAGCCGGAAGGCCTCCGCCGCAGCCCACGCCGCCGTCGGGCCGATTGCCTCGTTGCCGACGATCCTGCGGTTTGTGACAAGGCGCATGAAGCCGTAGAGGACCGTCCACGTCAGCCCCACCGTCACTTCGGGGTCGTCGAAGCACTCGTCCAGCCATCTCCGGGTGGCGGCATGGTGGGGCGAGGATGCCATGGCCGCATACACCAGGAGGTTGGTGTCGACCAGGATGCTCAAGCGTCGTCGTCCGTCTCGTCGAGCCCGGCAAGGACCTCGGATACGTCGGAGATGTCGACCTCCAGCCTTCCCGGGACGATGGGGAGCTCGGGGCGTGGACCGGACCGATGAGTGGCGGTGCGGATCAGGCGGTTGATCGCCTGACGGGTCGTTTCACCCTTCTCCCGACGCTCCCGCTCGATGATGGCGACGACATCGTCGTCGAGGGTCACGGTGGTGCGCATGATGCAGTAAGTGTAGCATCAGTGATGTAGCCCGACATCGGGGATGTCTGCACCCTGATCCTGCCCGGGGCTGGGAATGGGCGCCCGAGGACCCGGAAGAGCGGTAGCCTCTCGAACCGACGGGGTGTCGGAGACGACGGGCGCCGGGGACGACGGGGACGTGGTGCAGATCGACGTCACCGACTTCTCGTATCCGACGGACGTGGCGGTCCCGGCCGGCGCAACCGTTCGCTGGGTGAACACCTCGGGCGGCGCCCACACCGTCACCTTCGACACGGTCGACGACGAGCCGGTCGACTTGAGCCTCTCCCTGCCCACCGACGGCGAGGCGTCGACCACCCTCGAGCCGGGGACGTGGACGTACCACTGCGAGTTCCATCCGACGATGGTGGGGTCGCTGGTCGCGGGCTGACTCACCCCGCCCTGAGCCGGGAGAGCACGGCTCACATCCCGGCCTCGGTGTCCCATAATCCACGTTATGTCAAGTGAGCACCCAGCGATCTCAACCGGTGAGCCGCAAACCGACCGTACCGTCGGTCTACAGCTCACCCGTCGGCGATCAGCAGTCGGCCAGCGCTCCCAGGGCTCGACAGATCTCGGACCTCGGATCGGCCAGGGATCCGACCAGGGTGGTCAGGAACGTCTTGCGGATCGGCTGGAGGTTGTCAAAGGCGGCGACGCAGTCGACCGTCAGTCCTTGGGTCTCACCGAGGGCGATCTCGGTCGGGATCCCCCGAATGGTCCGGGTGATCGGAGCAACCACCAGCCACGACAGCACCGGTATCGCCTCGGTTCGGGTCACCACCAGGACCGGGCGCCGCTTGTCCTCGGCCTCGGCCCACCAGACGTCACCCTGCGTCGTGGTCACCATGGCTCATCGTTGATCATCCGCACCGTCGCCTCGTCGGCCCAGCCGATGTCCCCTTCCGTCTGGGGTTGTGCCTGGTAGCCACGGACGATGGCGTCGGCGATGCGTCGGCGACGATGCCGGTCGATCAGCATCTCGAGCCCGAGCCGTACCGCCTCCGACCTCGATGCCACCACCCTCTCGGCGACGAGCTCATCGATCAGCGACACTACCGCGTCGTCGAGACGGGTTACAAGCTGCGCCATACGCTGAGCATACCAGTCTGCAATGCGCGTAGGGCGGTCGACACCGTTACTGAGCGGCGGCCGGGGCTACCTTCGACAAGAGGCTGCTGGGCGGCCTGTCACACGGGCGCGGCTAGCTTGGAACCGACCGCACCACGCACCCTGGAGGACCCACATGGCACTGACCAGCACCGGATCGGCTCATTGGGAGGGCGACCTGAGCGGGTCGGGCACGACAACCCTGGAGACCAGCGGCGCCGCCGGGCCCCTTGATGTCACCTGGAAGGCCCGCACCGAGGAGCACGGTGGTATGACCAGCCCCGAGGAGCTGATCGCCGCCGCCCACGCCGCCTGCTTCTCGATGTCGCTCGCCCACGCCCTCGCTACCGCGGGGACCCCGGCCACAAGCATCGACACCACGGCCACCGCCACCTTCGGCCAGACCGACGCCGGTTGGCGGATCATCTCGATGGCGATCGACGTGGTCGGTTCGGTGCCCGGCCTCGATGCCGACGGGTTTGCCGCCGCCGCCGAGGGCGCCAAGGACGGCTGCCCGGTGTCGATCGCCCTCGCCGGCAACGTGGCGATCACCGTCACCTCCCGGCTCGCCTGACATCGTCCCCGCGCCCGTGAGCGATCGCCGTCGCCTGGTCACCGTTGGGCTGGTCGGCATCGCGGTCGCCACCGTGCTCGCCCTGGTGCTGGTGCAGCGGCTGGGGACGACGTACCGGGACGGTCTCGACGTCGCCGCCGAATCGGCCTCGATCGCCGCCGGAGCGGCGGGTCCGCTGCGGGGCTCGCCAACGATCTGATCGCCCTCGCCGACACCATGGCCCAGGGTCTCACCGACACCCGGGACGTGCTCGAGTCGACCCACACCGCCGTAGCCGGGCTGGGCGACGCCGCCGGAACGGAGCTGGCGGAGACGGCCGACGCGGTGGCCGACCTGGCCGGGAGGGTGGCCGGGGTGGCCGAGACCATCGAGCGGTTCATCCCCGGAGACCGGGACTCGGCCGCCGAGGACCTGCGCCAGATCGCCGACAACCTGGCCCCCACCGCCGAGAGCCTGCGCACCCTCGGTGTCCAGCTCGACCTCACCGCCACCCAGCTCGGCGAGGCGGACGCCACCGCGGTCGACCTCCAGGACCGGCTGGCCGCCCTCACCGGGCACCTCGACCAGCTCACCCCGTCCGCCGACGAGCTGTCGGTTACCGCCGTGCGGCTGAGCGGGTGGACGATGCCCAGGGAAGAGTCGGGTTCGACCTCTGGCTGGCCCGGATCACCGTGGTCCTGATCGCCGCCGTGCTCGCCATCGTGCTGGTCCGGGCGGGCCGGCCGGATGCGGCTCCCGATGGCTCCCCGCGTGCTTGAGTGGCGACCTTTCATGCCCGCCGGCGGCGCCCAGGCGGATTACGATCCGGCCCCTCCCCGCCGCCGTCCTCGCTGATCCGGCCCTCACCGGCTGGCATCCCATCGAACGGCGCGATTCTCCTGGTCGGTGACGTCGCCCGAGCCTCGTCCGACAGATCGAACGCTGAGACAAGCCCGCTGGATCGCCGCCGGTCAGCCGGGATCGACCACCGCCACCACCTGACCGGCGAGCACGCTGTCACCCACCGCGGCCACCTCGCGTAACGTCCCCGCCGCGGCGGCGACGACGGTGTGTTCCAGCTTCATCGATTCGATCACCAGCAGGGTCGTCCCGGTCTCGACCCGGTCCCCAACCAGGGATACCGCTGCCACCACCTTCCCGGGGACCGGGGCGGTCAGCGACCCGGAGGCGGGCGCCTCGACCGGAGGGCGGAACCGGGGCAGCTCCACCAGCTCGACCGAGCCTTCGGTGGTGTCGGCCATCACCCGGTCCGGCCACACCGCCACCTCGAACCGGTGCCGCACTCCCCCGACCACCAGATCGACCCGACCCGATCGATCCACCACAGCCGCCTGGTATCCGGTGTCCCGGACCTTGGCGCCGGCGGGTTCCAGTCGATAGGCGACATCGACCCGCTCCTCCCCCACCCGGAACGACCGCACCTGGGGATCACCGGGGACGTTGCGAAACCCGGCGAGGATCGACGCCATCACCACCGCCCCCTCCCGCTCCCTGGCCGCCAGCATCAGAGCGGCGCCGGCACAGGCCGCCTCGACCATCGGCGGTGCCGCCGGCGCACCTCGGCCCCGATCCGGTCGAGCCAGCCCACGTCCACGCCTCCGGCAACGAAGTCGCGGTGGCGCAGCACTCGCACCAGCAGATCACGGTTGGTGACGATCCCGTGGACCCTCACACCGAGCAGGGTCGAAGCCAGCAAGGCGGCGGCGGAGGGCCGGTCGGGACCGGCCGCGATCACCTTGGCCAGCAATGAGTCGTAGAACGGGGTCACCACCGAACCGGCAACAACCCAGGCATCGACCCGAACTCCGGCGCCGACGGGCACCTGGAAGCGGTCACCAGGTCGATCCCGGTGACCATCTCGGTGACCGGATGCTCCACCTGGAGCCTGGTATTCATCTCCAGGAACCACCACCCACCACCGGGAGCGACCAGGAACTCCACCGTCCCCACCGACGTACCCGACCTTCGTGGCCAAGCGGCAAGCAGCATCGGCCGGCGCCACCCGCAACGCTTGATCGAGCCCGGGTGCCGGTGCCTCCTCGATCACCTTCTGGTGGCGGCGCTGCACGCTGCACTCGCGGTCGTGGAGATGGATGACCCCGCCGTGGAGATCGGCCAGCACCTGGACCTCGATGTGGCGGACGCCGTCGATCAGCTCCTCCAGGTACACCCGGTCGTCGCCGAACACCGATGCCGCCTGGCGGGCGGCGCCAACCACGGCGGCGGCGAGATCGCCCGGATGGTCAACCCGGCGCATCCCCCGGCCCCCTCCCCCGGCCGCCGCCTTGACCAGCACCGGGAAGGTGAGTGACCCGGCGTCCTCCACCGACCCGCCGGGGACCACCGGGATGCCGGCGCCGGCGGCGATGGAGCGCGCCTGCAGCTTGTCGGCCATGGCGGCGATGGCGGGGGGCGGCCCGACGAACACCATCCCCGCCTCGATGACGGCGGCGGCGAAGCCGGCGTCCTCGACGAGGAACCCGTATCCGGGATGGATCGCATCGGCGCCCGCCAGCCGCCCCGCCGCGACGGTCGCCTCCCGGTCGAGATACGCCGTCTCGGGGCGGCCGGGGAGGAGCACGGCCGCATCGGCCTCGGCAACGTGGGGAGCGTCACCGTCTGCGGACGAGTACACGGCCACGGCGGCGATGTCCATCTCCCGGCAGGTGCGGATGATGCGCCGGGCGATCTCGCCCCGGTTGGCGATGAGCAGCGTCCTCACATCCGGAAGACCCCGTACCCCTTGGTCCCCTCGACCGGGGCACCGTGGACCGCCCACAACGCCATCCCCAGCACGCTGCGGGTGTGGCGGGGGTCGATCACCCCGTCGTCGAGCAGCCGTCCGCTGGTGAACGACGCCGCCTCCTCGTGCTTGATCTGCGCAGTTATGGCGGCGGTGCGGGCCGCGTCCGCCGCCTCGTCGTAATCGAGTCCCCGGGCCCGGGCCGATGACCGCGACACGATCGACACCACCCCGGCAAGCTGTTCGGCCCCCATCACCGCCGTCCTGGCGTTGGGCCACACGAACAGGAACCGGGGACCGAAGGCCCGCCCGCACATCCCGTAGTTGCCTGCCCCGTACGAGCCGCCGATCTGGAGGGTGATGTGGGGCACCGTGCTGTTGGCGACGGCGTTGATCATCATCGCCCCGTGCTTGATCATCCCGCCCTGCTCGTAGCGCTCCCCCACCATGTAGCCGGTGACGTTCTGGACGAAGATCAGCGGGATGTCATGCTGGTTGGCCAGCTGGATGAACTGGGTCGCCTTCTGCGACTCGGCCGAGAACAGGATCCCGGCGTCGTTGGCGATGATCCCCACCGGGAACCCGTGGAGATGGGCCCACCCGGTGACCAGGTTGGACCGCGCACCGTCGGGTCGGGGGCAAGGATCAGACACACCACGCCGCCGACCATCCCGATCCCGGCAACGGCTCCCCCGCCGACCGGGAACGCGGTCAGGGCGCCTGCGATCGGGGACAGCTCGAGCAAGGGGCTGTCGCGGTCGATGATCCGGTCGATGCGCTCCCTGGCGAGCAGCCTGCCCCGGCTGCGGTGGCGGGCGACGTACCGATCGCCGCCCCCGGCGACCGCCTCGGCGATCAGCGCCTCGAGACCGGCGATGTGGCCGAGCATCGCCTCCCGATTGCGCCCGAAGGCTTCCGATGCGGTGTTGACGTCGTTGGCGATTGCCGTCATGAGCCGCGCAAGCTAGTCGGCCACGCCGCCGACCGTACGGGAGGAGAGCATCGGGTGGCCCGGGTCGGGGTGGCCGACCCGGGCCGTTCCCGTCGGAGCGATCAGCCCCCGGTGAGGTTGAAGGTGTTGAAGGCGGTGTCGAGGGCCTCGAGGTCGGCCTCGATCACGATCTGGGCCAGCACCACCACCGTCGTCGAGGCGTCCGCCGGCTGCGACACCAGGGTGACGATGTCCGATGTGCCGCCGGCGCAATCCAGCCACAGCTGGTACCTGCCGACGAAGACGCCGTCGTCATAGTCGGTGATTCCCCCGTCGGAGCAGTCGCTGGGGAACGACCACTCCACAAGGGTTTCGTCGATCCCGTGGCTGGGATCGAGGGCAAAGAAGAGCAGCCCCGAGTCGTCATACCCACCCAGGAAGCCTTGCCGGTCGACGGCGGCGGCGATGTACGGCACCACCACCCCGTCCTGGTCGGCCGGGGCGGTGTCGCGGTCGCTCCACTCCACCGGAACGCTGACCACAATGGTGCCGGTGTCGTCGGTCACGCTCTCGTACCCGCTGTAGGTGGCGGGGCCGGTGGCGTCGATCTCGTCCTCGAGCTCCTCGGCGAAGGAGAAGGCCAGCGTGATCGGCTCATCACTGTTGATCTCGCCGCGCAGCACCTCGGAGGTGTCCCAGCGCAGGACCTCGACGTTCATGGGCCGGTTGGGGCCGGCGGTCCGGAGCACGTCGCAGTAGTCCTTGAAGGTGCCGTCGGCCCCCATCGGCAGCCCGTTGAGCGTGGTGATGATGTCACCGGGCAGGATGTCGGCGTTGGCCGCAGGCGACCCGGCGGTCACGCCCGCCACCCAGATGCCGGAGATGCCGATCGACTCGTCGAAGACGGCCCACCCGTTGATGCCGAGCGACTCGACGTCGCCGTTCTCCATCTGGTCGACCACGGGGGCGGCCAGGTCATGGGCGATGGCATAGAACTGGGCGGTGGTGGTGGCGATGGCGCCGCCGGCGTAGTTGACGCCGACCACGCGACCGTCGCTGGAGATCAGCGGGCCGCCCGAGTTACCGGGCTGGATATTGGCGTCGTGCTCGATGGTGTGGTCGATCGAGGAGGTTCCGGTGATGTCGCCGGCGGCTTCGGCCTTGGCCACGATCCCCCTGGTGAGGGTGAACTGCGGGTCACCCAGCGGGTACCCGGCGGCGTAGACGTCGAGACCGGCGGTGATCTCGCCGTCGTACCACTCCAGGTAGGGCAGCGGCTCGCGCTCGTTGATGTCGATGAGAGCGAGGTCGTTGCACTCGGAGACGCCGATGATCCTGGCGTTGTAGCTGTCGGTGGTGTCGCCGCCGATGAACACCTCGAGCGTGGCGGCACCGGCCACCACGTGGTTGTTGGTCACGGCGAGCCCATCGGGGCTGATGATGAACCCGCTGCCGGCGCCGGAGCGGGCGGCGAAGCCCACCTCGGGATCGCGGAAGCTGCCCTGGGCCACCACCTGGATCACCGCCGGTTGGACGTCCTGGAAGCTGGAGATCCCGGCGCCGCTGGTGGTCGTGGTCTCCTCGGCGGTGGTGGTGTCGCTGGCAGCGGTCGTCGTCGCCTGGGCAGCGGTGGTGTCGGTGGCGTCGTCGCCGCCACATGCGGCCGCCACCAGCATCAACGCGGCGGCGGCAAGCGTCCAGCGCACGGTTGCATGTCGAGTCAAGGTACCCCCCGTTTTCCTCACGCCCGTCGTCGCCCGGGTTCTCCAGAGCGAACGATGGATCCTAACCCCTGCGAACGGGTGCGCGGAGGATGTCCGGTGCCATATCTGTCACCATCTGTCACCGCCGGGCCGTACGATCCCATCCATGCAGCGTGAGCCCGGTCTGGCCGCGGTCGTGGCCGCATCCGAAGCGGTCGGCGCCACCCGGTCGCGCCGGGCCAAGGTGGCCGCTCTGGCCGAGTTGCTCGCTTCGATCCGGTCGAGCGGCCCGTCGCCGTCGCCTTCCTGGCGGGCGAACCCCGCCAGGACCGGCTCGGGATCGGCAGGGCCACCATCGCCGCCCTCGACGTGGCACCGTCTGCCCATCCGACCCTCACCCTGGCCGGCGCCGACGACGCCCTCGAGAGCATCGCCGGCATCTCCGGCCCGGGCTCGGTGGGGCGCAGGCGTGACCTGCTCCACCGGCTGTTCGCCGCCGCCACCGCAACCGAGCAGGACTTCCTCCGCCGGCTGCTGTTACGCGAGCTGCGCCAGGGCTCGACCGAAGGGCTGATGGCCGAGGCGGTTGCCGCCGCCTCGGCCACCCCCCACGCCCTGGTGCGCCGGGCGGCGATGATCACCGGCGACCTGGTCGAGGCGACCTCGATCGCCTTCGACGGGGGCGAGGCCGCCCTCGGCAGGGTCCGCCTCCGCCTGCTGCGCCCCATCCAACCGATGCTGGCCCAGACCGCCGAGAGCCTCGACGCCGTCTTCCCTGCCGCTGCGCCCATGTCGGTGGAGGCCAAGCTCGACGGGGCCCGCATCCAGGTCCACCGGCTGGGGGGCGACATCCGCATCTACACCCGCAACCTCAACGAGGTCACCGACCGCCTCCCCGAGATCGTGGAACGGGTGGCGGACCTCCCGGTGACGGCGGCGATCCTCGACGGGGAAGCCATCGCCCTTGGTCCCGGTCACCGGCCGCTCCCCTTCCAGGCGACGATGTCGCGCTTCGGAACGAGCTCGGACGCAGCCGGGGAGCGGGACCGCCGACCGCTCACCCCCCGGTTCTTCGACGTCATCCATCTCGAAGGCTCCGACCTCATCGATCTTCCCCTGTCCGATCGGCTCGCGGCCCTCGACACCCTGCCCGCCGAGCTGCTGATCGACCGGGTCTCCACCACCGACCTCGCCGTAGCGGCCGAATTCACCGACCGGACCCTCGCCGCCGGGCACGAGGGGGTGATGGTGAAACGGCTCGACGCCTCGTACGAGGCCGGGATGCGGGGCGGGGCGTGGCTCAAGGTGAAGCCGGTGCGCACCCTCGATCTGGTGGTGCTCGCCGTGGAGTGGGGATCGGGGCGGAGGGGCGGCTGGCTCTCCAACCTCCACCTTGGGGCGCGTGATCCCACAGGCGGTTTCGTCATGCTGGGCAAGACCTTCAAGGGTCTCACCGACGCCATGCTCGCCTGGCAGACCGAGCACCTGCTCGGCCTCGAGACGGGACGGCACGGTCATGTGGTCGAGGTTCGCCCCGAGCTGGTCGTCGAGATCGCCTTCGACGGGGTCCAGAACAGCCCCCGCTACCCCGGTGGGGTGGCGCTGCGGTTTGCCAGGGTCAAGGGCTATCGGCCGGACAAGGACCCGGCGGACGCCAACACCATCGGCAGCGTGCTCGCCCTGCTCCCGGGGGGCGGCGACGGGAGCTGACCCGGCTGCCGGCTGCGACCCTCAACCCCCGGGTGTGGTCGTCGGCGGCGGCTCCACCGGTGCCGTGGTGTCGGTCGGCGCCGCCGATGTCGACGTGGTCGGCGTCGGGGACGGGGACGGGGGCGGAGGGACGATCACCGGGCGCTCCACGATCAGGATGTCGGGGGTCAGCACCTCCACACCGGCCTGGTCAACCAACTTGTCGGACTCGGGCCGACCGGATGCCAGATAAGCGCGGATGTGGATGGTCACGTCGCCGGCGTCGCTCCCACCGGCGACGGTGGTGCTCTCGTCGTAGGGATGTCCCACGGCGAAGCCCAGGATCTGCATCCCCAGATCGCCGTTGATCAGGAAGATCCGGCCGTTGATGTCGCCGGCGTCGGCGGCCGCCTCGGCATACCGCCCCGGCGACGCCAGACCGGATACGGACAGGTTGGTGGCGAGAATCCCGGGGACCTGAGCCGGGTCGCCGTTGTTGACGGCGGCGTAGGTCGCCTCGACCCGGATCATGGCCTGGGCGCTGACCTGGAGGTAGTCGCCGGTGCCGCTGATCGCCTCGAACCCGGTCCCGTCGGAGATGCCGAGGTCGACCGACACGTTGTTCATCTGGATCGGCTGGGTGGACGGACCCACCAGGTGGAAGCCGATGGCGACGTCGCGCATCGCCACGTTGCCGATCTGACCCCAGGCCCCCTGCCCGGAGGGGCTGGAGAACACGGTGTCGGTGTCTGGGTTGACCACGGGGAAATCGAACGACGACCCCATCCGCACCCCGGTGTGCATCCCCTCGAACGACACCGATTCGAGCACGAATGCGGAGGAGCGGGCCAGATGGAACCCGACGTTGTCGTGTCGGGAGGCGATCGCCCCGAATACCCAGCTCCACGTGTTCCCATCGCCGTCGGGGCCGGGCACCATCGGCCCCACGGCGGGACGGAAATCGATGTTGGTGAAGATGTTGCGGACGTCCGAGTCCTCGACCACGAACCCCTTGTTGTAGCCGTAGAGGCTGACGCCGTCGACCCGGAGCGGTCCCCCGGTCTGCATGTAGAGGAAGTCGTAGTAGCGGTCGGCTACGACGTCGGCGATGGTGACATGATCGCCCCGCTCGATGAAGAAGGTGGGCGCCATCACGGCGACGTACTCGTCGACGAAGAAGGTCCTGGCGTTCTCGAACGACCGGTATCCGTACTCCCCGTCTATGGCCGAGATCTCGGCGTCCGACGGCAGCGGTTGCTGATCGTACGACAGCCACAGACCCCTGACCGTGGTCCCGGTGCCCAGGCGAAAGGCGGGCTGATCGTTGTCGATGGGGCGGATCAGGATCTTGACCCCGACCAGGTCGGTGTCGGGCCAGGGGTAGGGGCCGCTCGGGTCGATGGTCGGTCCTGCCGGGCTCCCCACCAGCGCCACCCCCGATGGCAGCGAGACGGTGCCGTTCAGCACGTATCCGCCCTGCCCGCCGTCGGGGGGCACCACCACCGTACCGCCGTTCTCGGCGGCGGCGTCGACCGCCGCCTGGAAGGCCCCGGTGTTGTCGCTACGGCCGTCTGCG
>Ga0136619_10000056_pt1 | contig 36893 bp, 32 predicted proteins | sample AntDrymUQ3532106_2_FD_104807 | JGI IMG/M metagenome (GOLD analysis project Ga0136619, IMG submission 104807) | Polar desert sand microbial communities from Dry Valleys, Antarctica - metaG UQ353 (21.06) | ecosystem: Environmental > Terrestrial > Soil > Desert | place: Antarctica: Dry Valley...
AGCCGCTGGTCGGGGGTCAGCGTGTCGATCTCGATGCCGACCATTGCCTCGCCGAGGTCGCGGCTGACCTTGGCGATGACGTCGGGGTCGGCGAAGTAGGTCGTGGCCTCGACGATGGCGCGGGCGCGCTTGGCCGGGTCACCCGACTTGAAGATCCCCGAACCGACAAAGACGCCGTCGGCGCCCAGCTGCATCATCAGCGCGGCGTCGGCGGGCGTCGCGACGCCACCGGCGGTGAACAGCACCACAGGCAGCCGGCCGGTCTCGGCGACCTCGGCAACGAGGTCGTAGGGGGCCTGCAGCTGCTTGGCCTCGGCGTAGCGTTCCTCGGCGCCCATGCCCGCCAACCGCCGGATTCCACCGGTGATCGCGCGCATGTGACGGACCGCCTCGACGACGTTGCCGGTGCCCGCCTCACCTTTGGAGCGGATCATCGCGGCGCCCTCGGAGATCCGCCGCAGCGCCTCACCGAGGTTGGTGGCGCCGCACACGAACGGGACCGTGAAGCCGTGCTTGTCGATGTGGTGAGCCTCGTCGGCGGGCGTGAGGACCTCGGACTCGTCGACATAGTCAACGCCCAGCGACTGCAGGACCTGCGCTTCGACGAAGTGACCGATGCGCGCCTTGGCCATGACGGGGATGGACACCGCCTGCACGATCGCATCGATCATGTCCGGGTCGGACATCCGAGCCACACCGCCGTCGCGACGGATGTCGGCGGGCACGCGCTCCAAGGCCATGACCGCGACGGCGCCGGCCTCTTCGGCGATGGTGGCCTGGTCGGGGGTGACGACGTCCATGATGACGCCGCCCTTGAGCATGTCGGCCAAGCCGCGCTTGACCCGGTCGGTGCCGCGCAGCGCAGTGGAGTCGGTCATCGCACACCTCGTCGATCGGGCGTTGGATCCGGCGCCGTCGTTGGGCACCCCTGCGAGGGTATCGCGGGGCAGCCTTAGGAGCCCAGGCGCAACGATGAAGAGGTCTTGAGCAGCTCGATCCAGGTGCGGCCCGGCCGCAGCGGCAGCGGGTCGCCCTGCGGCGTCGTCCATTGGATGTGGTCGTCAGCCGAGACCTTGTGCCAGCGCGCGGGATACGCCCGCCCGTCACGCAGCACGGTGGCCGTGCCGCGTCCGATGACGTCCAGCTCCAGGGTGGGGTTGCCCAGAGAGTCGGCGCGGTCGCCCTCCTTCGAGCGCACGCGCATGACCACCACGTTGTCGGCGGTGAGCCCGTCACCCTCCACCGACTGGTGCGGGGTCCCGTTCTGCAGGCGGTTCCACGCGTCACCCGACCATTCCCAGCCGACCTCGGTAGACAGCGAGAACTCCAACTCGACGGCCTTGACCGCACGGCCGCCTGCCGGGGATCGCGGGTCGAAGGCGAACACCGGCTCGTCGATGGCCTCGGCCTTCTTGTCAAGCGCGAGCAGGTCATGGGTGCGCACCAACAAATCGTGGGGGCTGGTGCGGTCGGGCGCCCGGTAGAAGGGATCGTCGGGGCCGCCGGTACGTTCCTGCAGCCAGCTGAGCCCCGCCTTGTCGAACTGTCGTGTGACCGGCCGAGCTGCTCCGGAGATGCCAAGCACCGGCGAGAACGGCGGCAACAGCTCGGCGTCGACCTCTCGCCCGGAGCGCACCGGCCCGACCGCCCCAGGCCGCGACGCCTGGTACAGCGCCACGAATCTGGTGATGCCCCCCTCGACCTCCTCCTCGAACACCACCTCGGCGATGTCAAGGCCCTGCTGCGGTACGGCGCCGGGCGCATTGTCGATCTTGATCGCCAACACGGGACGCAAGGCCACGTCGTCGGGCAGATCCGCACCGGTCAACGGAGCGATCGGGGGCGGCGCGGGCTCGGCCGGCGCCTCCGTCCTGACCACCGGGCGCCCCGCAACGGTCGACGGCGAGGCCGCATCTGTCGTGCAGGCGGTCGACGACAACGCCAGCACCAGTAGCGCGCGAAGGACACGGCGCACGGGAATCAATCCTTGTTGTTGCAGGCCTTGCGGCCACGGGTACAGACGAGCGGCATCCTAGGAGCGGACGGGCGCTGTCCCCGTGAGGCGGGACCGTCCGATCGGACCACGGTGCACAGGGCTACGGGCCCCACTCACGCAGGCGCGCAGCGCCCGCGTTCGAGTCATCCGTTGGCGGCACGCACCCCCCGGTAGATGTCCTCGATCCTGCGCCCGACCACCGGCCAGGTGAAGTCGGTGACGGTGCGCCGGCCCTCCGCGGCCATGGCCTGTGACAGCCTGCGGTTGGCCAGCAGCGTGCCGATGGCGTCAGCCAGCGCGAAGGCGTTGCCGGCCGGCACCATCCGTCCCTGGCGGCCGTCCTTCATCACGGTGCGGAATCCGGCGATGTCCGCGGCGACGATCGGCAAGCTGGCGGCCATCGCCTCCAGCAGGACGATGCCGAAGGACTCGCCACCGGTGTTGGGCGCCACGTACACGTCGGCCGAGGCGTGGTAGCGCGGCTTCTGCGCCTCGTCGACCGCGCCGACGAACAGCACGTCCGGGCGGATTGAGGGCGGCACCATCTGCTGGCAGCGCTGCCGCTGCGGACCTTCTCCCACGACGCACAGGCGCACCCGAGGCCATGAGGTGCGCAGCCGCAGGAAGGCGCGGATCAACACGTCAAGGCCCTTTCTGGGCTCCAGGCGCCCCACGAACAACAAGAGCGGCCGCTGAGGGTCGACCAGCTCCGGGATCGGCTGGGCCATCGCGAACGCGGCGGCGTCGACCCCATTGGGTACGACTCGGAACGAGCCCAGCGGCAGGCCCATCGCTTCGGCCGCGAACTGCTGGGCAGCCGGAGAGACAGCGATGCGCGCGTCGAGGCGACCCACGATCCGCCGTGCGGTCGGTGCCAGCAACCGATACAGCCGGTCCGACGAGGACCATGCATGGAACGTGCCGACGACCGGATGCGGTGCGAATGCCGACGCTGCCGCCGAGATCATCGGCGACAACGGTTCGTGCACGTGGGTCACGTGCGGAGCGAAGTCGTGCAGGGCGCGCGCCACGCGTCTGACCGCCAGCGGCGACAGGGCCACGGGGGCGACCGAGCGGTTGTAGTGCACGGGGAACGGGCGGCCGACCACCTCGACCAGCTGGTCGGCCCGGGTGCGCCCCAGCGGACCGGAAGCCGGTGCGAAGATCCGCACCGCGTGGTCGGCGTCGAGGAACGCGGCCAGCGCCGCCACATGGAACTTCACCCCGCCGGGCTTGGTCCAGTCGTACGGGCAGATCAGCGCGATCTTCACGGTTGCTTGGTCCAGTCGTACGGGCAGACCAGCGCGATCTTCACGGTTGCTGACCGGTCGTCGGCTCGCCCTGGTCCTGCCCGCCGCGTCGCCGCGCGGCCAGACCGGGCTCCCATACCGGCTGGAAGGCGTGCCATTGCGCTGGCTCCAGCTGGATCAACGCCTCCAGCGCCTTGGCGATGCGGCCGGCCGCGGCTGCCAGGGACACGTCGGCCACCTCCACGACAGGGTGCACCTGTAGATGCCAACGCCGGCCGGGCCGCTGCACCATCGTGATGGGCACGATCGGCGCTCCCGTTCGCCGGCTGAGCACGGCTGCGCCGACCGGGATACGGGCGGGTTCGCCGAAGAAGTCGGTGACCGGAGCGCGCCCGGTCAGGTCTCGGTCGGTCAGCAGGCCGACGAGGTGGTTGGCGGCGGCCACCTCTGTCAGGCGACCGGTCAGCTGCGCGCCCTTGGCCAGCGGCACGACTTCCAGCCCGATCTCCTCGCGCAAGGCCACGAACCGCTTGAACGTCGAGCGGGGACGCAACACCTCGGCGACCACGGCGAGATGGTAGCCGTGGGTCTCCGCCCACCGGGCGGCGCTGTCCCACGACCCGTGATGGGCCAGCAGGACCACCACCCCCCGCCCTCGCTCGAGGGCTGCGTCGAGGTGCTCGAAACCGGCCGTCGTCGTGCGCCAGTCGATGTCGGCGGGGTCGATGTCGGCGGCGCGGAACGCCTCGACCCAGTAGCGGGCGTAGGAGCGGAAGGCGGCCTTGACAGTGGCGTCCAGAGACTCGGCCGCCACCACTCGGGCGAAGTTGGCGCGGACGCGCGCGCGCGCGGCGTGCGCCAGGCGGTGCTGCACACGGCCGGCGAGGTCGGCGCCGGCATAGGCCACCGGCTCGGGCAGCCGGCGGGCGACCTCCCACAGCGCCGTCCACGCAATCGCGATCCGCCGCAGGCGCGCGCTCTCGGGTCTGGAGTCCTCGGGCAACCGCCCAGCGGCGCCGGGGTTGCGGTCCACCACAGCCCCCGGATGACCCGACCCCCGGTAGGCCGTCATCTGGAGCCAGCCTGCGCCAGCACCGCATGCAGGCGCTGGGCGACGGTCACCAGCGAGCCGATCGCCAGCAGCCACAGGGCGGCTGTGAGCAGGTCGAAGCCGATGCCGAGCACGATGATCGCCATGCGTTCGGGGCGCTCGATAACCCCGACGGTCGCCGTCCAGCCCAACGACTCCGCTTTGGCGCGAACGTAGGAGGTGAGCTGGGCGCCGGCCAGCGCCACCATCGCCACGCCGAACAGCAGCGGGTCGTCGCGCACCAGCCACACGGCGGCGCCCAGGATCGACGCGTCGCTGACCCGGTCGGTGACGCTGTCGTAGAAGGCACCGACGCGGCTGGAGCTGCCGCGCAGCCGGGCGACGCTGCCGTCGAAGGCGTCCGTGGCGGTGCCCAGCGCCAGGATGAAGGCACCGGCCCGCCCGTAGCGCAGCACCGCGACCACGCCGAGCAGCGTGGTGACCAGCCCGAAGAAGGTCAGCCAGTTGGGGGTGACCCCGACGCGGACCAGCCCTCGGGCGATCGGCACCACCAGCCGGTCGGTCGCCGTTCGCGCATAGGCGTTGATGGCCATCAGCGCTCAGGTAGCTGTAGGCGGTAGCGCACCGGACAGCGCTCAGACCTCGGCGAAGGCCGGCGCCAGCAGGGTGTAGGTCTCCTCCAGCAGCTGTGGCAGTACCCGGGTCTGGCTCACCACCGGCATGAAGTTGGTGTCACCGGACCAGCGCGGGACCACGTGCTGGTGCAGGTGCTCGGCGATGCCCGCGCCGGCGACAGCCCCGAGGTTCATCCCGAGGTTGAACGCGTCCGGGCCACTGCAGGCCTTGAGGGCGCGCACCGCGCGCTGGCACAGCTGTGCCAGCTCGGACAGCTCGGCCGGTTCCAGCTCATCCAGGCCGGCGACGTGGCGGTAGGGCACCGCCATCAGATGGCCGGGGTTGTAGGGGTAGGCGTTGAGGATCGCGTAGGCGTGGTCGCCGCGGTGCAGGATCAGCGACTCGGCGTCGGCCTCGCGCCCGCGACCCGGCAGGTCGCAGAACGGGCAGCCGTGGATATCACGTGGGTCCTGGCCGGCGTCGCCTCTGATGTAGCTCATCCGCCACGGCGTCCACAGCCGCTGCAGCGTGTCCAGCCGCTCACCGTCCATCAGGCCACAGACGAGTCCCGCGGCTCTGGCGCTGTGCGCTGCGCCACCTCCGCAGCGAGTTCGTCGACGAAGTCAGCCAGCGCGACGTCCTTGCGCTGGTTGCCACGCCGTGGGCGCACGGCGACGGTGCCGGCCGCTGCCTCGCTGTCGCCGACGATCAGCTGGTAGGGCACCTTGTGCAGCTGGTGGCGGCGGATCTTGGCGCCCATCGAGTCGGGCGAGTCGTCGAGATCGACGCGCAGCCCTTCCTCGCGCAACCGGTCGGCGACCGAGCGCCCGTAGTCGCTGTGACGGTCGGCGACGGGGACGACCACGGCCTGCACCGGCGCCAGCCAGGTGGGAAACGCGCCCCCGTAGTGCTCGACCAGGATCGCGAAGAACCGCTCCAGCGACCCGAACAGCGCCCGGTGGATCATGATCGGTCGATGCTCGCTGCCGTCGGCGCCGGCGTAGGTCAACCCGAAGCGCTCCGGCAGGTTGAAGTCCATCTGAATGGTGGTCAGCTGCCAGGCGCGCCCGATGGCGTCGGTGATCTGAAAGTCGATCTTGGGCCCGTAGAAGGCACCCTCCCCCTCGTCGACCACCCAGTCCAGCCCTGACCGGTCCAGTGCTTCACGCAGGGCCGCCTCGGCGCGCTGCCAGCCCTCGTCGGTGCCGACCGTGGTCGCCTTGTCCGGACGGGTGGACAGCGCCACCCGCGACGGCCCCTGCGCAAAGCCGAAGTCGCGGTACAAGTCGAGGGTGAAGTCGATGACGCCGTTGACCTCGTCGACGACTTGCTCGGGAGTGCAGAAGATGTGCGAGTCGTCCTGAGTGAACCCGCGCGCGCGCAGCATCCCCTGCACGGTGCCGGAGCGCTCGTAGCGGTAGACCGTCCCCAGCTCGGTCAGGCGCAACGGCAGTTCCCGGTAGGAGCGGGTGCGCGACCGGTAGACCAGCACGTGGAAGGGGCAGTTCATCGGCTTGGGGTAGTAGCGGTCGCCCGGCTTGGACTCGCTGGCGTCCAGCTCCATCGGCGGGTACATCCCCTCGGCATAAAAGTCGAGGTGGCCCGAGGTCTCCCACAGCAGCGACCGCCCGATGTGGGGTGTGTAGACGGGCTGGTAGCCGCGCCGCAGGTGCTCGCGGCGGGAGTAGTCCTCCATCTGCATGCGCACGTGGGCGCCGTTGGGGTGGAACAGGAACAGCCCCTGGCCCAGCTCTTCTGGTGAGCTCAGCAGCTCAAGCTCGCGGCCGAGCTTGCGGTGGTCGCGCTGGCGGGCCTGCTCCAGGCGCTCGAGGTGGGCGGCCAGCGCCTTGCGCGACTCCCAGGCGGTGCCGTAGATGCGTTGCAGCTGGCGGTTGCGCTCATCGCCGCGCCAGTAGGCGCCTGCCACCCGTTGCAGGGCGAAGCTGGGCACCCACTTGGTAGTCGGGATATGCGGGCCGCGGCACAGGTCGGGCCAGGCCGACCCGTCAGGTCGACCGTTCTCGTAGACCGAGATGACAGCTCCCGGACCGGCGCCTTCGGCCGCCGACTCGTCGGGGTGCCCAGCGACCCCCTGAATGATCTCGACCTTGTACGGCTGCTCGGCGAACAGCGCCAGCGCCTCGTCGCGGGACACATCGCGACGGGTGAACGGCTGCGCCTCCCGGACGATCTCGTGCATCCGGTCGCTGATGCGTTCCAGGTCGTCGGGTGTGAACGGCTCAGCGACGTCGAAGTCGTAGTAGAAGCCGTCGCTGATCGGCGGGCCGATGGCGAACTTGGCGTCACCGAACAGGTCGGTGACCGCCTGGGCGAGGATGTGGGCCACGGAGTGGCGCAGCACCGCCCGCCCCTCCTCGGAGTCGGCCGCAACCGGCTCGACGCTTGCGCCGTCGACGACCTGCGAGCTCAGATCGCGGACCTCGCCGTCGATGCGCGCGGCCAGCACCTGCCCGCGTATCGCCCCGAGTGCCTGCAGTGCCTGCTGGGCGGTCACGCCCTCGTCCACGGCAGCGCTCGAACCGTTGGGGCCCTTCACGGTGATCTGTGCTGCCACGCTGCTGCTCCGATGACTGCGCGGTAACTCGGACGTCGCAGGATACCGGGCGCGCCTGCCCCACCTACGGGACCCGGCGCCTCGTCGGGTTCGACTGGGCGGCTGGGTCCCGACTCGGCGGCCGGACCTACGAGTCGGCGGACTCCAGCTCGGCCAGGAGCCGACGGGCTCGTTCCACGTCGACCGCTGGCACCAGCACCCTGGTGGCGAACGTGCCGCTGTCAAGGCCGTACACCGACCCCAGCGCGTCGCGATCGAGGCGGACGACGATGCCCTCGGCTTCCAGCGCCCCTTTGATGAGCTGTGCCTGCACGGATGGACGCGCCGTCAGCACCCGCAGCTCCGCCATAAGACCCAAGCCTAACTGGTCGGGCCTCCCGGCCTCCCACGCGCTGTGGTTGGAGCCGGCGAGCAGAGGGCCCTTCTGGGCTATCGTCGGGGAATGCCAGAACCCGTCATCGTCGCCGCCACGCGCAGTCCGATCGGTCGCGCCTTCAAAGGCTGTTTGGCCGAGGTGCGCGCCGACGACCTGGCCGCCGAGATGGTGCGGGCGGCGCTGGCCAAGGTCCCCGAGCTGCACCCGAGCGAGGTGGAGGACGTGCTGCTCGGCTGTGGCCTGCCCGGCGGCGAGCAGGGGTTCAACATGGGCCGGGTCGTCAGCGTGCTCGCCGGGCTGCACGACGTCCCCGGCACCACCGTCACCCGCTACTGCGCGTCGTCGCTGCAGACGATCCGCATGGCGGCGCACGCCATCAAAGCCGGCGAGGGCGACGTGTTCGTCGCGGCCGGCGTCGAGATGGTCAGCCGCTTCGTCAAGGGCAACTCCGACAGCCTGCCCGACACCATGAACCCCCGCTTCACCGAGGCCGGCGCTCGCACGGCACGGCGCGCCGAGGGCGGTGAGGACACCTGGACCGCACCCGATGGCCTGCCGGACATCTACATCGCCATGGGACAGACCGCCGAGAACGTGGCACAGACCGAGGGCGTGACCCGCGAGGCGATGGATGCGTTCGCGTTGCGGTCGCAGACGCTGGCGGTGGCCTCGCAACGCAACGGCTTCTTCGAACGGGAGATCACCCCGGTCACGCTGCCCGACGGAGCCGTGGTGAACCGCGACGACGGCCCGCGCCCCGACACCTCGTTGGACAAACTCGCAGACCTCAAGCCGGTGTTCCGCCCCGACGGGCGGGTCACCGCCGGCAACGCCTGTCCCTTGAACGACGGTGCCGCCGCGGTGGTGGTCACCAGCGACACCCGTGCCCGCCAGCTTGGAATCACGCCGCTGGCACGCATCGTGGCCTCGGGCGTCAGCGCGCTGCATCCCGAGATCATGGGCCTGGGCCCGGTACAAGCCAGCCGGCAAGCACTGGCACGGGCGGGGATGACCATCGACGACGTCGATCTGGTGGAGATCAACGAGGCCTTCGCGGCCCAGGTCATCCCCTCAGCCCGGCAGCTCGGGGTCGACAGCGACAAGCTCAACGTCAACGGAGGCTCCATCGCCGTCGGTCATCCGTTCGGGATGACCGGCGCGAGGATCATGAACACCCTGCTCAACGGCCTGGTCAGCGCCGACAAAACCATCGGGCTGGAGACAATGTGCGTCGGTGGCGGGATGGGCATGGCGATGATCGTCGAACGGCTGCGGTGACTGTGGGATCCGTGGCATCATCCTCCGTTCGGACTAGCTCGATCTAGTCGCTGTGGGTCTTTCGCCGATGTCCCTCCCCTTCGTACACTGACGGCGATGGGCGGGAAGAATTCGGGGGTGTCTGCGTCCCCGTACCGGGGGGAAGACCGGCGGCGGATCGTCGCGGCGGTCCGTTTGACGTGGCGACGTCAGCTCGGCGCGGGGGTCGCTGTGCTGCTCGCGACCGCGCTGCTGGTCTCTGTGGTGCTGCCTTTGCCGCCGGCGCGAGACGCCGACGCGCTGCTGCTGACCGGCATGCTGCAGATGGCGTCGCTGGTGCTCGCGCTTGGAGTCAGCGCCATGGGCCTCGCCCGCTGGCGGCTAACCGGTGACGCGGCCTCGTTGTGGATATCCGCGGCCTTGCTGGTTTTCGCGGTCGTGCGCCTGGGATTGGTCGAGCTGCTGCCCGTGGTCGTGGCCGGTGAGGCCGTCAGCGTTCTGGCCGGCTGGTTGCGGCCCGCCAGTCTGTTGGTGACCGCGGGATTGCTGGCCGCGGCCGCCGTCGCGCCACCGGCCGACAGCCGTCTGCGGCCCTTGCGTGTATGCGGAACCGCTGCGGCGGTGACCGGGCTGGTCGCGGCGGTCCTGGGGTTCCTGCCGGGAATCTCCTCGTTCGTGGACGGCGTGGTAGGCACGGGAGCCCGCCCGTACACCGCCAGGAGCTCCATCGGGGTGATGCCACTGCTGTGGTTGACCGGAGCGGGGACCTTCCTCTGGATCGGGCGACGCCGACAGCGGTGGCTGTTCACCGGCTGTGGCCTGCTGCTGGTTGCGCTGACCCTGGGTGAGGTGACCAGGGTTGCCGCCCCCGGTTCCGCCGTCGGCGGACTGCTGGGACGCGAGCTGATCCGGCTGCTCGGACTCACCATTGCGTTGTCCGATGCCACTCGGGAAGTGCTGCTCACCTACCAAGATGCCTCTCGATCACTGCTCCGCTTTGAGTATCGGGCGGCCACCACCGCTGAGGGGATGCGCATGGACGCGGCGGCCGCCGAGGAGCGCGCACACGAGGCGGGTTCCGCCCTGGCCGCCATCGAGGGAGCGACCGTGACGCTGGAGCGCTACCGCGAGCGCCTCGACGAGCAGACCCAGCGTGCGTTGTCTGCCGGCGTCAGTACCGAGATCCGCCGGCTGCAGCGCCTGGTCGGCAACCAAGTCGACGACCCCACGATTGCCGAGTTCAGTCTGGCCGCGGTGCTCGAGCCGCTGCTGGCGACCGAGCGGACCCGCGGCACGGAGGTGGTCGCGGCCATCCCGGCTGCGCTGACGGCGCTCGGCCGAGCCGACTCGACCCAGCAGATCGTGCAGACGCTGCTGGACAACGCCCGCCGCTACGCGCCGGGCTCCGCTGTGACGGTTCGCGCGCACGCTGACGGCGACCGGGTGGTCCTGCGGGTGGAGGACCGTGGACCCGGTGTCGACCCGCAGCAGCGCACATCAATCTTCCGCCGCGGCGTTCGCGGCGACGGCGCCGCGAACGTGCCCGGTAGCGGTCTGGGCCTGTACATCGCCGCGCAGCTGCTGCGCACGCAGGCCGGCCAGCTGTGGGTGGAGGAGCGAGAGGGCGGCGGCGCGTCGTTCGCGCTGGCGCTGCCATGCGGTGCTGACCACCCGCCGGCCGGGATCGGGCCGCGTAGCGAAGCAAAGGGGGTCTGAAGCGCCGGTCGGCGGTGCAGGCGGATGGCTGGCCGCGGCTCGACGCTCAAGCAGAGGGACCGCACCGATCTAAGCTCCACGCTGTCCCCGCCGGCTTCACCCTTCGAGACCCGCATGACCGCCAAGATCGTCCCGTCGGTGCTGCCAGCCGACCTCGCCCGCCTCGGCGCCGACTGCGCCGCGTTGGACGCCGCCGGCGTCGATCGCATCCAGTGGGATGTGATGGACGGGCACTTCGTGCCAAACCTGACCTTCGGGCCCGACGTCATCGCGGCCTGCAGGCCGCATGCCACCTGCGGCTTTGAAGCGCATCTGATGTGCGAGCGACCTGAGCACATGCTGCCTGCCTACATCGAGGCGGGCTGCGAACTGATCATCGTGCATCCCGAGACCCTGCAACAGCCGCACCGCACGTATGCAGCCATCCGTGAACTCGGCGTGCGGACCGGTGTCGCCCTCTCTCCCGCCACCGGGCTGGGCCTCGTCGAGCACGCGCTGGACCTGGTCGACCTGCTGCTGATCATGACCGTCGACCCCGGCTTCGGCGGCCAGGCATACCTGCCCTCGATGGAGCCCAAGATCGCAGCGGCCCGCTCGATGATCGACGACAGCGGTCACGACATCGAGCTGGAGGTCGACGGCGGCATCGGGCCCGACACCATCGCGGGCGCGGCCGCCGCGGGCGCCGACGTCTTCGTGTCCGGCAGTGCGCTGTGGCGCTATGCCAATTTTGTCGAAGGGGTCGCCGACCTGCGGCGTCGTGCCGAAGGGGCATGGATCGCCTCGCCGCGTCCGTCAAGCCCCGCGATCACCAAGCTGACCTGACCCGCCACGATCCGAGCGCGGTGCAGCTCCGCTCGCGTCCACAGGCGACGGGTGCGGCTGTAGAACTCCAGCAGACCCACGGGGCGGCCCCGCGCATGCAGCGGTACCAGCAGCACGGAGCGATGGCCCATCGCGTGCAGCACGGCGGTCTCGGCCTGGTCGGCGCCCGAGTCGTCGGACAACACCTGCAGCGCCTCGCGGCGCTTGAACGCCGCGGCCGTCGCCGGGTAGTCGGCGAGCCGGAAGCGCTCGCCCGTGCAGCGCCATGCCGCCACGTCGATGGTCTCCAGCGTGTCGGCCCGCTCGTCGAAGGACGACAGCAGCACTTGGTCGGCGCCGAGCATGGCGGCCAACTCGTCGGCTAGCTGGGCGAGATCGTCCAGCGAGGTGATGTCGGGCAGCACACCGGCGAGGTCTTCGAGATGCTGGTCGGCGTCCTCGATGGGCGCGCGCCGCTCCCGCCGGAATTGCATGGCCGACGAGCTCGCCCCGACACAGGTCGCCGCGGCGGTGGCGTCGATCGCAGCCCAGGGTGCGGCGGGCCGCGCCAGCGCGTACCCCTGGGCGTACGCAACATCCAGATCGGCCAGCATCGTCAGCTCATCGAGTGTCTCGACCCCTTCGGCGCACACGTCCGTGCCGGTGCGGCGGGCGAAGCGAACCAATGACTCGATCAGGGCCACCTTGACCGGGTCGCGGTGCACTCCCTCGATCAGGGTGCGGTCGATCTTCAGAAAGTCCGAGCGCGTGCGCATCATGCGCTGCAAGCCGGCGTAGCCCGAACCGGTGTCGTCGATGGCGATGCGTGCCCCCGCTCCCCGCAAGGCGATCAGCGCCGCCTCCAGCGCCCGCTCGTCGGTGACCGCCTGCTGCTCAGTGATCTCCACCATGACGCCCCGCAGGTCGGTGGGCAACGCTTCGAGGACCTCCAGCGAGGTCACGGCCGAGGGACTGAGGTTGACCGACACGTACTTGCCGGGCGGCCGAGGCGCGGCCAAAGCGACCGTCACGGCCTTGGCCTCCAACGGCTCCCCGAGGCCGCAGGCATGCGCCTGGGCGAACCACACATCCGGCGGCTGCGGTGGCAGCTGCGGAAAGCGCGCCAGCGCCTCGTAACCGACGATCCTGCCGGTCGCCAGCATCACGATGGGCTGGAAGACCGGCGTGATCCCTGCCGGCGCGGCGAGCACCGCTGCAATCCGCGAGTGCAGCGCGCGCAGGTACGGCAGGGACGTCGGCACGCGGGCAAGCCTCTCGCCCACGGCGCCGACGGCCGTCATCGCTCCCCCAGCTGAATGCATACAAGTACAAGGATCGGTCGTTACCGAGCATCCCTGTATGGCGGATCTGCCGCTGCGAGTGCCCCGAATGGACTACATGCAGTTTCCGTGCGAGCGCCGTGCCACGTAGACGTGGTCGGGCTCGCCCCGCTGCACCACCACGGTGTGGATCTCCACGACGCCGAAGTGGCGTCGCAAGCGCTGCTCAAACTCCTCGGCGGCGGCTGCACTCCACACCGACAGGGCACCATCGGGCGTGATCACGCTCGACAGCGTCCGCAGGCCGGCATCGCCGTACAGCTGCGCGTTGCGCGGCACGACCGTCCAGTCGGGACCGTTGTCGGCGTCCAAGCAGACCGCGTCGACGGTCCCGGCGGCGTCGTCCAGCCAGTCAACGAGGTCGGCATGGACGACCTTGACCCGAGGATCGTCGATGGCCGCAGCGGTCACCTGTCGAAAGTACGTGCGATGCCAGTCGATGATTGCCTTCTCCACCTCAACGACGGTGACGCGCCGGACCGCAGGGTGGCGCACCGCCTCGACCAGGGAGAAGCCTGCACCCAGCCCGCCGATCAGCACGTGCATGGGAGCGCGCAGCCCTCGCAGCGCTGCGCGCACCAGCAGGCGTTCCGAGGCACCCCCGCCGGCGGTCGACATCAGGAACACGCCGTTGGCGATCACTTGCAGGGCGGCCCCTTCCCGGCGCAACACCACCTCCCCTCGTGGCGTGATGCGCCGGTCGAGCACGATCGCCATGCCGCCTCCTGTGCGGATTTGCGCCGTGCCAGGCACCCTACCGACACAGCGCTCGTCAAGGCTGGCGGACGGTCGTCAAAGAGTGGCTACCACAGCGCTGGTAAAGTGGCGCCATCAGCTCTACGAGGAGGCAGTGATGGAAGTGGGCGTTCGCGAGCTTCGTAACAACCTGAGCCGCTACCTCGACCGCGTTCAAGCGGGCGATGAGGTCGTCGTCACAGATCGGGGCAGAGCGATCGCTCGCGTCCTGCCGATGAGCGGCGAGCGCACCATCGATCACCTGATCGCACAAGGCCTCGTGACTCCGGCCCGGCAGCCGAAGCAACAGTCGAGCCGCCCGATCAAGACACTTGGAACCGTCTCGGACCTCGTGGCCGACCAGCGGCGGTGAACGCCTACTTCGATACCTCAGCGATCGTGCCGCTGCTCATCGACGAACCCAACTCGGACGATGCCCGACGGCTGTGGGACGAAGCGATCCGCATCGTCAGCGTTCGCCTGCTGTATCCCGAGGCGCGCGCCGCCACTGCACAGGCCCACCGGGTCGGCAGGCTCACCGCCCCACAGCTTCGAGCGGCGGTCGGCGCCCTGGACGATCGCTACCCGCAAGTGGACGTCGTGCAGATCGACGACGAGCTTGCCCGACGCGCCGGTGAGTTCGCCGAAGTGCATGGGCTGCGCGGCTACGACGCCGTCCATTTGGCGGCCGCTGATCGGGCGGGCGACACCGACCTGGTCGTCGTGGCCGGTGACCGCGCACTGCTGAACGCTGCGGCCTCGGTTGGCCTCATGACCGCCTCGATCGGCTGAATTGCAAGGCGCGTCATCAACTTGCAGGATGCTCACCGCTCCACGTGTTCCACGAGCCGGTCGCAGAACCGCCGCACGGCGACCATGGCGTCAGCCTTAGCCTCTTCGAGGTCCCGATCGGGATGGTTTAGAAGCAGCTGGTCGGCGTAGGCGCGGGGGCCGAAATCCGTGACGTGCTCGAAGGCCGGGCGTAACTCCATCAGCGCGATTTGGAATGGCCGGAGGTCGTCCAGCAGGTTGCTGACGTGACTCACTGCGCCTGCGCTTCCGATGGCGTCGTTGTTGAGCACCACGAAGGCAACGTCATAGAGGTCCTTGGGCGCACGCCGTTCGCGGTAGGTGGCTGGGCTGGGATCCGGGCAGGTCGTCTTGGTCGGCGAGCAGTTCGAACTTGACCACGGCGTGGGCATCGCTCGCGCGGATCTCCCAGCGCCAGGCCCGAGCATCATCAGGCTCGAACTCGGCGTTGCGGAGCGCCCGCTCGAGCCGAGCGGTGTGGACCGACCCTTGCGGGATCTCGAGATCGACCTGCACGTCGATGTCGGTGGTACCCGCGTGCGTCTCGTCAGACCGGGAGCACAGCAGGTCGGGGACGAAACCTCCGCGCGGTACGAACTCCGGGGTACCTCCGCAGTGGTGGGCCACGCGACGCACCACATGCCGGGTTCGTTGTCGACCGGCTGGCTCATGCTTGCGGTGGCCGCCAAGGGGAAGGGTCGAAGAGTCAGCCGACCGCCGGAGGCCGGCTCGAGGTCGGCCTCCCTCGCGGCGGCCACAAGCCCCCGGCGTGCCGGCCGCGCGTGGCCCGGCCTCGAGTAACCCCTCGTCATGGAGTTGTCGCAGCGCACGCGCGGCCGTACCGATCGCGAGCTCGGTCCGTTCGGACACGGCCTTGACGGTGCTGGCCGTACCGGTCAGCAGAACCTCATCCACCGCGAACGTGGCTGGGGGCCAGGGCGATGCCGAAGGTTCGGCGTGGCGGCTTTTGGGTGTTCGGCCGCACACGATGATCAGCGGGTCCAGGTGGATGGAGGCGGCACCGGTTTCGTCGACCCAACTTGTGCCGGCGGCTTCCGCTTCAGCTTTCGCGCCAGCGAAGAACTTCGGTGCTACGAGGAGATCGACATGAGGACGGTCGCGGAGCGCGTCGGCGACCTGCCGGGCCCGACAGGTCTTGAACCTATGACCTTTCGCGTGTGAAGGGAGCGGAACGTGTCCGCCTGCGTCCGGCAAGCCGCGCCCGTGCGCACTTCCGGCCGCCGACGATCGCTGGCCTTCAAGGCTGTATGCGCCATTGAATCCAGCAATGGGTCCAAAGCGGATGGTCTATTACTCGGGTGATGATCCTGCCTGATCGCGCCGCGCCGGTGCTGGTGGCCGACCTGTTCCCGGCCGAGCGTGTCGCGCTGCTGGGCATGCTGCGCTCGCTGTCACCGGCGGAGTGGTCGTCGCCGACGGTCTGCGCGGGTTGGCCCGTAAAGGACGTCGCGCTGCACCTGCTGGCCGGGGACCTAAGCAAGCTGGCACGCGGTCGAGACGGCTTCGATGCGCCCCCTGGCACCGTGCCGCTCCCGTCCCCCACGGACTTCGTGTCGCTGGTGGCGTTCCTCGACGCGCTCAATGCCCGCCGGGTCCGCGAGCTGCGGTGGCTCAGCACCCCGGTGCTCATCGACCTGCTGGCCGCCACCGGACCAGCCCTGCACGCCTACCTGGCCGAGTTGGACCCCTTCGAGCCAGGCGAGCGGGTGTCCTGGGCGGGTGAGGCGCCAGCGCCGAACTGGCTGGACGTCGCCCGGGAGTTCACCGAGCGCTGGGTCCACCAGCAAATTCGTGAGGCCGTTGGGCGGCCTGGCCTGGTCCAGCCGCACCTGCTGCACCCGGTGCTGGCCACCTTCGCCCGCGCACTGCCCCGCGCGCTGCGCGACGCGGACGCGGTGGTGGACTCCTCGGTGCTGCTGCACGTCACCGGTCTGCGGGCGGCCAGTGGTACGCAGTCCGCGAGCAGGCCGCCTGGGTGCTGCACGAGCATCCGCCCAGCCCGCCAGCCGCCACCGTCGTGCTCGACCAGGACACCGCCTGGCGGCGCTTCAGCAACGGCATCGACGCCGACGCGGCGCGCGAAAGGGCGACGGTCGCCGGGGACGCGGCACTTGCCGACCAGGTGCTGCAGGCTCTGGCGATCATCGGATGAGACACCTCGGCACGCGAACACCCCGGCGGTCTGGTCCGGCGCGCGAGCTGCTCTACCTTCGGGATCGGCCCGTCCTGGACCACCTGGTGCGGCGGCCTCGTACGCGCGGGCGGCGGACCGAGGACGGCGCAACAGATCGCCAACACCCGCCAAGAGGTGCCTCGCGGCGATCCACAACGGACCGAGCGCGAACGCAAGACCTTGCTCCAAGTCCTGATCACGAAGTACGCGTCAACGGACGCGACCGTGTCCTCCCCCACCTTCCGGGTGCCATGCACCCGAGGAGAGGGCACGGTTCGTACGCCGATCGGTTCGGTGGGCCCGACAGGTTTTGAACCTGTGACCTCTCGCGTGTGAAGCGAGCGCTCTCCCACTGAGCTACGAGCCCTGGATGGCGACGAGCAGCCGCCGGGCCGTAGGATAGCCGCTGGCACCCATCGCGGCCAGCGTGGTCAGCGTGGTCTGGCCGGCGCAGTGGCCGTCTCAGGGGCGGCTAGCCTCGAAGACGGTGTCCCCGCTTGGCTCACTGCCGGGCACGGCAGGACTGTCGCCGGTGTCCTCGGGATCGCTGATCAGTAGCCGATCAGCGTCGTCGGGCAGCGCGAACAGCCGGTACAGCCGCCCCTCCTCGGACGGGCCGAAGTAGAAGCGATACGCAGTCGTGCCGCTCTCGTCCTTGACGTACAGCCCGTATCGCTGCTCGGGATCCAGGCCGTCCACACTGACGACGAAATCCGTGCCGTCGTCCTTGACCACGCCCTGCACGGAGGCGTCGGTGATCGCGCTGCGCCACGACGTTCCGGTCTCGCGCACAACCCCCGCGCGCACCAGGTTGCGGTTGTCGGTTTCCAGCTGGGTCATCTCGCCGTGCAGCGTGAAGTTCCACAGCGACAGCCCGACCAGGAACAACAGTCCCCCCAGCACGGTGAAGCGCGACACCCGGGTGGCCGGGGGCGCCTCCTCGAGATCGTCGTCGGCGTCGTCGGACTCGCGGCGCTTGGTTTCGATGACCTGGGCCGCCCGGACACGGTGCTCGTCTCGTTCGACGTCGGCCAGGTCGTGGGCGATGGCCCGCAACTCCCCGACCCGCGCGCGGCAATCGGCGCAGTCCAGCAGGTGAGCACGAAAGACGCGCCCCTCGGAGTCGTCCAGGCCGCCGAGCACGTGGGCAACCGCCAGTCCCTCGAAGTAGCGGTGCCCGTCAGCCCGGTCCATCTGCGCCACGATACCTCCGGACCACTCGGCCGAACAGCCTACGCCTGGATGTCGTCTGTCTCCGTTACGGTCTGTTCAGAATCCCAGGGATGCCGAAAATCTGGCGGCAGCCAGGCATAGGGCCGCCGGCGGCCGGGACGCCGCACCGCGACCCAGATGAGCGCCGCAACGATGGCGCACAGAGCCCCGACCTGACTGCCGGTCAGCGGGCCGATCAGATCCCTGTCCGCGGCTCGCGCAAAGTCGCTGAGGAAGCGCCCGCCGCCGTAGAGCACGGCGAAGGCCACCAGGAAGAAGCCGTCGAAGCGGGGGCGGCGCTCGAGCAGTATCAGGATCGCCAGGACGACACCACCGGCCAAGAAGTCGTACAGCGCCGTCTGGTGGAGGGCCACGTCGTAGCAGCCCTGCACCGTGGTGGGTCCAACGCCCGGGAACGGGTACGGCGCGGCCGGATCCCCGTACGCGCCGCTGCAGCGCCAGCCGAGCACGAAGCTGGTCGGCGCGCCGAGGTGCTCGCCGATGACCAGGTCGCCGATGCGGCCGATGAAGATGCCCAGCGCCAGACCAGGGGCCACGGAGTCCAGCAGCAGTGGCACCGACAAGCGGCGGCGCAGCGCGAAGGGCACGTTGGCCAGCACGGCGCCGGTGATGCCGCCCAGCAGGCTCAGCCCGCCCTCCCACACCCGCAGCCAGCTGAGAGGATCTGCGAACAGGTCCAGGTGGGTGACGACGAAGAAGAAGCGCGCCCCAAGGATCCCGCCCACGATCGTGCGGGTGATCAAGGACTGCACGATGGCTTCGATGTCTGGAACCTCGCGACGGGCGACCCCGCGACGCAGGGCACGGTGCAACATCAGTTGGGCGCCGATGAGGACGCCGGCGGCGATTGAGATGCCATGGGGTGAGATCGCGAGGTCGCCCACCAGGCGGATGCGCTCGAGGATCGGCCAGGCCAGCTCAGCCGGGACGGGCACGTCGGCACTCCTGTCGAGGGGACGCCGAGTGTAGGTCCCGGCCTGCTCGCTTTGGCCTAGTGCTCTGGTGGGGGCACTGCGGCTTGTTCACCTGCTCACGGGTCAGTCGGCGGTCGCGGTCGCGCTGCGGCGCCTACGGGCCGACCGCAACGCATCGCGGCGGCGGCGGCGCACGGCCTGTGCCGGCGCAACACCCGCCATCATCGAGGTGACTGCGCGCTCCAGGTCGTCGGCCTCGTCGACTTGCTCGAGCAGTTCCACGACGGCGGCGGCACGCTCGGCGGGCAAGAGCATCCACGTCTCCAGCCGCCCCATGAACCCGATGAACCCGAGCAGCAGCAGTGGGAATCCGACCACTAATGCCGCCGCCCCCAAACCCACATCGAATTCCACGCGGACCCTCTCCCCCGTCGACCGTCTCGCTGCTTCGTTACCGTCTGTTCATATGTACCCGCAGCCCTTGGCGGCGGAAACCGCCCCATCGCTAGGCTCGCGGCCATGCCGACTTCCCGTCGTTCGGCCGCCGGCATCGATGTCGGCGGCACCTTCACCGATGTCGTCGTGACCGGGGGCGGGCGCCTGCGGGCGGTGAAAGTGCCCACCACGCCGGACGACCAGGGCGAGGGGCTGGCGCAAGGGCTGCGCGCGGCCTCCGACGCCGACGTGCCCACAGTCGCCCACGGCACCACCACCGCGACCAACGCCGTGCTGGAACGCAACGTCGCCACGACGGTCCTGGTAACCACCGACGGGTTTCGCGACGTGCTGACGATCGCCCGTCAGGACCGGCCGTCGTTGTACGACCTGGCAGTGGTCCGGCCCGCGCCGCTGGTCGATCGTGAGCACGTGGTGACCGTCGTCGAGCGCACCGCCGGCGACGGCAGCGCGGTGGTGGCGCTGAGCGACGACGAGGTGGACCGTCTGGTCGCGGCAGTGGCCGCGCTGCAACCCGAGTCGGTGGCGGTCAGCCTGCTGTTTGCCTATGCCGGCCCAGAACACGAACAGCGGCTGTGCGCGGCGCTGGCCAAGCGCCTGGACGTGCCGATCACCCGTTCCAGCGCGCTACTGCCGGAGTTGCGCGAGTACGAGCGAGCCTCCACCTGCGTGCTCAACGCGGCCGTTGCTCCGGTGATGCGCCGGTATCTTTCGGGGCTGCGCGACCGGCTGCCAGGCACCGAGGTCACCGTCATGACATCCGGCGGTGGCGTGGCCGACCTGGTTACCGTCGCTGAGTTCCCCGTGCACACCTTGCTGTCCGGCCCCGCGGCCGGGGTGGTGGCGGCCGCCGCGGTCGCCGCCGCGGCAGGCCATCGTGACGCTGTCGCCTTCGACATGGGCGGCACCTCCACCGACACCTGCCTGGTGCGCCACGGCCGACCTGAGATCGCCGTCGAGGCCACCATCGCGGGCCTGCCGTTTCGCACGCCAGCGGTCGCGGTCCATAGCGTCGGCGCGGGCGGCGGCTCCCTGGCGTGGGTGGACGCCGGCGGAGCCCTGCGGGTAGGGCCTGGATCTGCGGGCGCCCGGCCCGGCCCTGCGTGCTATGGGTTCGGTGGCACGAAGCCGACCGTCACCGACGCGCATGCCGCCCTCGGCCATCTCGGCGACGGCCGGGCGCTGGGCAGCGGCGCCGCGGTCACCCTCGACCGCGCCGCCGCCGTGGCCTCCCTGGAGACCTTGGAGGGCTTCGACGACCCGCTGACCGCCGCCGAAGGGGTGCTCACCGTGGTGCGCGCCACCATGGCGCGGGCCCTGCGCAAGGTGAGCACCGAGCGGGGCGTCGACCCGGCCGGGCTGGTGCTGGTGGCCTACGGAGGGGCGGGGCCCCTGCACGCCGCGGCACTCGCCAGTGAGCTCGGCTGCACTGCCGCGCTGGTGCCGCCGGCGCCGGGTGTCCTGTCCGCGCTGGGCCTGCTGCTGGCGCCGCCGCGCCACGAGGCCTCGCGCACCGTCATGGCCTGCTGGACACGCGACGGCCGGCCACCTGACCTCGACGGGGTCTACGACGAACTGGCACAGGAGGCCAAGACCCACGTGCAAGGGCGGGCGCGGCGGCTGGTCGACTGCCGCTACCTCGGCCAATCCCACGAGCTGCGCTTGGACCTGAACCCAGGCGCGGACATCGCCGCGCTGCTCGACGAGGCGCACCGCGAGGCCTACGGCTACGCCATGCCCGACGAGACCGTGGAGGTGGTGACGTTGCGAGTCGTGGTGGAGGGTGACCCTGTCCTGCCGGAGGCTCCGCGCGACTGGGACCAGGGCGAGGCACAGCCGGAGCGCCGGCGCCGCATTGGCGTCGGCGGTGAACAGGTCGACGCCCGCGTGGTCGACCGCGCCGGCCTGTCCGCCGGTGAGCGCCTGACCGGTCCCGCGCTGGTGGAACAGCCCGACAGCACCACGTTGCTCGGACCCGACGACGTCGCCGAGGTCGACGCGGCCGGCAACCTCGTGCTGCACGGCGGTGCACATTGACCCTGGACCCTGTGGCCATGGAAGTCGCCCGTCATGCGCTGGCCGGCGTGGCCGAGGAGATGGGCGTGGCGTTGCGGCGCGCGGCCTACTCGCCCAACATCAAGGAGCGTGCCGACTGCTCGGCGGCGGTGTTCGACCCGGACGGGCAGATGGTCGCCCAGGCCGAGCACATCCCGGTGCACCTCGGCTCGATGCCCGCCAGCGTCGAGGCGGCCCTCGACGCGATGGACGGCCGCCTGCCGCCGGAGACGCAGGTGCTGGCCAACGATCCGTACGCGGGCGGCACGCATCTGCCGGACCTGACCCTGGTGGCCGCGGTCGGCGACGACGACGGCCGGCTGCTCGGCTACGTCGCCAACCGAGCGCATCACGCCGACGTTGGGGGTGCGGCTCCGGGGTCGATGCCGGCCACGGCCACCGACATCGCCATGGAGGGCCTGCGCATCCCACCGACCGTCGTGGCCGATGCGCACGGCGTCCGCGAGGACGTGCTGGCGCTGGTCGCCGCCAACTCGCGGACGCCCGGCGAGCGCCGCGGCGACCTGCGAGCCCAGTTCGCCGCCAACCATGTTGGCGCCCGGCGGTTGCGCGAGCTCGCCGCCCGCGGCGGCACGGACAGCCTGCAAGAGGCCATGACGGCTGTCTGTGACTACAGCGATCGGCGGGTGCGCGCGGCGGTGGCCGAGATGCCCGACGGTACCTGGACGGCGGAGGACGCCTTGGAGGTCGGCGACGGCGTCACGATCCGCGCCAAGGTGACCATCGACGGCGAGTGCGTGCGCGTGGACTTCAAGGGCAGCGACGCACAGATCCCTGTCAACCTCAACGCGGTGCTGGCGGTCACGATCTCCAGCACCTGGTTCGTGTTCCGCATGCTCACCGACCCCTCGGCGCCTCCCAACGCGGGTTGCTACCGCGCATGCGCCGTGCTTGCGCCGCGCGGCAGCATCGTGCACGCCGTCGCCCCGGCTCCGGTCGCGGCGGGCAACGTCGAAACCAGTCAACGCATCGTCGACGTGCTGCTGGCGGCCTTCGCCCAGGCGCTGCCCGACCGCGTGCCGGCCGCGAGCCAGGGCACCATGAACAACGTGCTGATCGGCAGCGGGGGCGACGACGCCTTCAGCTACTACGAGACGATCGCGGGCGGCGAGGGCGGCACGCCCGCCCGGGCGGGGATGTCCGGGGTCCACACCGGGATGACCAACACCCGCAACACCCCCGCCGAGGCCATGGAGCTGGCCTATCCCCTGCGGGTCTGGCGTGCCGAGCTGCGTGACGGCTCCGCGGGGGCTGGGCGCCACCCCGGCGGCGAGGGTGTGGTGCGCGAGATCGAAGCCCTGGCCGATGCCACGCTGACGCTGCAAAGCGAGCGCCGCCTGCGCGGGCCGTGGGGTCTGGCCGGCGGCCGCGACGGTCACCCCGGCCGCAACTGGCTGATCCACCGCGGGGAGCCCGATGCCGAGGCGCTGGGGTCCAAAGGGACCTGGCCGCTGCGGCGCGGCGACCGGGTCCGCATCGAGACCCCCGGTGGGGGCGGCTGGGGCGAACCGCCGGCCTGAGCGACGACCCGCTCGTCCGTTCAGGGGCGACGCGTCGCCCGTCCGACGGTTCACGTGCGCGCGGCGCCCGCTGTGGCACCGTGATGTCGACACCAGCGGTGAGGAAGGCGTCGTGTCGGATCTAGACGAGGGCTTCGGACCGCCGCAGCGCGGTGGCAGTGGCGGCAAGTCGGCTGTCAGCAATGAACGCCGCAGCGGCGGGAGCGGCGCGCAAGATGCCGGCGCCCAGCCCGCCGGGGCCCAGGCCGCCAGGGCGCGGCCTGCCGGCGCCCGGGCTGCCGGCGCGAGCGTCCCCCGTGGGCCCGACGACGATCACGGGTTCTCGCCAGCCGCTCGGGGACGCAGGAGGGGCCTCGGCAGCCGGTTGCTGCTGATCCTGCTCGTCGTCGGCCTCGTCGTGGTCCTGATGGGTGTGGCGGCCGCGACGACCGCGGCGGCGCGGATGTCGCGGGTCGACGTCAAGGGCCTGCAGGACGCGGGTGGCCGGATGAACGTGCTGATCGTCGGCTCCGACAGCCGCGAGCAGCTCAACGAGCAGCAACGGCGGCGCCTGGGCACCGGCTCGGCCGACGGGCTTCGCACCGACACCATCCTGCTGCTGCAAGTCCAGGGCAACCGCGCAGCAATGCTGTCGTTTCCCCGTGACCTGTTCGTGACCCGTTGCGACGGTAGCCAGGGCAGGATCAACGTCGCCTACGCGCGTGGCGGACCGTCCTGCCTGGTTGACACGGTGACCGAGCTTTCCGGCATCCCGGTCTCCCACTACATGGAGGTCGACTTTCTGGGGTTTGCCCAGATCGTGAACGCGGTGGGTGGCGTCAGCGTCTTTCTCGACGAGCCGCTGTCCGACCGCGACGCCCACATCGACCTGCCCGCCGGCTGTGTGACGCTCAACGGTCGTCAAGCTTTGGGTTTTGTCAGGGTGCGCAAGGTCGACAACGACCTCGGACGCATCGCGCGTCAGCAGCGCTTCGTCAAGGAGCTGGCCAAGGAGGCTGCGCAGCCAAGCACCCTGCTCAACCCGTTGCGGCTGTTCCGCACGGCCAACGCAGCCGGTGCCGCGTTGACGGCCGACCGTGGGTTGGGCCTGGTGGATCTCGGCAAGCTGGCCTGGGCGGGTCGCAGCCTGGGCGGGTCGCGCCTGCGGTCCTTTGCGGTGCCGGGAACCGACAGCGTAATCGGCGGCGCCGCTGTGATCGTGCCCAACGAGGCCGAGGCCGAGCGCATCTTCCGGTCGTTCCGCAACGGCTCGGTGCTGGAGCGAAAGCGGGCCGCGTCGGGCCCGTCACAGGTCGACGGCATCGAGCTGATTGCCGAAACCCGCTACAACGGCTCGGGCCCACCGCCGGCCGACTGCTGACTTTGCCCCAGCCCGCCCATAAACCGGGGAGCCCCCGAAACAGCGCGGGGCGTGCTACGGCAGGTAGTTGCGGGGGTTCTGGGGAGTCCCGCCGATCCGCGTCTCGAAGTGCAGGTGCGGACCGGTGGAGTTGCCAGTCGAGCCCACCTGGCCGATCTGCTCGCCGGTCGACACGCTGGCGCCCACGCCGACCAGGATGGCGCTTTGGTGCGCGTAGGCGGTGGAAAGGCCACCACCGTGGTCGAGCAACACAATGTTGCCGTAGCCGCCCATGGCGCCGGCATAGGTCACGGTGCCCGACCGGGCGGCCCAGATCGGCGATCCCTCCGGCGCGCCGATGTCAAGCCCCGCGTGCAGCCGTCCCCAGCGGTAGCCGAACTCACTGGTGACGGTGCCGCCGGCCGGCCAGGTCCAACCGCCCGCTCCGACGTCGGTGGAGGCGGCAGTGGTGTCGGTCGCTGCGGTGGTGGCATCGGTCGACGTGCTGGTCGAGGCGCCAGAGGTGGCGGTACTCGTCGCCGCCTGTCGCGCGCGGCTGGCCGCGGCCAGGCGCTCAGCGCGGCGCGCCAGCGCGGCGACCCGACGGCTCTCGGACTCCAGGTGCGTCTCGCGGGTCTGCAGGGTGTTGACCCGGCTGCTGCTCGCGGCCAGGGCCGCTGCCCGGTCGTCGCGGACATCCTCGGCCTCGGCAGCCACCTGGCGTTGTTCGGCGACGACCCGCTCGAGCGAGCCTTGCTCAATGCGAAGCTGCGCGCGCTGGGCGTCCACCGCCGTCTGGGTGGACGTCACCTTCTGCACTGACCGCGTATCGGCACGGTTGACCGCGTCGACGTAAGCGGAGCGGCGTAGCGCATCGGTGGTGCTGTCGGAGCCCAGGACCGTGGTCAGCGAGTCCATCCCGCCTCGCTTGTACAGCGTCACCGCACGGCCGGCCATGACCTGACGCTGCTGTGCCTCGCGAGCCTGCAGCGCGTCCAGACGCACCTCGGCCTCGTCGACGACGGCCTTTTGGCGCTGCACCGCCTGTTCGGCGGCCGCAAGCGCGTCCATGACGACCGCCAGCTGGCGCTGCGCGTTGGCGTAGGACACCGCATCGCGTCGATTCGTGACCTTGGCCGCCGAGATTTCCTCGCGGACCGTGGCGATCCTTGCCCTGATGTCGGCCAGCCGCTCTTCCTCCGGTAGTAGCGCGTCCGCCGTTGCCGGCAGGACGGCCGCGATGGTGGCGGCGAGGATGACGAGGACGACGACGTGTTGACGTGGGCGTTGCGGGGCGGGCATACGGCTCCATGAACACATCGCCGCTCCCAGGGCGGGGGAGGTGGCGATAACGAGGTCGGGGGATTGGTCGCACAGACTAGTTACCCGCTTCAGCCGGGTCAAAGCTTGGGGCATAGCGGACAACACCACGGCGGGTGGCGGTGAACACGGGAGCGGGCGTCGCATACGCCGCCACGAGCCGGTCAGCCGCTCCCGCAGGGAACCCGAGCCGGGAACCGGCGCAAGCGGCTGCTAGGCTGCTGGCCGACTCATGGTCAAATCGGCAACGCCGCCAAGCCGCACCGCTTCCCCGTCTCCACCCAGGCGCGGGCTGCGACGCGTGCGCACCGTGCTCATCGTCCTGGTCGCCGCTGTGGTGGTGGTGGCTGGGGGCTTGCTGGGCTTGCGCGCGGCGCGCAGCGGCGTGCTGCCCGGGGTAAACGTGGACGGGGTCGGCCTCGGCGGCCAGTCAGAGGCAGGGGCTCGGGCGGCGCTGCGGCGCCATGCCGAGATCAAGGGCGCCGCCACCGTGCGGGCGGTGCGCGGGTCGGCGGGTCGTACGGCCGGTAGTACCGGGCCGGTAACCGGCGAGGCGGCTGACCTTGGTTACTCCCTGGACGTCGACGCGACGGTCGCCGCCGCGCTGCAGCGCGGTCGCCAGTCCGATCCGCTCCTTGCCCTGCGCGACCACCTGGCCGCTTTCAGCGCCACGATCGCGGTACCCCCTGTCGAGCAGGTCCGCGATGAACCCTTGGAGGCCTGGGCCAAGCGGGTGGCCGAGCGGCTCAAGCTGCCGCCGCGCGAGGGCCGCGTGCTCATCAATGGGGCACGTGTCCGCGGTGTCCAGCCGCGCTCAGGAGCCCGGGTCCTACAGCAACCGCTGATGGCGGCAGCCCGGGAACGCCTGCTGGCCGGCGACGGCGGGGTGCTGCGCGTGGAGACCGAACCGCTGCCGCCGCGGACCACCGCAGCCGATGTGCGCCGAGCGGTTCGCCAAGCGCGTCGCGCCGTGTCAGCGCCGGTGACGCTGCGACGCAACGGCGTCACCGCAAGGCTGACGCGAGCCCAGATCGGCGACGCGCTCGCCGCGCGGATTAGTGGTGGTGGTAAGGACGCCGCGATCACGATTGCCGTGGAGCCCAGAGCGGTCCGCGACGCCATCGGCCGCCGCACAATCCAGCGTTTCGCGTCCGAACCGGATAGTGCCTCCTTCGTGGTCAACGACCGCAGCGTGCGCGTGGTGGGCGGGCAGGTCGGCTTCTCCTACAACGCCGCCAAGGCGGCTCGCCAGGTGTGGCGGGTGGCATCGCGCCGCGGGGACCGCAGCGCCGTCCTGGCGGGCAACATCACCCAGCCGCGGCGCACCCGGGCGGAGGCCGAGGCGCTGAACATCCGCCGGCGGGTCTCGTCGTTCACCACCTATCACCTGTGCTGTGAGAGCCGGGTCACCAACATCCATCGCATGGCGGACATCGTCGACGGAGTCGTGATCGAGCCCGGCGAGACCTTCTCGCTCAACGGCTATGTGGGCGACCGCACGACGGCCAAGGGGTTCGTTGGTGGCGGCGCCATCCTCGACGGGGAGTATGTGGAGCAAATCGGCGGCGGGGTCAGCCAGTTCACCACCACGATGTACAACGCCGCCTACTTCGGCGGCTACGACATCGTGGACCACAAGGCCCACTCCTACTACATCAGCCGCTACCCCGAGGGCCGTGAGGCGACCCTCAACTTCCCCACCGTCGACCTGAAGGTGGCCAACACCTCACCGCACGGGATACTGGTGAAGACCTCGTACTCAGACACCTCGATCACGGTCACCTTCTACGGCAAGAAATGGGTGGAGGTGTCCACCACCACCGGCTCGCGCAGCAACCTGCAGACCGGCGAGACGCAGTACCAGGAGAACGACAGCCTGCCCCGCGGCCAGGAGGTGGTCGTCCAGGAGGCGGGCCAGGGCTTCGACGTGGTTGTGACCCGCACGCTGCGCTTCCCGGACGGCCAGATCGAGACCGAGGAGGAGTTCACCCGCTACCTGCCGCAGCCTCGCATCGTCGCGCGCAACACCAATGAATGACACGCGGAATAAGAACGGGCCCCGGCGGGGGGAAGCCAGGGCCCGTTGCGACGAACGTCCAGTGCCGGGGGGGCAGGACGGACTATGCGTCAGTCGCGTCGCAGACACCATTGTGCCCCGCCATTGGCCTGCTGCACATCCCCCTGACGAGCTAAATTAGCCTCCCACGTCTGGGATTTCCCATCCCCGGAGATAGCAGATCACCGGCCCCGGTCCGTTGGCGGTGGCTGCCGCAGCCCTCGGCCGGGCGGGTGCCGCTGCGGACACTGCTGTCCGATAGCGCACCCGCTCGCCAAGGCCGCAGCGACTCTCTCGCGCTAGCGGGTGCCGTTGCGGACACCGCCGTCCGAAGCCGCACCCGCACATTCTGGCTCGCCCGTTCCCGTAGCCTGTCGCCTCCAACGCCGTTGCGCGAGGGACATGAAAGCGGCGACCTGATCGACCGCGTGCTCGGCCTGCCCTGGGGCTCCGGCAGTGGGATGGCACGAGTTGGCGCGGCGCGGGGTTACGTCTTCTGCGCCCAGATTGGCGATCATCCGCGACCAGCCTTCCGCTACGTCGAGATGGCCGACCCGCTGAACCCGGTGATCATCGACGACACCCTGACCTGCCTGGCACAGGCGCAGCCACCGGAGGGACCTGACACCGAACGCGCCCTCGACGGGGATGGCCACCGGCTGGCCTTCGATGCGTGGACGGCCGCGCGAGCGCACATTGCCGCTGAGTGGAACGTGGCCGCCGACCCGGCCAACTTACAGCCGACGGTTCCAAAGGCCATGCGTGACGCGGCAGCCCTGGTTCAGAGCAGCCGCCCTCCGTCGATGACGCTGGAGGAGGCCGACACCCTGGTGGATGTCCTCGAGGCTCCCTACCCCGAGCGGACCCTGCGTCAGGTCCGGCGGCTGCTGGCGTCGACCGCTACGGCTTCGGACAAGGTTGCGGCGCTGGCTCAGTTAGCAACCGAGTTGGGACTGGAACCCAGCACGCCATTGGAGCCGCTGCCCGAGGTCGACGAAGACGATGTCCACCTGGTGTGTTGGCTGGCGATCGTGCCACCTGCCTGACGCAGTCGGGTCAGTAGGTGGGGATGGAGTCGTCGACCTCGCGGGCGTAGGCGTTGATGCCGCCTCGCAGGCTGCGGACCTTGCGAAAGCCGGCGCCTTGCAGCTGCTCCAGCGCCTGCATCGAGCGCATGCCGGACTTGCAGTGTAGGACGATGTCTTCGCTGGAATCCAGCTCCGACAGGTGGCGGTGCAGGTCACCCAGCGGCATCAGCTCAGCACCCGGGATGCGGCTGATTTCATACTCGTGCGGGTCGCGGACGTCGATGAGGCGCACACGGTCGCGGGCCTCGGCCAACTCGAGCGGGTCGATCTCCAGCTCGCTCAGCGCGGACTCACTAGCCTCGTGGTCGTTGGCAGGAACGCCGCAGAACTGCTCGTAGTCGATCAGCTCGGTGACGGTCGGGTTCTTGCCGCAGACCGGGCACTCGGGGTCCTTGTTGACCTTGATGGTTTGCCAGCGCGCCTCCAGCGCGTCGTAGATCTGCATCCGCCCGATCAGTGGCTCGCCGATGCCGGTCAGCAGCTTGATGCCCTCGGTGGCCTGGCCGGCGCCGATCGTGGCGCAGATGACGCCGAAGACGCCGCCCTCAGCGCACGACGGGACCATCCCCGGCGGCGGCGGCTCGGGGAACATGCAGCGGTAGCAGGGACCTTCCTCGGCGTAGAAGACCGCCAACTGGCCGTCGAAGCGGAAGATCGAGCCGTACACGTTGGGCTTGCCCAACAGCACGCAGGCGTCGTTGACGAGGTAGCGAGTCGGGAAGTTATCGGTCCCGTCGATCACCAGGTCGTAGGGCCGGATGATTTCCATCGCGTTGTCGCTGGTGAGTGCCGTCTCGTGGATCTCGACGTTCACGTGCGGGTTGATGTCGGCGATGGTCTCGGCCGCCGACACCACTTTGCGCTTACCAATGTCGGAGGTGCCGTGGATGACCTGGCGGTGCAGGTTCGACTCGTCGACCACGTCGAAGTCGACCAGGCCGAGGGTGCCAACGCCGGCGGCCGCGAGATACATCGCTAAGGGTGATCCCAGGCCGCCGGTGCCGACGAGCAGCACCTTGGAGGCCTTGAGTCGCCCCTGCCCCTCGACGCCCACGTTGGGCATGATCAGGTGGCGGCTATAGCGCCGGATCTCGTCGTTGGTGAGCGCGGCTGGGTCTTTGATCAACGGTTCCATGCCTGGTCCAACCTCTCCGAGGCCCGGGTCATTCCGCCGGCGGACGGAACCTGCCCGCAAGGCTACGCGGGTCGCCATGGACGGTCAGCGGCCGCGGAGCAGTGGCGACAGTGCAAAGCCGGGGGCCGGCGAGGGCCACGGCCACCGCCGCGGCGCCTCCACAGCAACGAGCAGCAGGAAGGGGGGCCAGCTGCTCCGCCCCCTGGACCTGCCGCGGCTACGATGCCGGCGGCTCGGCGCCGGTCAGCGTTGCGCGCGCAGGATCTGCTGCGCGCGTTGGACGCTGGCCTCGACATCGGCCATGCCGTGCCCGTGTTTGTTGGTGAAGCCGGTCGCGCCCACCGCTTGTGGGTTAGCACCGTCGATGATCGCCTTCGCCGCCTGCTTGTGGTTCAAGCCAAGGTTGCGCAGCAGCGCACCCAGTCCGGCGACCGCCGGCCCGGAGAAGGACGTGCCGCTGAAGCGGTCGGAGTAGCCGCCGCCCGGGATGGTCGACAGGATGCCAACGCCCGGTGCCGTCACATCGACCTCGGGGCCGTAGGAGGAGAAGGAGGCTCGCTTCTTGTTGCGATCGGTCGCCGCGACGGCGATCACGTTCGGGTAGGCGGCGGGGAAGCCAACGCTGTTGGGCCCCTCGTCGCCGGAGTTGCCGGCCGAGGCAACCTGCAGCATCCCCTTGGAGTGTGCGAACTCGACCGCGCGCCGGCTGGTGTTGTTGGGGCTCGCGCCACCGAACGAGTAGTTGGCGGCGTCAGCCCCGCGCACCGCGGCGTCGACCATGGCGGACGCGGAGTCCGCAGTGAAGCAGAACAGGGTGCAGACCTGGTAGATGAGCAGGTCTGCGTCGAAGCCGATGCCGGCGATGCCCTGGGCGTTGTTCGCGATCCCCGAAGCGATGCCGGCGACATAGGTGCCGTGGAAGTTGGAGTCCTGGCACATCCCGTTGACCCGGTTGCCCGTCGTCGTCAGGTAGCTGGCGCACTCGACGATCTTGCTGGCCAGCTCGGGGTGCGTGCGGTCGATGCCAGAGTCCAGGATCGCCAGCGTCGCGCCGCCGTTGGGTGCGTAGGGCTTGGCGTCAACCGCGTTGTTGTAGCGGTTCCAGCCGGCGACCGCGTTGATGTGGTCGACCTGGTACTGCTGTTCCAGTAGCGGGTCGTTGGGAGCACGCAACGTCTTCCAGGCGGTGTTGGCCTCGGCGTACGCCACGCCGGGCAGACCCTCGTAGGCGGCGATGGCTGCCTGGACCGTGCCGACAGGGACAGTCACGACATGGACCCTGATCTCGCGGATCCGGCTGGCGACCGTGCCTACCCCGGCGAGGTCGTGCACGGCGGCGGCGTCGGCGCCGGGCGCAAAGCCCCACGTCAGCGGATCAGTCAGAAACCCAACCGACCGTGCCAGCGCTATGCCGCCGGAGCGGGGCGTCGCCTCGATCGGTGAGAGCAGGCACAGCCCTGCCCCGGTCTCGCCCGTGTCGGGCCACGCGGTCACACGCAGGTAGCCGCAACCGGATACACGGCGATACCAGTCGACGACCGGTTCGCTGCGCCGCTGCGAGAACGCCTCGCTCCACCGCACGATCTGCCCCGTCCGCTTGCGCGCGGTGAAGGTCCGAGGCCGCCCCGGTGGCCCGGTGAGCAGCCGCCGTCCCGCCCGCAACGGCCGTAGCTGCGGCGAAGCGCCGCAGCGCTGCCACCAACCCTCGACATCGCCGTCGAGCAAAGCGTCGCCCACCGTGACGCCGACCTCAGCAGCGGCGGTGCCATGAGGAATGTCCACGAACCTCGCGGTCTACCCCTCCGCCCACAGCTCGTAGGGCAGCCGCCGCTGTGCTGGGGCAGGGGTGAGCCCAGGTGTGGGGGTCAGCCAGTTCGGCGAGCCAGCGCTCGGCTGAGGACTCGCCGATGCTCTCGAGGTCCGGGTGCGTCGACGATCAGCCGTCCGGCCAGTCGATCCAGACGGACCGTGGGTTGGCGCACCGGACCGGACCGTGCCCGAGCGCAGCGAGCGCCGCATTGCAGGATGCCGGCCCGATCAGCAAGACGGGCCAGCAGCAGGCGGGCGGGTGGCCACGCGCACGGGCGCGCCGAGCTCCACCTCCAGCTCAAATCGCTCCTCCACCAGCAGCGCCACAACCGCCCCAAGGCACCTCGTTCGCAGCCAACCGAACTGGGTCGGCGGGACGACGGTGACGGTGTCACGACCGGGCGAACGGGAGATCCGGCCGTGGGCGGACGCCGCGGTGACCCTCAGACGTTGAAGCCCATCGCGCGCAGCTCGTCGCTTGCCTCGTCGGAGATCATGTCGGTCGACCACGGCGGGGAGAAGGTGAAGTCCACGTCGACGTCATCGACGCCGGGGAGCCGCGCCAGCACCAGGGAACACTGCTGGTGGATGAGCTCGGTGAGTGGACACCCCATCGAGGTCAACGTCATCGTGACCGTCACCTTGCTGTCGGCCTTGTCGATGCCGTAGACGAGGCCGAGATCGACGATGTTGATGCCGATCTCGGGGTCCATCACCGCCTTGAGCGCGATGCGGATCTCGTCTTCGGCCGGCATGCCGTCGGCGTCGAGGGCGACGTCGGCGAAGTCTTGCTTGGCTGCAAAAGCTTCGTCGCTCTCCTCACCCTCGGGCCAGCTGCCGCGGTCGGTGGTTTGCGTCGTGTCACTCATGGGTCACTCGATGCTCCTGGTTGCCGTCGCGATAGGTGCCGATTGCGTCCTTGAGGGCCATCCATCCCAGCAGTGCGCACTTCACCCGCACCGGGAACTTGGCCACGCCTTGGAAGGCGACCCCGTCGAGCAGGTCGTCCTCCCGCTTGAGGCCTTCGCCGTGCATCATCAGGCGGAAGGCCTCGCCCAGGTCGTCGGCGTCGGCCAGCTCGCGGCCGGTGACCGCCTCGGTCATCGCCGAGGCACTGGCCATGGAGATCGAGCAGCCGTCGCCGTCGTAGACCACCGCCCCGACCCGGGGCGCCGATGAGCCCGTCGAGTCCACCTGCAGGCGCAGGTCGAGCTCGTCGCCGCATAACGGGTTGGCGTGGTGGACGTGGACGTCGTGGGGCTCCAGCTCAGCGGCCCGGTGCCGTGGCTTGCGGTAATGGTCGAGGATGATTTCTTGGTACAGGTCGTCCAGTGACGAAGACATCTGCGAGTCCTAGCGCCTTCGGCTTCGGTGACGGAATGACATGAGCGGCATGGACAGCATCGCCTAACGGGCGAAGAAGCGCTTGGTGGTCTCGATCGCGTCGATCAGCGCCTGCACCTCGTCGAGGGTGTTGTAGACATAGAACGAGGCGCGAGTCGTGGCGGCCGAGCCCAGCACCCGGACCAGCGGCTTGGCGCAGTGATGGCCTGCGCGCACCGCCACCCCCTCGCGATCCATGATCGTACCGATGTCGTGCGGATGCAGCCCTCCCACCCCGAAGCTCACCGCGGCGCCGCGCCGGGAAGGGTCCGTGGGGCCGTGCACCGTGACGCCCTCGACGGCGTTCAGCGTCGGCAGCACATGCTCCAGCAGCGCCACCTCATGCGCGCGAACCGACTCCATGCCCAGCGCCGACAGGTAGTCCACGGCGGCTCCCAGGCCGACCGCCTCGGCGATCGGCGGCGTGCCGGCCTCGAACTTGTAGGGCACCTCGTTGAAGGTCGTGCCCTCCAGGGTGACGTTGGCGATCATCTCGCCGCCGCCGAGAAACGGCGGCATGTCGTCGAGCAGCTCAGGCTTGCCGGCCAGAACGCCGATGCCGGTCGGGCCCAGCATCTTGTGAGCGGAGAAGCACAAGAAGTCGGCTTCCAGCGCGAGCATGTCCGTAGGCATGTGGGGCACGCTCTGCGCACCGTCCACGACCACGACCGCCTCGGCGTTGGCGGCACGCACCCGAGCAGCGAGGTCGGCAACGGGGTTGATGGTGCCGACGACGTTGGACATCGCCGTCACCGTCAACAGCTTCACCCGGCCGGTGGCGACGATCTCGTCGAAGGCGGCAAGGTCCAGCGTGCCGGCGTCGGGCCCCGAAGCGATGACCGGGACATAGCGGATCTCGAACCCGGCTCGTGGCTGCACCAGCTGCCAGGGCACGAGGTTGGCGTGGTGCTCCATCTGCGTGGACAGCAGGATGTCACCGTCCCCCAACCGGTTGGCCGCCAGCGAGTAGGCCAGCACGTTGAATGCCTCGGTGGCGTTCTTGGTGAACACCACGCCGCGGGGGTCGGCGCCGACGAAGCGAGCGACCTTGCCGCGAGCGCTCTCGTAGGCCTCGGTGGCCTCCTCGGCCAGCGCATGGACGCCGCGATGCACGTTGGCGTTGGACTGCTCGTAGTAGCGGTCCATGGCGTCGAGCACTGCCTGGGGCTTCTGCGACGTGGCAGCCGAGTCCAGGTACACCAGCGGCCGCCCGTGCACCCGCCGCTCCAGGATCGGAAAGTCCTTCCGAACCGTCTCCACATCCAACGCATCCAACATCGCGGTCATCTAGCCACCATCCTCACGAACCCCTGCGCGAAACGTCCAGGGTAGGTGACCGCGCCATGCGCGGCGCAGCGTGAAAGGGTGTTTGCGGAGCCACGGATGGCGCGGTCACCGGGCAGACCATCAGGCCGAAACCCGCAGGTGCTCGTAGCCGCCCTCTTCGAGCTCTGCGGCCAGCTCCGGCCCACCGGACTGCACGACCCGCCCGTCAACCATGACGTGGACGTGGTCGGGGGTGATGTAGCGCAGGATCCGTGTGTAGTGGGTGATGAGCAGCACACCAAGCTGCGGGCCGCGAAGCCGGTTGATGCCTTCGGCCACGACCTTCAAGGCATCAACGTCCAGCCCGGAGTCTGTCTCGTCGAGCACGGCGATCTGCGGCTGCAGCATCGCCATCTGCAGGATCTCGAAGCGCTTCTTCTCACCCCCGGAGAAGCCTTCGTTGACGTTGCGCTGCAAGAAGCGTTCGTCCATCTGCAGCGCGGACATGTGCTCGCGCAGCGAGGTCATGAACTGGCGGACCGGCAGGTCCTCTTCCCGGGTGGCGTTGATGGCGGTACGAAGGAAGTTGGTCAGACTGACGCCGGGAATCTCGGTTGGGTACTGCATGGCCAAAAACAGACCCATCTTCGCGCGCTCGTCGGGCGGCAGCTCGCCGATGTCGGTTCCTTGCATCAGAATCGAGCCGTCGGTGACGTTGTAGGCGGGGTGCCCCATGATCGCGTACGCCAGGGTTGACTTGCCCGAGCCGTTGGGGCCCATCAGCGCGTGGGTTTCTCCCTTGGTGACGACCAGGTCGAGGCCCTTGAGGATCTGCTTGCCGTCGACCTCGACGGTCAGGCCCTTGATCTCCAGCTCTGTCATGATTTCGTGGTCTCCGTTCAGTGCCGTGGCACAGGTGCGTCGTTGAGCTGTTGGTCGATGTCCACCCACACCGCGCCGTCGTCCACCTTGCAGGCGTAGACGGGGATGGGCTTGACCGCCGGCAGTGCGTCGGGGTGGCCGGTGTCGAGGTCGAAGGTGGACCCGTGCAGGGAGCACTCGACGGAGCCGCCCCCGCCCGAGCTGTCGAGGTCGATCCACCCCTCGCACAGCGAGTACTGCTGGTGACTGCAGGTGTCGTGGACCGCCTTGACTGTGTGCGCGTCGGTGCGCACCAGGCATACCGGCTCCGCCAGTTCGGCGAGCCGGGTCGCTCCCACCTGAATCTCGTCCAGGCTGGCCACTTTGACGAACGCCATCAGCGTCGCCGCTGGTCCATCAGGTTGGTCGGCCCGGAGCGGACCTCGCGCTCCACCTCGGCCAGGATCACCTCGGCGACCCCGGGCAGCTGGATGCGGTCGGTGACCTCCCCGAAGAAGCCGAACACCAGCAGGCGCGCCGCCTCCTCGCGGGGGATGCCACGCGACTCCAGGTAGAACATCTGCAGCTCGTCGACCTGTCCGACCGAGGAGTGGTGGCCGCAGCGGACAACGTCGGAGTTGAGGATCTCCAGCACGGGGATCGAGTCGGCCCTGGCCTTGTCGGTCAGGATCAGGTTGCGGTTCGTCTCGTCTGAGGCGGTGGCCTTGGCGTGCTCCTCGATGCGGATCGTCCCGTAGAAGGTGGCCCGGCTGTCGCCCTGCAGCGCGCCCTTGTACATCAGGTCCGAGGTGGTATGCGAGGCATTGTGGTGCACCAGCGAGCGCATCTCCACCTGCTGACCCTCGTCGCAGAAGTAGACGCCGAGTAGCTCGCCGTTGCCGCCGGGGTGGTCCAGCCGGACATCGGGCCGCACGTAGACGGTGCGTCCGCCGAGGTTGACCTCTAGCCCGCGGTAGTCGCCGTTGGAGCCGACGACGCCGGTGTGGGCGGCGATGTGGTCGACGTCCGGGCCCCAGTCCTGGGCGTTGACGATGCGAGCGGTGGCGCCCTCGGCGACGACGACCTCGACGACCTCGATGACCGTGGCCTGCGCGTCGCCCGAGTGGTCGACGTAGAAGCTGGCTTTCGCGTGCGGGCCGAGCACGATCAACACGCGGGGCAGCACGCTGCCATCGCCGGTGGCCTGCACGGTGATCGCGATCGGCTCGGTCAATTCGACATCGGCGGGCACGTAGGCGAACGCCCCGTTGGTGAACGCCGCGAGGTTGGCCGCCTCGAACTTGGCGTCGGCACCAACGACGGTGCCAAGGTGGCTTTGCACCAGTGCCGCGTGCTCGTGGGCGGCGGTCACCAGATCGGTGACGACCACACCTTGCGCCGTTGCCTCGTCGGCCACCACGGCCTGAGCGACACCGCCGTCGACGATCCTGACCTCACCGGCCAGCGCGCCAACCGCACCGGCAACAATGCCCTCCTGACGAGCAGGAATCGCGGCAGCCTCCAGCAACACCGGGCGCTCCAAGTGCAAGCGCGCGGGATTGGTGTATCGCCATTCCTCATCGCGGCTGTTCGGCCACTCCAAATCGGCAAAAGCCTTGAACGCCACCTGCCGCCGATCCCGCAACCACTCCGGCTCCCCATAGAAGTCAGAGATCGCGAGCACATCCTCCTCGCTCAATCCCTTGATCGTCACCACT
>Ga0136619_10000058_pt1 | contig 36415 bp, 33 predicted proteins | sample AntDrymUQ3532106_2_FD_104807 | JGI IMG/M metagenome (GOLD analysis project Ga0136619, IMG submission 104807) | Polar desert sand microbial communities from Dry Valleys, Antarctica - metaG UQ353 (21.06) | ecosystem: Environmental > Terrestrial > Soil > Desert | place: Antarctica: Dry Valley...
CCAGCAGGCGGCGGCTGAGGCCCTCGAGCGCGCCGCGGAGGCGTTCCGGCAGTCGGAGCGTGACCGCCAGGTGCAGCGCGACATCTCGCGGGCGCAGTCGGCACTCCAGGAGGGCGCTCGCCAGGTGGCGCGTGCGGGTCAGCCCAGTGGCGGCACGAGCGGCCAGCCAGGCTCTTCGGGTCAGCCGGGCGTTCCGGGGCAGCCGGGGCAGCCGGGGGCGTCGGGTCAGCCCGGCGCTGGCTCTTCAGGTCAGCCGGGCGCCTCGGGCCAGCCCGGCCAGGGCCAGGGGCAAGGCCAGGGTCAAGGCCAGGGCCAGGGTCAGGGGCAAGGCCAGGGTCAAGGCCAGGGCCAGGGGGCGGGCGGGACGAACGTGCGCCGCATCCCGGGCGGCGGACTGCGGACTGGCTCCTTCGACGGCCCGTCGCGCGGCAACCAGGGCTTCGAGGTGGACGGCGAGCAGGGAGTGCTCACCGACTTCGACCGGCTCGGCCGTCCGGGCGACCCGGACTTCATCGCCGGCAGCGGCGGCAACGGCGGCACCGACCAGACCGGCAGCGGCTCCGGCATCGGCTTCGACAACGACAGCGTGGTGCCGTACGAGTCGGTCTTCGACCTGTTCGACGACTACGCGCAGAGCGCGCTCGACCGGCAGCAGGTGCCGATCACGCTCAAGGACTTCGTCCGCGACTACTTCTCACGCCTCGAACCAACGGAGTAAGCACCGATGGCCAAGCGCACCACGGCGACCACCGCAGCACCCGCAGATGGGATGACCCCGGAGCAGTTCGCGCAGCTCGCGACGCGCATCGAGAGCGAGGTCGGCGGCTTCATCGTCGGCCAGCGCCAGCTCGTGCGGCAGACGCTCATCAGCCTGCTCGCGGGCTCGCACGCGCTTCTCGAGGGCGTGCCCGGCCTCGGCAAGACGATGCTCGTGCGCACCATGGCCGAGGCGCTCGACCTCGGGTTCTCCCGGATCCAGTTCACGCCGGACCTGATGCCCGCGGACATCGTTGGCACCAACATCATCGTTGAGGAGGGCGGCGAGCGGCGCTTCCGCTTCCAGCAGGGACCGATCTTCAGCAACCTCGTGCTGGCCGACGAGATCAACCGGGCGACGCCAAAGACGCAGTCCGCCCTGCTCGAGGCGATGCAGGAGCATCGCGTCACGGTAGCCAAGCAGCAGTACGTCCTCTCGGAGCCCTTCTTCGTGCTCGCGACCCAGAACCCTCTCGAGATGGAGGGCACCTATCCCCTGCCGGAGGCACAGCTCGACCGATTCTTCTTCAAGGTCGACGTGCCCTTCCCGTCCGAGGAGGACCTCGTGGCGATCATGGAGCGCACGACCGGCACCGAGCAGCCCGTGGTCGGCAAGGCAGCCACCGGCGCCGAGGTGCTCGCCATGCAGCGCGTGGCGCGCGAAGTCCCGATCGCCTCGCACGTGATGGCCTACGCGATCCGGATCCTGCGAGCAACGCACCCCGACACCGAGCGGGTGCCGGAGATCGCGCGCTCGTACGTGCGCTACGGCGCGTCACCCCGCGGGGCGCAGGCCATGGTGCTCGGCGCAAAGATCAACGCGCTCCTGGACGGTCGCTTCAACGTGGCCTACGCCGATGTGCAGGCCGTCGCCTCGCCGGCGCTCCGCCACCGGATCATCCTGAACTTCGAGGGCGAGGCGGAGGGCATCACGACCGACTCGATCGTGCGCGCCATCCTCGCCGAGACACCCACCGAGCCACCCGAGTAGGGGCCGGTGACGGCCCCGCGCGCCCCGCTCTTCGACGAGGGCTTCCTCCGCCGCCTGGAGCAGCTGGAGCTCGCCTCGCGCCGGCTCACCGCGGGACGGATGAAGGGCGAGCGGCGAAGCGTGCGGCGCGGCCAGAGCGTCGAGTTCGCCGATTACCGCAACTACGCCGCCGGCGACGACCTGCGCCAGCTCGACTGGAACGCGTACGCACGCCTCGAGAAGCTGTTCGTGAAGCTCTTCGTCGAGGAGGAGGACGTCACCGTCCACGTGCTCGTGGACGCGTCGCGCAGCATGGACTACGGGGTCCCCAACAAGCTCGACGCCGCTCGCCGCGCGGCAGCGGCGCTCGGCTACCTCGGCCTCGCGAGCATGGACCGCGTGAGCGTGGCGTTCCTCGGGGACGGCACGGCGAGCCCCATGCGGCCGATGCGCGGCAAGCGCCGCGCGATGGAGCTCTTCAGCTTCCTCTCCGCCCCGCGTCCCGAGCGGCTGACCGGACTGGCGGCGGCCGCGCGCTCGTACGCCTCGCGCATGCGGGGCACCGGGCCGCTCCTCCTCATCAGCGACCTCATGGATCCCGGCTACCTCGACGCGCTGCGTGACCTCGCCGGCACGCGCTGCCAGCTGTCCGTCCTGCACCTGCTCGCTCCCGACGAGCTCGATCCCGACGTGCCGGCCGATGCGCGCCTCGTGGACAACGAGACCGGGCAGGCCATCGAGGTCTCCGGTGACGACGACCTGGTGGATCGCTACCGGGCTCGTCTCGCGGAGTGGCAGGCGGAGATCGCCGCCTTCGTGAGCCGTCGCGGCGGCGCATACGTGGTCGTTCCCTCCGACCTCGACCTCGCGGACCTCCTCTTCGACGTCCTGCGCCGCCGCCGGGTCGTCGAATGATCGCGCCGCTCGTCCTCATCGGCCTGATCGGCCTGCCGATCATCGTCGCCTTCTACATGCTGCGGCTGCGACGGCGTGATCTGCCGGTCGGCTCCACCTTCCTGTGGCAGCAGCTCATCCGCGACGTCGAGGCCAATGCCCCGTGGCAGCGGCTGCGGTTCAGCTGGCTGCTTCTCGTGCAGCTGCTCATCGCGCTGATCGTGGTGATCGCCGCGGCGCGGCCGTTCAGCGCCGTCCAGTCCGAGCTCGCGGCGAACGTGGTGCTCATCGTCGACACGAGCGCCTCGATGGCGACGCTGACCGACGACGAAGACCGCATGGCGTTGGCGCGTAACCGCGCGCGGGAGGTCATCGGCAGGCTGCCGGTCGGAGGTCGCATCACGGTGGTGGCGGCCGCCGACACCGCGAACGTCCTCGTCAGCGAGACCGACGACCGCGAGGCCGCGCTCGGGGCGGTCGACGACATCGAAGCCACGCAGCTTCCCGGTGACCTGACCGATGCCTTTGCACTGTCCTCGGCGCTCGCCGCACGCGACGAGGACTCGACGATCGTGGTGGTCACCGATGCGGCGGGCGACCAGCTGCCGGACGTCGGCGTGGGAGCGCCGGTCGTCGTGGAGCGGGTCGGTGAGGCCGATGGCAACCAGGCCATTGCCGCGCTTTCCGCGCTGCGTCGCTCCGGTGGCGCACAGCTGGACCTGTTCGTGGCCGTCTCGAACCCGTCGGAGGCGGCGGCCACCCGACGACTCGAGATCCATGCCGACGGCGCTCTCGTCGACGCGCGGGACATCACCATTCCGGCGGGGCAGCGCTCGGAGGCGCTCATCACCACGGTCCCAGCCGCCGCGCGCACCATCGAGGCGCGTCTGGCCGGCGAGGACGCCCTCGCCGCCGATGATCGCGCGTTCGCCGTCGTGGCCGCCCAGGGCGCCACCCGAGCGCTCCTCGTGAGCGACGGCAACGCGTACCTCGAGAACGCGCTGGCGCTGCTGCCACGACTCGAGCTGTACGCCGTCGGAGAGGACGGCTACGCCGATGCCCTCGCCGATGCCGAGGAGGCAGGCACCCCGTACGGGCTGCTCATCTTCGACGGCTTCGTGCCCGATGAGCCGCCGCCGGTCGCGGCGCTGTACGTTGATCCGCCGGCCGATGGCGCATTCGGGACGGTGGCCGCCGCCCGCATCGAGAGCCCGGCCATCGACCGCGTCGACCCCGACGAGCCGCTGCTGCGCTTCGTCGACCTGTCGAGCGTGCACATCGGGCGCGCGCGACAGATCGGGCTCGCCGAGGGGGTCCGTGCGCTGATCAGCACGCCGGCCGGCGCACCGCTGGTCGGTGTCGGTGAGGTCGGGACCCGACGCCTGGCGTTCATCGGCTTTGCGCTCGAGGAATCCGATCTGCCGCTCCAGATCGCCTTCCCGCTGCTCATGAGCAACCTGACCGACTTCCTCCTGCCGGCGGCGGAGGGCATCCTGCCGTCGTCCATGCGCCTCGGCGAGCCGCTGAGCGTCAACGTCGACCCGCGGATCGAGCGCGCCGTCATCAGCACGCGCGCCGCCGCCGACCTGCCCGGGGGCGGTGGCGGCGAGACGGAGGTCAGCGTGGCGGGGGGCCAGCTGACCATCCCCGGTGCGGAGCAAGTGGGCCTGCGCGAGGTCCGCGCGATCAGCGAGGTCCCCGAGCTCGACGGCGCGCTGCTCGGTGAGACGGCGGTGAACCTGTTCAGCGTCGACGAGTCGGAGGTGGCGCCCGGCGACCCGCAGCGAATCACCGAGATGGGCCGTGTGAGCTCGACCGACGGCGGCGCCGACCAGCCGACGCGCGCCGAGTGGTGGTGGCCGCTCGCGCTGGCGGCATTGGCGCTGCTGGCCCTCGAGTGGGTGCTCTTCCACCGCCCCACACGACGGACGCTGGCGCGCGCCTTCCGGCCGCGGCCACAGCCCCTCGGCGGACGTGCGCAATGAGCTCGCCCATCGCCTTCTCCGACCCGATCTGGCTGTGGCTCGCAGTCCCCGCCGTCGCGATCGTCGTCGTCGGCTGGCTGGCGGCGTCGCGGACGTTGCCGCGCGCCCGGCGTGTGGCGTCGCTCGTGATCCGCCTGGCGCTGGTCGCGTGCCTCGTGCTGTCGCTCGCCGGCGTGCGGCTGGCGCTCCCGGCCGACCGCCTGAGCGTGGTCTTCCTGCTCGACGCGTCGGCCTCGATGCTCGACGCCAGCCGCGAGGAGCTCGTGCAATGGGCCCGCGAGGCCGTCGCCGAGATGCCCGAGGGGGACACTGCCGGCGTCGTCGTCTTCGGCGGCAACGCGCTCGTCGACCGGCTGCCCTCGGAGATCGACGAGCTGGCCGATCCCGCCTCGCAACCGGTCGTCGGCGCGACCGACATCGGCGGCGCGGTCCGGCTGGCCGCGGCCATCTTCCCGGCCGGGGCGCAGCAGCGCATCGTCCTGCTGTCGGACGGCAATGACACCTCCGGTGAGGCGGAGGAGGCGATCGCGGCCGCATCGGCCCGTGGCATTCGGCTCGACGTCGTCTCGCCCGCCGACGAAAGCGCCGCGGAGGTGCTGGTGGATGCCGTGGACGCGCCGCCGGGCGCTCGCGTCGGGGAGACGATCGACCTGACCGTCCGCCTGCGCTCGACAATCACGACCGCGGCCACGCTGCGGCTGCTGGCGGACGGGGCGACCGTCGCGACGCGCGAGCTCGAGCTCGAGCCGGGGGTCACCACCATCCCGTTCGCCGTCACGGCCGAAGCGGCGGGCTTCCACGTCTTCCGCGCGATCGTCGAACCCGAGGGGGACCGCTTCGCGCAGAACAACGCCGCCGATGCGTACGTGCTGGTGACCGGCGAGCCGCAGGTGCTGGTGGCCACCGACGACGCCGAGCGGGCCGCCGACCTCGTCGCGTCGCTCGGCGAGGGCAGCCTGCGGGTGACCGTGGTGCCATCCACCGGCGTCCCATCTTCGCTCACCACGCTCGCCGGCTACGACGCGGTGGTGCTCGACAACGTGTCCGCGGACGACCTCGGCGAGACGGCCATGGCCTCGCTCCAGGTCTACGTGCGCGATCTCGGCCGTGGCCTCGTCATGCTCGGCGGCCGCGAGAGCTACGGTGCCGGCGGCTACATCGACACGCCCATCGAGGAGACGCTGCCGGTGTACATGACGGTGCGCGACCGCGAGCGCTCGCCGGACGTGGCCATGGTCGCCGTGATCGACAAGTCCGGCAGCATGGCCGATTGCCACTGCACCGGCGACAGCCGCGACAACGCGAACCCGTCGGGAACGCGAGGCTTCGAGAAGGTCGACATCGCCAAGGAGGCCATCCTGCGCGCGGCGGAGGCGCTGGCCCCGACGGACCAGCTCGGCGTGGTGACGTTCGATAGCAACGCCCACTGGGCCGTCCGCACCGCGCCGATCGACTTCGGCGCGCTGGAGGCCGGGCTCGGCTTCCCGGCGGACGGGCAGACGAACATCTTCGCGGGCCTCCAGGCGGCGTACGACGACCTCGTCGACAACCCCGCCACCCTGCGGCACATCATCCTCATCACCGACGGCTGGTCACAGTCCGGCGCCTACGACGAGCTCCTCGCCGACATGCAGGCGGCCGGCATCACGCTCTCGACCATCGGCACCGGTGGAGGGTCTGCGCGGATCCTCCGCGAGCTCGCCGAGGAATCCGGCGGCCGCTACTACGACGCGGCGGACGCCACCACCATCCCCGATATCTTCGTGCGCGAGACGATCCGCACCGCCGGCGAGCAGATCGTGGAGGAGACGTTCCAGCCGGTCCCATCGGCCTCGTCGGAGATCCTCGATGGCCTCGATGCCGGTCGCCTGCCCCAGCTCCTGGGCTACAACGCGACGACCGCCAAGGGCAGCGCAACGGTCTCCCTGCTCACCGCCCGCGACGATCCGCTCCTCGCCCAATGGCAGTACGGCCTGGGTCGCGCGGTCTCGTGGACGTCCGACGCGCGGCAGACGTGGGCGACGCCCTGGATCGGGACGCCCGAGTTCGGCACGCTGACGGCGCAGCTCGTGGCCTGGACGCTGCCGCCCCAGGATTCGGAGGGGATCGACGTCCGCTTCAGCCCCGGGGACGGTGGCGACCTGAACGTCGAGGTCACCTCGTTCGACGACGAGGGCGGTCCCCGCAACTTCTATCGGACCATCCTGCGGCTGGTCTCACCGGACCTCGAGCCGGTCCAGACGGTGCTCGAGCAGATCGGTCCCGGCCGCTACGCCGGCACGGTCCGGGCCGACGATCCCGGCGCCTATCTCGTCCGCGTGGCGCAGACCTTCGAGGGCGAGAGCGGGACCGATGCCGCGAGCCGCACCCTGGGCATCGTGTCGCCGGCGGCGGAGGAGTACCGGCGCCTCGGAGTCGACGCCGATGCGCTCGCGGGCTTCGCCGCCGCGGGCCGCGGCCGGGCGCTTCCCGTCGGTGACGAGGAGGCGATGCTCGAGGTCTGGCGGCACGACATCGAGGCGAGCGCCTTCCCGACGCCGATCTGGCCCTGGCTGCTCCTCCTCGCGATCCTGCTCGTGCCCCTCGACGTCGGCGTGCGGCGCGTTGCCCTGACGCGCGGCGACTTCCGGCGGGCTCGGGCATGGATGGCCAGCCGCGTCGGGCTGGCGCGCCCGGAGCCGGAGCTCGTCGCGGGGCTTTCGGAGCTCCGCGCGGCCAGGGAGCGCAGCACGCGCCGGGCGGAGCGCGCGGTTCCGGTGCAGCGACCCGCGGACACCGCGGCCGAGGCGCAAACCGCGCAACCGCCAGCGCCCCGGCGACCTGCCCCCGCCCCGCAGGCGGCCGCTCCGCCGAGGCCCACGGAGCCAGTCGCCGATCCCACGCCAGCGCCGTCAGATGGACCCGTGGGCGAAACCCTCGCCGAACGGCTGGCTCGGCGGCGGCGCGGCGGCTGAAAGACTTTCGAGAAAGTTCAGTCCGACTCGATCTCCTCGAGGACGGCATCGTCCATCCGAGGCCGCTCCCCGGCCGGCTGCGGGACGCGCAGGAAGAGGATCGCGCCAGCGGCAACCACCAGCAGCGCGGCGATCGGGACCCAGGGGAGCGCTCGGTAGTCGAGGATTCCGACGCCGCTCACGAGCGTGCGTGACCTGTTGCCGACGACATCCGTCGCCACGACCTCGACCTCGGTCGGCCACGGCGGCAGAGCGACGCGGACCTCGAACGCACCGCCGGTGGTGACGGATGCAGGCCGGCCATCGACGAGGACCGAAGCGTCCCCGGATGTCCTGCCCGCCACCACGACCTCCGACGAGGCGAATGGTGTGCTGACCCCGACATCAAGCGGAGGGGGCTCGGTGAGGACCCGCACGTCCCACGTGGCTATGTACGCGTGGCCCGAGGGCGTGAGGACGACGCGCGCAGTATGGTAGGTCGGGTTCTCCGCGTCGCCCAGCTCCGGGATCACCCGGAGCGACAGCCGACCGGAGGCTGGCACCGTAACCGGCGGCGCGGTGGCGGAGAGATCCAGATCGGACGCGAGCACGCGCGAGCCCGCCGGTGCAACGAGCTCGACTGTGAACCCGTCGCGGCCGGTCGTCAGCACTGCACTGCCGCGGAGCGACACGGCGCCGCTCAGATCGGGCTCGAGGATGCCGTCGTCGAGCGCCGGGGCCAGCACGGAGTCGAGCGGGGCGAGGCTGACCCATGCGTCGGGCCGTGAGCCCGGCGGGTCGAACCGCCCGCCGGTTGGCGTCACGGAAGGGGTGCCGTGCGGCGAGTGCAGGATCGCCATCCAGTCGCCTTCGCCGACGAGGCCGATCGGCTCCGCACCGAGGAAAGCGGCGGTCGTGGCCGTCTCTATGAACGACCGGGGCGCGCCGAGCTCGGCCGACGGGAGGAAGTGCCCTCCGAAGATCGCGGCCGCCCCATCAGGCCCGCCGCCGGGCAGCATGCCGGTGTACGGCGCAATGCGGAGGTTCGATGCGGCGCGCGCGGCGCGCGAGTGCGAGACTGTCCCGCCCCGCGGCCGGGCGAAGTGCGGGAGGACGAGGGAGCGCAGCGTAGAGATCGAGGGCTGGTGCACGAGCAGGCGCGGCTCGTCGCCTTCGCTGACGACCCCGAGGAGCTCGGGGTCCGACAGCAGGGCCATCGCCTCGGCGGGGCCGGGAGGGCCGTTCGCCGGCCAGCTGTGGATCGAGACGATGTCCCCGGTCACGACGGCTACACCCCTCCCCTCGTCGAGCGGGACGCCGAGCGCGTCGGTGACGCTCTCACCGAACTCCTCGATGCTCAGCGAATCCGCGGGCCCGAGGCTGATGCGATAGAGGCCAGGCGCCCCGAGCGTGCTGACGATGGCCGCCTCGTCCCCGGGCCGGCCGTCCGAGTCGCCGATGATGAACGGATTGTCGCCGGAGCCGAGGGGCAGCTCGCTGATCGCCGGCGGGGAAAAGGCGTCCCCCGACCAGCGATACACGCGCGCCTCGGTAGGAAAGCTGATACCGCCGAGCGGGGGCAGCGAGCGTGCGGTGAGCAGCTCATCGGTCCCGTCGCCGTCGAGGTCGATGGCAAGGATGCCGTCGACCGGGTCCGCGGGCTGCGCCACCGGCACGAGGCGCAGCTCCCCGGCCTCGAGCACCAGGTCGTAGAGCTCGAGCCGGTATCCGGTCTCGATCTCGTCAACGCGGGGCTGGCTGGCAACGAGCACCCTCTCCCGATCGCCGATCCGATGGACGACCAGGCGCAGCGGCACGCCATCGAGGATCGAGCCGGCCGCCACCACCTCGACGGGCTCGTCGACCAGCACCCAGCCGTCGGGGCCGAGCCCCCACGCCTCGGCGAATGCGGCATCCTCCCCGACGCGGACGAGGCGAACCAGCTCCCGCGAGCCGTCTCCGTCAACGTCTGCGGCGACGGCCTGGAGGATCTCGGCGTCGGGGAGGACGACCGCGCCCGGCTCGGCCGGGACGGTATCGGTGGCAATCGCCGGCTCGGCGGACGTGGGCGACATGCCGATCGCCAGCGCCAGGAGCGCGGCACGCAGGACCATGGGCACGGCCAGCATAGCGCCGAGGTCTGGCATCATCGGGGAGATGCCTCAGCCGGCCGTCCTGTGGACCCCGCCCGCCGACGTCCGCGAGCGGACCCGCATCGGCGCATACCTGGCCTGGCTCGAGGGCGAGCGCGGGCTGAGCTTCGCGGACTACGACGCGCTGCTCGACTGGTCGCTCACCGACCTCGATGGGTTCTGGCGCTCGATCTGGGATCACTTCGACGTCCGCTCGTCGACCGATCCGGGTCCCGCCCTCGCGGAGCGGCGCATGCCCGGGGCGAGCTGGTTCCCCGGCGCGCGCCTGAACTGGGCGGCGCACTGCCTGCGCCTTCCGGGGCGCGGCGACGACGACATGGTCATCATCGCGCGGTCCCAGACGCGGGAGCGCGTGACGCTCACCGCGGCCGAGCTGCGCGACGAGGTTGCTCGCGTGCGCGGCGGCCTCGAACGCCTGGGGGTCGGCCGCGGAGACCGGGTTGCGGCGTACCTGCCGAACATCCCGGAGGCCGCGATCGCCCTGCTGGCCACCGCCGCGCTCGGTGCGACCTGGTCCAGCTGCGCGCCGGAGTTCGGCGTGCGCTCGGTGGTCGATCGGTGGGCCCAGATCGCGCCGAAGGTGCTGCTGACCATAGACGGCTATCGGTATGGCGAGCGCGAGGTGGACCGGACCGATGAGGTCGTCGCCATCCGGGATGCGCTGCCGCAGCTCGCCACTGTCGCGATCCCCTACCTGCGCTCTGACGAGACGCGCGTCCCCAACGCCATCGGGTGGGAGGAGCTTCGCGCTGAACCGGGCGAGTTGGCCTTCGAGGACGTCCCCTTCGATCATCCCCTCTTCGTGCTCTACAGCTCCGGCACCACCGGCCTGCCGAAGCCGATCGTCCACGGACACGGCGGCATCCTGCTCGAGCACCTCAAGATCCACGCGCTCCACCACGACCTGGGCCCCGCGGATCGGTTCTTCTGGTTCAGCACCACGGGATGGATGATGTGGAACTACCTCGTCTCGGGCCTGACCGTCGGCTCCACCATCGTCCTGTACGACGGGTCCCCGGCGCATCCCGACCTCGGCGAGCTCTGGCGGCTGGCCGTTGAGGAGGGCGTCACGTACTTCGGGGCAAGCGCCCCGTACCTCATGGCGTGCCGCAAGGCGGGCCTGCGGCCGGGCGAGGCTGCTGACCTCTCGGCGCTGCGCGGCCTCGGCTCGACGGGCTCGCCGCTCCCCGCGGAGGGCTTCAGATACGTGTACGACGCGATCTCTCCCACCGTGCACCTCCAGTCGGTCTCCGGCGGCACCGACGTCTGCACGGCCTTCGTCGGCGCCTCGCCGCTCGTCCCGGTGTGGGAGGGCGAGATCAGCTGCCGTCACCTCGGCTGCGCGGTGGAGGCCTTCTCGCCCGACGGGAAGCCCCTCGTCGGCGAGCAGGGAGAGCTCGTCATCACCCAGCCGATGCCGTCGATGCCGGTCTCGTTCTGGGACGATCCCGACGGGGAGCGCTATCGGGCCGCCTACTTCGAGGAGTTCCCGGGCACCTGGCGTCACGGGGACTGGATCACGTTCACCGAGCGGGGCTCGTGCGTGATCAGCGGCCGCTCGGACGCCACGCTGAACCGTGGGGGCGTCCGCATCGGCACCGCGGAGTTCTACGCGGTGGTCGAGTCGCTCCCCGAGGTCGCCGACTCGCTGGTGGTGCATCTGGATGCCGATGACGACCGGCTCCTGCTCTTTGTCGCTCTGGTCGATGGCCAACCGTTGACCGATGCGCTCCGCGAGCGCCTCGTCTCCGAGCTGCGACGGACCCTCTCGCCGAGGCACGTCCCCGACGAGGTGCTGGCCGTACCGTCGATTCCGCGGACACTGTCGGGCAAGAAGCTGGAGGTGCCCGTCAAGCGCATCCTCACCGGCACGCCGCCCGACGTCGCGGCGGCCCGTGGCTCCCTCGGCGACCCCTCCTCGCTCGACGCGTTCGTGCAGATCGCGGATCGGCGTGCGAGGCGGGCGTAGACTCAGACGCGTGAACCTTCCGGACGTCGTCCCGCTGCTGGTCTATGCGGACATCGAGCGCGCGCACGAGTGGCTAAGTCGCGTCTTCGGCTTCCGTGCCGGCCTGCTCGAACGGGATGAGTCCGGCGCGGTGATGCACGGGGAGGTGCACCACGGCAATCAGGTCATCTGGCTCCATCGCGTCATCGAGGACGGCCGCTGGCTATCGGCTGAAGGAGTGCCGACGACCGGCGAGCTGGTCGTCCGCGTCGCGGACGTCGACGCACATTGCGAGCATGCCCGCGCCGAGGGTGCGTCGATCGAATACGGCCCCATGGACCAGGACTACGGTGTCCGCGAGTACGGCGCTCGCAATCTCGAGGGCCGCCGCTGGGCATTCGTCACGCCATTCGAGTGAACCGATCAGGACGCCAGGGCGCCGCCCCGACCCGCAGGTCGAAGCCGCCGTCGTCACGCAGCGCAACCGGCGTCCAGTCGACCGCGAGCGATGCGTGGCTCGAGGTACGCCCGCTGACTGATGCCGCCAGCTGGCCCACCAGCGTCGACGAGATCCTTGCGGTGCCCGCGATCCCGCGAACGCTGTCGGGCAAAAGCTCGAGGTGCCGGTGAAGCGGATCCGGCACCCGATGCGCAAGATTGTGGATAAGTGGGTAGAGGCCTCTTGCAGGCGTGGTGCACAATGCGCGAAGCTGGCCCGGGAATGGGCCGGGGAAGATCAGGAGGCCCACCGGATGAAACGACTATCGTTCCTCGGCGCGGTAGCAACTCTGCTGCTCACGGCAACCGGCGTCCTGGCGACGCCGTCGTCGGGTATAACGCCGGTCGATCTCGCCAGAGGAACGTCCGCGGCGGCGTACACGATCACGCATACGGCAAACCGCGACATCATGACTCAGACTCTGACGTTTGCGCCGGGTGCCACCACGGGCTGGCACACGCACCCGGGGTCGGTCGTGGTGATCGTAAAGTCCGGGACGATGTCGTTCTGGGACAGCATGGACTGCGCCCTGGAGACGTACACTGCCGGACAGGCGCTCGTGGTTCCCGGTGGCAGCATCTTCGACCTCGCGCGCAACGACGACGCTACGGAGCCCCTGGTCCTCGTCGTCACGTACTACGACGTGCCCGTCGGTGGGGCTCAGACCATCCCATCCGCGGCGCAGTGCACCAGCTTCACCGGGGTCCCGCAGGACGTGGGCGCATCCGGCATCACGCCCGTAACGCATACCAGAACTCGCCTTACCTCGGCCCTGAACATCACGGGAGCGGCGAACACCGATCTATTCATCCAGCAGCTCACGTGGGCGCCGGGCTCAACGACCGGCTGGCACAGCCACCATGGTCCTGTGACGGTCAGCATCGAAAGCGGCACCCTCAATTTCCAGCACTCGGACTGCACCAAGACCGCGTATCCGGCAGGCACAACCCTGCTTGATTCGGGGACGACACACGAGGCATCGTCCACGACGACCACCCTCGCCTTCGCGACCTATACGAACCTTCCCGTCGCCGGGGCGGCTCGAATCGACCAGCCGGCTCCGGCCTGCACGGCGACGCCCGCGACTCCCGCGACGCCGGCTCCGGCTGCGAGCGCGCTGCCGAACACGGCCTCGGAGGGAGTGACCGACGGTGATGCTGACGGTACAGGGATCGTGACTCTGGGCGTCCTGCTCGCGCTCGCGCTCGGGCTGGGCGGGCTGGCAGCCTTGAGGCGACGAATCGCCTGACCTCGGCGCGAGGCGATACGGTGAGGGCCCGCCGTCGGCGGGCCCTCACCGTTCTGCCTCGACCTCCTCGAGAGCCACCGTGATGAGGTTCGCGATGGAGACATATGCCGATCCCCGACGACTCATCGATCGGGTTCTCGGCCTCCGCGACCGGGTCACCTCCGCGCGGCCACCACCAGCTGCGGCGCCTCGGCGACCCCGGACGACGCCACCCGTTCCATCCCCGTCGAGGTCCGCGACCGCGACGGCGACGTGCGACGTGAAAGCACCACCGCCTCCTCGCCCGCCGACCGCGTCGGGCTCAGCGGCGCAACGGAGCCCAGGACCACGCGGCGAGTGCCGCGGCGATCCACGCCCGGCGGCCGTCGTGATGCCGCGGGAACCTCGCCACCGCGGCGAGCTCAGTCGGTGTAGTAGACCCCGTCGAGCGCGCCCCACGCAGCGGCACTGAAGAGGGCGCACGCCGTCCTGGCGCGCGCGAACCCTGCCTCGGAGAGTGCATCGATCCGGGCGGCCAGCATGGCGGGCTCATCGGTCTCGACGGCGTGCTCCACGAAGTACTGCTGCGCATCGGCGTCGACGGTGCCCGCGTAGTGCTCTCGCAGGCCCGCCAGCTTTGAGGAGGCGGTCACCGGCTGCTGGACCTCGAAGCTGTACAACGCCCCGAGCGCCTCGGGAACGGATGCGAACGCGTTCGCGCCGACCGCGAGGAGCGTCCGCGACTGCGGCCGCCGCATGTCGCCGGTAGCCTTGAGGGCGCGGCGGAACCGCGTCCAGAGCTCGTCGTGCTCGCGCTCCTCGGCCGCGTACTCGGGGTAGCCGATGCGATCCCAGCCGGCGTCGACGACGCCGATGAACGGCGCCCACTCGTCGGCGTACGCGGCGAGGCGCCCGATCGGCAGGGTGCCGGCGCGCCACTCCCGGTAGAAGGGATGCTCGTTGAGGTCGAACTGACGCACGATCGCGTCGAGCTCGTCGATTCGGTTGGTCATCGGACGGGGCTCCTCGGTCTGTGGGTGGGCGTAACGTCAGAAGCGTAGCAGCCCAGGGCGCTACATCGCGCGCAGGCCCAGCAGGTTGCGGGCGATGACCATGCGCTGGATCTGGCTCGTGCCCTCGCCGATCTCGGTGAGCTTGGCGTCGCGGAGATATCTCTCGACCTTGTACTCGGTGATGTAGCCGTAGCCGCCGTGCACCTGGACCGATGCGTTCGTGGCCCGCATGGCGACCTCCGACGCGTAGAGCTTGGCCATCGCAGCCTCGGTGCTGTACGGGCGCCCCTGGTCCTTGAGCCACGCCGCGCGGTAGGTCATCAGGCGCGCAGCGTCGATCTCCAACGCCATGTCGGCGATCATGAACGCCACGCCCTGGAAGGTGCCGATGGGCCGGTCGAACTGCCTGCGCTCCTTCGCATACGCCGATGCGGCCTCGTAGGCCGCCTGCGCGAGGCCGAGCGCCATCGCGGCGATGCCGATGCGCCCGCCGTCGAGGGTCTTGAGGAAGAGCTTGTCCCCCTCCCCCTCGGGGCCGAGCATGTTCTCGGCGGGGACCTTGCAGTCGGTGAAGATGAGCTCGCCGGTGTTCGACGCGTGGAGGCCCATCTTCTCCTCCATGCGGCCGACGCTGAACCCGGGCGTGTCGGCGGTGACGATGAAGGCGCTGATCTTGCCCGAGCCGACCTCGGAGTCCGTCACCGCGGTGATGATGTACGTGCCGGCAACCCCCGCGTTGGTGATGAACCGCTTGCCGCCGTTGATGACCCAGCACTCGCCGTCCCAGTGGGCTCGGGTGCGCGTCCCACGCGAGTCGCTTCCCGCGTCCGGCTCGGTGAGCCCGTACGCGCCGATGACGTCGCCCGAGGCCATCGGCCGCAGGTAGCGCTCCTTCTGCTCGTCGGTGCCCGCGATCCAGATCGGGTTGCAGCCAAGGCTGGTGTGGGCGCTGACGATGATCCCCATGCTGCCGCTGACCCTGCTCAGCTCCTCGACGGTGATCGCGTAGGCCAGGCTGTCGAGCCCGGTGCCGCCGATCTCCTCGGGATACGGCACGCCCAGCAGGCCCAGGCCCGCCGCCTCGCGGACGAGGGCCATCGGAAACTCGGCCTTGCGCTCCATCTCGTCGGCGGCAGGCGCGATGCGCCCATCGGCGAAATCGCGCACGGTGCGACGGATCTCGGCGTGTTGCGGAGAGAGGTCAAAGTCCATGGGGCGGGTGGCTCCACTGCGATGACGGGGAGCTCGGGTCCGCCGAGTCTAGCGCACGCTGGGGTCAGGATCCCTTGCGCCAGCGCTCGAGGTCGCGCCGCACACGATGTTCCTCGGCCCGGTTCTGGTTGACGCGCCGTCGCCGGGTGGCGGCCGGTCGCGGGCGGTTGCGCTTCTGATGGTTGAGCTTGGCCATCGGTATGTCTTCTCTGCTCGCGGAGGTCGTGGGGCTCGTGCCTGCCCGATAGACGTGCAAGCACGCCCGGCGGTTGCAGCGCAGCCACGCATGGCGCGAAACGTGCGGCCAGAATGCCGGCATGGCGCAGGCGGTATGGGTCGTCGACGACGACCAGCTGACACGGGCGGCGATCCTCGCGGTGCTCACGGAGCTCGGCTACGAGACACGTGGCTTCGGCAGCGCGGAGGAGCTGTACACCGCCCTCGTGGACGGCGCCGCGCACCCCCAGCTGCTGGTGCTGGACCAGCGGCTGCCGGAAGAGGGCGGCTCGACGATCGTGCACTCGCTCCGCGAACGGCCGCAATACCGCGACATCCCGGTCATCTTCCTCACCGCCATAGACGACGAGGAGGCCGAGCGCCTCTCGGCAATTGCGCCGGTGGTGCGCAAGCCGTTCGACGTGGATGAGCTCGTGTCGGCCGTGAAGGCGCAGGTCGCGCCGGAAGGACCCACGCTTCCGCCCTGGCTCTAGTTCCCTTCGCCGGGCCGCGGTGGCCCAAAGGCCGCGAGGACCGATATCGGCACCGGCACGAGCGGCGGCCGAGGCGTGATCTGCGCGAGCGGGTCGTCCAGCGACAGCTCGAGGCGGGCGGCCAGCCAAGGGACGCAGCGTCGGCCCTGGCACGGACCGAATCCGAGGCGCGTCGCGCGCTTCACCGCATCCACAGTCTCCCAGCCCGCGGCGATCGCCCGATAGGCGGCATCGACGCTGATCCCGCGGCACGCGCATGCCTGCCGTTCGAGCTCCCCGTCCACCGCGACGGGCCCGCTGCCCGCGAGAAGCGCCTCGAGGCGGCCGTCGGATCCCTCGACCACCAGCTGCGACGCGCTGATTTCCCAGGGCGTGACGGTGATGTCATCCATGGCGGCCGCACGCACGATGGTACGCGCGCCGTCATCGGTGAACCAGGCGTCGAAGACGATGGCGCCGCCGAACTCGGGCAGCTCGCCATCGGTGACCCGCAGCTCGGCGACGGTCGCGTCGCGCACCGCTTCCACTAGCAGCGCGCGGCGATCCGGCGCGCGCAGCCGCTCCCAGGCGGGCTCGCTCACGCGTCGTGCTCAGGGGCCAGGCGGCGATAGCGCGACCCGAACCACAGGAGCGGGGCGGCGTCCTCGCGGTAGCCCGCCGCCACGATCTCGCCCACGAAGATGGTGTGATCGCCGCCTTCATGGCGGTCGGTGATGCGGCAGTCGAAGTAGGCGATCGCGCCCTCGAGGATCGGCGACCCGGTCTCGGCCTCGTGCCACTCCGCGTCGCAGAAGCGCGTCAGCTTCGACGCGGTGGTGGGCAGGGCGAAGCACTCGGCCAGCGCCTGCTGGTCATCGGCGAGCACGCTCACCGCGAAGGCGTGGCTGCCCACGATCGCGCGGTGCGTCTCCGCCCGCCGTCCGATGCTCGCCATCATGAGCGGTGGATCGATACTAATGCTCGCGATGCCGTTGGCGGTCATCCCGGCCAGCAGCGGGCCGTGGCGCGCCCCCACGACGCTCACTCCGGTGGCGAATCGGCCCATCATCGATCTCAGTCGTCGCCGCTCCTCGTCCTCCATCGGCCGAGCTACCGATACCGTTCGAGCTTCTCGAGGATGGCGCTGGTGGTCATCCAGTCTTGCGCCGTCGGCCGCTCGCCCGCGACGAGATGGAACAGCGGCACCGAGTTCCAGCACGGCCCATCGAGGTGCGGCACATGGATGCCGAGGTCCCCGCGGTCGAGCAGCGCCACGAGCGTCGCCCCGCGACCGCCGGACTTGCCCAGCGCATGCTCGAACGTGGCGGAGAAATCGGCCGCGCCACCGAACTCGAGGCCGATGCGCATCGACGCCAGACCGGCCCCCGGAGCCTCGATCGGCAGTGCGGCGCTCTCCTCGCTCACGTGAGCAGCGCCGCGATCCATGCGAAGACCACCGCCGAGCCGATGACGGCGAACGCCACCACGATCAGGAGCAGCGCGCCACCCGCCACCGAAGCCCAGATCGGCACGTCCGCCGGTACGGCACGCGCGGCGGGTGGCGTGCCGGGTCCCGGCCCGCCCGTGATCCACACCGCCAGCGCGTCGCCGTCGACGCGCACCTCCACCTCCTCGTCGAGCGGCATCACCACCAGCCGCTCGCCGGCGGGCAGCTTGTCGGTGGTCAGGAGAGCGCGTGCCCGGCCGTCGGTCCCTTGTTCGCGCACGAGCACCGCGGCGTCCTCGTCCGTGCTCAGCGCCATGGCCTCCAGGCAGCCGGAACGACCAATCGGCAGGCCAGCGGGGGGCGGCTCGCCCACGAAATCGCTCACGCCCTTCTCCTCTGTGTCATGCCGCGTCGCACAGCTCGATTGTGGCACGGCCCCTATCCTGCGGCCGCGGACGACGCTATCGTCCGGCGGTGAGCGGCGACGACCCTCTGTCGAGTCAACCCTTCTCCTGGACGCGGCGGGCGGATGGCAGCGTAATCGTCAGCTACCACGCCGCGCCGGTCACCGCGCTGCGCGGGAACGCGGCAGCCCGATTCCTCACGCGCGTCGACGGAGCCGATGACACCGCCGCGCAGCAGCTCATGGCACGCGTCACCGGCAACTTCAAGCGCGGCAACGAGCGCCGCGGCGCCCGATGAAGGTGCGTGCGCCGCCGCTCGCGACCGATGAGCTCGAGACGGAGCGCCTGCTCCTGCGACAATGGCGCGTCGGCGATTGGGACGCGCTGCATCGCGCCTACGGCGACCCCGACGTCATGCGCTGGCACGGGCGACCTGATGCGATGACGCTGGCGGAGACGGCGTACGCGGTGGGCCGCATGTCGGCCCAGTGGGATGAGCGCGGCTACGGCATGTGGGCGGTCGAGGAGCGTGATGGCGGCGAGCTCATGGGCCGCATCGGCCTCCTCTACCACCCCGACTCGCCGGCCGGCGAGGATCGCGTCGAGATCGCGTGGACGCTCCAGCAGGACCGGTGGGGCCGCGGCTACGCGACGGAAGGTGCGAGCGCCGCGCGCGATTGGGCGTTCAGCCGCCTCGACATCCCACGCCTCCTCAGCATCACCATCCCGGAGAACCGCCGCTCCTGGCACGTGATGGAGAAGCTGGGGCTGACGCGCCGTGGGGAGCTGCGACCGTGGCACGGATTCGACGTCGAATGGTGGGCGCTCGACCGGGCCGACTGGGGGCGCTCGGTGAATCCCACCCCACGGGACGAACGGCGCCTCAGCGGCTGAAATTGCGTGGGGTGACAACGCTGGCCGCCCAATTGGCGTGCTGGTCGGGTTTCACCGGCTGAACATCCCGTGGGGCGGGAGGAACGGCGCCTCACCGGCCGTTACGCCCGTGGGGCGCAAACCGCGCGGGCGCGGACGCCTAGGCGACCCGCTTGGTCTTCTTGTTGACGTAGTCGACCAGGACGTACTCGCCAAGGTGCTCCGGCTCGACGTAGAAGGCGCGGCCGCGGTTGATGCGCGACATGAGGTCAACGAACTCGGAGAGGTACCGCGACTTCTCGAGCATGAACGTGTTGATGACGATCCCCTCGCGGGTGCATCGGCCCACCTCGCGGAGCGTGGACTGCACGGTGCGCAGCGTCGGCGGGTAGGCGAACTCGACCTGCCCGTTCTCGATGTGCGCGGTCGGCTCGCCGTCGGTGATGACCACGATCTCCTTGTTGCCGCCCGGCGACCGCCCGAGCAGCTGCCGCGCGATGATGAGCGCATGCTGGAGGTTGGTCCCGTACTCGAACTCGTATGGCGAGAGCATCGGGATCGACTCGGGCTTCAGCTGACGGGCGTAGTACGCGAAGCCGACCACGAACAGCCGGTCGCGCGGGTACTTGGTGTGGATGAGCGTGTGGAGCGCCATGGCGACCTTCTTGGCCGCCGATGAGCAGCCGCGCAGCAGCATGGATCGGCTCATGTCGAGCAGCAGGACGGTGGAGGACAGGGTCGTCTCTTCCGAGCGGCTGACCTCGAAGTCCTCCGCGCCGATGCGCACCGGCGTTCCGGGGCCGCCGCGGGCCATGGCGTTGAACAGGGTGCGATTGATGTCCACCGCGAAGGGGTCGCCCCACTCGTAGCGCTTCGTCTCGTCCGTCGGCTCGCCGCCGCGACCGGGCGAAGGCAGCGCGTGGCCGCCGAAACCCTCACGGCGCAGGCGGCTGAAGATGTCGGTGAGCGCGCGCATGCCGAGCTTGCGAGCCGCTCGTGGGGTGAGCTCCATGCGGCCGCCCTCGCGCTCGAGGTAGCCCGCCTCCTCGAGCGCTCGCGTCAGCTCGCGCAGCTGCTCGAGGTCGCCGAGCGCATCGTCGCCGGCGAGGTCCCGAAGGGCATCGGCGTCGACCTTCTCGAGCGCGTCGGGGTCGCGAGCGGCGGCGAGCGCCTCCTCCATCGAGTCGTACTGCTGCTGGCGGTCGATCGCGGCGAGCGCATCGGCCAGACCCATCGGCTCGTCGCCCTGGAACGGGTATGGCTCGCCGAACGGCAGGTCGGGGCGCGCGGCCTGAAGGTTGCCCGCCAGGCGCGCCATGTCGATCTGGAGCCGATCGTCGCGCAGCAGGTCGTCCATGAGGCTCCGCAGCTCCTCGCGCATCTCCGGAGACAGGGAGCTGAGCAACGACGCCATCTGCGACGCCTGGCGGTGGAGGTGCTCGATGAGCTCGTCGACGTTCGCGATGCCCGGCGGGAAGTAGCCGCCGTGCTTCGACATGAAGGCTGTGAAGTCGTCGGGCGTATCCGCTCCGGCGGCGTGCTTCTCGAGGAGCGCGTTGAGGTCGCGGACCATCTCGCGCACGCCGTCGAGATCCTCGGGGGTCACCCGCTCGACCCCTTCCTTGAGCCCGGCAAAATACGTCTGGAGCATCTGCCGGCGCAACTCGTCGGTGAGCTCGGCAAAGCCGTTCCGCGCCGCGTCGTCCATGAACTCATAGTCGCGCAGGCCGTGGAGGCGCCCCGCCAGGTTCGGCGGCAGTGCATCGAGCCGGTTCTCGCGCTGGCGAGCGGTGCGACGGGTGACCTGCTCGGCCATGCGCGCCTGTTCCTGCTCCGCGCCCGGCGGCGCGTCGAGCGCTCGCTGCTCCGATGCCCGGACCCGCTCGCCGATCCCCTCGCGCTCGGTCTCGAGGATCTCCCCGAGCCGCCGATTGAGGTCATCGAGCACGCCGTCGAGGTGCGCGCCCTCCAGCTCTGCCTGGCGACGCGCCCGCAGCCGCTCGGTGATGCGACGCAGGCCGGGGATGTCGCCTCCGCGCGTGCCGCGCAGGCCGCGCTGCATGAGCCGCTGGAGCGCGCGACGCAGGTCTCCCTCCGCCAGGATGTCGTCCGACAGCGCGTCGAGCACGTCGTCCGCGTCGAAGGCGGGCAGCTGCTGCGACCCGTCCCATCTCGTGTAGCGGTACGTGCTCATCGGGTCAGCAGCCTAGGCTCATCGGTGCGGCGCGTCCACGAGCGGGCGCTACGGCAGCTCCGGCAGCCGAATCGGCTCGGGTGGCGGGCCGTCCGGATCCATCAGCCGCATCCCGTACCAGGCGACATCGTGCCAGGCGCCCAGCTTGAAGCCGACGCGCTCGTAGGTCCCGACGAGGCGCATGCCGATCCCCTCGTGCAGCGCGACGCTCGCGACGTTCGGCAGCGCGATGCCCGCGTAGACGTTCACGAACCCCTGCCGACGGAGGATGGCGACCAGCTCGGCGTAGAGGAGGCGGCCGATCCCGCGACGAGCGAACCCGCGAGCCACGTACACCGAGATGTCGACGGACCATCGGTAGCCCGACCGCTCATGATGCCGGCTCGCGTACGCGTAGCCGACCACCTGGCCGTCATCCTCGGCGACGAGCCACGGCGTCCGGAGGAGCGTGGATCGCATCCGCTCGGCCATCTCGGCAGCCGTCGGAGCCACCTCCTCGAACGTGGCGATGGACGCCTCCACCGCAGGTCCGTAGATGGAGGCGACGGACTCCGCGTCGCGCGCTGGATCGGCCCGTCGCACGTGCATGGCCGCGCAATCGTGACCGATCTCCGCGCCGGGGTCCCACGCCTCCATCCCCAACGCAGCAACTTGCCTTGTGCAACGTGTAACCTGCGCCGTTATCAATGGGTCCGGCGAGCGCCATCGGGTCAGCCGGTGTACGCTAAGCGACCATGACAGAGCGATGCATCCACGGCTTCGACCCGCAGCATTGCGCCGCCTGCCGCCGATGCCCTCACGGCCTCGCCGAGGCTCGCTGCGCGGCCTGCAACCCGAAGACCGCTCGCGAGGCGACCGCGATGCTCGCCAACGATGGACCCCGGCCCTCGGAGGAACATCGCGGCTACGAGCTGCTCTACGCCGCCGGCGAGCGCAGCTGGTACATCAAGGCCGACGCCGAGGCCCCGCGCTCGACGCAGTCGTATCGGTCCGCCTTCACCGCACGCCGCGCTATCGACGCGATGCTCGACGCTCCTGCGGTCCCGGCCGGCAAGAACGGCAAGAAGGAAAAGAAGCAGCGCGCGTAGGCGCCCTTTCCTTCCTCCCGAGACGTGGGCGGCTGTCACCCCGAAGAGAGCTAGCGGCGCTCCTCGCGGAACGCGATGTACGACACGCCGATGATGAGCCCCGCGGCCACGATCAGGCCGATCAGCGTGAGCGGCGGACCCGCCTCCTCCGCGAGGACGGCGTTCGAGGCGTTGGGCGGTTCCCAGCCGGCCGGAACCGGGCCGGCCATCCCGCTGCCATCGGGCCACATGACGCACACCATTCGATCGACCATCGGCTCCATGCCGGCGGGCATCGGTCCAGGCCCGTTCATGTTGACCGCATCCGCGGTCACCCAGACCATGCCGATGCGCTGGGCATCAGGGCCACCGCCGAACTCCTCGAGGCCGATCGCAGCCAGCGACGTCTCTCCGCTGAACGCGAACGCCTGCGCCTGCTCGCAACCCATCCCCGCGATGGCCGGATCGACGGCTGGCCCGCTGACCGCCTGGCAGGCGCCGAGCACCAGGCTGAGCACAACGGTCGCCCCGGAAAGAACCGCCCGGGGCGTCCAGCGGCGTCTCCTTGCGTACGAGGCTGGACGGTGCATGTCACGATTGTCGCAGGGCAGTCCACCCGGTCAGCATCGGCACGCCGGCTGCTTGCCCATCGCGCGGACCGCGCTGGCGGTCAACCTGGAGCAGGAGGGTATGAAGTGGCCAAGGCAGGCAAGATCGTCGGCGACGTCGGCAAGACGGTCGGTGACGTCGGCAAGACGGTCGGGAAGACCGGGAGAAGCGTCGGCAAGACGGTCGGTAAGGCGGTCGGCAAGACCGGCAAGAACGTGGGCAAGACGGTCAGCAGGGTCGCCGGAGAGGTGGCGAAGACGGTCGGCGACGCGCTTCCGACCTCGGGCTCGAAGACCCGCGCCAGATCGAGCGGTCGCTCGGCCACGCGGAGCCGGCCAGCGGCCGCCAAGTCCAAGTCGACGGCCGCGAAGTCAAAGTCCACCGCGGCAAAGCCGGCAGCGAAGAAGCCCGTGGCCAGAAAGGCGCCCACCGCCACGAAGCGCTCCACCAGACCCAAGCCAAAGAGCCCGTAGGCCAGGGCCCGCCGGCGGTCCGATCTGTCTCGGCCCTCAACCCGCGTTCGCGTCGGCGGCCTTCAGATCAGCCGACGGCGATCGGCTCGCGTGGGGTGGCCTTCTCGAGCGCCGGCTGCAGCTCGTCGCGCCAGAAGGTGAAGAAACCTTCCTGGTCGGGCCCGACCTGGTGGATGTACACGCTGTCGTAGCCCGCATCGATGTACTCCTGGATCGACTCCACGTAGCGCTTGACCTTCGGGCCGACCGGCATGCTCTCGACGAGCCTTTCGGGCGTCACGAGCTCGGCCGCCTGCTCGAAGTGGCGCGGCAGTGGAAGCTCCTGTGACAGGTCGCCGGGCACCCCGCCATTGCGCCAGATCTTGTGGAGCGTCCTGGCGCCCTCGGCCTCAGTTCGCGCCCAGCACACCGTTGCCTTGCCGAAGGTCGGCCTTCCCTCGCCTCCGGTGCTGCGGAACGTCTTCACCACCTCCGCGTCTGGCGTGGTGCCGATGAACCCGTCGCCCATCTCGCCGGCGAGCTCCGCGGACTCCGGACCTCCGGCGGCCACCATGATCCGCATCGGCTCAGCTGGCAGCGTGTAGAGGCGCGCGTTCTCGACGGTGTAGTACTCGCCGCGGTAGCTGAAGAGGTCGCCCTCCCACAGCCCGCGCATGATCTCGATGGCCTCCACCAGCATCGCGCGGCGGTCGTCGTAGATCGGCCAGCCATCCCCGAGGATGTGCTCATTCAGGTTCTCGCCGGTGCCCACGCCGAGGAAGAAACGGCCCTCGAACAGGTCGGCGGTGGTTGCCGCGGCGTGGGCGATGATCGCGGGGTGCGTGCGGATGATCGGCGCGGTCACGCCGGTCCCGATCTCGAGGGTCTTCGTCTCGCGCGCGATCCCGCCCAGCACGCTCCACACGAAGGGCGAGTGGCCCTGGTCGTCCAGCCATGGATGGAAGTGGTCGGAGATGAGCGCGAACTCGAACCCGGCCTCCTCGGCCAGGGCTGCGTTGCGAACGAGGTCCCGCGGGTTGTGCTCTTCGCTGCTGAGCGCGTATCCGAATCTGGTCATGGCGAGTCCAAACGCATTCGGCTTGCCAAACGTGAAAGCTCGCGGCCAGCGTGAGGTGACCGCGAGCGTCAACGAAGGAGCGGCCGAGCGGCTAGCGGCGCAGGTTGATGCCACCTCCGCCGAACAGGAACGCAGCCGCGAACGCGGCGAGCCCGATCCCGATCAGGTTGATCGTCCCGAGTGCGACGCCGAACCCGACGAGCAGGAAGCACACCACCGCGACGATGAGCAGTATCGATCCGATTGACACCGGTAAACCCTCCTTGACCTTCTCTCTCCCGAAATGAGGCGGACTTCGCCCCTAGGAGCCCGTGCCGGCGCCCGCGCCTGCACCCGAACGGAGCTGTGAGAGGCGAGATTCGACCTCGGCCTCGGTGTCCGCATCCTCGAGGGAGGCGAACTCCTCCTCGAGCGAGCTCGCGGCAACCTCGCTCATGCCACGCGCCATGGCCTCCTCGCGTCGGACGCGCTCCTCGAAGCGGTTGAGCTCCGAGGTGGGATCCATGACCGAGACGTCGCGGACGGCCTCCTGGACCTGCCGCTGGGCCGAGGCCATCTTTGCCCGCGAGACGAGCTCGTCTCGCTTCTGAACGAGCTCCTCGCGCTTCGCGCGGAGCTTGTTGAGGCCATCCTTGAGGCTGTCGGTCAGCTCGGTCTGCTGCGCGATCTGCGTCTCGAACGTCTTCGTCTGCGTCTCGAAGCTGATCTGGCGACGAATGGCGATCTTCGCCAGCTCGTCGAACCGGGACGCATCGGCATCGTTACTGGCTGATCGCGCCTCATCGGCCTTGCGAGCGGCAGCCTGGGCCTTCGAGCCCCAGTCGCTCAGCGCGGACTGCGCCTCGCGCTGGTCCTCCTCAAGGAGCCGCAGGTTGCCGACGGTCTGCGCAACCGCCTCCTCGGCCTCGGCGATGTTGTTCGTGAAGTCACGCACCAGCTGGTCGAGCATGCGCTCCGGGTCCTCGGCGCTGTCGAGCATGGAGTTGATGTTTGCGCGCATCAGCTGTCCGATGCGCCCCAGGATCGTCGTCTGCGCCATTTCCTCAGGTCTCCTTCGTGATCTGCCATTTGTGTGATCGGTCGGAATGGACCGATGCGAAAGTCGTGCCTACCAGCCGCCACCGCGGGAGCGACCGCCGCCACCACCGCCGCCGCCGCCGAAACCGCCGCCGAACGAGCGGCCTCCTCCTCTCCCGCCTCCGCCGCCAAAGCCGCCTCCGAAGCCGCCCCCTCGGCCTCCGCCGTTCAGGATCGAGCCGATGATGCCACCCAGGACGGCACCACCGATATCCTGGCCCCACTCGGTGTTGCCCGTCCGGTGCCGTTGTCCGCCGATGACCACCGTGCCACCCAGGCCACCGGCGTCGAACTGGGACGATGCCTCCTCGTATGCCTGGTCCGCAAGGGTGCGTGCTCGCTGAGCGGCCTTCGCGGCCGCACCCGGATCACGCTCCCGCAGCTCCATGGCACGCTCGAGGCTCACCCGAGCCTCCGACAGCCGGGTCCGCGCCTGGCGTCCGATTCCGTGGCGGCGGCCGCCGATGAAGTCCTCTGCCCGATCGACGCTGAGCGCCGCGGCCTGGAGCTCGGCGTCCAACGCTGCCAGCTCAAGCGCCCGCCGCTCCTTGCCTGCCTTCGCCGCCGCCAGGACCGCGTCGGCGCCGGCCTCAGCCTCCCGCGCCAGGCGGTACGCCTTGACGACATCCCGCCCCTCCCCCGCACTGGCCGCCTCCGCACCTTCCAGCTTGCGGCGAGCGCCTGCGAGCTCGTCGGCCTGCGAGCGGTCCGCCCCGGATCCGAGTGCTTCCCCCGCGGCTTCGACATCGGCCCGCGCCTGGTCCAGTGCGGCGGGCAGCCGGGCCTGCGCCTCCGACAGGGCCGTGGCCTGGTGGTCGATCGCGTCCAGCAGCCCGGCCGCCTGCGCCAGGGCATCCTGCGCGGCCTTCACCGCTCGCCCTGCCCCGGCGGCATCCGTCTGCGCCAGGGCGTTCGTCCCCGCCGCCGCGGTGGTACGCGAAAGAGCGATGCGCTTGCGCGCCTCCGCGGGGTTGCCGCGCACGGCCTGCGCGGCGCCCGGTGCCTCGGCCCGCAGGGCGTCGAGGGTGGCCTCCGCCTCAGAGAGCCGGGCCTCCACGGCTTCGATGGCGGCCGGCTGCGCGGCAAGGAGCTCGGGCGCGCGCCGCTCCAGGTCACGGAGCTCACGAAACCTCTCGGTCTGGGCAGTCAGCAGCTCCTGCGCCTTCGCGCAGCGCGTGACGATCTCGTTGAGCATGGCCTCGCGATCGGTGGGCGTCTCCGGCGTCGCATCGTCGAGCTGCTGGCGAACGCTGAAGGCCGCCTGAAGCTCGGCGCGCGCCGCGGAAAGCGCATCGCCGAAGGCCTTCGCCTCCTCCTTGCCGAACTGCGCCTCCGCGAACCCCAGCTCCTGGGCGTCGTGCCGGATGAGCTCGTCGGTCTCGATGAGCATCGCGTTCGCGCTACGCGCCAGGCCACCCAGCCGGCGGTCGCGCTCCTCCGCATCGGCACCCGCCGCGCGGACGCTGCGCCACCGGTTCCACGCCAACATCCCCACGGTGATGACCACCAGGATCCCGACGGCCGCCCACGGAAACCCGCCGCCATCTCCGCTCGTCGGCGTCTCACCGCCGCCGGGGGGTTCCTGCGGCGGAGCGCCGGAGATCGCCCCAACCAGGCCGTCCGCCGCCGATGCGACCGCCGCACCCCACTCCCCGTCGGCGAGCTGGGGCTCGACCCCTTCCGCGAGAATGACGTCTATCTCCTCGTCGCTGACTTCGTCGAGGAGTGGGCCGACCCACATCGCGTAACGGCGGTCGTCCACGGCCACCACGAGAACGGCGTCGTTGCCGCCGAGCCCGTTGAGGGCAGCCACCTCCTCGGCATATTCGGGAGCCGGCAGGCCATCGGTGGTGCCCACGAAGACGGCCCACAGCGACACCTCATCGGAGACGTCATCGATCGCGCGCTCGGCCTGCTCACGCTGGCCGCTCGTGAATACGCCGACCAGATCGGTGAGCCGCTCGTCGAGCTGCTGCGGCGCCTCGGCGCGAGCGAGGGACGGCGCTCCGAGTCCGGCGATCGCCAGGACGGCAAGCCACGGCAGAGTCGGCCGGAGGAGGCGGGTGATGGCTCGGGGCATCGCACTGAGCATATCGCGAGACGAGATTCCGGGCCCGCCGGGGGCGGGAGTCGCCGGGCTACTTCTTCTTGGCGTTCATCTCGACGCGCGCCGCAGCCCCGACGGCCCAGGGCCCAACGTTGCCACCATGTGGCCGGCGGGCGCGTCATCACCCGGTCCGATCGCGCGTTTCACCGCGCTCAGCAACCTGTCCACCTCGAGTGGCTTGGTGATCACGTCCGCCACGCCAAGCGTCTCGGAGGGGCGCTGCCAGAAGCCCGAGAGCACGATGACCGGCACCCGCGCGAGCTCGGCGCGTCGGAGCATCTCCGCGCGCAGGGTGAATCCGTCCATGCCGGGCATGAACAGATCCGTGATGACGAGCTTTGGGACGCGCCTGGCCAGCAGGCTCAGCGCACCGCCGCCGGACGACGCCGTGACGACCTCGTAACCCGCCTCGGTCAACACGTCCTGAATCAGCGAGCGCATCTCCGAGGAATCGTCGACCACCATGACGAGGGGAGATCGGTCGCTCATGGACAGCCGCCATGCACAACCGATGCCGTCGGAGCGTCAGTGCTCGGCGGACTCCAGTGGCTGCGTCCTGCCACCCTCGGACCAATCGGGATCGACGGGTGCGGTGGGACCGACGTCGCGGATGGTCGGCAGCAGGATGTAGATCATCAGGCCCATGGCAATCGCGAAGATGATCGACATGGCGGTGCCCGCAGCGTCACCGCTGAACAGGAAGTAGGCGCCGAAGAGGATGGCATGTCCGATCGGTACGGCGATCAGCAGCATCTTCGTACGGTTCATGCGCGTCAGCATAAACCACCCTGAACGACCAGACGGCGCCGGTCAGGCTCTGACCGACGCCGCACAGAGTGGTGGTTCCCCCCGCCCTTCAGATAAGCAGTCTGCGTGCCTGCCGCCGGTCTTCTACCGGGGATCGACCATTTCGAGCGTCGCCGCGCGACGAGGCCGGTCTGGAGGTGGGTGGTTACGCGGCGGAGCGCTCCCGTCGAGCGACCAAAATGGCTCCACCGAGCAGGAACAGCATGCCGATCGCGATCAGCAGTGCCGAGGCCGGCGTGCCGGCATCGACGCTCGTGTCCGGGAGAGCGCCCGCGCTCGGAGCGCATCCGGAGAGCGTGGTGCCGGTGATGGTCACCGCGCCGTCATTCACATTGACCCGAAGGGTCAGTGTGGCGCCCTGCGTCACGCCGGCCGAGACGTCCGATCCGGCACCGAGCGGAAACATCAACAAAGCCGGACACCGAGGTCAGAACCGAGTCGGTGATGACCAACGTCAGGCATGCATTCGTCGGACGGTGGCCTGGAGCGATGTGGAGGAGTTCGAGCGTCTTCTGACCTCGACCGCCGGCGGCTCGCCGGCCGCAGCCCTTCGTGCCCTCGAGGAGGCGCGCGCGCTGTATCGCGGCGACTACCTCGACGACTGCCCCTACTACGGCGACTCGGCGCAGGTCGAGGACAGGCGAGCGCGCCTGCGCAAGTACGTCGACATCCTCGTCGAGCTCGGCGAGCGCTACGCTGAGCGCGGCGACCGTGCGGCCGCGGCGAACTGCCTGCGGCAGGCGCAGTCGCTCATCGGCAAGGAGGACGAGCTGCCGCGCCTGGCTGATGCGCTCGCCTTCCTTGCCGGGCCACGCGTCACTCCCGCGACCGTCAGGGGATCCCCGTGACAACGTGGTCCACGATGACGCGCCGAGGGGTTCAGCGGATGCGCAGTGCGCGACGGCGGCCGCGCATTATGCTGCGCTGCTCAGCACGCAGGAGATGAGCCGAACCGATGACCAGCATCCTCGTCCACCTCACGACCGGCAGCGAGAATCCCACCCGCGCCGCACTCGCCTTCCTGATCGCCAGGACCGCGGCGTCCGAGGGGCACCAGGTGAGCCTATTTCTCGCAGGAGACGCGGTGAGCCTCCTGCGGGACGCCACGATGGACGCGGCCATGGGTGTCGGGACCGGCAGCATCCGCGAGCACTACACGGCCCTGGCCGAGGCTGGCGTCCGCGTCTTCGGTTCGGGAATGTCGAGCAGGGCGCGTGGAATCGATGCGGAGGCAATCGGCGGGAAGCCCGTCGAGCTGGTGCCGCCGGATCGGCTCGTGCAGCTCATCGTCGAGTCCGACCGCGTGGTGACGTACTGAGGCCAATCCGCCCCGCGCCGCGCCCCAGAGGCCGTCACCGCCTAGTTCGTCGAGCGACCGGGTACTATTCCGGCGAGCGCCATTCGGGCGCACTTCCTTCGACGCCTTGAGCGTGAGGTGACTGTGGGGTACTCGCTCGGCATCGACCTCGGCACGACGTACTCGGCCGCGGCCATCATGGACGGCGGCCGTGCCGAGGTGTTCACCCTCGGGACCGTCGCCCCGGCCATCCCCTCTGTCGTCGTCCTGCGCGAGGACGGCGAGGTGCTCGTCGGCGAGGCCGCCGAGCGGCGGTCGATCGTGGAGCCCACCCGCACCGGGCGTGAGTTCAAGCGGCGGCTGGGCGATCCCGCTCCACTCGTGCTGGGCGGCACGCCGTACGGCGCCGAGGCACTGATGGCGCGCCTGCTGCGGTTCATCGTCGACGAGGTGACGAAGCGCCAGGGGGCGCCTCCCGAGCAAATCGTCATCACGCACCCGGCGAACTTCGGTCCGTACAAGAAGGACCTGATGCTGGAGATGGCGCGGCTGGCTGACGTGGGCGAGGTCCAGTTCGTCACCGAGCCCGAGGCCGCGGCCATCAACTACTCCCGGCAGAACCGCCTGGACGCAGGCGAGGTGGTGGCGGTCTACGACTTCGGCGGTGGCACGTTCGACGCCGCTGTCCTCCGGCGCGTCGGCGAGGGCTTCGAGGTGCTCGGCCAGCCGGAGGGCATGGAGCGGCTGGGCGGGATCGACTTCGACCAGGCCATCCTCGCTCACGTCGACGACGCCGTGGGCGGGCAGGTCTTCGATGCCGACGCCTCGGACGCCATGACCCGGGGCTCGCTCGCCCGCCTCCGTGCCGACGTGCGGTCGGCAAAGGAGTCGCTGTCGTCGGACACCGACGTGACCATCCCGGTGATGCTTCCCGCCCTCCAGACCGAGGTTCGGCTCACCCGCCCGGAGTTCGAGGCGATGATCCGGCCGCGGCTGCTCGAGACGGTCTCCGCGCTCGAACGCGCGGTGCGCAGCGCCGGGATCCAGATGAGCGACGTGACGAGGATCCTCCTCGTCGGCGGGTCGTCGCGTATCCCGCTGGTCGCGGAGATCATCCAGCAGACGACCGGCCGGCCGGTTGCCGTCGACGCGCACCCGAAGTTCACGATCGCACTGGGGGCTGCTGCGGCCGGGGCTGCTGAGCTCGCTCGCGAGGCTCCGACGGTAGCCGTGCCCGTTCCTGCGGCGGCAGCGGCCCCGATCCCCGCGGAGGAGACCGCTTCCCTGCCGATCGCCGAGGCGCCGGCGGTCGCGCCATCACCGCAACCTCAGTCTGCGGCCGCTCCCCGGCGCCGCGGAGTGCCGCTGGTCGCCATCGGCCTCGCTGCGCTGCTGCTCATCGGCGGTGGCGCCGCCGCGTTCATGCTGCTGGGCAACCAGCCCGACTCTGGCACCGCGACCCCAGACGGTCCGGGCTCCACGCCAGGCCCCACGACCGACGCCGGATCCAGTGCGGTGCCAGGGACAGAGGCCTCGCCCGCAGCAAGCACTCCGGACGGGACGACCGCGGAGGGCGGAGTGATCACGACCTACGCAGGCACGTCGGACGTGGGCAATACCGGGGACGGAGGGCCTGCCACATCGGCGCAGCTGTACAGCCCCGGGGACCTCGCCGTCGGCGAAGACGGGACGCTGTACATCGCCGACGCCGACAACAGCAACGTGCGCGTGGTCGCTCCGGACGGGACGATCGAGACGCTCGTCACGGACCTGTGGAACCCGGACGGCATCGACGTCGACGCGGACGGCAACGTGTACGTCGCCGACACGTTCTTCGATCGCATCGTTCGCATCAGCCCAGACGGTGAACTGTCCACGGTTGCGGGCATCCAGGATGAGCAGGGCTTCGGCGGCGACGGCGGTCCGGCGACGGAGGCGGTCCTCGCAACACCGGAGGACGTGGCTCTCGGGCCGGATGGGAGCCTCTACATCGCCGACACAGGGAACCACCGAATCCGTAAGGTCGAGCCCTCGGGCACCATAACGACCATTGCGGGCACGGGCACCGCGGGCTTCGTCGGAGACGACGGGCCGGCGGAGGACGCTCAGCTCTCCCGACCGTGGAGCGTGGCGGTGGACGCAGAGGGCAACGTCTACGTCGCCGACTTCGACAACAACCTCGTGCGTCGGATCGACCCGTCGGGGAACATCACGGCCTTGGGGGGAAACGGTGAGGCAACTGATGAGCCGATCGTCAGCGGTGCGCAGGCGACGGACATCTCATTCACCGGCGTCAGCGAGGTGGCAGTCGACCGGGACGGCAACGTGTACGCCAACCCGCAGCGGACCGTGGTGCGCATCGCGCCCGATGGCACCGTCACGGTGGTGGCCGGTGGAGGCTCGGGGGAGGTAGACGGCGTGCCGGCCACGGAGATCAGCCTGATCGACATCACTGGCATCGCAATCGACCCGAACAGCGGCACGCTCTACCTGGCGGACCGCGCCTCTCGAGTCCGCGCCGTCGAAGGCGTCGGCCCAGCCGGCTGAGGCGGGTCCGGGACATGACCATGCACGAGGGACAGGCAGCGCCGGCGCAGCCGACCGCCGCCGATCGTGCCAACCAGGCGGCGGCCACGGTGGCCGCCCTGGGGCGCGAGGACCTGGCCCAGCGGCTGCGCGTCGCGGCGGCACGCGTCGCCCGCCCCTCCACCATCGTGTGCGTCGTCGGCGAGTTCAAGCAGGGGAAGAGCTCGCTCGTGAACGCGCTCCTTGGCACTGCAGCCTGCGCCGTGGATGACGACCTCGCCACCTCGGTCGTGACGCTCGTCCATTTCGCGGACCCGCCGCGCATTGACGTACGACGTCGAGAAGGCGACAGGACCGTGATCGAGCAGGTGGACGCCGCCGCCGCCGCGGAGCTGGGCAGCGAGGTCGGCAACCCGCGCAACGAGCGCCGGATCGATCGCATCGACATTGGGCTCGCCCACCCACTGCTCAAGAGCGGCCTCGCCATCGTCGACACGCCCGGTATGGGCGGCATCGGCGCCGGTCACGCATCGGCCACCCTGGCCTTCCTGCCGTACGCGGATGGGCTGGTCTTCGCGACCGATGCGACCGCGGAGCTATCGGCCCCTGAGGTGGAGTTCCTGCGCCAGGCGAGCGCACTCTGCCCCACCCTCATCTGCGCGCTGACGAAGATCGACATGGCGCCGGCGTGGAGGCGGATCGCGGAGCTCAACGAGGGTCACCTGCGGCGGACCGGGCTCGAGGTGCCGATCGTGGGCGTCTCATCGAACCTGCGCATGGCCGCCATCCAGCGCGACGACCAGGCGCTGAACGCGGAGAGCGGGTTCAACGAGCTGGGCCGGCTGGTGAGCGGGCGGGTGCTGGCACCGGCCAAGGAGCTCGCCGCGGAACGGGCCGACGGTGAGGTGGCAGCCGTGCTGGACCAGCTGATCCCCGGGCTCCAGACGGAGGCGGCCGTCCTCGAGAGTCCGGAGGCAGCAGCCGAGACGATGGCGGCTCTGGAGCAGGCGAAGGCACGCCTCGAGCACCTGCGCGGGCCGGGGGCCCGATGGAGCGTGCTCGTCGGCGACCGCATGACCGACCTGTCGAGCGATGCGGGCTATCGGTTTCGTGGGGCAATGCGGAACCTCAGCCAGGCCATGGACGAGCGCATCGAGGCGCTCAAGACGCCGGCGGACTGGGACGAGATCGGACGCACCCTGACAACCGGGGTGTCGGAGGCCGTGGCGACGGTCTTCGCCGGCCTGGAGCGCGGCGCACAGGCGCTGCGAACGGAGGTCGTCGAGCTCCTCGCCGAAGACTCGCTCGAGCTCGGCACCGCGGCCGGCATGAGGACGCCCGTCGACGTCATCGCGATGTGGCGCGGCTCGTCGATCGCCGAGAAGGCATCAGCCGGCAACGTGCTCGGCCAGGCGATGACCGGGCTCCGCGGCGCGCAGAGCGGGATCATGCTGTTCGGCATGATGGGCACGTTCCTGCCTGCTGCGGTCGGTGCCCTGGTGCTCACGGCACCGGTCACGCTTGGCCTCGGCGCGGCCTTTGCCGGCGGCCAGCTGCTCACCGCCAACAAGCGCAAGATCGAGCAGCGCCGACAGCGCGCCAAGGCCGCCGTCCGCCAGTTCGTGGACGACGTGCAGTTCGAGGTGAACAACCAGCTCGCCGAGGTCGTCCGCGACCTCCAGCGCTCCATCCGCGACGAGTTCACCGAACGCGTGACCGAGCTCCTGCGCACGTATACGGAAACGGCCCAGCGAGCACAGGCCGATGCACAACGCGACCAATCCGTGCGCGCGCAACGGCTGACCGAGGTTCGCGCAGGACTGGCCAGCCTCGAGCGTCTGCGCCGATGAGCGCGCAACAGATGGACACCCAGTCGGCGGTCGTGGCGCTCGTGGACAGTGCGGTCCGGCTCACCGCCGACGGACCCCTGGCCGCGGAGGCGCATGCCATTCGCGAGCGCCTTGACGGACCGTTGCGCGTGGCGATTGCGGGGCGCGTGAAGGCGGGGAAGTCGACGCTCCTCAACGCCCTCGTCGGCGAGCGCCTGGCCCCGACCGATGCCGGCGAGTGCACCCGCTTCGTCAGCACGTATCACGAGGGTCTGGGGTACGCCGTGCTGGCGCTGCTCAAGGACGGCTCCACGCGCCCGCTGACCTTCCGACGCTCGGAGGGAGCGCTCGAGATCGAGCTCGAGGGGGTCGATTCCGCGAGCATGGATCGCCTCGACGTCGCGTGGCCCGCCTCCACGCTGCGCCGGATGACGCTCATCGACACGCCGGGCCTCGCCTCGATCAACGACGAGAACTCGCTGCGCACGCGAGAGTTCCTCGCCCTCGGCGAGGACCGCTCGAGCGACGCCGATGCGGTCATCTACCTCATGCGCCACCTCCACCGCACCGATGCCGACTTCCTGGACGCGTTCCTGGACCGCTCCGTGAGCAACGTCTCGCCGGTGAACGCCCTCGCCGTTCTTTCTCGCGCCGACGAGATCGGCGCGGGGCGCCTGGACGCCATGGATTCCGCGAAGCGAATCGCCGAGCGGTATCGGTCCGATGAGGACCTGCGTGCCCTGTGCGGCACCGTGGTGCCCATGGCCGGGCTCCTGGCCGAGACGGGTCAGACGCTGCGCGAGGAGGAGGCCGCCGCGCTCCGCTCGCTCGCGACCCTTCCCGACGAAGCCTTCGACTCCCTGCTCCTTTCCGCCGACCGATTCGCCGATCCCGCCGTCGAGGCCGTCGGCGTCGAGATGCGCCGCCACCTGCTGGCACGCCTTGGCATGTACGGGGTGCGCCTGGCGCTGACCGAGATGCGCGCGGGCCGCGTGACGACGGCGAGTGACCTCGCCACGCTGCTCCTGGAGGCCTCCGGCCTCCAGGAGCTTCGGCGTCTCCTCGCCGAGCACTTCATGCCGCGCGCCCAGCAGCTGAAAGCCCGGTCTGCCGTCGGGGCCGTGCGCCGGCTGTCCCGGCGCCTTGCCGCAACCGACTCAGGTGGCGCGCAGGAGCTGGACGCGGAGGCCGAGCGGATCGAGGCCTCGGCGCGCGAGTTCGCCGAGCTGCGGCTGGCGCACCTCGCCTTGAGCCGAGCCATCCGGCTCTCGCCGGAGGAGACCGAGGAGATCACGCGACTCACCGGGCCCGGTGACGCACCCCGACGCCTGGGCATTGAAGCCGATGCCGATGCCTCCGCGGTCACCGCGGCCGCCCTCGCGGGCATCGAGCGCTGGCGCGGACGCGCCGAGGATCCGCTCTCGGACCGCCTCCTCGTGGAGGCGGCCGAGATCGTGGTGCGCTCCTACGAGGGCATTTACGTCGCTACTCGGGCCGCTTAGCCCTCGTCGGCGCCACCTCCGGGTGGCCCGTCGTCAGGATCATCGCCGGGTGGCGGATCGGGTGGCGGTGGGATGTCTTCGGACACCCCAGAGCCGATCGCGGAACCCCCCAATGCGGCCGCAGGGTCTCCAAGGGCAGCCGACGCCGCGCCGGCGTCCATGGAGGTCATGGAGTCCAGCGTATCGCCGCCACCGGAGCCCCCTCCGTAGGTGCCGTCCGGGATGATTCCGTCGTCGCCGAGCGCGGGATCGGTGGGATTCGTGACTGGACTGCTGCCCAGCGTCGCGGACGAGGTGAGCATGGTGGCCGTTGCCTCGCCCTCCTGCGTGGGCATGGTCACGAGATCCTCCAGCGGGATCAAGTTCTCGGTGCTTACCCCCGTGGCAGGGTCATCCGGATTGTTCGAGGGCTGCACCTGGCTGCCCTGCATGATCGTCACGCGCTCGAGGTTGGTCGCGCTATCGCCTGTGTCGGCGTCCGGGTTCTCCATGTCATCAGCTGACGCGGGCGCCGGGTCGGGTTCATCGCCGGTCAGCCGCTCCAACACGGGGCCTACCACCGGGTCTGCCTTGGCCGTCGCAACCATCCGATCCGGCAACCCAACAATGCGATCCGCCAACCCGCGGATCGCGTCGATATCCGCCTGGTGGATATCCACCTGCAGGGGCCCGACGCCGATGCCGACAGCAGGTTCACCACTGCTGCCAACTCCAAACCCTCCAACGGAAACGTTCCATCCAACCTGGCTGCCGTCGTGGGCGCTGATGGCGCGGTCGACGCTTGGGTCACCGGTCGTCTCCTGGCCGCCGGGACGGGAGTCCTGGTCCTGGGTGCCGGGCGAGGTGAGGTCGAAGTCGAGGCCGCG